>Ga0116149_1001496_pt1 | contig 28172 bp, 18 predicted proteins | sample AD_UKC057_MetaG_FD_89787 | JGI IMG/M metagenome (GOLD analysis project Ga0116149, IMG submission 89787) | Active sludge microbial communities of municipal wastewater-treating anaerobic digesters from USA - AD_UKC057_MetaG | ecosystem: Engineered > Bioreactor > Anaerobic > Digestate | place: USA...
AGCCCGCCCCGCTTTACGGCGTCTTCGCCGAATTTCTCGACCAGAACGCGCCGTATGCTCTCGTTGAAAAACGGCGCCCTGTTAACGCGATACGAGCTGAAGATGAAGTTGCCGATCAGCGAGGAAACCGCCTTCCCTTTTTCGTCGAATACGACCTCCCATTTCCGGATGAATGCCCCGTAGACCTTCGGCAGGCTCGCCTCCTTCACGTAACCGGCGTCGGACATCGACTCCAGGATGCGGCGCGTTTTCTTCAGCGACGAATCGAGGTCGGAGAGAGGGGAATAAAGCTTGGGGTTCGAGATGGTGGCGACGATCATGGCGCACTCGACCTGGGAAAGCTCCCTGACCGAGGTCCCGAAGTACATCTTGGCCACCGACTCGACGCCATAGGCTCCGTTGCCGAAATAGATCAGGTTCAGGTACATGGAGATGATGTCCTGCTTGTCGTACCGCTTCTCTATCTCCCGGGCGCAGAAGGTCTCGTAGATCTTCCGCTTCACGTTCCGCTCCATGTCGGTGAACAGGACCTTGGCCAGCTGCTGCGTGATGGTGCTGCCGCCCTGCACAACCCTGAAATGGACCAGGTTCACGAGGAAGGCCCGTGCGATGCCCGGGTAGCTTATGCCGTGATGCTTGTAGAAATCACGGTCCTCGCTGGCAATCACCGCCTTGACGAGCCATGACGGCATGTAATCATACGGCACGATCTCCCGCTTCTGCTCGAAAAATTCGCCGATGATCTCATTGTTCCGGTCGTATATCCTGGTGGGAATATCCACCACCTTCGCTGAAACGTCGACATCGCTGTAATTGTAAATGTATCCTTTTTTCAGCTCTTCGGTCCGGTCAATCAGCTGCTTGTATTTAACCAGCTTCTTGATGGCCGCCTCGCGGTCGGATTGCCACATGAAAAATATAGCGATGATGTAGATGGCGGCCAGGAGGAAGGCCCCGGCAGGGATGTATATAAACACGATTTTCTTATGAGCGAATATCCAGTTGAATATTTTTTTTACTATGTCAAGAAATGCCTGCATAACCGATCCCATTCGCTTTATTCCTGCTGAAAATTATGGTGCCCCGGGGCTGTCTGCACATCCACCGCATCCCGTGTGTTCTTTTATAACGACAGAGCCTTCCTGCGTCAATTACTATCCTGCGAAATGTCCTGTATATCGCAGCCGGCGGCGGCATACCTCCGGCCTGACAGCTGGCCGCACGCCCCCGCGATGTCCCTGCCGAAGCTTTTTCTCACGGTTATCGGGACGTTCATGATCGTAAGCTCCCGGATGAAGCGCTCGATCTCCCCTTCGGAAGGGACCTCGAATTCGTGGGATCCCCGGTTCAGCGGTATGAGGTTCAGCTTGATACGGCCGTACCTGAACATTTTTTTCAGGCGCTTCGCGTCATCGCTCGAGATATTGTCCTTGCGCATCACGTAGGCGACGGTCAGCCTGTTGCGGGAAGCGGGGAACTTACGGTTAAGAAGCTCCGCTATGCCGGCGAAGGGGCTTCGGCGCTCTACCGGCATGATCCGCTCGCGCTTTTCCGGGACAGTGTCGTTCAGCGATATGGCCAGGTTGTAGGGCTGCCGCTCGTCTATGAAACGCTCGATGCCATCGCGCACGCCCGCCGTTGACACGGTGATTTTTCTCACGGACACATGGAAGCCGAACGAGTAGTTCATGATCCCGGCGGCGCGCATGACATTGTCATAGTTCATGAAGGGCTCGCCCATTCCCATGAACACGATGTTGTTGTTCCTCACCCCCGAGATCCTCCGTAACTGGCAGAGCTGGTCTATGATCTCTGCCGCCTCAAGGTTGCGGATGAAGCCGAGCTTCGCCGTTTCACAGAACCGGCACCCCATGGCGCACCCCGCCTGGGAGGAGAGGCAGGCCGTCAGGCGTCCCTCGTCGCTTCCCTCGTTCCTGATGAGCACTGATTCTATAAAATTACCGTCGCGGGTCCGGAACAGGTATTTTTCCGTACCGTCGATCGCCGACACCTGGCGCTCAGCGAGCCCGAGCGCATTGACAGAGAACTCTCCGTCAAGCCGCGCCCGGAGCTCCTTCGAAAAATTGGTCATATCCTCGAAGGAATCGACATTCTTTTCATACAGCCAGTTCATGAGCTGGCGTGCGCGAAACGGCCGTTCACCGGCAGACGTGAAATACGCCTCAAGCTCTTCGATGGTGTAATTTTTAATTAAACGTTTATCCATCATGTGCACACTAACGGCATGAGGGCGTTCCGCGCAAGAACATTATGGGGATGCAGTTACATTCGTCAATCACCGGCCGTCCGGCCCGCCCGGAGGGTTGGTAATGCGGGGCTGGGCCCGGCAGATTAAGCCGGCCGGGGCCCGGGGGAGACGGGATCATTTCTTTTCCGTCATGCTCCTGATCTCGAACAAGGCCATCTTGTTGTCCGGGTCTATGTTTATGACCCTTTCAAAATACTTGGCCGCCTCTTCGGTGTTTTCCTTTTTCTTGTAGGCCATGCCCATTGCAAAGAGGGCATTCACGAAAGCCGAATCGATATCCAGCGCAAGCTGGAACTGCTCGATCGCCGCGTCGAATTCGCCCATCTGGTAGTTTGCCGCACCGGCGATATAGTAGGCGTTCTTGTTCATCGTATCGTTGCCGATGTACTTCTCGATCGTATCTATGGCCCGGCGGTAGTTGTTAACGCGGAAATAGTTTTTTGCGAGATTGTACAATATTTTCTGGTTGTCGGGATATTTCCTCACCCCGTTCTCGAGCATGGTAATGGCTTCGTCATACTGGTGGCTGTTGATAAGGCCCTTTGCGTGCTTGATGATGTCGACCGCCTCGTCGCGGACGAGCTCTATGACGAGACAGGTAATGTCATCAAACATCTGCGCGCTTCCAATGAAGCGGCGGACATCGGCCAGGATCGCGTCGGCATACTCCTCCCCGTGGAGGTGCCGGTTCTTCTCGACCACCTCCTCGAGGCGGCGGTTCGTATACTCCTTCCGCTCGTCGTTGATGGCTTCCGGTATACCGTCCGTGTAGAGTATGATCCGGTCCCCGTACTCGAGCTTCGTCCTGCTCTCCTCGTAGGAATCGCGGGCTTCCTCGAGCGCCCCGATGAAAAGGCCGTTCGTGTCAAGGTGCTCGATCAACCCGGTGCTGTCCCTGAGCAGCATGGCTTTCTGGTGGCTCGCGTTCGAGTAGACCACGTTGTACTCGTCATCAATGGCCAGCATGAAGCAGGTCATGTAATCCTGCGTCTTCACGTGGTCGAGGATGTTCTGGTTCATCTCCTGGAATATTTTTTTTGGGGAGTCGTACTTGGCGCCGGCGTTGCTGAACGACATCTTCGCCATAGTGGTCACGAGGGCGGCGGGGATGCCATGGCCCGAAACGTCGGCTATCATGATGCCGATGCGTTCGTCTTTCAGGAGGTGCACGTCGTAGAAGTCGCCTCCGATCTTTTCCATGGCCATGTAACGGACCGAAAATTTCAGCTCGTTCCAGTCGTCGATCTTGCCGGGCAGGATGCTCCGCTGGATAACGCTCGCCATGTCGAGCTGCTTCTGGATCAAATCATCCCTGCTCCGCAGGCTTGACAATGCCTCCTCAAGCTCCTCGGTGCGCTTGGCGACCTTCCCTTCAATGTCACGGCGGTAATCGTTTATCTCGCGGCCCGTTTCCGCGAGGGCATACTCGATGGCTGTAAACTCGCGCTCGAGCGAGAGGACCTCGTATCCCGCGGTGCCGCCCGAAGCGATCGCCCGCGCGACCCGGATCAGGTCATTGAGGATCCGCATGATCGAGCCAGTGGTAATCTGCATCAGTAAAAAGCTCGCGAGGATCGAAATACCGAAATACACCCCGATCAGCGCCAGGGAATACTCGCCGGAAAATCGGACCTTCTCCATCAAGGCCGCAAAGGTAAGCAGCGTGATGACCATGAGCCAGACGAAAAAGAGGAACTTGATCCTTATGCCGATCAACGCCCGCGGCTTGAACCGCATGCCTGCCTGCACGATCCTGTTATACAACTGGGTACGTTCCCTGTTCGTCAGGGTCTCGCTGATGAGGTAGGTCGCCATGCCGTAGAGCACTATAATGATGATAACGGTCAGGCTGCTCACCTTGACGACGGCAAGGAACTCCGCGGTCGTATAACTGGTGCTCGTCTGGTACTCGTAGAAGGACAGGGCGATGACAATAATGGGTGCCAGTACCGTGTTGGTCACGGCTGTCAGGAGATTGATCATGGGAATATCGGAGAAATTCGTATATACCGCGGTCAGCTCGTCGTTCGTCACCTCGAGGTCATCCCGGTAGGCCCTGTTGACAGCTCGCAGCGATTTTAAAAACGCCGGAATGCCGATTGGCTCGAGCATGCCAAACATGATGTAATGTATCAACGTTGGAATCGCGACGGCTATCGGCAGCCATTTCATCAGGTTGGTTGAGAGCTTATCGTACGATATGACTATGAAGGATGTGCCAAGGAAAAACGCAAGGATGCTTAATACCCAGCTGGAAAACACCGAAATCAGGGCGATTGCAAAGGTATAGCTAATATTTTTTGCAAGAAAACGGAAAAATCTCATGATTTCCTCTTCATAGTTAACTATCGGCTACTATATCTTCAATATAATCAACGAAAATTTCATTTCTTCGGCTAAAATTGGACCGGTATCACTCCAGATCAATGATGTCGGCGTTTTTAACACACCTGAAACCGGCGGTATTGTCGGTGTGAAGATTGGGCGCCCCTCCAGTCTCACGGTTGGAGACGCGCAGCTCGTACCGGGAGCTGTACCAGGCGCCGCCGCGAACCACCTTGTACTGTTTGCCGTATTTCCTGTACTGCGAGCCCTGCCTGGTCCCGCTTCCCTTATAGGGCTGGTACCAGCTCGATGTCCATTCGCGCGCGTTACCGGCCATGTTGGCGGCTCCGCACGGGGACGCCCCCTCGGGATCGAACGAGATGACCGGCATCAGGCCCCGGTCTGCAGTGTTGAACCGCATCTTGAGATGGGCACCGGTCTTCTCGGCAGCCCAGAAATCGGCGCAATTGGCCTTCTCCGGATCGAACGAAGAGCCCCAGGGATACGTCCGGTTCCCGGCTTCTGCACCCGAAGCCCTCCCCTGTCCGCGTGCCGCTTTTTCCCACTCCTCCTCGGTCGGCAGGCGCTTTCCCGCCCATCGCGCGTATGCCTCCGCTTCGTAATAGGTCACCAGCACCGGAAGGCCGCCGCTTCCTTCCGGGTACGATGCCCCTTCCCACGACGCGGGCGGCTTCACGTTCACGGCCCTGACATATCTCATGAAGTCTTCATTCGATACCTCGTACCTGTCGATGTAGTAATTATCAAGAAAGAGCACCTGCTCGGGAGACTCGTCCCGGTCGCCCGCATTCGATCCGAAAACGAACTTGCCCTCCGGCACCAGCAGCATCTCCCGGCCGTCTTTCGCCGTCGTTATGCTTTTTCGGTATGCGGGCTCCTCTCCGCGAGTCTCGTCCGGATACTCCCGGATTTCTCCGGTCATGGCCAGGAGCGCGATATCCGCACCGGCCCGGATCTGCGGGGCATACATGGCATTGGTGAGCTTGTAGCGGGCCACAACGCGGTACTTGTACCTGCCGCCCCGGTCATAAACCACTGACAGGACCTCGACCGTTCCGCATACATCCTCGCTCCTGACGATGTAGTAGGACTTCTCCGCGGGCTTTTCATTGAAGAGTATGGTGATGGCATTATTCTTGCCCAGCGATTCGATCCTGCCCGCTATTCTAAGTTCCGTGGCCCCGAAAAGATCAAAGAACTGGCTCGCGCATGCGAGCAGAACGGCAGCGGATAGTTGAATGATCATCTTGCTGTGTTTCATCTGAAAGCACCTCGTCTGGGATTGGCAGGCGCACCACGCGCGCACCGCCGGTTATAGGTTACCCGGTGAAAATCTCCCGCTGCGGCCATGAAATGCATGCCAGCGGGTTCCCGTACATCACGCCTGAATCGATCCCGATAATATTCCGCTTCTCGTCAATATACACCGGCCCTTCTCCCGTGATAGTGCTGACCGGGGTATGGCCGAAAATAACAGTCTTGTCCCACCGCTTGTCCGCGCGAAAGAACTGGTCCCTGATCCAGATCAGGTCGTGCTCGCTCTGCGCCTCGATGCGTTCGATTTTCGGATTGAGACCCGCGTGCACGGCGATAAAATCCTCTCCTTCGTAATACAACCTGAGGCTGTCGAAAAACCTGCGGTGGTGCTCCGGCAGGTCGAGCTTGCCGCAGTGGGCGGTATAACTCCGGATGGTCGCATCTCCGCCGTTGAAAATGAAAGCGCCGGGCCCGTCCTCGCCGCGCAGGTGTGCCGCGAACAGGTCCTCGTGGTTTCCCTTGAGAAATACGGTCTCGAAGGATTTACGCCGGGACAGATGGACAAGGAAATCGATGACCTCGTACGAGCGCGGCCCGCGGTCAATATAATCGCCGAGGAATATGACGGTATCACGCACCGCGATAAGCTTCAGGAGCTTTTCGAAGAGAGCGGCCAGCCTGGCGAAATGGCCGTGTATATCGCCGATGATATAATACAACGCGCTTCCCCCGGTACGCGGACATGCCGGTTCCGAAATCCCTCCGGTCACTTTTCGGGCGCACTACTTACCTTTCTCTCGGACCTGACCCTGATATCGCCGTAGAGGTAAATAATGATCGCATTAACTTCCTTCATATTTTCGGCATTCAGCACGCCGAACATCCATTGTTTATAGTAGGAAATAAACATGTATCCCCCGCCGGGGACCGCTTTAATCGCCGGCTGGAGACTGCCGATTTTCGTCAGCATGAAGGACCCGCTGCCCGCCTTGAGAATCTTGTGGAACGTCTGCTCCGCGTCAAAAGCGTTCTGGAACCTGGAATAGACAAGGTCATGACTTTTACCGGAAATGGAGCGCCTTGTCACGAGGAGCTCCCGTGAGCCCGGCAAACTATCGAGACCGGCTTTATAATAGACGATGTCCCTGCTCGATCCGCGCTCCGAAAGCGAGAGAATGTAGTCGGGCAGCCTGTCAGTGCCCGACTGGTTTTTCAGGTTCTGCCTGATGACTCCCAGGAACTGCTGGAGCGCCGCAGGGTCCGGCTCGCCCTCCGGCCCGCCCAGGACCGACACGTAGAATTTTCCCTGGTACGAGTAAAGTCCCCGGCCGCTCGCGTATGTCTCGTCGCCGGTGAATTGCGCGTCCCGGTCAAAACCGCGCTCGCGGCTGTACAGCCCGAACGCATCCATCAGGGACCTGAACTTGATAACACGGACCGAAATGGTCCTGCTGTTGTCGGAAAGGTAATTATATTCGGCCCCGGCCATCTCTAACGGGTCATAATCGGACGAGGACGGGACCGTCTGCCCGATTTTTTTTACGCTGCCCATCGCGTATTTCTGTGCGAGAACCCATCCGGGAACGTCCGTATCCCGCGGCAGGTAGTCGGCCATGGTACCCGGCTTCGGCAGGAACGTACACGACATGAAGAGACAGAGCATGATTGCGAATACAAGAATACGTTTCATAGGATGAAAATCTACCTGTTCACATGATGAATGCTGTATTACCGGTTCCGGTCATTCCCGCCCCTCGACCGGCCCGGGATAAACTCCAGCAGGAATCCAGTCTGTTATCGGGATGGACCCCGGCTCTCGGCTGCTCATCGGCCGGAATGACAATAAGCGCGGCAATACATTCACTATATATATGAGAGCGTTTTTGCGCTCATAAAGTTTCCTATTTACTGATAGACTTCGGGTCAATTGCGTCCTGCAGGCCCTCGCCCACCAGGTTATATGCGGTTATGGTAATGAAAATGGCAAAACCGGGTATGAGCGTGAGCCACCACGCAAAATCCATGAATATCCGAGACTGGGACAGGATGTCGCCCCAGCTGGGCGTCGGCGGCTGGACACCGAACCCCAGGAAGCTCAGCGATGACTCAATCAGTATGGTCGAGGCTATGCCGAAAGTGGCGGAGACCAGAACCGGCGCGAGAGAATTGGGGAGAACATGCCGCGCGATGATCCATGGATCGCGCGCGCCGATCGCGCGCGAGGCCACGACAAAGTCCGCTTCCCGCAGCTTCAGGAACTCTCCCCGCACGATCCGGGCGATACCGGTCCAGCTTGTCAGACCGATCACCACCATGACGCTCACCAGGTTCGGCTCCACCAGCGCGAGAATCGTCAGTATCAGGAAAAAAGTCGGAAAACACATGACGATCTCGATAAAGCGGGATATGATCATGTCGATCACTCCTCCGTAATAGCCGGCAATCGATCCGATGATGATCCCGATTGCGACGTAAATCGCGACCGCGATAAAGCCGATGAGTATCGAGACCCTGCTGCCATGGACCATCCGGGCGAAGAGGTCCCGCCCCTGTTCGTCCGTGCCAAGGAGATGCTTCGGCCCGGGCGGGGCGACGATCGAGTTCAGGTCATATTCCGAGTACGAATAGGGAACCGGAGGGAATATTTTGAATCCCCGGTATGAATCCTTCCGGAGATCCGCGTCCTTGAGCTCGTGGTTGTTGCCGAACATCTTGGCGAACAAGGGAAAATAAACCCTGTCCCCGGTTATGTAGATATACGGCTTGTCATTCGCGAGGAGCGGCGCTAACGCGGCGACCGCGAGGAGAAACCCGACCACGCATAGCCCCGCAACCGCGAGACGGTTCTTCCTGAATTCACGCCAAACCCTGGCCCAGTATCCCCGTCTCATATCTTAGCCTCCAGCCGGATACGCGGATCGACCAGGGCATAGGTCAGGTCCGCAATCAGGATACCGGCAAGGGTCAGGAGCGCCGCGATGGTTTCTATCGCCATGATGACCGGTATGTCCCGCGAGAGTATCGCCTCGAACGCGAGCATGCCCATGCCGGGCACTGAGAAGATCTTCTCCACGATAACGCTCCCGCCCAGGAGCCCGGGAAGAAGCGTTGCCATCAGCGTGATAAGGGGAATGAGCGAGTTCCGGAAGGCATGGGTATACACGACCTTCCGCTCCGACAGGCCCTTTGCCCGGGCGGTCATGATATACTGCTGGTTGATTACCTCGAGCATGTTGGCCCGGGTGTAACGGGCAAGGAACGCGAATCCGCCGTAGGTCAGGGTCACAACCGGAAGGACCAGGTGCCAGGCCCGGTCGAGAAGCCAGGGCATGACGGAAGCCTGGGCCGCCCAGTCCGAGCTTTTACCGCCCAGCGGGAACAGGTTGAGATATTCGCCGCTGCTGAGATACAGGAGCAGGAGCAGCCCGACCCAGAACGCGGGGAGCGAGTAGAGTATGAAGAGCGCCAGGCTCGACCCCCTGTCAAAGGCAGAGTCTTTTTTCACCGCAGAGAGTATCCCCATTGGTATGGAGATGATATAGATGATTATCATCGATATGACGTTCAGCGCCAGGGTGATCGGAAGGGCCTCGGCGATCCGTGTCGTAACGGGCCTGCCGTCCTTGCGTGACCTGCCCCAATCCCCGGTTATCGTGTTTTTCAGCCAGTCTACGTATCCCACGTAGATCGGCTTGTCGAGCCCGAAGAGCTTCTTTTCCTGTTCGATTATCTCTTTCGCAAAGGAGCCGGTCTTGAGCGCGCTGTCCATCCCCAGGCTCAGGGTTGTGTAGTCCCCCGGCGCCGAGCGGATCATGCCGTAGGTGATGAGCGTTATGCCCAGCATGGTGGGGATGATGAGCAGCAAACGTTTGAGTATGTATTTCTTCATTGGTCTGTTCGCACCTTCCACTCCAGGAAGTTCATCCCCTTCTTGTGCACGATAACATTCGTAAAACGTCTGCTCACCACCGCGAGCGCCGGCATGGTGTAGAGGAAGGTATATGGTTGTTCATTATGCAGTATTTCGTGGAATCGGTGGTACATGGCCACGCGCTTTTTCAGGTCGAACTCCTGGCGCGCTTTTTCGATGATACGATCGGCCTCGGCGTTACGAAACCCGATATAGTTGGACCCGCCGTTTATCTGCGAGGAATGCCATATCTGGTAGGGATCGTCCTGGAAATCCGGGTCGGACCATCCCAGGGAAGTGGCGTCAAAATCACGCCGCTGAATCTTGTCGATGAAGACCGCCCACTCGAACTGGTTAATATTCATCTCGATCCCGGCCTTTGAGAAGTCTTCCTTGAGGATGCTCGCAAGGCGCTCGGCGAACTCGCTGCCGGATGAAATGGTGAATTTAAACGAGAACTTCCTGCCGTTTTTATCCAGGATGCCGTCACCGTCATGGTCGGTCCAGCCGGCCTCGGCCAGGAGCTGCCGGGCGCGGGCAGGATCATGGGGCCACGGCTTGAGGGAGCGGTCATAGCTGTCCCCGAATATATAGAAGGGACCGGTTACGATCTCGCCGAGCCCGAAAAGCAGCTTGTCCAGGATCTGCCTGCGGTTGATGAGGTGCGTCATGGCGAGACGGACCCTCCGGTCTTTGAAAAAATCCCGCGCCTGGTTCCAGCCAATGTAGCTGAACGAGGAGAGGAAGTATTTATTCTTGTAAAAGTTTTCGTTGAACTTCTTCGACCCGGTCTGCCGCACCCATTCTATCTCCCGGAGACCCATCATGTCAAGCTCGCCCTTTTTGAGCATTTGAAGCGCCACGCCGGGCTCGCTTATGAGCCGGTATGCCACTTTCCTGATCTCGGGCTTTTTCCCCCAATACCGCTCGTTACGCACCAGGGCTATCGTCTTCCCCGTGTCCCAGCCTCCGAACAGGAAGGGGCCGGTGCCCACCGGGTGCCGGTTGTTCTTATGGGTGTTGAAATCCGTTCCGTCATTGAAAATATGCTTCGGTACGATCGGCATGCCGCCGCAGAAAATGAGGGCCAGGTAATAGGGTCGCGAATAACGGAACTCGACCGCATACCGGTCAATCTTTTTACAGCTCTTTATGTCGAGGTAGTAGACCTTCAGGTGCGCGCAGGCCACCTTCGGGTCCATGATCCTTTCATATGAATACACCACGTCATCTGCGGTGAATTCAACACCATCGCTCCATAGAACGCCTTTTTTCAGATAGAAACGGAACCTGAGCCGGTCAGGGGATATCTCCCACCGCTCGGCAAGCTGTGGAATGACCGCCAGCGTGTCGTAGTCGCGGTCGACCAGCGTCTCGTAGATGCGCTGGTTTATCGCGCTGGCGTACGCATCCGTGGCCGTGATGGGGTTGAGGGTGCCCGGCTCCGCGCCCATGTGCACATTCAGCGTGTACGGGTCCTTCGGCGGCGCGAGCTTCGCACAGCCGCCGAACAGCAGCGCCAGGATCGCCGTTGCTATCGCCGATTGTATAGCTCCATTCTTCAATCAATTCACCCATAAAAAAGGATCGATACCATGCACCGGCAGGTGCGTGACATAACAAGACATACTATATATTTATGGATTGAGTGTCAAGAAGGATTGGTGCGCCGCCCGGCGCAAGGGGACTCGCCCATGTCATTCCCGCAAAAGCGGGAATCCATTGGCCGGCAGAATAATTCCGGGTTGAGCAACCCCGGGTTTTTGCCTCCGTCCGGAGGCGGGGCGACAACCGGGAGCCCGGTCAGGCTATATGAGGGGAAGGGCGGCAACCGCTTTGATAGGGTCGGGTTTAAACCCGACCCTATCATAAATTTAGTTATATCCTCCAATAAATTCACAATCTCTGAATCAGCATAATTCTTTCTGTTGGCGACGGATTTAAATCCGTCGCCGCTTATACTCCCAACCCCCGCGCCGCCTCAAAAGGCAGGCGCTTTTTATACATCCTGTACGCGCCTGCAGGCGCACATCCTGTGCGCTCCCGGCGTGGGCTCCCGGCGAATTCGCCGGATCGGCTCCGCCGAATCCGGCTCATCGCTCAGAAAGGTTTGTCCAAATGAAGGCGGGGATGCCCATCCCCGCCTTCATTTGGACATTTAATGGCAATTAGTTCTCCCTTGAAAACTCCCGGAAAGTGCTTGTCCTATCATGAGGTGTAGCAATAACATGCGGTTCGCGTACGCTCGAGGCAAACATCCATGTTTGCTCTCGCGACGCCGGTCCTCCTGACCGGCGGCTTTTCCTGAACAGCATTCTCTCTCGCCCCTCCCCTCTCCTTTTGGGAGAGGGGAGGACGGGAGGGGTGAGGTCACGCCCCCTCCACGATCCTGATCTCCTCTTCAGTCAGACTGTACAACTTGTACACAAGCTCGTCAATTTTTTTATCCAAAAGCTCAGCATGCTGTAATAAAGCAGATTTATCCTGTTCATGCTCAGCATTATTTAGTTTATCATAAACTACAAGTGATTGTTTTACTAAATCTACAATATTATCATCTCTATTTTTCGGAATTGGAATTTTAACAACATCTTGTGTAAAAAATCGAAGTCTACCTCCTTTATCGGCATCACCCAAAACCGCAGCAATTCTCTTGAAATAACTGAATACAGGTTTTGAATTTAAAACGCCAAGAAGAAATAAGTCATCAAGTGGAATAAAATAAACGGTATTTGTAAAAAACATCCCTTTATTATCATATGAGAAACGGCTCTGTTTTGCTATATCGGGGTAGACAATTTTTGGTTTTTCAAATTCTTTATAATAATCAATAGTATCTTGTATTTCGAACCATTGGTAGGAACCTGGTTTTCTTCCTTTCCACTCCTTCCCCTTCCAACTCAATGGTTTTGGAGTTAATCTTTCTCTATATTGTTGAAGATGACTTTCTATAGCCGGATAATCTTTTATATTAATTCCTCTCTTGGAAAATATTAAATATCTTTCTTTAAAATTAATTTTATACTTTCGTATATCATCGCCCAATGCAAACGGTTTAATCAACTCAGCACTTTTTGCATCTTCTGCAATTAGTCTATCCCGTGTTTCACGATCAACAACAAAAGCTTCATTCAATCCAGTTAATACGCCTCTATATATATTCCCATTGATCAATTCGCCAAGTGATATACTATTCTGATTCATCTTTTCGAGAAATACGATTTCCTCTTGTCTTACGAGGGTCCAGTTTTCTCCATTCAAGGAATTTGAATCAATATTATATAAGCTTTTTTTCTTCTCATCACTCAATGAATCGAATGAAAGTGTTTTAATCGGTGCATAATCGAAATGCTGTTCTTTAACAGTACTTTTTTCAGTAATAATGATTGCAGGGAAAGTCGCAGCATTGTCAAATACAGGAAGTTCTCCAAAATCAATTATTTCAATGATCTTAACAGAATACCTGATTAAATCCCTTAATGATTTCCCATAGTTTGATCTAATCCATTTATTCGATACTATATAACCAAAAAGTCCTCCATGTTTTAACAATATGTGTGCTTTTTCAATAAAATACACATATAGATCTGCAATGCTATGATAAGCCTTATAATGATTTTCAAAATATTTTTTAAATACAGATATAACTTCCTGTCTTACATATGGCGGATTGCCAATAACGCAGTCAAAACCGCCATTTTCAAATATTATATCGAAGTTCTTTTCCCAATCGAATGGTTTTATATCTTTTATTTCATTAGTACTAAATTCAAGCCTTCCCTCAAAATAATCCGTCCCTATCAGCGAATTCCCGCACTTCACGTTCCCCTTCAAATCCGGCAGCACGGTTTCATGGAACAGCGTGACCTCGTTATACAACTCGTCATGCCTTGTGTCCTCCAGCGCCTTGAGGGACAGGCTCATGCGCGTCACCTCGACCGCCTGCTCGTCTATGTCCACGCCGTATATGCAGCTTTTAAGGATATCGCGCTTCAGCTTGCCGCTCAACCGCACTTCTCCGCCTGCGTCCTTATACACAAGCTCCATGTCTTTCTTTGAAACTGCGGCCCCGGAAGAATATTTTTTGAAATAATAATCGACGGACCATCGTATCAGCCGGTCAAACGCGCCCAACAGGAACGAGCCGGAGCCGCACGCGGGATCGCATATCTTGATTTTCATCAAATCGTCGATCGTTTTGCACGCTTTGAGCTTTTCGCCCACCGTGTTCTCGACAATGTAATCGACAATGTACTGCGGGGTATAGTACACGCCCCCCGCCTTTCGCACCTCCGGCTTGTAGTCGATCGTGGCGCGCTTTTCCGTGGTGGTCACGACCTTGCCCAGGAACTGCTCGTATATGGTGCCCAGAATCTCCACGGGGATCACGTTGAAATTGTAGCGCGAGTTCTCGGGAAGGAGCTGCTTCAGGATCGTGTGCAGGGTCTTGTTGCCCAGCTTTACGCTGTCCAGCTCCGGCCGCAGCTCGAACACGCTGCCGTTGTACGTCTTGTTCATGCGGGCGAATATTTCCCGGCACGACTCGTTGATCACGCCCTCGTCGGATTTGAGAGACGCCCTGTTGATCTGCGCGATCACCTGCGCGAGAAAATCGTCCTCGATCTCCCTGTCCGTCAGGACCTTGATGAAAACAAACCTGTCGATGACAAGCTGAATGACCCTGGTGATAAACTCCGCCGACAGCTCCGGGTTGTATTTCTTGATGTCCTTGGCAAGCAGGATGCGCCATCCCGTTTTATCGTCGTCCAGGTCGGACAGGAACGCCTTGTCCGGCGGTATCCTGTTATGCTTGATCTTCTTTTCGTTGAGGTACAGGGACTTGAGACTGCCTTTTGCGACCTGCTCTTTTTCAAAAATATCCCACAGTTCTTTAAAGCGGTCTGTGAAGTCGGCATATTTCCAGTCAAGTACGACAAAGTTATTAACAAGGCCGGGGTCAGTCTTGAACGTGCAGTCAAAAAACCTGAACTCCTCAAAGTCGGTCAGCAGGGCAAAGTCTACTTTTTTTCTTTCGTTTGACGCCTGCGTCGAATAGGCGTATGAATACGCCTGCCATATATATTTCGTTTCCTTGAATAAATTGTATTTCGGGTGCTTTGCCTCCATGAAAAAGCAGGGCCTGCCGTTGAGCTGCAAAAGGTAGTCGGGTTCTTTTCCGCCCTTCCCCTTGGCCTGTACGATGAATTCCCGGTCAGCTATGTTGCTTATACCCTCGTTGGATATGTTCCAGTTGAGGTACTTGAAAAGGGGCTTGATGTATTCGTCCTCGACATTGGCTTCCTTGTGGGTCGTGCCTTTTTTGATAATATCAATCTTTCTGTCGAAATCGTCGACCAGTTCGCCAATTTTTACCTTTGCGTCATCAAAAGAAAACATAACAGCCCCCGCGGAAGGTCATGGAATACTCAATGATTAAACGCTGGTTGTATTATTGCAAGAAGAAATCATTCCTTCTCTCCCCCTGCCCCGCATTGCGGGGAAGGGGGTCGGGGGGATGGGGCGTCCCCGCATTGCGGGGAAGGGGGTCGGGGGGAATGGAAGGGGAGTGAGTCCCGTGATGGGACCTTAATTCGGATTGTTCAGAACCACCAGTGCGTCAACCACGACCGGCCGGTTGCCGGAGATGATGACCGGGTTGATGTCGATCTCGGCGATCTCGTTGTGCCTGTACCCGATCTCGCTGATCCCCACCAGCGCCTTCACCAGCAGCTTCCGGTCCACCGCAGGGCTGCCGCGGAACTCGTCGAGGAGCTTTCTCATCCGTATTTCGTCGATCATCTCCTCCGCGTCCATCTCGGTGAGAGGGGCGACCCTGAAGCTCACATCCTTGATGACCTCGGTGAATATGCCGCCGACGCCGAACATGACGCAAGGCCCGAACTGGGGATCGCGGCTCAACCCGATCACGAACTCGCGGTCGCCCTTGATCATCTCCTGAACCAGGACGCCGTCCAGATCAAGCCCCTTGCCGGTAATCTCGGCATAGGCTTTCCGCACTTCGTCCGCATTCGAGAGCTTCAGCTTCACCAGGCCCATCTCGGTCTTGTGCGCCGCCTTGTCCGAGCAGCCCTTCAACACCACCGGGTAACCCAGCTCTTCCGCGAATTTCACGGCCTCGTCGGCGGTCGCAGCGAGCTTCTCCCTCGTGACCGGAATGCCGACCGCCTGGATCACCTGTTTTGAATCATATTCCGACAGGGTCTTCTGGCCCCGCTCAAGCGCCTTCTTAATGATCTGTTCCATAAAGCTCCTCCTTTTTGCGGCGGAATCTGAACTGCTCGTATGACACGGCCAGGGCCCGCACCGCCTCTTCAGGCGATTCGAACAGCGGCAGGCCATGCTGCCTCCGGGCCGCGAGTATCCTCGTGACCGAGTTCGGCGTATATATGGCAGCCGGCTTGTTGTACTGTTTGCACATTTTTACAAGCTCCTTCATGACGTCAATGATAAAATCCCGCCAGATGCTTGATGCAAGCAAAAGGCCGTCCACCTCGTCGGCTTCCAACAGCACCTTGAATATTTCAAGATAGGTCTGGGGAGGAGCAGGCCCTATGTCGACCGGGTTGTTGATATTGAACACGCCGCCGATCCGGGCGAGCCGCTCTCGGGTCCCGTCATTGAGGCGCGGTATCGCCAGGCCCGCGGGGACCAGCAGGTCTGCAGTGATGCTCCCGAACGCGCCCGAGTTCGTGAACACGGCGACCCGGTTTCCCGCCATGAGCGGCATTTCGGTGAGCATCTTCGGCATCGAGTGAAGCTCGCTTATGTGCTTGAGCCTGATGATGCCGGCCTGCCGGCATGCGGCCTCGAATACCGCGTCGTTGTTCGCCATGCCGGCGGTGTGGGAAAGCGCGGCCGCGGTGCCCTCCTCCGTCCGCCCCGACTTGAAGACCAGGACCGGCTTGAGCGTCTTTCTCGCCGCTTCCATCATCTTCACTCCGTCCCGTACGTTTTCAAGGTAGAGCGCGATCACGGTCGTATTGTCATGGCTGAAATATTCTATCAGGTCAGCCTCGTCCACGTCCGACTTGTTGCCGATGCTCACCATCTTGTTAAGACCGACGATATCGTCCATGATCGATTCGAGCACAACAACACCGACGCCGCCGCTCTGTATTATGTAGGAGATTCCGCCGGCCTTATTGAAGACATCCACGATCTCCTGGTAGGCCCCGTAGAAACAGCAGAACCGCGCGTAAATATCCATAACGCCGAGGCAATTCGGGCCCATGATGCGGATACCGTGCTTCTTCACCGCGTCGTTTATCTCGGCCTGGAGCTTCCCGCCCTCCTCGCCCTGCTCTGAAAATCCCGCGCTCTCGATGACGATGCTTTTTATCCCTTTTTCACCGCATTCTTTTACGAAATGCGGAACCACGGCCGCCGGAGTGATGATGACCGCGAGGTCCACGCTGCCCGGTATGTCGAGTACCGAGGTATATCCGGGACAACCATGTACCGCTTCCCCTTTCCTGTTTACAGCGTAAACTGGATGGGGGTACTGAATATAGTCGTTAAGACACTTGCAAATTGTGGCACCGAGATTGAAGGGTGCGTTTGACGCGCCGATAACTGCTACTGAAGACGGATTGAAAAAGCTATCAAGATAGGAATTAATTAATTTTACATTCATCGAGATACTCCACAAATAACGTAAACAATGTTTACTCTAAAAAACACAGTTTAAGTGTCAAGTAAATTTACAAAAAAAATCTAAATGTACAGAAATTGATTATTGTTGAGAAGGTATGTTTTTAAAGAGTCGCGCGAGATTTTCAGCAACCTGCGTGCGGTGCTTGAGCACCTCTTCATCGCTCTTGCCCGGATGGTTGCGGAAAGTGGCCACTATACCTGTAAGCGCGGCAAACAGGGTGTGGGAGTGAAGGCGTATATTACCACTGACTTTCATCTTGCGAAATATGATGTCAAAATTATCCAGCATCTGCCTCTCGAGTACATTGAGCCTGTCGAACAGGTCCCTGTCGACAGAACCTTCCATGAAAAAATTCATGAGCATCCTGAAATACTGGTCATGCCGGGTGAAGTATTCTATGAATACGCGTGCGATTTCTTCGATAGCCCCGTCAGACGACTCGTCGATCGTCTTGTATATTCCCCCGAATACTTCCTGCACGCCGCGGTAAAACGTTTCGGCGAACAGGGACTGCTGGTCGGGAAAATGCCGGTAGATAAGCGCAGGCGATATGCCAGCCCTCTTCGCGATGACCCGCATGTTTACCTTGTTAAAGGGCTTGGTGGCGAATTCCTTCTCCGCGGCATCGACAATGATGGTGCGACGCGCATCTTTTTCCTTTTCTTTAAGCTCTGATAGAGTGTTCTGTTCCATGGTATCTGCATTGCCTCGATCGACGGTCTAACTGTGGGCAAATAACGGCAATATGTCAAGAAATATCGGGGCCGTTACGGCCCTGTCGGGACTAATTTTTGCAGCTGAGGGGGGTCAGAGCATCCCCGGGGTCAGAGCCCCATGCCGGGGATCGGATCCGCAACCGGGGTCAGAGCGACATCACCCGCGTGAGCTCACGCTCCAGCTCCTCGAGGTTGAAAGGCTTGGCCATGGCGCCGGCAAACCCGTACTTCGGGTAATCGACGATTATCGGGTCATCCGCATAGCCGCTCGTCACTATAGCGCTGACCCCGGGATCAATCTTTTTTAAAACGTCGATGACCTTGTCGGCACCGATGCCTCCGGGAATGATAAGATCCAGGATGACAACATCAAACGGAGTTCCGCCGTTTTTCGCTTCCTGGTATACCCGCGCAGCCTCCGCTCCATTGGCCGCCGTTACGACATCATACCCCAGATGGCGGAGGAGCTTGGCGCCGAGGTCCAGGATGATCAGCTCGTCATCCATGAGGAGTATCCTTCCCCCGCCGGCTTTTTTGGCATGAGCGGCGCTCAACTTCAGTACCGCCTTCTGGCGGGATGCGGGAAGGTACACGCTGAAGGTGGAACCGGTTCCCCGCTCCGATTCGACCGCTATGTGCCCGTCATGCTTTTTAACGATCGAATAGCAAATGGCGAGCCCGAGGCCCGTTCCCGAAGACTTCGTCGAAAAATAGGGATCGAATATCCTGGGGATAATCTCACCGGGTATGCCATTGCCCTGGTCGATTATCTGTATCTTTATATATTTACCATCCTGGAGCGGAAGGTGGTCCTTCTCGAGAACGACGACATTTTCGGCAGTGACGACAAGCTTTCCTCCGTCCGGCATCGCCTGGCGCGCGTTCAGTATGAGGTTGTGGACAACCTGGGCGATCTGCCCGCGGTCGATGTCCGCGTCCCAGAGCGAATCGGGAACATCGCAGGTGCAGGAGATGGACGATCCGCGGAGCACAAAGTACGCCGTGTCCACGAGCAGGTTCTGGATCGAGGTGATCTTCCTGACCGGGCTGCCGCCGCGGGAAAAGGCCATGAGCTGGTGCGTAAGGTTGCGCGCCATGGACGAGGCCTTTTCCGCCTCGGTGAGTATGCCGTAGCCCGGGTCCTCGCGCGGGATCGTCACCTTCGCCAGGGATATGTTCCCGAGTATGGCCGTCAGCAGGTTATTGAAATCATGCGCGATCCCCGCGGCAAGGATGCCCAGGGACTCGATCTTGCTGACGCGCAGGAGTTCGTCTTCCGCCTGCTTGCGCCGCGAAATATCATGGGCGATGCCGCGCAGGCCGGTGACCGCGCCGGCCGAATCCGTGACCGGGTGGCAGCACATCTCGACCCAGAGCTCGGCACCGTCCTTCTTCACGAGCCGAAGCTGGTTGTCGCCGCAGATCGTTTCCATGAAAGACTTTGTGCTGAGCTCCGAAGCTTCCCTGCTCTGGCGGTGCCGGTAGAGGAAGTCCTCGATGTCACCATGGTAAATGAATTCGAGCATGTTTCGCCCGATCATCTCCTCCTGAGCGTAACCGGTGACCTTGCGCACGGCCGGGTTGACAAACAGGATGACCCCCTCCGGGTCGATGTTCAGCACCATGTCGTCTATCGTGTTGATCAGGTTCCGGTACTTGCGCTCGGAATCCATGATGATCGTTTCCTGCCTGCTGCGTTTCTGGATCTCGGCCATGAGCTGCTCGTTCGCGCGGGCCAGCTCGGCAGTCCGCTCGGCGACCCTCGCCTCAAGCTCGATCCGGGACTTCCTGAGCTCGTCCTCGCACTCCGCATTCCTGGTGACGTCGCGCGTGACCGCCGTAACGAAGAGCGACCTGCCGCGGTCATCGAAGGCCACCTTGCCCTGTACCTCCACGGTGCGCCACGAGCCGTCCCGGTGCAGGATGCGTGCCTGCAGGGAAAAGTCCGGGTTTGCCGGCCGGGCCGAAGAATAGGCATGGAGCAGGTCCCTCAGGCAGTCCTGGTGCAGGATGTCGATAATGCTCCCCCCTGCGAGATCGCTGTTCCGATACCCGAGGTTACGCATCAGCGACTGGCTGGTGAAGAGAATCGTCCCGTCCGTTGACAGGACGAAGAATATATCATTGGAAATCTCCACCAGGTACTGGTAATAATCGATGCACCTGAGGAGCGAGGCCTCGGACTTCTTGAGGTTCATGATGTCACGGATAACGCCAAGCGTACCGGTGAATTCCCTGTCCGAACCTTCCGCCTCCGAGTGGTACTGGCCGACGGCAATGACATTACAGCAGGCAACGATCTCCTTTTCCCTGTTCTTCACGATCGAGTGGTCTTTCGGTATGAGGCGGACCCTGAGGTCGCGGGTTATCCTCTTTCCGGTGCGCCGCTCGTCGAACAGCTTCGGCGGCTCGGCGCCGGTCAGGGCGTTGACAACGAGGTTGTTTATGGCCGTGGTCCTCTGCACATTATTGACATCGTCGGGATGGATCAGTATGCTGAAATGCTTGAAGATCAATTCCCCGGGCTCGTAGCCGAGGTTGCGGATCGAATTGTTGATGTATATGAAGTAACCCTCGGCGTCCAGCTTGTATATGATGTCCGGAAGCATGTGGACAATCGCTTCAAAATTCCGATTCATGAGCCCCTCAGAAAAGCAAAATTTTCTTTTTCGCAGCCGTGAAAGATCAGGTGAACAATCACAGCATTAACTCCCGCTAGAACCGACCCCCCAGTTTTTCGCGTCTTTAAAAAATAAGTATAAAAACGGCCCCCGCTACTGCTATTTGCATGACAGTATACCCATAAAGAGAACAGCCGGTCAACTAAATATCTTCATAAATTGATAATAATCATATTAATTTATGCATCCAGCCAATGGGGAAATGATGGTTTTTTATTACTTGAAAAGGTCAAGTTGCATATCATCGGAGCCGGTTTTTTTCCGTGGCTCCCTTTTACCGCGTTTCAGCAGAGCCTCTTCCAGGCGGTCTAAAAGCGGGCTCCGCTCCTGGTTCATTATCCTGCCCTTTACGGATCGTTTTTTCGCGTGGGTGATATACAGGTTGTTTATTGTCCTGGTGACACCGACATAGAACAGGCGAACCTCCTCTTCCATTTCGCGGCCTTCCTTCGCACCGAAAAGCTCGAAGGGTATAATTCCTTTCTCGCAGGCAGGTATGAAGACAGTGTCGAATTCAAGCCCCTTTGAAGCATGGATGGTCATGATCGAGACAGCCTCGGCCCGCTCATCCCTGTCGTCCGCACCCATGCGCAGGGAACCGGAACGGAAAAACTCATGGTACCCGCCCCCGAACGGCTCCGCGAAGGAAGTGAGGCGCATGATCGACTCTTCAGGCGCGTCCAGGACCACCATGACGAATTTCAGCACGTCCGCGACGCTGTCCCCCTTCTTGATCATGCCCCAGATGTCGCTTATGACACCGAGCGACAGCGATGTGTCTTTTCCCGTATAGAATATTTTCTTGAGCGATCTCACTGCCCGCCGGTACGGCTCCTGCCTGAGCATGGATTCGGTCCCGGCCGTCTGGTACGGGATGCCGTGGTTGCGGAACGCCTCGGTCAGGGCCTCGAACAGGAACGATGAACGGCACAGGACGGCAAAGTCCGAGAAGCCCCGGTTTTCCGCAGCCGCCTCGCCGTCGGATATGCCGCTCTCCATGGAAAAGCTGCGTACGCCGCCGATGGCCGCCTCGATGGTCGCCGCGATCCAGTCGGCTTCGCTCCGGTCGGAGGGCATCTCCCGGATATGCACCTTTACATCGAGGTCCCGTCCTGCCGGTGCGCTCCCCTTCTTGAGTATCTGTCCCGCCGCGCGCATGACCGGGTCCGGGCACCGGAAGCTGCGGTCCAGGCGGATGACCTTCATGCCCGGGTACTCTTCGGCTATCCGTTCCATGAAGCGAGCGTCTGACCCGCGGAAGCCGTAGATCGCCTGGTCCGGGTCCCCGATCATGAAGAGGTTCGGGTTCCCGGGGCCGGCCAGGAGGGTAAGGAACTCGTACTGGACCGCGTTAATGTCCTGGAACTCGTCAACCAAAATCCACTGAAACCGCTCCCGGTACGACTGCAGCAGGTCAGCATGCCTTTTAAGCAAACCGGCCGGGACGGCAATGCAGTCGTCCAGGTCTATCGCGTTCATCGACCTCAGGGCTTCATCGTATTTTTTCAGTATATTCTTCACTTCGCCGGGGCTTGCGGTCCCCTGCTTGACGGCGCTGATGTCGCGTATAACTCCCGGCATCTTCTTTTCGTCTGCAACGAACTCCGCGAGAATCTCCCGGATATCGTCCTCATCGGCGATGAAAAAATCCCTCGTCCGGCCGGCCAGCTCGCTGTTTTCCCGGATGATGCCAAGCCCCAGCGCGTGGAAGGTTGATATCGTTATTCCGCCGGCCGGCATGAGGCGCTGTATGCGGGAGCGCATCTCGGCCGCGGCCTTGTTGGTGAACGTGACCGCGATAATCCGCTCCGTCGGCACGCCCGCGCTCCGCACCAGGTGAAGGATTCTGCGTGTCAGCACACCCGTCTTTCCGGTGCCGGGTCCGGCTATGACCATGCAGGGGCCTTCACCGTGCTCTATGCCCTCGCGCTGGCCATCGGTTAGGCTGAAGCCCCGGTCCCGCGCGGTTGGACCTTCAGGCAGATCGAAGAGAAGCCGGGGCGCGCCGGCAGATATCGCAGTGCCGCGCAGGTGCCTGAACTCATCAATGTCAAAGGTCAGCGACGACCCGGCGCGCGGAGGCGCCTGCCCTTCCGCCGGGGCAAACAGGCTGGTACCTGAGAAGGACTTGACCTCGCCTTCACGGAAGACCTTGATCCTGCCGAACTCGCCGTCATAACCTTCCTCAATGAAAACATCGCCGTTCCTGAGCCTGCGGACCGCTTCGGCGATGAGCTCACCTCCCGCGCGCCGGATCTCGTCAATCGGCGCCTCCAGGAGGATATAAAATTCAGATCCCAGGCCTCCGATCAGGCGTTGGTATTCCTTGCCCACCTTCACCGACTTACCGCTCTTCTGGTTCAGCAGCTCTGCAAGCAGGTCCGGCAGGGCGGTTATCGATCGGAATTCCCCTCCCGGACCGCCCGGCTCACGCCGGTCAGCCAGCTCCGCGACTCGGTACATCACTCCCTTGGTTACCGGACGCCCGCACACGGGACAGACACCGCCGTGCTTCACGGTCTCGAGCGGGTCCCATTTGACGCCGCATTTCCGATGGCCGTCGTGGTGGTATTTCCCCTCCTGGGGAAAGAACTCTATGGTACCAAGGAACCCGTTGCCGTCCCTGAGGCTCCTTAAGATGCCGTCATATCCTGGTTCCGTATCGAACCGGTTGGCCTCGCGCCCCAGCTTTTCCGGGGAATGCGCATCCGAGTTCGATACCAGACGGAACCGGTCGAGCATGCTGCAGGCGCGGTTCATCGGCGGATCGCTCGAAAGGCCGGTCTCCAGCGCGAATATGTAATCTGTCAGGTCGTCGTAGCATTCATCGATGGTGTCAAACCCCGATTTGGATCCGAGCACCGAGAACCAGGGCGTCCAGATATGACACGGGATCAGGTAGGAGCGGTCCGACGAATCGAGCACCATCTCGAGCAGAATTTTTGAATCGAGCCCGAGGATCGGCCTGCCGTCCGATCGGATGTTGCCCATGCGGTCGAGACGCTTCTGCACCGCGACAGCGGCGTCGAAATCCGGGAAAACACAGAGGTTGTGAACCTTGCGCACCTTGCCGTTCTTTTTATAGATGTTGCTTATCTCGCCGGTGAGCATGAAGTGCACTTCGGCGGGAATGTTGGGGCCCGAGAGGCGGCGGGATTCATCGAGACGGAAGCTTTCCCTGAGGCGGTAGAGCCCGTTACCGGCAGGCTCGAGCTTTTCCCGCAGCTCATCAAGCCAGCCGGGGTGCACGCAGTCGCCCGTTCCGACGACATCGATCCCTTTCAGGCGTGCCCAGTATTCAAGGTGCTCCGGCACCAGGTTTGCGCTTGTGGCCACGGAGAAATGTGAATGTATATGAAAATCTGTGATAAAATTCAATTGTATCCGCCACGTAAGCCGGCATCGAAAAAAGGGCTTTGGCCGGCGCACTGGAAATTGTTAACGTCAGATGGAAATTCAGTAAAGGAAAAAATTTGCGGGAATAATAAAAAAGCCCCCCGGAGGAAATCCGGGGGGCCCTGCCTTTTATTTATTCCTTCTGTGACCATGCCCTGCCCAGAGAGGAGTGCCGTCATCTTTCCTTAGCACTGCTTTTACGCCACCTTTATCTATGATCTTTGCTATGATTGCGTCCTTACCGTCCCACTTGATCCTAGACCCTACAATCGTTACTTCATCTCCCTTTGCGAGCCTGACTTTATCATTTATAAAATCATCCGGCCCGAGATGAACATCAATCATTTCCTTTGCGGTTTTCAGGGAAATATGGATGCCTCCTCTTCTGAATGTTCCAATATCCGTGATGGTCCCTTTCAGCGTCTCTACTGTCGCACGGTCATAATTCATCGAAGCCCTCATACCTCCGCCGCAACATTGACGGGCACTCAGATCCATAGAATAAAATGATGCCATCAAACCCGCAGCAAACAGGGTGATAAGTATCTTTTTCATGATACGCCTCCTGTATTTTAGTTATTTCTAATATACTTAATTTCCTGGATGGAGGCAATCCTGGTTTAAATTTTTTTTAGCATTTGTTAAATTTTTATGATTGAACTTTTTGAAAACAAAAACGCCATACATCTTTTATGTTGACCGTGTAGCTGCCTCTGTTTATAATCATAACAGCGTACATTGAGAAAAATGCGGCTATGCCGCCAACTTTTTATATGCTGGGTATGCCATGAAACCACCTTGTCACATTACCCGGACGGCCATATGCGTTGCATGCCTGCTCCTGTTGGTCCCCGGCTGCGACTGGATCAAGGCACGCTTCTATATCTCCCACATGGAAAGCGGCGATCGCGTGGCCAAACTCCAGGTGCAGAAAATCGTCAGCATGCTGGACATCAGCCCGGGGATTGTTATCGCAGACATCGGGGCCGGTTCGGGGCTCTTCACCCTCCCGCTTGCCGGGAAAACAGGACCCGCCGGTACCGTGTTCGCGGCCGATATCAACCCGGAGCTCCTGGAATACATTGCCGGCATAAAGCGGACCGAGAAATGCGGAATTGTAAAAACCGTGCTTGCGGCAGAGAACGACCCGAGGCTCCCCGCCCCGGTCGACCTTGTTTTTTTCTGCGACACCCTTCACTATGTTGCGGACCAGCCCGGCTACCTCGCCCGCCTGGCCTCGTACGTGAAGCCGGACGGCAGGATCGCGATAATAGACTTCACGCGCAACTGGCCCCCATCCTCGAACAGGTTCACTACCGATGAGCTTGTTTCATGGATGCGGCAGGCCGGCTTCACGGTTGAAGCGAAGCATGATTTTATTCAGGATGAATTCTTTCTGCTTTTCAGGCGCAAACAAATAAATGCCGGTATTTGACCAAAAATCTCTTTACAAAAAGCCTCGTGCACTCCAATTCTCGAATATGTAACGCGCAGGGTGCGTAAGCAAACGGCCTGCGCGTCGGAAAGGGGAGCATGCCATGAAAAAAGCCACAATCGTCGGGGCCACCGGTTTCGGCGGGCTCGGACTCATAGAAATCCTGCTGCGCCATCCGGGTCTCGAGATTAAACAGCTCATTGCCCGCAAGGACGCCGGCAAGCCGATCAGCGACGTCTATCCTCACCTGAAGGGCTTTTGCGACATCCCGGTCCAGACCAACGAGGAGATCGACTATAGCGGCATCGATATCGCCTTTTTCTCCACCCCCGACCGTGCCGGCATGACCCTGATCCGCGAATTCGTCAAACGCACTATACCGGTCATCGACTTCAGCGGCGACTTCCGGTTCAAGAGCCAGGCCGAATACGCGGTCTACGCGAAAAACAAGGGCCTCGAGGAAACGCACCTCACGCCGGACCTGCTCACCGGGGCGGTTTACGGCCTGCCGGAAAAGTACGCTGACAAAATCAAGGGCGCGCGCATCGTGGGCAACAGCGGGTGCTTCGCAATCTGCATGACCCTTGGCCTCCTGCCGGCCGTGGAATCGGGCATCATCGGGACGGGCTCCATCGTGTGTGACGGCAAGTCGGGCGTCTCCGGCGCCGGTAAAAGCTCGGGCGAGGCCAACCTCTATCCCCAGCGCCATGAAAACGTGAACACGTACCGCGAGGGAAAGCACCAGCATCTCGTGGAAGTTGAAAACGTCATCAATGACGGGGCAAACGCCGTCCGTAGCATACTGTTCGTGCCGCAGGTGGTGCCGCTCAACCGGGGCATCCTCATCACGAGCTACATGGATATTGCACCCGGCCACGATACCGCATCCGTGCTGGAGCTCTACCGGAAGTATTACAACAAATGCCCGTTTATCTTCATTACCGACCGGTCCCCGAACACGGCGGACGTCCGCGGCTCCAACCGCTGCCTGATCCGGCCCATGGTGGACTCACGCACCGGGAAACTCCTGGTTATCTCAGTGATCGATAACCTGGTTAAAGGCCAGGCGGGCAACGCCGTGCAGTGCGCGAACCTCATGCTCGGGTTCGAGGAAACGACCGGGCTCAATGTCCCCGCATTCTATCCGTGAGCGGATATCGCGCAGCATGGCACATTCCGTGCAATCCAGTAAAAAACGGCGATATGGCGCGGCGGGTGCCCTGTTTCCCGGTGAAGGTTAATATTTCTTGACAAAGATGCGACACATTAAACATATATCAACCCTGTTATTTCCATAACAGAAATTGAGAAATCCGATATAACAACCATGTCAACTACTGTAGAAAAAGGGATTATCGCGTCACCGGGCATACGCATCGGCAAAGCCTACGTATACCATGGCGCAAAGATCATAATCCCGAAATATATCATCCATGAGAACGACATCACCTTCGAAATCGCCCGGTTTGAGAAGGCCGTGGAGCAGACCAAGGACGACCTGAAGGCCATCCAGGAACAGATCGCGCGGAGCCTCTCGCGGGACATGGCCGACATCTTCACCAGCCACATCATGGTTCTCGAGGATCCGCTCGTCGTTGAAAACGTGCGCAAGACCATCATCGAGAAGCATCGGAACGCCGAATGGGCCATCAATGACATTACGCTGGAGCTGATGGAAAGTCTCTCAACCATAAAGGACGACTACCTCAGGGAGCGGATCATCGACCTCTCCGACATCAACAAGCGGCTCATTGCGAACCTCCAGAAGACCGAACCCTCCTCGCTCCAGACCATCAGCGAGGAGGTGATCGTGTTCGCGCCTGACCTCACTCCGTCCGAGACTGCGCTCATGAACCGGGAGCACATCCTGGCCTTCGTGACCGACCGGGGCGGCCGCACGTCTCACACCGCCATCATGGCGCGCGCACTCGAGATCCCAGCGATCGTGGGAACGATCAGCATCACCTCCATGGTCAAGAACGATGATATTGTGATCGTGGACGCGGTGCACGGCCGCATCATCATCGACCCGACGCCGGCGGAGATAGAGGAATACCGCCGCCTGGCCGAAGAGTTCAGGGAGATGGAGGAAGAGCTCTCCAAGCTGACGAGACTTCCGGCCCAGACACTGGACGGCGAGGACGTGTTCATATACGGGAACATCGAGCTCCCGGATGAGATGAAGATCATCAAGGACCACGGCGCCCAGGGGATCGGCCTGTTCCGGTCCGAGTTCCTGTTCATGGACCAGTCCCTACCCGATGAAGAGATGCAGTTCAACGAGTACCGCCGCGTCGCCGAGTTTTTCAAGCCCATGCCGGTGACCATTCGGACGATCGACGTCGGCGCGGACAAGGTCTATGCCTACACGAACCATTACCGAGAGCGCAACCCCTTCCTTGGCTGCAGGGCAATCCGGTTCAGCCTGGAAAACCTGGACCTCTTCCGGATACAGCTCCGGGCAATTCTGCGCGCGAGCGCTTTCGG
>Ga0116149_1001501_pt1 | contig 28102 bp, 25 predicted proteins | sample AD_UKC057_MetaG_FD_89787 | JGI IMG/M metagenome (GOLD analysis project Ga0116149, IMG submission 89787) | Active sludge microbial communities of municipal wastewater-treating anaerobic digesters from USA - AD_UKC057_MetaG | ecosystem: Engineered > Bioreactor > Anaerobic > Digestate | place: USA...
ACGTCCGGGAACTGGGGAACGTCCCCCAGCAGACCCTGCTGCCGTCCCCCTTCCTTTGCACCCTGCCCGAGAACCTGCCCGAAAAATTGCGCGGGCCGCGGGAGGGGACCCCCCCCCCCCCCGATCTGACGCCGCTGGAAGGGGCGGAACGCCGGCAGATCCTGCAAGTCCTGAACACCACCGCCTGGAATCTGAGCCGGGCGGCCCAGGTCCTGGGCATCGACCGGAAAACCCTGCGGACGAAGATCGACCGCTACGGACTGGTCAAGGCGGGCCTGCCCTCCGCCGGGTCCGCGAGCGTCTGAGGCCGGCGCCGGTCGGACGTCATGCGGCGGCCCCCGGTCCCGCGCCGGACAGCGGGAAATACAGGATGATGTCCGCGCCCCTTCCCGGTTCGCTCCGGATTTCGATGTCTCCCCCGTGAAACTTGACGATGTCCCGGACGATGGCCAGCCCCAGGCCATGCAGGGCCTCGTCGCGGCGGGTGCTGAAGAACGGCTCGAAGACCCGCTCCCGAAGCTCGGCGGGGATGCCCGGTCCCGTGTCCCGGACCGACAGCGCGACGGCATTCCGGTCGGGGGCCACGGCGGCCGCGATCTGGATCTGCCCCGGTCCGTCCATGGCTTCCAGGGCGTTCTGGATCAGGTTCAGGAGTGCCGTCTGGACCCGATGGCGGTCCAGGTGCAGCCGGGGCAGGTCGGGGGCGATGTCGACCTTCAGATCGATGCCGGCCTTCCGGATCAGGGGGTCCACGAGGGGCAGGGTGGCGTTCAGCATGTCGGAAACGCCGACCGATTCCAGGTGCGGATCGGGCGGGCGGGTGGCCCGGCGGACATTCCGGATGATCGTTTGGAGCCGCTGCGTTTCCTGGACGATCAGCTCCAGCTTGCGCTGGATGTCCGGCGGCCACGCCTGCTGTTCCAGGAGCAGACTGGCCAGGCCGCCGATGGAGTGCAGCGGCGTCCCCAGGTCGTGCGCCATCGTGGCGGTCAGATAGCCCAGGGCCGTCAGCCGCTGCAGTTCGTTGACCTGGTTCTGGAGCTGGACAACCTGCCGGGTCGCCTCCCGAACGCGGTCCTTCAGATGGCGGTTCAGTTCCTCCTCCCGGTCCAGGACGCGGGCGATCTCGTCGGCCATGGCGTTGAAGTGGGCGGCCAGTTGACCCCATTCGTCCGTCGTTCGGATGGGGATGCGCTTCGTGTAGGTGCCCCGCTCGAATTCGTCGATCGCATGGGTGATGGCCTGGAGCGGGCGCCCGATCAGCCAGCCGTAGCTGACGGCGAGGACGAGGAAGACGACGATGAGCAGGCCGAGGCTGCTGACCACCATCAGCTTCTGCGCCCGCGCGAGGATCTCCGCCGTGAACTGGGAAAAGATGATCACGCCCACCCAGATCCGCGCCTTGGAGCCCTTCTCCGGCATGAGGGGGTAGAGCAGGCCGACGGCCGGTCCGGCCTCCGTCCGGATCTTCATGGTCTGGGGCTTGCGGGTTTGCGCGGCGGCATAGACGGTCGCGTCCGGCCACTCGTCGTGCACGCGGCTGGCCCCGGCGAGGGTATCCACGTCCACGGCGGTCACGGAGAAGATGTCGATCCGGGCCAGACGGGGATCCAGCTGCAGGTTTTCCTTGAGGGTCGTATCAAGGGCGGTCAGCCCGCGTCCGGAGGGGAAATGGAGGTAATAGGTGCCGACGGTCTCCGCCACGGCGCTGATCCGCTTGCCCTGCTGTTCCACAAGAATCCGGTCCAGCGCCCGGACCTGGACCCATCCCCAGAGGGCCATGGTCACGGCCAGGCCGGTCAGGGTCACGATCAGCAAACGGCTGCGCAGGCTCATTTTCCGCTACCCGGCGGCGCGGGGACGGGGAGGACGGGAGGTCGGGTCTCTTTTTTTGCCTTCTTGGGGTCGATTTTTGCCGCTTTGTAAACCCGGACGGCGATCAGCCGGTCTTCCCGTGTGACATAGCTGATCCGGACCTTGTCGCCGACGGCGATCCGCGGGACCGGTTTTTCAAGGGCAAACTCCATGATTTCCGCGGTACCCTTGACGGTGCGCTCGACCTTCATGGCGGTGTCCGAGATTTCCAGGACCTGGGCCGTCGCGATCATCTTGGTCGTCCGGACCGCCGCGGCGCCCTTGACGGCCATGTCCGGCGGCGCAGGCTTCGGCGCCGTCTGTGCCAGGCCCAGAGCCGGCGCGAGGAAGACGAGCAGCCATCCCATCCACCCGTAGAAGACGCGATGTTTGTTCACGGGACACTCCCTCTCAGGAACTTTTTCTCCGGCATCATCTGCAAGTGATATACCACGGCGAACGGATGCCGGAAAGCGCGAACCTGACCGTCAACGGGGAGGCGCTGCCCGCCCGTGACGTCCCGTCGTGGAGAATTCCTCCCCAGTGGATGGGGAGAATTTGTCCAGGCGCGGGGGGCGCTCCTCAGCCCCGCTGGGTGATCATCCGGATGGCGGCCGGCACGATTTCGATCGTCGCCGGCAGGAAGCCCGGCTGTTCGCCGTCGACGTCCAGAAGGACGCGGTCGGACGAGGTGGCGCTGACCGTTTTCCCGACGACGGTCGACACCTGCCGGATGGTCTTGATCTTGCCGTTGTAGAGCTTGGGCAGATGGGTGAAGACGCGGGGCAGGATCATGTCGCTGACGATCGTGATGTGGAAGAGCCCGTCGTCCACCAGGGCGTCCGGGGCGACAAGCATGCCGCCGCCGTGGAAGCGGCCGTTTCCCACGGCGACATGCCAGATGGCGACCTCCCGGTCGAAGTAGTCGTCCACCTTGAGCCGGACCCGCTTGGCGTGGTAGTGCATCAGGGAAACGAGGGTGCCCCACATGAAGGAGACAAACGGTCCCAGGGCCTTGGACGTGTGATTGACGCGGTCCACGACCTCGCCGCCCATGCCGAAGCTCGCGATGTTGTGGAAATAGCGGAGGCCGGTCCCGCCCCGGTGGTCCGCGAAGCGGAGGCGGCCCAGGTCGAGGATGCGGGTATGGCCGGCGCGGATCGTGTTGAGCGCGCTGTCCAGGTCGGCGGGGATGGGGACCGTGCGCACGAAGTCGCAGCCCGTCCCGTTGGGGACGAAACCCAGGACCGCCTCCGGCCGGATCGGCCCCTTTTCGTCCATGAACCCGTTGACGACCTCGTTCAGGGTGCCGTCTCCGCCGATGCAGACGATCAGCTCCGCGCCGTCCAGGAGCGCCTGGCGGGTGATCCGGGTGGCATCGTCGGTCCCGGCGGTCAGTTGGGCGCGAAACGGCCCCAGCCTCTCCCGGGCCTTGGCCTGGATCAGCGGCCACTGCCGGCCCGTTTCACCGTTGGCGGCGTGAGGATTGACGACGAAGAAGATTTTCCCGGTTGGCAACGTTCTGTCCTCCCGTATCGGATGGCGCCCGTTCCCGGAGTCCCTTACGGCGCCGTTTCACCAAGAAACAGGGCCTGTCTCGAAGGCGCACTCTGCATAGCATATCGGTTTTATGAATACAAGCGCGGCGGCGCCCGGCTTGACCCGGCGGCGGGTTCCGTGATAGGGCCTTTCGCTCGGAGAGAAAAAATGGAACGGAAGGCCTACCGCTATGCCGATCTGATCACGGTCCTGTTCGTGGTCGTGCTCGTCATGAGCAACATCCTGTCCTCGGCGAAGATCGTGGACTGGGGCGTCTCGCTCGGGGGGGTCCCGCTCGCCTTCGACGCCGGCACGCTGCTGTTCCCGGTCAGCTACATCTTCGGCGACATCCTGACGGAGGTCTATGGATTCAAGCGCTCCCGGCGGGTCATCTGGATGGGGTTCTTCGGCCTGGCCGTCTGCAGCCTCCTCCTGTACGGGGTCCGGATTCTGCCCGGGGAGGCCCTGTGGGAGCAGTCGGTGGGGCAGCGCGCCTTTGACGCCGTGTTCGGCGGGATGACCTCCGGCGGCATCGTCGTCGCCAGCCTGCTGGGCTACTGGCTGGGTGAATTTTCCAACTCCTTCGTCCTGGCCCGGATGAAGCTGATGACCCGGGGGCGCTGGCTCTGGACGCGCACCGTCGGCAGCACCCTCGTCGGCGAAGGGATCGACACGGCGGCCTTCGTCGGCGCGGCCACGCTGTTCGGCGTCTTTCCCCCGGCCCTCTTCGTCACCCTCGTCGTCACGAACTACCTCTTCAAGGTCGGCGTCGAGGTCCTCATGACCCCGTTGACCTATGTGATCGTGGGCCGGCTGAAGGCCGCGGAGGGGGAGGATGTCTACGACGCCGGAACCGACTTTAACCCCTTCCGCCTCCGCGACGACCGGACCGCCGATGTCAAACCCTGATACCGGCGCGGCCTTTCCGGGGAGCCGCGGGCCGCTCCGGGCGGCTGCAAATCGCAGGTGTTTCTTGACACTCCCCCTTTTTTTCATTAGGATACGTTTGCTTTAGAGCGTCTGAGACTTCGGGGCGGATTCCCGCCGGGCACGCGGGCCCGGCGGCAGATCCCGACAGGAATTGTATGCAGAACCAGCCCTCGCTCCGCCAGCAGATCGAAGCCAACGGACTCATCCTCATCGCCATCGCCATGGTCCTCATCTACTGGGTGTTCGACTCCATGGCGTCCGAGCAGGTTTTCACGCGGGTCGTCATCGTCTGTCTCGTCATCGTGTACGGGGTGATGACCCAGTCCCTCATCAACGGGCGCAAGGCGGCGCTCGCGGAAAAGGAGAGGACGCAGGAGCAGTTGATCCAGTCGGAAAGCCTGGCCGCCATCGGCCAGCTCGTCGCCGGGATCGCCCACGAGCTGAACAACCCGCTGGCCAGCGCCTCGAGCCTCATCCAGACCGACATCGAGCTGCTCGAGGAGCAGGAGGAGACGCGCCCGGTCTTCGAGGAGCTGAAGAAGGATCTGGCCTACTCCCTCAAGGAGCTGAACAAGACCAAGGGGATCGTCAAGAGCATCCTGGACCTGTCCCGCCAGACGCAGACCTATCTCGAGGACGTCAACATGAATGCCGTCATCGACGAGGCGCTCCAGGTTCTCTACAACCAGTACAAAGCGATGGACGTCGTCATCGAAAAGCAGTATGATCCGGACCTGCCGACCCTCCAGGGCAATTTCTCCAACCTCGGCCAGGTGCTCATCAATATCATCAACAACGCCCTGCAGGCGCTGCCCGAGGGCCGGGGAACCCTGTGGCTGTCCACCGCGTGCGACCCGCAGTCGGAAAGCATCGTCGTGGCCTGCCGGGATACCGGCGCCGGCATCCCGCCGGAGATCCTGAAGGATATCTTCAAGCCCTTCTTCACGACCAAGGAGGTCGGGAGGGGAACGGGGCTGGGGCTCTATATCTCCCATGAGATCGTCCACAAGCATGGGGGCGAGATCCGCGTCAGCAGCGAAGTGGGGGAGGGCGCCACGTTTACCATCAACCTGCCGTGCAGGAGGTGCAGCGCGTCGTGAAGATTCTGATCGTGGACGACGAGGAAGGCGTCCGGATATCCCTGCAGAAGGTCCTCGAACGGGATGGGTATGAAGTCCTGCTGGCCGAGCGGGGGGCGGACGGGATCGACCTCGTCCGGAAATTTCCCGAAGACATCGAGGTGGTGATCTCGGACTTCAAGATGCCCGGGCTGGACGGCCTGGAGACGCTGACGGAGATCGGCCGGATCAATCCGGATATCATCCGGGTGATCCTGACCGGCTATGCGACACTGGACCGCGCCATCGACACGGTCAACCAGGGGATCGACGGGTTTCTGACGAAGCCTTTCGAGAACAAGGAAATCCGGGCCAAGATCCGCGAATTCATCACCAAGAAGCGCCTGAAGCAGTTCGTCTCGGAACAGGTCCTCCAGGAGATGCACCGCACCGGCGAGAAACTTCTCCCGAAGCGGCGGACCGTCAGCGTGCTGTTCACGGACATCCGGGGGTTTGCGGACATGACGGCCCGGATGTCGCCCCAGGACATCGCCGACCTCCTGAACACATACTATTTCCGGCCGCTCGACCGGATCGTCTTCGAATTCAACGGCACCCTGGACAAGCACATCGGCGACAGCATCATGGCCATCTTCGGGGCGCCCCTGTCCTACGACGACGACGCGTTCCGGGCCGTCTCGTGCGCGCTCAAGATGCGGAGCGCGATGGCCGAGATCAATCAGAGCCTGGGCGGGCGCAACGCCCGGCTGCCCGTCGGCATCGGCATCGCGACCGGCGAGGTGATGGCGGGCATGTTCGGTTCACCCATCAAGCGGGAATACACGGTCATGGGAACGGCGGTGAATCTCGCGGCGCGGCTGGAGCGCATGGCCAACGAGGGGCAGATCCTGATCTGCAACGACACCTTCCGGCTGGCCGGCGCCGCGTTCAGGACCGAACAGATCGACCGCGTGAATCTGAAGGGAATCGAAGGGGAGAAATCCGTCTTCGATGTGATGGGAACGCGCTGAGGGTCTTGCCCGGCTACCGGATCTTGGCCCCGATTTCATGGATCAGCTCGTCCAGCTTGACGGGCTTGAAGATGAAGAAATTCCCCCCGAACTGATATTCCGTCGAGCCCACTTCCCCCCGTTTGACAATCGCCGTCAGAAAAATGATGGGGATATCCTTGGTCGCCTTGTTGCTCCGGAGCGCCTCGGCCACCTCGGTGCCCGTCATGTTCGGCATGATGATGTCGAGCAGGATCAGGTCCGGCTGGTAGCGGATCGCCAGGTCGATGCCGTCCGGGCCGTTATAGGCGGTCAGCACCTCGAAATACTTCGTCTCTTCGAGGTTGAGCTTGACGAAATGGCAGAAGTCCTCCTCATCGTCGATGATGAGGACCGTTTTCTTGGTCACGGGAACCAGCTTCTTGAAGAAATCCATGTTTGCCCTCCCTTTTCTTCGATCCGCGAAGATCGCCCCTCAAACCAGGCCAGCCGGCAGCCCGATCACGATGCGCGTTCCCCGGCCGGGTTCGCTCTCGATCTCGATGGTGCCGCGATGCTTGTCGATGATCCCCTTGGTGATGGACAGCCCCAATCCGGTGTTTCTCTCGCTCTCCTTCGTCGTGAAAAAGGGATCGAAGATCCTGCGGATCCGGTCTTCCGGAATCCCCTCGCCGGTGTCCGAAACCACCACCGTCACCGATGCCTGTCCGTTCCCCCCCCCCGCCTGTTCGGTCCGGATCCCGAGGATGCCTCCCCCGGGCATCGCCTCGATCGCGTTCGTGAACAGGTTCGTGAACACCTGCTTGATCTGGTCGCCGTCCATGATGATCTTCGGCAAGCCCGGCGCGTACTGCTTTTTCACGTTGATGCGCTTCTGCCGGAGCTGATGGTCCACGAAGGTCAGGGCCTCGTCGATCACCGGCTCGATGTCCGTCTCCTCCATCTTCAGGGCGATCTCGCGGGAGTAGCTGAGCAGCCCCTTCACGATGTTGTCCGCGCGCAGGGCGGACTTTTCGATGCGCTCGGTCACATCCAGCAGGCGGGCGTTGTCACGCAGGGCCATTTTCAGGAATTCGACGCCCTGGACAATGATCGCCAGCGGATTCTTGACTTCGTGCGCCACGCCCGCCGCCACCGCGCCCAGCGCCGCCAGCTTCTCGGACTGGGCAAGCTGCTTCTGCGTCCGCTGCGTCTCCTCGAGCGCCGCCTTGCGGGAGTTGATGAGCGACTGGATGAAAAACCCGTATACGATGACCAGGACCGCGATCAGCGTGCGCGTCAGGTAATGGCCGGAGGAGACGTAGTCAAACGCCCAATAAATTCCGACCATCATCACGGCGATCAGGAGCAGGCCGTTCTTCTCGATCTGTTGGCGAACCGAAAGTTTGGGCATCATCCTCAATCAGCGGTGCTGTCGGTCTGTTCGTTTCCGCGATGTCCGGAATGGCCTATTCCACACGAAACGGCGTAATTATACACGTTTTGCGCCACAAGGGAAAGGAAAAATTGTGGAAATATGGATGTGCAAATGCCGCGTGATCTGTGCCGTCGGGGCGGGAAATGCGGTGCGGGTCGTTTTCCGGGGGCCTTATTTATCTGTGCCGCTGAAATACACGGCGCAATTCTTGTTGGTGTCGGCGGTTGAAGCCTGGCTGAAGGAAAGGGATGATGGCGACGCAGCGATGGTACACGCGGCGTCCGTGAACCCATCAATGATTTCCGATGCCCCGATATTGCCGATAAAAGAATCTTTGACGACGCCGATGCAACCCGAACCGTTGATCTTGAAGTAAGAGGTGCTTCCGCTTCCTCCCAAATCATTCCAGACCCCATAATTCACGCAAGAGCCGGGTTCTTTGATAAAATAGATGCCGAAGGATGATATGGTTACATTTTCAGGACTACCCGATCCGGCGGCGAATCTCCATCCCCAGGCAAATTTTTCAAACAGGGTGTGGTTGTCAGAGTCCAGTTCAATGGTTCGGTCCAAGGTCGGAAGGTCCGTTGAATGAAGTTCGTTATAATCCACTTTGACATTGTCGAAATCAGCGTTCCCATACGAGCAGCAGTCGGTTTCGCTGATGTCGCAAGCCGATCCGTCACTGCGGACGCATTTCTTGATCCATGTTCTTGTCCGATAGAAGTATTTCCCGTTGCTGTTCGGTGTTGATCCCCTCGATACCTCCACGCGGACAGCAAAAGTCTGGGCCGGGTCGTACAACCATGTGCTGGACCATCGAGGTGACTGGTTGTAGCCTGTAAAATAGTCCTCTGTATCTGCGGAATTGCTGGCGACGGAGTTCCTCGGTATCGTGGCGCTTCCAGCTGTCCCACTGCCATGGCGGTTGTCGTCATATGTTGGCGAGTTTTCCCTGTTGCCGCATGTGCTCGAATCGCCCCAAAAGTGATAGGCCATATGGTTTCTTGATCCGTCACACCGGCTGGAATAATAACAGGCGCCTGAAGAACCGCATGAGTGCTCGCGCGCGTCAAATTCAATAGCCATCTTTGGCGGTTGAATTCCCTTTCCTGATCCATCCAGCCAACTCGTGCATACTCCGGATGAATTCCTCGTTATACAGGAACTTCCGGCATATCCCAGCAGTTCCGGCATATCGTTTGTTATGGCTCCCCCGATACCTTTGTCACCCCCAATGGCCGTGCTCAAATTCCCCACGCCAGTGCTGGAGTTATAGCCGTGAAAGAATGTAAAAACGAACCCGTGCGGTTCCCCGGAACTTTCCTTTACTAATTTGAAGCGGAAATACGCCCTGAAGCCTCCGTTAAAATCGCATATGCCGTTTTGACAATTTCCCGAGCTTGCGTCTCCTCCGTAAGAGATCCCTCCGAATGACAGCGTTTTCGCTTGTCCCATTTCTATTTGGCCAAGTGCATTTTCAATGACGAGTCCCGATTGGGTCTGCAATTGCGGGATCGTCTCTGTAAAATCGGCAAGATTGCGTGCAAAAACAACGTCGGCCTGCGAACTGAAGCCGGATATTGTGATGGTGACGGTCCGTTTCACCTCATAGGGGGTCCCGGATTTGACGATGCCCGTTGAGGTAATCGTGTCGCCACTGACCACGAGGCGGAAGATATCGCCATTGCTGAACGTGAAATCCCCCGACATGTTGCTGAGATTTTTTGCCAGGGCGTAATCTCTTCCGGCCAGTGCGAGCTGATAGGCGCGATGGTGGTCGTTGGCGCTGACACCGCTAAAGGTGCTCGTGGTGGTCGCGAAGTAAATCCCCGTCCCCAAGACGGCGATCAACGTCATTCCCACCACGATGAAGAGAAGAATGTTCCCCTGTTGATTCAGTTTCTTCATAATTTTCTTCTGATCTTATATCGCCACCCGATCTGTAAAGACGAGCGTTGTATCATTGCCCCCCAGAAGCTCCAGCGTAATTTGAATGATCGCCGTTGCCGATGAATAGGTTGTGGGGCTGGAATCGTTGTATTTGTTATAGTAAGTCAAGCTGAAGTTCTGCACTTTATCGATGAGGATGTCTCCATCGAGTGTGAGGGGCTGATTGACGCCTGTCCAGGCGATCGCGTGAGCAGCGCCATTGCGCACATAGGTCAACGAAGTCGATGTGGGCGTGGGTGAGGCGGAAACGGATTGAAGCGCGGAAAGTTCCTTCGACAGGCGGGTTAGAGCGATCTGGGCCCGCTGCGCGATCACGGCGTTTTTCTTCGCAAAGGCATAGCCGTTGGCGATCTGTATCAGTCCCATACCCGCCAGGGCGCTGACAATCGTCATGATCACGATGGCCGAAATCGCTTCGATCAGCGTAAATCCCCGGGGATCTTTCAACACAGGCCTCATGATGACATTTCTCAGTCGGACACGAACAGCGCCGTCAGGCTCTCTCCGGTTTCGTTTTCCAGCTTCACTTTCAGGATGTTCTTGACGGTTGTGTCAGTAACCTCACCGTTATTCACAAACTGGATGAAGCGATTCTCGAGGACGTGGTATTTGCCGTAATCGTTTTCTTTGTCGGATCCTTCGTTTCCGACGTTCCCCTTCAGCGTTTCCAGAGATAAGACGGCCCGCAAGCGGCCGCTCTCTTGCCAGGTGACCCCGTTGTCTGTCACAGTCGCCCCGCTGCTGGTCGGCCAGGCCGGCTCGGCATTAACGGCCCCGCTTGTTCCGCCCACGGTGCATTTGTAATAGTGTCCGTTGTAGACCGTGGGGATCACATAGGATGTGGTCGCGGTATAGGTTGTAGCACCCCGCCATTTCGGATACTGGTCGTAATCGGCCGTGATATTTTCCATGACCCGATGGAGATTCGCAGAAGCCTTCAATCTCGTGATCGGTGTGACGCTTTCCGAAAAGGCGGTTCCGAAATAGGTGATGATCATCGATCCCAGAATGGCGGCGACCACCAAGGTAATGATGATTTCGATCAGCGTAAACCCCTTTGGGTGATAGCGCGCTCGCGTCATTATTGAACGTATCCCGTGTTCTGGGTGATGGTAATGCTGTTCGTTGAAGTTTCTTGCGTGAGGGTAATCGTCTGCGTACCGGTAAGCTCTGCACCCACGGCGTTTACCGGTTTCCCCCATTCATTGAAATTGTGCCTTTCGAGGCCGGCCGTGATGGTAACGCCCGTTGGTAACGTATGCGTCTGACCCGATTCGCCGGGCAGGATGTCTGGGGCCGGGCCAGTGCCCCTGTATAGGGTGTAGGAGAAGGCATCATTGACATTAATGCCCCAGGAAACGGTATCGTTCATGGCCCTGATCTGGGCAAAGCGCAGATGAAATTTCAGGACTTCTGTCTCGACAATCAGCTCGTTGCCGGTCGTGGTTACCCGGCTGCTGATGCCCGCAACCATGATGGCCATGACGATCAGCACCGCCACCATCTCGATCATGGTGAAGCCCCGTTGTTTGATGCGGGATATACGCCTCTGTTTCATCATTTCCAAGCCGATCAATGCGCGAGGATAAAGGTCTTAAAATCACACCCCCGTCGGTCGTCATCGGGGGCGGCAGAATGGTGGCGACATCTTACCCTGAAAATCACTCATGTCAAAAGGGTTTTTCAGTGGGTGGTGATACATCAAATCTTGTGTCAGAATGAAAAGACAATGCATCCCCCCGTGAACCACGGCCCTATGCTGGCTGACCCAGAGAATTTCAGCGGCATGATGCTTCATTTCTGCAACAGATATACTAATTCTATGGGAACGGGTTTTGCTCCCCGCGTTTCGCGCTCCATTTCCTCCGAGATGGCCATTCGGTTTGCCAGGATGGTACTGCTTTTCTTTTTCATATCGAGAGCTCTGTCCAAATATTCCAAGACCTTGTCTTTCTTCCCGAGATGATAGGTGGCAATGGCCAGATTGTTAAGTGCTTCCGGATTTTTGGGGCTGAGCGCGATGGCCGCGCGGAACAGGCGGGCGGCACGGTCGAAATCTTCGGACATCGTCATGACCAGACCCACGTTGTTATAGCTTTTTCCGTTGATCATGTTCAGGGCAATGGCCTTGCCGAAATTTTGTGTCGCTTTATGCGGGTTTCTTTCATTCGTATTTCTGACGCCCGCTTGGAAGTATTTCGATTCTTTATTCCGTGTGTCGGTGTCACGGTCGACCAGCCAGGTAACATCGAATGATGGATATTTAACCCGAACCTGTAAGAGGCTCACCGCCAGGTTTTCGATTGCCAGTATATAATCAGGCTTCTGATGGATGGCTTCACGATAAAGGAAAATCGCCCCGATGATATCTTCTTTATGGATCTCGTTACCCAGATTGTTGCGGGTCCAGTAGCCTCGGGGGTTGATCTTGATGGCACTTGTATAGAGCGTGATTCCATCATCCCATACCCTCGCCTGGACGTAAGTGGCCATTGCCAATACCAGCACGATGAGAAACACGGGTGCCAGATGCACGGGGCTCCGTTCCTTTTGCAAGAAAACAGCCGCGGCAAGCGCAGGCCCCAGCATTGCGAAGTACATGTATCGGTCGGCTACGGTTGAGAAATACTGAAAGATGAAAGGCAAAAAACCGGATGTTGGAAGAAAGCCAATCAGGAAGAGGAGATAACACGCCAGATAAAGAGGGTATTTCTTGCGCTTGAGCAACAATAGCACCAGAATGCCTACAGACAGGATTCCGCTTGCGTAACCCCACCAGTGACTTAGAACATATTCGGGCGAACGTCCGTAATCGACGCAAAGGTTGTGGGGGATAAGAAGCTTCCATAGATAAAAGGTGGCAGCATCAAACGCGATGAATGGGCGTTGCCAGAGTGGTATGATGAACTGGAGCGGATCGGGTGGCTGGGCCTGGACCGTCAAGACCGCCAGGGCTGCGGCGGCGATGAACCAGATTGCCAGTGACTTGAGAGAGCTTCGCAGGCTCCGGTGGAGGAAGAAATGGTCGATGACGAGCAAGAAGATGGGAACGATGGTGCTGACGGGTTTCGAAAGGAGCGCCAAGATGAAGAATGAAAATGCCGTCAGTGAGTGCCTGTCCTTGAGCCATCGACGAACCCCGGATTTGGTCAGAAGCTTGGAATCCCCGTTTTCCGAAGATGCACCATAGGACCGTTCGGCCAGACGCCTTGATGCCCCTTGGGCTTCGAGATGCTGATGCATAGCCGCGAGCGAAAAGAAAAAGGCCAGCAGGGTTCTCCACTCCGAAATAAAGGAAACCGTTTCCACTTGCAGGGGGTGTAGACCGAACAGCATGGTGCCCAGAAGAGCCGCCAGTCGATCGTCGACCATTTTCAGGACAATTGAAAAGACCAGTAGCGCGTCGAGGATGTGGAAAAGCAGGTTCAGCAGGTGTAGGACCCGGGCATGGATCTGATAGTCTGGATCTACAGGTGCCAACCAGGAGATCGCCTGCCAGACCACGGACCAGGTGGTGTAGGTGACCGGGATGTAGAGTTTCAGAAACGGACCTGTCCAGTAGGCTAGGACGTTTTCAAAGGTCAGTGACTTGAGACGCTCGTTATTGATTAAGTTAAAAAAATCATCCCAGACGATCATGGTGTTGTCGAAAAGCGGGATATAGGCGATGGCGATAAAAATGGCGAGGATAGCGATGGGAAGGAAGGTTTTTCGGCTTTGCACAGGCGCATCCTTATATTTACATATCGACTCTTTTCATTACTGTTGGTTGAGCCGTTTCCTTATCATAGATATGAGCCGCTGCAAATCAGGTTCATAGGCGTGGTCTGCCTTTACGTTCTGGAAGTCCTCAATCAGGGCATGCCAGCTTTGCGGTCCTTTTAACAACATAACCCGGGCAATGGTTTTGTCGAGTTTTTCTGTCTGCCCGGTGCGCGTGTAAAGATCGATCAACGCGAGATGGCCTTCGATATCGTCACGATAATCCCTCAGGTAACTTTCCCAGAGATGGACAGCACGATCGATCCGCCCGGTGCGACGATATGCTTCAGCCAGAACCCGCATGACGTCCGTGTATTCCGGGTCGATGGTCAGCGTTTTCCAGCCGTATCGGATGGCGTCGGCGTTAGCCCCCTGTTTCAGTAAAACGAAACTCAGCATGGCGTTCAGTCTCAGATTGTCTGCTCCCCTTCTGAGAGCTTTGCGGGTGGCGCTCTCGGCAGCCTTCAAGTCGCCCAGTTGGATCTGGGTCTGGGCGAGACTGACCCACATGTTCGAATAGCGGGGCTCCATCCTGACGGCGGTCTCGAAATGGCTCAGCGCTTTGGGGTAGTCCTTTTTGTAAAAATGATAGCGACCCAGGTTGTAGATGGCTGAAGGGGCTTGGGAAAGACGATCGAATCGCTGGAGCGACCATGCCTTTTGGTAGGACGCGTAGGCCTCTTCATACAGCCCCTGATCCATGAGAATGTTGCCCAGGTTGACATGGGGGCGGCTCAGATTGGGCGCCTTGGCGATGTTATCGGACCAGAGGAGATAGGGCGCCCGAAAAATGAAATTATACATGGTCACGGTGTGTCCCTGGGCGATGAGGACAAACGCGACCAGCGCGGCAATCGAAAATTGAAGGATCTTTTTGTATGAAAAATACTCCAGGGCCCGGATGATGAAAATGGCCACCGGCAGGAACAGGAGCATGGAGGGGATGTAATTCCGGTGTTCATAGATCAGTTCCAGGGGGATGAAGGAGCCTTCGATGAGGTGATTGAGGAAAAAGAAAAGGATGCAGTAGGCCGGCAGGGGTTTTCTCCGGGCCACCCAGACGGCCCATCCGGTACAGATCGCGATCGTCAGGATTGCCGGCCATGTCGTCCAGGGTTCCAGAAGCGACCTGGAGATCTCAAAATCATGGTTCAGCATCAGACGGGAATAGGTAGGGTAAAGGAGCAGGGAGATATAAAACAGGATCACCCGGGGTTCCGTCAGCAATCGTTCCGCGAGGGTGAAGGGGCGTTCGGAATAGCTGGAGGCGAGGGAGAGGATATCGAAGGAGAACACGAGCCAGAGCGAAACGAGAATCGCAGCCGGGAGAATGAAATATTTTAAATGTTTGAAAAAAATCTTTCGGGTGATGTCCTGAATCAAAATCAGGTCATAGAGGTAGATACTCGCCGGAATCATGACGGCGTTCTCTTTGGTGCCGACGGCCAGGGCGGCGGTTGCGGCGCAGAGCGAAAAGAAGAGAATCTTTTTGCACCGGACTTCCGATGTCCGGCCCAGAAGATAGAGGTACAGGCTCAGGATGTAAAACAGTCCGGCCAGGGATGCCATGCGCTGGACGATATAGGTGACGGCCGTCACCTGGACCGGGTTGACGGCCCACAGAAAGGCGGTCAGGAGGGCGATGGCATAGGCGTCACGCCCGTAAGACGACTTTAGGCGTGGGAGGGTGAGCGTACTGTAAATGAACAAAAAAAGAAGAACAGCGGCCAGATAATGAATGGCGAGATTGACAATATGGTAGCCCACGGGATCCAGGCCGCCTAAATAATGGTTCAGCCCAAAACTGAGATAGGCGACAGGGCGATAGATTTTTTTCTGATCGAGACCATAGAAGGTTTTGACGATGGATTCCCTGTCGAGAGATCTTAAGTGGACCGACGGGTTGTTGACAATGTTGGGCTCGTCGTCGAATTGCCAGACACCGTTTAGGCTGTTGGCATAGATGACGATAAGAGCGAAGAAGAGGGCGATAAAAGGGAAGAAAGTCGGTCCGACTGGGAGGAGAAACGGACCAACACGCGATTCAGATCCATTGGAATTGCATGTCATTGTGACTCATCTTGAGAGCCCTACAAAGTTAAGGGGAAACCACTTGTTTCCCCTTAACTTTATTGGAATTACATCGTTAATGAACTTTCAAGATATGATCAACTACCGACCTCGACCAAAACGATAATTTATCGCACTATTATGTGCTGTCCCCAACTACACCTAATTTCCAACTCGCTGGCGTATTTTTGTCAGTTGATGCTGTTTTAACTAATGTCACGCTCTTCCCCTTGAAATCGTTGAATGTCAATGTGCCTCCCGTATCTCCTGCTTTTGATATATCAGTCCCGCCAGTTGCCGACCAATCATCGCCCAAGTTATAATCTGAAACCGTATACCAGGAATTTGCTGTTGCGTCTTTTAACTTGCTCTGAGCCAAGGCCAAACGCTCACGGGCATTCAATTCCGAGACCGCGCCCTTGGCTGCATTCGTTATGGAATCTTCACGCATGTCGAGATACTTCGGAATAGCGACGGCGGCCAAGATCCCCAGAATGACGAGAACGGCGATGATCTCGATCAGTGTGAACCCCTTCTGATTCTTTTTTGTCAACGTTTTCATTTTATTCCTCCTGTTCTCCCGGTTGCGGGCTTCATTTTTATATAATAATGGCTTCTTTTACGGTCCCCTTTGACCTGTTTCATAAGCACAGGCCATGCCAGCTTTTATATTTTTCAATGGAAATATTCAACAATAAAGCTGGAACGGTTTAAGCATTTGTTATCTGATGGGAAATTAAGATTTTTGCTGGAGGGGGCGGGTAATCGATCAATGGGAGGATGATAAATAGCAGGTTTATGCTGCTTTTCAAAAGCAACAAGATTTAGTGGATCATCTACATTTTTTGTTGATTCTTCAGGCCATCCACGTCGATATGGAGTTTCTTGATGCGGTGCCAGAGGCTCCGCTGGTTGATCCCAAGCAGTTCGGCCGCCTTGACCTGGATGCCGCCTGAGCGGTTCAGGGCTTCGATGATGAGCCCCTTCTCCACCTCGTCGATGCGTTCGTCAATGGATCTCGGTTGGACGGTATCCGATTGCTGAACAGTCTGGGCAGGAATTGCGCCGATGAGGTGGCCCGGGAGCAACGAGGGCTTGATCAGGCCGTTCTCCGCCAGCACCGCGGCCCGCTCGAGGGTATTCTGAAGTTCACGAACATTCCCCGGCCAGGCGTAAGCCGTCAGGATCTGGAGAGTTTCGTCTGAAAGCTGAACCGGATGGGGGGTCCGCTCGAGGAAATGCGCGGCCAGAAGGGGGATGTCCTCCTTCCGTTCCCTCAAGGATGGGAGATGAACGGAGAAGACGTTCAGACGGTAATAGAGGTCCTCGCGGAAGGTTCCCTGCCGGACCATCTCCATCAGGTTTTTGTTGGTGGCGGCGATGAAGCGCACGTCGACGCGGATGGTCTGGTTGCCGCCCACCCGCTCGAATTCCTTCTCCTGGAGGACGCGCAGGAGCTTGGCCTGGGTGGCGAGCGGCATGTCGCCGATCTCGTCGAGAAAGATCGTCCCGCCGTTCGCCAGCTCGAACTTGCCGATTTTCTGCGTGACGGCCCCGGTGAACGCCCCCTTTTCATGGCCGAAGAGTTCGCTTTCCAGGAGGCTTTCGGGGATGGCGACGCAGTTGAGTTTGATGAAGGGCTTGCCCCGCCGGAAACTGTGTTCGTAGAGGCTCGAGGCCACCAGCTCCTTGCCGGTGCCGCTCTCGCCTTCGATGAGCACCGTGGAATCGGTCCGGGCCACCTTCAGAATCTGGGAAAAGATCGCCCGCATGACCTTGCTCTGGCCGATCATCCCCGGGAAGAGCTCCCTTGCCTCCACCTTGCTCAGGATCGAGGTGATCTGGTCGAAGACCTGTGAATAATGGGCGATGGCGTCCACCGGCTGAGGGGTCTCCTTGTCCTCTGGCGGCCGGGGATAGACGGGAAGGGTTTCCGCTTTCCGGATGAATTTGCTGACCGGGTTGAGGATGATCCAGGTGACGAGCAGGCTCAGGAGATAGGTTGCGATAAGCACCCCCAGTTTCCAGAGGGGGGAAACCCAGGAGGAAACGCCACTTTTCGCGACATATTGGATGACCTGCTCTGTCAGCAGCACCCAGATCAGCGCGGCGCCGCTGGTGATGAATGGCACCAGGATGTACAGGCTGACCTGGACCTGATAGTTCTTCTTGGCCATGGGGCGTTTACCTTGCAAGTTTGGTCATGTCCCACATGGGCATGAAAATCGCCATCGCGAAAAAGCCGACGACGGCCGCCAGCCCCACGATGAGGATCGGCCCGATTGCGTCGGACATTCCCTTGACGCTGTAGGCCACCTCGTCATCGTAGTGGACGGCGACCTGCTGGAGCATTTCTTCGAGGTTCCCGGATTCCTCGCCGATGGCGATCATGTCGATGACCATTGGGGTGAAGTATTTCGCCTGACTCAGGGGGACGGAGATCCCCCGGCCCTCGTGCATCTGGTCTCGGACCTTGCCGAACTCGACGGCGACGGCCTGGTTGCCGATCGCCCCGGTCAGGACCTTCATCGACACCATGATGGGGACGCCGCTGGACTGCAAAATCGCGAAAATGCTGGCAAAGCGCGACATGATGGCCTTGACGAAGAGGGGGCCGACGAGGGGCAGACTGAGCAGCAGCGCATCCTTGACGTACTGGCCCTGTTCGGTCTTGAGGAAGTATCTCAACCCGACGACGAGGGCAATCAGGCTGCCCAGTCCGATATACCAGTAATCATTGATGAGCCTCGACAGCGTCAGGGCGATCTGCGTCGGCACCGGCAGCTCCAGGCCGGCCCGGCCGAACATGGTCGCAAACTTGGGGACGACGAAGGTCAGGAGGATGAAGAAGGCCCCGACCAGGGCGATCAGAACCATCATCGGATACTGGAGGGCCGACTTGATGTCCGCTTTGATCTTGGCCTCGTGCTCGATGATGTAAACCAGCCGGGACATGACCTCCGGGACATTGCCGCTGACCTCGCCGGCCTTGACCAGGTTGTAATAGAGGGGCGGGAAGATATGGCTGTTTCGCTCCATGGCCGTGTGCAGGGTCGACCCCTCCTTGACGCTCTCGGCGATGTCGCCGATGGCCCGTTTCAGCGCGACGTTCTGCGTCTGCGCCTCCAGGACCTGCAAAAGCCGCATCAGGGGCACCCCGGCGTGCATCATGGACCGGAATTGTTTCGTGAACAGAATCAGGTCCTTGGCCGGGACCTTCTGCGTCATCCGGAGCAGCCGCGCCCACAGCCCCGACCCGGTGTCGATGACCTTTTCCTTGACCGAGGAGGGGACGTACCCCTGGGCGAACAGCATGTCCGCGGCCATCTGCTGGGTTTCCGCCTCGACGACGCCGGAAACCGCCGCGCCGCTCGCGTTGAAGGCCTTGTAGTTGAACGTGGGCATGTCAACCTCACATCATGACGGCGGTGGCGGCCTCTTCCAGGGTGGTGATCCCCTGCAGGACCCTGTTTTTCGCGTCGTCCTGGAGGGTTTGCATCAACCCCGCGCGCTTCGCTTCCCGGGTGATTTCCTGGGCCGACCGTTTTTCGAGGATCATCCGCTGGATCATCTCGTCGTTGATCAGGACCTCGAAGACGCCGGTCCGCCCCTTGAAGCCCGTGTTCATGCACTGGTTGCACCCCCGGCCGCGCATGAAAGTGCCCTTTTCGGCGTCTTCCCCGTGGATTCCCACCGCGGCGAGCGCCTCCTTGAGGGGGCGGTAGCGTTCCTTGCAGTAGGGGCAGATCGTCCGGACGAGCCGCTGGGCGAAGGACGCCAGCAGAACCGAGGAGATGAGAAAGGGCTCGACATCCATGTCGATGAACCGGCTGATGGCGCCGGCGGCGTCGTTCGTGTGCACGGTGCTCAGCACGCGGTGGCCGGTCTGGGCCGCCTGGACGGCGATGGCCGCCGTTTCCGGATCGCGGATTTCCCCCACCATGATGATGTCCGGGTCCTGGCGCAGGATCGACCGGAGTCCGCTGGCGAAGGTCATGCCCGCCTTGGTGTTGAGCTGGACCTGGCGGATGTTTTCGATCCGGTATTCCACCGGGTCTTCCAGGGTCATGATGTTGCTGTCCGGCCGGTTGAGCTCGTTCAGGATGGCGTAGATGCTGGTGCTCTTGCCGCTCCCGGTCGGGCCGGTGCTCAGGATCATCCCGTAGGGCTTGTTGATGATGGACTGGATTTTCCGGATGTTCTCCTTGGTCATGCCGAGGCCGTCGAGCGAATAGACGCCGCTGCTCGTGTCGAGGAACCGCATGACCATGTTCTCCCCGTAGATCGTGGGGATGGAGGAGACGCGGACGTTGATCTCCTTCCGGTCCATGATCAGGGTGAAGCGCCCGTCCTGGGTCTGGCGGGAGACCGTGATGTCCATGTTGGCCAGGATCTTGATGCGGGCGACGATCGGCAGGAAGGCGGTCTTGGGGGGAGACGGCACGTCGTGCAGCTTGCCGTCGATCCGGAAGCGGACCTGGACGGTGTGCTGCTGGGGGCTGATGTGAACGTCGCTCGCACCTTCGCGAACGGCCTGGGCGAAGATGGTGTTGACCAGGCGGATCACCGGCGCCTCGCCGGCCATGCTCTGGAGGGAGGTCAGGAGCACGTCCTGTTCCTCTTTCTCCTTTTCCTTCTCCGCCTTGATGTCGATCTCCATCGTCTCCAGCATGCCGCCCAGGCCGGACTGGATGCCGTAGAGGCCGCTGATCAGTTGCGCCATCTCCCGCTCCGTGCAAACCTCCGGCTCCACCTCGCAGTTGGTCAGCATCTCGACGGCGTCGAGGGCGGCAATGTCGAGCGGGTCCGTGGTGCAGACGATGAGCAGGCGCCCCTTCTTTCTCAGGGGGGCGATCTGGTGCTTCTGGACGAAGTCCAGCGGGATGAGCTGGGCCAGGCTGGGATCGATGGGAAAGCTGTCCGGCTGGTATTTCCGGATGTTCAACTGGCGGCTGAGCATTTCGACCAGGACCTGCTCGCCGACCAGCCCCTTGCGGGTCAGAAACTGCCCCAGACGCAGGCTGTTCCCGCCCTTGGCCTGTTCGAGAAGCGCCTGCTTGAGCTGCTCGTCCGTCAGAATGCCGGCGTCGATCAGCATCTGGCCTAGTTTGTTGCGGACTCTCATGTCTCCTCTACCGGCTATAGAAAACGGTGCCCGGTTCCGGCTGTGTCACGACCCTTGCCCCGGAAGCGAGCGCCGCCGGCAGGCGGGCGATGCTCCTCCGCGCCGAGGCCTCATCGGGCAGGCCGTTTTTCAGGAGGACACTGAATACCATACCCTGGCGGGGATTCCAATAGGGAAGAAAACGGAGCGGCGGCGAGGCGGCCTTGTGGGTCCGGTAGAATTCATAGATCTCTTCGAGATTGTTCGAGGCGCGGATCTGCACCCAAAAAGGATTCGACGCCAGGGGATTCTTTTCGACGGACAGGGCCGGCAGGTGGATCACCGCTCCCGCCGGCACCCGGCTGAAATTCCCGATGTGCGGGTTGGCCAGGGTCACCTCCTGGAACAGGGTCGTCGTGCATTGGCCGTAGACGTCCCTCAGCATTCCCCAGACCGCCCTTCCTTCCTTCAGGGTCATCCTGCCCAGCAGGGGTGGCTTGCGTTGAGCAAGGCCCTTGTCCCAGGCCGCGGACGGCACGGCTGTTGGGGGAGCCGCCGGGGCCGCGGGCGGGACTCCAGGGGGCGTTGCGGTCGCGGGTATCGCCGGGGCCGGGGTCGTGGGCGCTGAAATCTCCGAAGCCGTGAAGGTCAGGTCGGCCGCCGACGTTTCGGGGGCCGCGGGGGCTGAAGGCGCTTCGGGGGCGGGGGGGACCGCCGTCCTGGTGGGGGCGGTTTTCAGAACGGGGAGGGAAAGCCCCTTAACCCAATCGGTTCGCGGGGGATAGACCGCGAGCAGGACCAGAAGTCCCGCGAGGATGGCCAGCAGTGCGGCCCGGCGCAACGACCGGGGCCGCCACGTCGTGTCCGCGATGGCCAGCCGCGAAGCGCAGGAGCGCACCAGAAACCAGCCCGCCTTGGACCGGTTCTGGATGATCATCGCCAGCATGACCTGGTGGCAGAGCGTGATGATCTTGCGGGGATAGCCGCCCGTGGCCTGATAGACCGCCCGTAGCGCCGGCCGGGTGAAGAGCGCGGGGATGTGTCCCGGTTCGCTCGCCTGGTTCAGGCGAAACTGGATCAGGCCGCGGGTTTCCTTGAAGCTCAGGGGCTCCAGCATGTGGACCAGGTTCACCCGGTCCGCGACGTTTTCCATGCGGTTCAGGATCTGCTGGAACTCCGGCTGGGCGAAGATGACGATCTGCAGGAGCTTGTTTTCGTTCGTTTCGTAGTTGAGGAACTCCCGCAGGATCTCCAGGCAGAAGTCCGGCAGCTTCTGCCCCTCGTCAATCAGCAGGACGACGATCTTCTTTTCGCCCACGCCCCTGGTGAAGAGGTAGTTTTTGATGTTCTCCTTGAGCTGCCAGTCGGTGACGTCCGGGTCGGGGCCTGTCCGCCTTTTCCGCTTGCCGTTGATGCCGAAGCCCAGGGCCACGGTGGACAGGAATTCCAGGGGGGTGCTGAAGGCCGGGTCCATCAGCAGGTGCGTTTCCACCGCGTCGGCCTCCTCGTTGGCCTGGGCGAACTGGGCGATCAGGTGCCGGCACAGGGTCGTCTTGCCCGTGCCCACGCGGCCCATCACCACGTTCAGGCCCCGGCGCAGCCGGATGGCGAGTTCGAGCTTCTGCAGGCAGCGCACGTGCGTCGGCGACTGGAAGAAGAAATCCGGCTCGGGAGAGTTGGAGAAGGGTTCCCGGCTGAGGTTCAGGATTTTGAAGTATTCCATCGGTTGCGACGCCGCTCCCCGGGTCTATCTCGCCGCGCCGGCCGGCTTGTCCCCGCCCGGCGGCTGAACGGCCGCCGTCTGCGGCGGCAGGATGGTCGGCGTGATGAAGACGAGGACCTCCTCCATGGCCTCCGATTTTCCGGTCGATTTGAAGAGCCAGCTCAGCAGGGGGAGGCTCTTCAGCCAGGGCAGCCCGCTCTCGGAGTCGACCATCCGCTGTTTGGTCAGACCCGAGATGACGATGGTTTCCCCGTCCCGGACGATCAGGGTGGTCTTGGTCTCCTTCTTGATGATGTACGGATTGCCGAGAACGTTCCGCGAGGTGTCCACCTCGTTTTTCTTGACCAGGACGTCCATCTTCAAATACTGGTCGCCGATCACGTGAGGCTTGATCTCCAGTCGGAGGACGGCATCTTCGAACGAGACGTCCTGGGTGGTGCCGGTCGTGCTGGTGCTGCTGGAGACGAACGGGACGCGCTCGCCGTTTTCCGTGTAGGCGGTCTGGTTGTCGAGCGTCGTGATGGACGGACTCGACAGGATGTTGATCTTGCCGTCCTGCTGCAGCGCCTGCAACTGCAACTCCAGGATGTTGCCGCCGATCGTTCCGAAGAGCACCCCGAGGGCGCCCCCGCCGGCCGCCCCCACGGCGGCCGCGGGGAAGTTGATGCCATAGCCCTGGCCCGAAATCCCGGCCGCACCGGAGAGCGGCGTATAGGCGCCGGTGATCGGATCGGCGGTGCCGGCCGATCCGCCGGGCGTGACGTACAGGCTGCGGTTGTCGAGCGTGCCCGAATACATTCCCCCCCACTGGACGCCCAGGTCACGCGCGGTACTCTTCGTCGCCTCGACGATGTTGGCCCGGATCAGGATCTGGTGGGTGGGCTTGTCGATCTTTTCGATGATGGCCATCATCCGGTCCAGGTCGTCGCGGATGGCGGAGATGATCAGGGAATTGCTGTGGTCGTCCACCTTGATCGATCCGACGGGCTTGCCGTCCTTGTCCTTGGTGAGGAACTCCTGGAGGTTGTCCCGGATGTCCTTGGCCTTTCCGTACTCGATGGGGACCACCAGCGTGACGGTCGGCTCCATCTGTTTTGCATTCATTTCCTGGGACCTGCGCTTGAGGTCGCGCTCCTGGTCCTCCATGGAGATCACCCGTAGGATGCCGCCGTCCCAGGGGTTCGGCTCATAGGCCAGGCCCTGGTTTTTGAGGATGCTGCCGAACGCCTGGTCCCAGGGGACGCCCTTGAAATCGACGCTGACCTCCCCCTTGATCTCGTTCTTGATCAGGATGTTGAGCCCGGCGGCGAGGGCCAGCGAGCGGAGGACCGCCTTCACGTCGGCCTGGTTCATCTTCAGGTTGATTTTCGTCGTGGGAAGGCGCCTGACCACGGCGGCGGGCATCGCCTCCACGGGTTCGGTAGCGGGTCTGGAAATGATCTGGGAGGCGTCGATCGTGCGCGGCGTCGCGGTGGGGGAAGCGCCCGTCGCGGTTTCCGACAGGGTCTTCCATTTTTCGAAGAAGGGGTCCTTCTTCAGGGCCGTGTCGCTGGAACAGCCCGCGAGGAGGCACAGTCCGAGCAGGATGCCGAACGCCCGGCGGAAGATTGATGGATCGTTCTGTTGATTCAAGGCCTTTCCTCCATCGCAGGTCATTCCTGAAGGGGAACGTCCAGGGTCCGTCCGCTCTCGCGGTTGAAGAGGGTGATCCGGGACGGGGTGACCCCCTTGAGCACGTATCCCTCGACGTCCAGGGCATCTCCCGCAGCATAGGCGTTCCCGTTGACAATGGCAATTTTTTTATGGCCCATGTCCACGTAGCCGGTATAGTTGAAGGACGCCTTCGCGGGAACGGCCGCGGCCGCGGCTGTTGCTGCGGCGCCGCCGGCCTGGGGCGCCACCTTCGCGGTGGCCCATTGCGGGTCGCTCCGGGGCGGGGAAAAGGGGTTGCGGAGCCAATCCGCCTCCGCGCGCTGAATCGCCTGCGCATCGATCTGCGAGGGGGCGTCCTTGCCCAGGACCGCGCTCATGTCGGTGATGAACGTCGTCAGGTCCGCGCCGCTCTGCGCTGTCACGGGGGCGGCCGGACCCTTCCGCCCGGTGAAGAGGAGCTCGTAAGCGCCATAGAGGATCGCGAGCATCATGATGCCCAGGATGACGATCTGTCTCGGTTCCAGTTTTGGCATAATCTTGCCGATCCCGTTCTCAACCCATGGCCAGCCGGATCTTCAGTTTGTATTCCATGGCATAGGGGTCCGGCTGGATCTCGATGCCTTCGACGCGCTCCAGGTAGGGCAGTTGACCGACGCCGACCAGAAACTTCCGGAAGTTCATGAAATCCCCCCGAACGACCAGGTGGACCAGAAGCTGTCCGGGCTGGCTCAGGAGCGACGGGACGTCGGGCGTCACGGAGACGGCCTCCATCCCGGATTCCCGGGCGATTTTCCGGAACGTGAACGGAATCGTGCTGACCAGCCTCCGGGAGAGTTTGCTTCGCTCCGGCGTCGGGAGGGCGCCGGCGGGGGCGGTCTGGTTCCGGACCTTCAGGGCCTCGTAGATCGGAAGCAGGGCCTTTTGCTCGTCGAGCTGACCCTTCATCTGCTTGATCTCCCGGTCGAGGCGGACCGCCGCCCGCTGCATCGGGTAAATCGCCGCGAGGAAGACGAGCAGCAGGGCGCCCAGCCAGGAAAGCTGAATGATGACCGTCCGCCGCGGGACCAATTTCAGGGTTTTCAGCATGGCCTCTCAAAGGACCTTCAGGTTGATCGTGAACTTGAGCACGTCCCTTTTGCCGACGCGCTCGACGCTGTTTCGCTGCAGGGAGACCTGCCGGAAGATCGGCGAATCCTGCAGCCTCATGACATACTCGGCCAGGGATAATTCCAGAGAGCGGGGGTTTCCGAGGATGACGCCCTCGACGCTGAGTTGACCCGCCTCCCCCCCCGCCGGAGCGGTTGGTCCCTTGGGGGCCTCTTTGGGTGTCGCCCCGGCCTTCTCCTCGGCGGCCGCCCCGAAATCGGCCTTCAGGTTCATGAGCTGGATGTGAACCGGGGTCAGGGCGGACAATTCCCCGATGACGGCCATCCCGCGGTACCGTTCGCTGTAGATCCGGGGGGAGTACTTCTGCTGCTTCGCCCGGGCCGCCATCTGCAGGAGATCGGCCTGGGTCAGGCGCGGCTGGTAGCGGGACATCTCCATCTTCAGGAGATCCAAATCGCTGCTCTTCCGGTTGACGATGCCGAGCTGATAGAAGAAAAACCCGGCGGTGATCACGGTCGCGACGACCAGGGCCGCAACGATGCCCCGGTTGAACCAGTTGATTCTGTCGATCTGCCGTTCGTCTCCGGCCGTGAACAGCAGGTTGGGGGTGTAGGCGTTGTCGGAAAGCGCCATCCCCAGGGCCGGTGTCAGTGCGATGCGTTCGTCGATCGCCCCGTTCCCGGCCGCTGGGTCGAAGCAGGTCTGACCGGGCTCGAAGGGATCCAGGGGGCCGCTTTCGAGGTCGAGCTCTTCGCCCACATGCCGGATGAGGGGGGGGTATACGCCCAGGGCGCTCGTGACGAAGATCCGGCTCACCGGATTGTTGTACTGTTCCAGGGTCCTTTCGACCTGGCGGATGATCCTGTCCAGGGCCGGAAGAACCGCCTGGATTTTCTGCTCTTCCGTCAGAGCGTAGCCGGGGTCCCCCTCCGTCAACGCCCTGCCGCCCGGGATCAGGCTGAAGAGGCATTTCCGGGCCTGGGCGAGGCTGATCTCCGGCGGGGGTTCTTCGCCCTCCGAGAGGGTGTTCCGCGGGTCCGGGGGCGCCAGGGCCTCCTGCAGGGCCTCGATCATGCTGTTGATCCCGGCCTTGATTCCGCGGGTCATGACGAGCTTCCCCTTGCTGTAGATGTCGATCCGCGAGAAATCGTTGCCGATGAAGAGGTTGGCGATCGCGTCGTCGGATTCATGGATCCAGCAGGTTCTGAGGAGGTTCTGGACGGCGAAGGGGACCGTGGAGATGCCCGTCAACGGCATGCCGATCTTCGAGAAGAGGCTTTTCAGGGTTTCGATCTCGGCGATGGGCGCCGTATAGGCCATGACGAACCATTTCGGGGCGCCCTGGTCGAGCACCTCCTCCAGAACGTCGAAGTCCAGGAGGGTTTCCTTCTCGTTGAACGGCGTCTCCTTTTTGAGAACCCAGAAGACGGTGTTTTCGATCTGGTTCTTGGGAACCTTCGGGATCCTGAGGTGGCGGACGTTGACGTTGGCCGCGGGCATGATGGCCCACAGCTGGATTTTCTTGTAGACGCCGCAGAACTGCTTCAGCTCCGTCTTCAGGAATTCGCTGAATTCCGGGGTGCGCGGACGCACCTGGGGGGGGAAGGCGAGGGTCTTCTGATCGATGAGGTCCCAGCGGGTGTCGGAGATCCTCACCGTTTTGACTATCCGCAGGGAGTCGTGACCGATATCGACGCCGACCTGGATGGATTTTCCGGCGGTGCGTCTGGCCGGCAGCGACAGACGCATTCTTTTCCTCCCGCCTGAAGGGGACGCCTTGAGCTTCAGCGCGGACGGCGGGAGCGCGCCTTTTTTCTTTCTGATGAGATCGAGCAGTTTTTCGGTGGACGTAATTTCACTCATGCCGCGCGTTTCACACTTCAAAGTGGCCGTTGAATTTCTCGTTTTCCCAGACGCCCCGGTATCGTTTGCCGTCCCAGAAGACCAGGACGCCGGCGCCGGACATCTTGTTTTCCACCCAGGTCCCTTCGTACTTGGAGCCGTCGGTCAGGAAAAGCTCCCCCGTGCCGTGCTGCATGTCGTCCTGCCATTCGCCGTTGTACTTTTTCCCCTCGGCGAAGTTCATCTCCCCGTAGCCGTTCCGCAGGCCATTCTTCCACTGGCCCGAGTAGCGCCCGCCGTCGGGCAGCGTTTCCGCGCCTTCGCCTTCCGCGATGCCCTGTTTCCATTCGCCGGAGTACGTGTGCTTGTCCGCCCGCTGGAGCGTCCCCAGGTCGTGGGGGAGGCCCTCACGCAACTGTCCTTCGTAGCGGCTTCCATCCGGCCAGGTGAGTGTCCCGTAGCCGTCAAGGCGGCCGGCCTTGAAGGATCCCTTGTATTTTGAGCCGTCCTCGAAGGTGAGCGTTCCTTCGCCTTCCAGGGAAGGCGCCTCCCAGCGAAAATCGACCATCGGCTGTCCGTTTGAATCCCGCTCAGTCTTCTCCATGGGCCTTTTCCACGTACTCGTCGTTTTTCCAGGTGCCGACAATCCTTTTCCCTTCGGCCGTGATCAGGATTCCCACCCCGTTCTTCTTGCCCTGCCGCCACTGGCCCATGTACTTCGACCCGTCGGGCGAAGAGAGGATCCCGTCTCCCTCGGCCATTCCGGCGCTCCACCCCCCGACGTATTTCCCGCCGTCGGGATAGTTCATGATGACCTCCGCCGGGCTGGATCCGTGCTGGGGGTGATGGAGGAGGCGGGCTCCGGAGGGCTGGAGGCCCGGCGATGGCACCGTGATCTTCTGATGGAGGGGCTGCCGCGGCCTGTCTTTCGTGAGGGCCTTCGAATCTTGCTGAAGTTTGATGGACTCGTCAAAAGTCACGCGGCGATTTTAAGTTCATAGCGGGGTTCATGCCTCGGCGGTGTGGAAAAGTTTGCAAGCAACCCCATAGGTTTCAAAAACTGCTCTTTGAAAACAAAAA
>Ga0116149_1001504_pt1 | contig 28035 bp, 25 predicted proteins | sample AD_UKC057_MetaG_FD_89787 | JGI IMG/M metagenome (GOLD analysis project Ga0116149, IMG submission 89787) | Active sludge microbial communities of municipal wastewater-treating anaerobic digesters from USA - AD_UKC057_MetaG | ecosystem: Engineered > Bioreactor > Anaerobic > Digestate | place: USA...
AGGGCACCGACATTTATACTGTAAGTAAGATGCTCACGCACCGGAACGTTGCCACAACGCAGATTTATACCGAGGTGATGGACAAGAAGAAACGTGAGGCTGCTGAAAGTATCACTTTAAAGAAGAAATAAGCACCGTACTATGAGGGCAAAAGAATTCATCGCTTCGAACGAGGCCTCGTTGAAGCACCCCGAGAAAGTGAAGCAGATCATCAATGAACTGCTTCCTCTTCGCTCATGCAAGCAGAAAACCGTCGAGTATTACAATAAGAAACTTATATCTGACATCCGGCTTCAAGGATGCCTTCTCGCGAAAGAACTCTACGAGAAAAACAATGCTATGCAGGCAGACGAGCCGGAAGGATTCCTCCTGGGTTCAGATGAGATCCCTGTCGAGGATGCCGCTGCTGTTAGAGACGAACTCTTTGAGGTAATCAAAGACGACAAGACGTTCGGCTATCTCTTCTTCCTTTTGGGCAACCTTCGCAACAGCCAGCGCCCGACTCATCCCATCGACTGCGTTCCCGACGAGAAAGGAATCCTGGAGGCTCTGAAACAATCACGCGACGACTACCCTAAGTCTGCGCTTTCCGAATACCTTGATGATGATATCAACTTCGCCCAGTACCGGAAACTTACAGATGCCGGCATAACCGATGAGGCGACCATTCTCGACTGGTTCAATAACGCCTATCGCATTTATGACGAGATTCGCCTGGTCAAAGCCAATCCCCTGTCTGCCATTCGCATCTACGATGAGGACAATAGCTGTGGTAGCAACGAAGCAAAAGCCCTGACGTTTCGCTTCATCTGCACTCTCATCGAATCCACAGCTTCCGATGACAAACGTCTGATTCGCATCAAAGAAGAACTCAAACGTGTTCTCCCGTCAACGGACAATGGCAACACCGCTGCCGCATCCAAATTCCACCTGAAGCAGAAGAAAGGCCGTAAGACGGACTTCGCCCGCGTTATGAACGTTCTTCTCGAAATGGGATTCTTTGTTGACAGCGACGGAGACCAAGCCGTAAAAGCGGACTTCTTCGATGCTTTAGGCCTTTTGCTGAACGAGAATTTCAAAGACTATCAGAACCTTCTCTCCACTACCAAGGGCGCATCTGTCGCCGACCAGAAGGCTCTGATTCGCGTTTTTGAGGAGATGCTGGCCAAACAAAAAGAAATAATCTCAAAGTAACCGCAAAATGTTTTTGTAGTTAACGTTCACTACAAAAACGGCTTGCTTACATACTCCTACATTTGCCCACGAAACAACGTCGTGGGCTTTCTTTGTAATATAAGGCGCCAAAAGAAAGAACGACTGCGACATAAAACCAAGAATTTTATGTCACAATTTACTTTTGAACAACTACCTCAGGCAATGGACCAGGTTCTGGACACATTGGCTGAACTGAAGGACCTGATCATCAAGTCCCTCGAGAAACCCGAAGAGCCTAAGGACGACTCTTCTATGGACATCAACGAACTGCGGGCTTATCTTCCTGATCACCCCGCAAAATCCACCATCTACGGCTGGGTTGGCCAGGGGCTTATCCCCTACCACAAGTACAGCAAGAAACTCTCATTCAAGAAAGCCGAGATCGATGCCTGGCTTGAAAAAGGCTTCGGCGCAACAGCCGAGGAAGTCGAGAATATGGCCATTGACTACGTAAACCGGATGAGAATATGAAAGAGCCACGCCTGCTTGGGGATATCATGAAAGAGTATCTCCTGGAATCCAACGACGATTTTGCCGTGGCTTTCCGCCGCCTGTACAAAGAACACAACGGTCAGTTCCTGACCGATCAGCCGAAGGAGGATGATGACCATGATCAATAGGAAAAACATCCTCGACAAGACCCTCTACGGAGCCGGTATCTACTCCCATATCGTCAGGGAGCACTTCCCCAACGAGATTGTAATGACCGTCAAAGGAAGGGACTGCGGAGTCATCCGCAACCCCTTCCACGACTGGGAGCCCTGCCTGAAGGTGGACATCATCCGTCTGGAGCCAGAAAAGAAGCTTTGCGATGAACTGGCCAGACATCATGACCTCTCCGGCACCATCCCTGACGGAGATGCGCTGGATTTCGCTGAACGCTACTACGGCAAATCCGGTCAATTCCTGCTCAACCACATCAATGAGGTGATGCACCTTCACTTGGAGGACGATTACAATCCATACGGGCGCAAGGACGAGAAGCCCTGGGGCCCCCGGTTCTCTTTCTTCCGGGCTCCTATTACCAACACGCGCCCGCACAAGAGCATCAGCTTGAGCGACGCCTACGCCTACATCCGTGGTCATTATGCAGCCGAACAAACCCGGCAACTGAGAGCCATCACAGACCCGAATCAAGCTCGGATCTACAAAGCTGCACACTTCGATTATGCCACCTTTTGCGGCCAATTCAAGTCCCGCAGCGACAAAGAGATCATCCAGCCTTCCGGACTTATTTGTCTCGATTTCGATCATCTCTCTGACGTTGAAGGCCTCTTCCAGGCTCTACTGCAGGATGAATACTTCGATACGGAGCTGCTATTCCGCAGTCCTTCCGGTCACGGTCTCAAATGGGTTGTCCCCATAGCCGAGAACCGGATGACGCACGCTGAATACTTCCGGCGTGTCGCCAACTACATTAGACAAACCTACGGAATCGAAGTGGACAAGTCCGGCAAAGACCTATCCCGCGCCTGCTTCCTCCCCTGCGATCCGCAGGCTTACATCAACCCGAAATACGCCATCAAATAATGAAAAAGACTTTCAATCCCGAAGAATGGGGCGAGTCTTCACAGGCTCCTGCTCCCCAGAATACAACTCCTCGAACCACTCCTGCAGCGGACACCACCTATGACATTGAAGTCGTCACTCAGCGCATAGAAGCTGCCCGGGTGGACATCACCGGCGACTACGCCACCTGGCGCGACCTCGGCTTCGCCCTCTCCGACGAACTGGGCGAGAACGGCCGTGACTACTTCCATCGGATCTCGCGCTTCTATGCCGGTTACACTGAAAAGGAAACAGACGACCAATATGACAAATGTATGCGGGCACACGGTACCGGCATCACTATCCGCACCTTCTTTCAGGCTGCGAAAGACGCAGGAATCAGTGTTTCTGTCCCCTCAAAAACTTCAACTCCCTCACATACCTCATTTTACGGCAGCAATGTGCCCGTATTACCGCGTGACTCATTTTCTGCAAATGAGGGAAGTGAGGGAAACGACGGAATTGAGGGAGAAGAAGAGCCACCTCTCCCCTCCTTCTCCGTCCAGATTCGTGACCTTTTGCCCGGATTGTTCCAGAAGATTGCAGACCAGTCCGAATCCGAACAGGACGGTGATATCCTCCTCCTGGGCTCTCTTACTGTCATTTCCGCAGTCCTTCCCAATGTGTCTGGCATCTACAACAAACGTCCGGTCTGGTCGAATCTTTTCCTCTTCGTAACCGCCAGGGCTTCATCCGGTAAGGGACGACTCACGCTGTGCAAATACCTCATTGACCCTATCCACGACCGTTTGCGAGAAATCAACGAAGCTGAAGAGATAACTTACAAGCAGAATCTGCAGGAGTACAATGCTAATAAAAAGAAGATGACGATGGAGCAGCCCGAGAAGCCGCCCCTCCGGATGCTCATCATCCCCGCCAACTCCAGTGCCACTGCAGTCTACCAGGTGCTTGGAGATAACGATGGCCAGGGCATAATGTTCGAGACCGAGGGCGACACACTGGCCAACACATTCTCGTCCGATTATGGGAACTACTCCGACGGCTTCCGCAAGGCTTTTCATCACGAAAACATCTCCTATGTCCGCCGTAAGGACCGCGAGTATGTCAACCTCAAGCATCCTCGCCTGAGCGCACTCTTGACTGGAACACCAAAGCAGGTCCAGAGCCTGATTACGGATGCCGAGAACGGTCTTTTCAGCCGCTTTATGTTCTATTTCCTCCCCACCGGAGCAGAGTGGCAGGATGTATTTGCGCTGTCTGAAAACGGGACAGTTGACGACTATTTCAAGGGCCTGGGAAGCCAATTTTTCGACTTCTACAAGATCCTGAAGGAAGCTGGCGACGTCCACTTCCATCTCACGCCCGCTCAGCAGGACGAGTTCAACGGCTACTTCAAGATCATCCACGAAGAATACCCGCAACTCCTGGGCGATGAAATCATAGCCTCCGTCCGCCGTCTCGGGCTCATTACCTTCCGTATAGCGATGATCCTGTCCACAGTTCGTATGATGGACGACGGGGACTTCGGGACCGAGCGGGTATGTTCCGATGATGATTTCCAGGCTGCTATGATAATCTCGAAGGCACTACTTCAGCATACAGCAAGAGTTTTCAAGGAGTTGCCGCGAGTGGCCACACAGAAGGCCGCAGAAAGCGGCCAGAAGACGGTTCGCCGCCAACTTTTCCTTGACGCTTTGCCGGATGAATTCGACCGTCAGACCTTCATAGAGATTTCTTCACGCCTGGGAATGCCGCTTTCCACCGCGGAAAGAAATATCAAAAAATGGACGGATGAAGGGCTGCTGATCCGGCAGGATCTGGGGCACTATAAAAAGTGTAAATAAACGCAGTTTTCGCGTGCGCGATTCTTATAAGTATCGTTTCTTATCGAAAAATCAGCAAAAAACGCTAACTTTGTATGATTAAGCACCCAAAAATAGACAGAAAGCAATCAAATCCTATGGGATTGAAATTCATAGACCTGTTCGCCGGTCTTGGTGGATTCCATCTCGCGCTCCAGAAATTGGGGCACGAGTGCGTTTTCGCCAGCGAATTGAAAGAGGATCTTCAGCAGTTGTATGAAATCAACTTTGGAGGTGGCGTTATTCACGGCGATTTACTCTCTTTTGAGCCGAAAGACATACCGGCTCACGACATACTTTGCGCAGGATTCCCTTGCCAACCGTTTAGCCAAGCAGGCAAGCGCGAAGGCTTTAAGGATAAGAAAGAGCGTGGAAACTTCTTCTTTACCATCTGCAAGATTATCGAGTATCATCGTCCCAAATATGTGATGCTCGAAAACGTTTCCAACCTGAACGGCCATGATGGTGGCGATACGATGCGCGTGATTTTGCGAGAACTTGACAAACTGGAGTACGATGTGCCGACTCCGGAGATTCTTTCTCCGCATCAGTTTGGCATTCCGCAACATCGTCGCAGAGTTTATATAGTTGCAGTAGATCGTCAAAAGGGCGGTCTTGGCGATTTCAAGTATCCGAAGCCTCTCAAAAAGAAAACGCATATTAAGTCCGTTTTAGATGAGTCCAGCACGCAGTATATGCATCTCAAGGCCGACACGCGGTATCAAATGGAAGTGTGGCAAGAGTTCCTGGATCTCACGAAGGAGCATGAGGGCAAGATTCCTCGCTTCCCTATCTGGGCAATGGAGTTCGGAGCTGATTATCCCATCTCCCCTGCACCGGCATTTAATACTGCTGACAATCTGCTGGGTAAACGCGGCAAACTCGGTCGTATGATTGAGGGCTGGAATCTCGAGGACTGCCTGGCTCAACTTCCGGTCTATGCACGTACAGCCACGTCCAAAGAGTTCCCCAAGTGGAAAATCCGCTACATTGAAGAGAATCGCAAATTCTACGAGCACAACAAAGAATGGTTGGACGTATGGCTCAGGAAGGTCCAGCATTTTGAGAACAGCCACTTGAAATTTGAGTGGAATTGCGGTCCCAAGGCAACAACCACGATGGAGGATAAAATCATCCAGTTCCGGGCCTCAGGTATCCGCGTCAAACTCCCGAATTTCGCCCGGCACTTAACCTCGTCGGGACGCAAGTTCCCATCTGTCCCTGGATTGACCTGCCTCCGGAAACGTTGGCTGAGGGCGAGCCCGGCAAAGGTCGATACATGACAATGCGAGAAGCCGCCGCTCTCCAGTGTATGCAAGACCTGAAATTCGGAGAAGGTGCCTTCCAGTTGACACAGTCCAGAGTTTACGAGGCTCTCGGAAATGCTGTTAACGTGGATGTGGTTTATAGAATCGCTAAAAATTTAATCAAGTAATATGGCAGAACTCGCAAACCAGAAAGTCAGTATCGACATTGGCCCCAAAATGTTTCGCAGGTTCGAAGACCTGCCAAATACGGTTTCTCACGTTCTTGCCGAGTTCGTGGATAACGCCTTGCAATCCTCCCGTGACCATCGGGAGGAATTGCGGGCGATAGATCCCAGCTACAAACTCAACGTCAATATCGAGATATTCTGGGATGAGAATGAGAGTAAAGGTAGCCAGAGGTTAGCCAAGAAGTTTATTATTACAGACAATGCTGCCGGTATTGATTTGAACCATTACGCTCACGCATTCAAATCCGCAGAAACACCCGATGACGATTCTGGTTTGAATGAGTTCGGTATGGGCTTAAAGACTGCTGCATGCTGGCTTGGTGAAACATGGTCAGTCAAAACAAAGGCTCTCGGAGAAAATGTCGAGAGAATTTTTCGCTTTGACATAAACGAGGTTACAGATAACGAACTCAAGGAACTCCCCTATGAGACTCGCCCCAAGACGCCGGGCGAGCATGGCACAGTCATAGAAATTGATGCCACAACTAAGAACATCCCTACATTCAAGAGTCTGGAGAAAATTCGGACGGAGATAGCCAGTATTTACAGGAACAGTTTAAGGGAGGACGAATTAGACATCCTTGTCAACGATAATCCTCTTGAGTTTGTAGATTACCCGATTCTGCATGCTCCCTTCTTTAACAAAACCGACGATCCGGCTAAGACATGGCGCTACAAAGTAGATTTCAAGTTCGGGAAATACAAGGCTACCGGCTTTATTGCCATCCTACGGGACATTAACAGCCTTCAAAATGGCCTTGTTTTGTCTCGTCGTGGTCGCGTTATTATTGGTGCAGAATCAGATGGCCGGTATTTCCCAAAAATCTTGTTTGGGGCTCCTGGTAACTTCAAATACAAGAGGTTGTTTGGCGAATTAGAATTAGAGGGTTTTGCTGTATCGTTCAATAAGAACGACATCCAGGATAAGGACAACCTCGAGATGCTTATGGAAGCGCTCCGGGATAAGATTCGTGAAGATGACCCGCAGTTTTTCCCTCAAGCCGATGGATACCGTGCAGATAATACGGCCAAACAAGTTAGAAAGCTTGTTACGAAACACGACGATGCTCCAAAGGCAAAGCATACGCCGGTTGTCATTGATACAAAGGCTGTAGAGGAAAAGATTCGCGTTGAGAGCGATCCTGTATTTGTTCACCGACCTTATGTCGAAGAGCCGGCAGTTATAAACGAGTATAAAAAACTCGATGTTTACGACATTGGTGGTAAGCAATATCATTTGCAGGTCAAATTTGTCGAAGGAGGGTCTGACTTGATTTACGTGGGCACACCAAAAGAATTGAATGATACGATTGTGTGCAACATTAATGTAAAGCACGTATTCTTTAAGCATTTTGGGGATCCTTCGGATTCTATAGTCGCAATTCTAAAGTCTCTGGTTATTGCCAAGTTTACAGCCGGGAAGAACGGCAATGGCTCCGCGGCAGAACTTATGGAATACTTCAACGAATTCATTAAGAAGACACAGGTTTAAGATGGAACAGATCATCGTTAATACTGGAGGTCAAGCCAAGACAAAAAGCTCGAATGCTCTGCAGGAAGTATCTGCAGGGAAGTTCTTCGAAGCCTTTTTGGACTCGCAGCGCCAGAGTGATAGCAAGCCCAAAGGCCTCACTGCAGAAGCCATCGTCCGCTTTCGCGAAGAAACATTTGATGTCCTCTCGCATTGTAACCCCCATAACGCCGTTCAAAGCGCCGAGACTACTCATCTTGTAGTTGGATATGTGCAGAGCGGTAAAACGATGTCGTTTACTGGACTGACAGCCTTAGCAAAGGATAACGGGTATCGTGTCATCATCTATCTTGCCGGTACCAAGAATAATCTTCTCGACCAGACCTCAAAACGATTAAGGAAGGACTTAATCGGACCTGATGGGAAGTTTAACAATTACTATAAAATTCACCCCAATCCGACGACTGCTGACGTCGACGATATAATCGGCAACCTGGAGTCAATCAATCAGCCGATAGTATTAATTCCCATCCTCAAGCATTATGACCATATCTTGAAGGTACGTGATGTCCTCAATGATGATGAACTTAAATGGATTATGCAGGACGAGACGATAATCATCATCGATGACGAGGCCGATCAAGCATCCTTGAATAGCTATGGGAGGAAGAATAGCAAATATGAGGAGGATGAGAAATCCAGGACTTACGATGCTATTTTGCGTTTAAGAGCGGATCTTCCCGGGAACACGTATGTTCAATATACTGCAACCCCTCAGGCAAATATCCTCATCAGTATGCAAGATATGCTTTCGCCCAAGAGCCACACTCTCCTCACTCCAGGGGAAGGCTATATAGGTGGAAAGTTGTTCTTCGGCCAGGGACCGAATCACAGTTTGTATAATGGCGGACTGATTCTTCAAATACCAGAGGAGCAAGTATTCCACAAGAAGGAGAATCCGCTCACGAAGATGCCACAGTCGCTTAAAGATGCGTTAATGCTCCACATTCTCGCAATTGCTATTGTGGTATATTGGCTTCAGGTTGACGGTGTTAATTATCTTTCGATGATGGTCCATCCAGATAACACCAAGAAATGGAATAAGGTGTTTAAGGACTGGATAGATAATGAACTCAAATTGTGGCGCAAACTTCTTCGTAAGCCAGACGACCACGAAGGAAAGATTTCTCTCCTTGCTCGGTTCGAGGAACTTCTTCCTATGGCCATCCAGTATTACGATATTGATGATCAACCTTCTTTCGACCAGATTAAAGTCTATTTATTGGAGGTCTTAAACAACAAGAAAGTCTATCTCGTCAATACGGATAAGGAAGCTCAGACAAGCATTGAGTGGGACGATTATAAAATGCATGTATTAGTCGGAGCAGAAATGCTTAACCGTGGTTTTACTGTTGAGAAACTGGCCACTACTTATATGCCCCGCTATACTAAGGGAGCGACAAATGCAGACACAATACAGCAGCGTTGCCGTTTCTTTGGGTATAAAACAGATTATATCAAATCGTGCCGTGTTTTCTTGCCTCAGTCCTCAATAATGAACTATCTGGCGTACATAAGGCATGAAGAAGAATTACGGTCGACATTAGCTTCCTGCGACACTCTTGAGGCCGCAGAGCGTAAAGTCCTTCTCTCCCCTACTTTGCGTCCTACTCGTTCAAATGTTCTGCCTATCTGGGTGGTCAACACCAAACTTAAGGGTATGCATCAGCTACAGGCTTTTGCAAGTAAGGCGACGATTGAGCACAATGACAGGATAGTGGATGCGTTCCTGAAAGCGCATGAAAATGACTGGACGGTCAGGAACGAGTTTACCACTTTAGACCGTACACACCGTTGGTTTAAACTGGAAATCGATGAGGCAATTCAGTTCTTGAGCGATTTTAGTTTCAAAAATTGGCCTGATGCACAACGGAAGGCTGACACCATTCGATACTTGCGTTATCTGTCCGCTGAAGACAGCCCAAATCCACTAAAGTACGTTTATTTCTATCAAATGGCCTTCTCCGCCCCTGTTCGTACTCGTGCCTTTGACGCAGCGACAAACAGGTTAGCCGCCAATACTCGAATTTTTGCTGGTCCCAGTTCCGAAGGGGATTCGACAAATTACCCTGGTGATGCAAAGATAGTTGGAGATAAAGATTCACTGACCATTCAACTCTATCATATACAGTTTGATGGAGCTCCGCTGGACTTTGCCCGGCAAGCCTACACACTTGCAGTTTATTACCCGGAAAGTTTGGCTGCCAATTATTGCTCCAACGAAAAGTATAATATAGATGACTCCGACGAGGAAGACGAAGAATAAACACATTAGACACTATGCCACAAATTAATACTCTATACAGCCAGTTTACGGCCATCCAATCGCAGTCTGCCGTAGGAGATAGATTTAATGTCATCTCTATCCCCGGTATGTCTCATAAACTGGGGGCATCAACTGAAGGCTTCCCCAAGTTTTTCGTTCGGACAAATTCTTCAGCGTCCACTGTGCAGAATGTAGTAAGGGAAATCTTGTCTGTAGAGTATAATGTTCCTTGTCAGATAAAAGATGATGAAGGCAATGTTCAAGATGACCAATTCTCCATCATAACACTTCGATCTCTTGACCAGCCGCTTCAGTCATATTTCATTGAGATTTTCACCCTGATGCTACAACGCCTTCCCGTCGAGCCGTCCCGGCGCGAACTTGCTGTTGAAGTTGAAAACCTCATAGCCATTTTCTCGGCCTTAGTCCAGCCACCCAAAAAGAAAATTCAGGGACTTTGGGCCGAGTTGCTCGTGATAGAAAAGAGCACATCACCTGAAACGCTTATTGCAGCTTGGCATTCCGCCCCTACCGCAAAATATGATTTCACCTCAGGCAGGGATAAAATTGAAGTGAAAAGCACATCTTCAGAAGAAAGAATTCACCGTTTTGCACTTGATCAACTCAATCCCGGAGAGCACTCTAACTTACTAATTGCATCTGTAATCGTCCGTGAATCCGGCCCCGCGTTTGATGGTTTGTCCGTCAAAGGACTGTATCAGAAGATTTGCGAGCGTGTAACAGCAATTAACTCTCAATTGAAGTTATTTACAATCATTGCCAACACCATTGGTAGCGATATTGACAAGCTCGATGGCATATACTTCGACTATACAGGAGCCTCTGATAGCCTGGCGTTCTACGACTATAGAGACGTCCCAAGTATCGCGAAGAATAATGTGCCCGAAAAAGTGTCCGAGGTAAAATTTACAAGTGATCTCTCAGGGCTTATTGATGTCCGTGATGATGAGTCCGACTACGATATTAAATCATCTCCGTTGTTTAAAAGCCTAATATAGCCTATGGCACAGAAAGTTGACAGACAAGAGTTACAGATACGCTTCTTGCAAGCTATCAACGGTGCAGACTATCGTTTTATCGAGGGCCTTAATCCTTTTCATATCCTTCTGAATGGAACGGAATACTGGATTTATATCAAGAATCTTACCTCGGCCCACTTTACTAACCCCGATGTCTGGAGAGCTCAGTTGCCCCTTAGAGACGATTTCAATGTCATCAAAGAGTCGGAAGCCGAGTTTATTATGCTCGGGTATGACGACGAGAATGACGTTTATGCCACCTGGAATCCGGTTTGGGTAAAACAGCGGCTGAACAGCACAGAGAATGTTTCCTTATACTCTCGCTATCCCCTACAGGTCGAAGCTCGTCAGTCTTTTCAGTTGAAACGTATGGATCTGGGGAATGATGGAGAAGTCGTAATATTCCCTCGCGAAATGACCAGGATGTTTTTTATCAACGTAGGAAGCTACTTCCTTAACACTGGTGATTATGTGGCGATGGGATCTAAGCGAAGACCTGAAGCGAACGAGGCGTTCAAGAGATTTTCTAATGTTGCCAATGTTGCTTCTTTTGCAAAGTATCTTACTGATGAGGGTCTATCTTCGATAACGATAGGTAGTTACTGTCGCGTAATCAGAGCTTTGATTTCTGAAGGCTTCATAACTCGTAATAGAAAGATATTTCTACAGTATGATTCTCTTGCAGATTATGAAAAGTCTATCCCTCAGTTTATCGACATCCCGGAGGTTCGTGCAAAGAACGACAAGTGGCATAATTTGATTTCTGCGGCACTTGGTTCTTACATCGCTTTCCTTAACCACGATGTTCAACCCGAAGAAGAAGACGCTACGATTGAATTACCAGTTGAAGAAGATAGTATTCCCTCCCCCTCTGAGCTCGTTGATAAACCAGATCAAGCAACGCTGTTTGATCATTTCTGCAATCTGGAAACTGTGGAGCGATTTGAACGAGCCTTATTCCACAAAGACTATTTACGTAGTACGGTTAAGCGTTATTCCAGAGCAATGCGCTATCTAATCAAAGAAGGCTTTCTGGAACAGCACAAGAATGTTTTCTTGACATGCACATCGTATTCCCTGTATCAAAATGCTGCTGATCAGTTCTTCCGCATCCCTGATGTCAGGGCGATTAACGAAGAGCGTCATCATGATTACTCCGCAGCAATGAAACAGTATGTTGAGTTCTTAGTCCGAACAGAGACATACGTTCAACCTGTTGAGCCTGTGCACGTATTAGAGGAGGGCGAGCCTGTGCCATATGGAACAACGCCGCCGCCAGTAGAAGAAGGACGGGATTGGGAAGCAGAATTCACTGACGAGAATGGTAAATTAACCAGGATAGCCAACCCTGCACTTCTGGAAAAGCTACGCCCGGTTCTTGATCGGGAGTATCCAAATGCAGCAACTGCTTGCAATATTGTCGAAGATTTCTACGGTGACCGGTTTAGGGATATGGAGTTCTACGAATGGGGACGCTTATTCAAACAAATCGATTGGTCTAACCCTGTCCCTCGGTCTTCATCTACTACGGAGCCCGAAACTCCCACCAGAAGAAGCAAAAGCGTGATTTTGCGCGTCGAATTAGCTGACGGAACTGTTCTTGAGCATAAAAACGTCAGCACGACCTATTGCGAAGCAATTAAGTCGATTGGTCCAGAAGAAATCAGCATTCTTGGTATATGCCATGCTGGTGTCAATATAGTTTCCCGCGAACTCGACGCAAAATACGCTGATTATCAACGTTCAATAGGTGACGGTTGGTACGTGATGACGAACAGTCCGACCCCAGTTAAATATCAAGACCTATTGCGCATCATTGAAGAATACGGAGTCGATATGAAGGTATCGATGGTCGCATTAGATCCTACCGCTACGCTTTCCGTTGTTCCCCCAGAATCTAAGACGGGCACGCGAGAGAAAATAAAAGTTCGTTTCCCGGATGGTCGCACGATTCAACCCAGCAAAGTCCTCGAAGCTCTTGTTGAAGTCGTGAAGTTTGCCGGTGCGGAACGTGTCCGCGCGCTCAATATCATCTGCTGTGGTGACAACTTGATACTTAAGCACCCCACGCCGCGATATGAGAATCCCTGTAAACCAGTAGGAGACGGATGGTTATGTAATACCTGTTCAGGCACACCTACCAAGTTCGAACAGATTAAAGAAATATCCGATCGGTTGGGTCTTGGTTTAACCGTTGAACTGGTGTAAAACTCAAATTGGACTCTGCTCTTGACAAATACGTGAGTTTGTTTCAGAAACTCAATGTAAGCCACCGCAAAGGATATAAGGCACCTCATAAGGCCATTCTCCTTCTTGCGGTGATGAGTCTTGTGGAAAGTGGGGATTTGGTCAACAATAAGGTTGAGTTTTCAGATGCTCTCCGCGAGAGATTTCGTGACATATGGGCCAAATTTATTGGTGACTCCCCTCTCTTTAATCCCGAGGTCGCTATGCCTTTTTGGCACCTTAGAAATGAAGCGTCCATTTGGAAACTGATTCCTGTCAATAATAGTGTTGAAACAATCTTTGCACTATCTCAATCAACGCCGAGTTCTTCTTTGAAAGCAATTCGACAATATGTCAAGTATGCCGAGATTCCAGAGGACCTTTTTATCCTAATGAAAGACTCTTCTTCGAGGGCAACACTCTCCGAAGTTTTGTTCGAAAATTACATCTTCACATAAGACCCTTTCACGCAAGAAAAACTTGCTTTTCTCGCTGATTTTGTGTAACTTAAAGGTGTAAACCTAAACACAAAACCAGCTATGAAAATCCTAATCGATAACGGCCACGGCCGTGAAACTCCAGGCAAACGGAGTCCCGATGGACGGCTTCGCGAGTATGCCTACAACCGGCTCATCGCCGGCCGGATTGTCCAACGTCTTCAAGCCCTTGACCTCGATGCCCAGCTCCTCGTCCCCGAGCAGGAGGACATTCCCCTACCCGAACGCTGCCGCCGGGTAAACGAACTCTGCCGGCGTCTGGGCAAAGACAACGTCATCCTGATCTCCATCCATGTCAATGCGGCAGGTCACGGCGACCGCTGGATGGACGCTACCGGTTGGTGTGCCTTCACCACTCGCGGAGACACCGGGGCCGATGCACTCGCAACCAGCTTGTACGAAGCTGCGTCATACCATCTCCCGGGAAAGCATCTCCGCACGGACTACATCGATGGAGATCCTGACATCGAATCCGACTTCTACATCCTCCGCCATACAGCCTGCCCCGCCGTGCTCACAGAGAACTTCTTTATGGACGCCCTACCCGACTATCGTTTCCTCCTTACCGTTGAAGGCCAACAATCACTCGTTGACCTTCATGTGGATGGTATTAGACTGTATCTGTCAGTTGCAATATATCAATCTCCCTCAATTTCCTCATTTCCCCCACTTTCCTCTTTCGGGTATGGTGGGGGCGAATAACTTTAGTCAATAATGATATTGTGTAATCCTCGCCCAGGTCGAAGCCGAACTCCACCTACCAAAAAGCCTCCGCCGCTACGCGACGAAGGCTATGGATGAAGAATAGTGGCTATAAAACCATCTATTGGTTCGTAACTGGTAATGAGGAGGCAATTCAGTTTTCCACTCTTCCTCTCAAAGTGAAATACCTGATCGCCAGAAGAATCGCAGCGGCAACATCAATCACCGCCCAAACCCCTTTATCTTGTAAGTAGACAGGGATAATAGGGTTAAACAAAATGGCTAAAAGTCCAAAAACCACCGTTGCAATCCCAACCTTTTTGTCGCTTTTATAGCTCCAATAACACGACAAAGCGCTTATGGCGCATACAACAATCCTGACGAGGGTGTAATACCCAGTCGGTAAATCTGCAAGACCGACTAGGAGCAGTGCTATCGGTATTAGAAATAGCCAAATCATTCAGTTAAGGTTAAAAGTATTAAGCAATTAGCGATGATATCCCCCATCCAATCAACCCCATCAAGGTAGCAGAAATAGTCAGGATTGCTATCATCATTCCTAAACAACCAGAGGATGCGGGTATCATTTTGTTGAGCATCTCTGTTCCTGTATTAATACTCTTCTTTTGTCCTTCCGAAAGTTCAAATTCGTTGGAGATTCGCTGTCCTGCTGAGATATATTTTCTAATAGAAGCGGCATCGCTCATTCCTTGAACAGGTCCCAACTTTTGTAGGGGGCCTTTTGATAATCCTGTTGCCACCAATAAATACTGATTAATAAGCACTTCGGTTACGAGGTATTCTACAGAATCCGAATCAAGGCCTTCATCTTTCAGTTCCTTTACCAAAGGAATATATTTGTCCATATGTTCGGAAATTGTTCCGAAAATCTGACCGAATGTTGTTTCTTTCTGTGCTTCTTTGTAATCGCTCTTAAATTTCACATACTTCTTAAAAACATCTCCCGAATTCACAGTAAGTACATAACGATCCTTATTGACAATGATACCTTCTACATAAGAGCGGTAGTCTTCGATGTACTTATGGTACAAAGAGAAAACTTCAACCTCTGGTTTAGAATGGTCCGCTGTAAAAATGTAATCGGCCATAATAAGCCCAACAACAATAGAAAAAGGATCTTTTTCTTCAAGTTTCTCAAAGTTTTCTTTGTTGCGATTATAGTAGTCTTGACACACCTTATCAATGTATGATAACATATAAGGAGCCATGTCATCGCGAGTATGTTTTTCTCCATTATCAATAAAGTATTGATCCAGGATTCTCATCTGATCCTCGAGCTTCGAGTCTGGGGCAAGCGACATCATTTTTGAAATGAACTTTGCTATTGCCTGAGCTTCTTTCCTTTGTTCAGGTGTAGAGTTCTTCAGCAACTCAATTAGGACATTACTTTTCTGTTCTTCCATAATAAATTGAATCTTAGTATCTTGATGTCGAAATATAGTAGTCCGCTTCGTATCCTCCTCCAGTCAGGGATTCCCTGCCAGCATATGAACGCACACTCGCGCTTGAAACCGAAGCCGCTACTCGGTAGTCACCATTTGGCAGAGTGAAAGAAGAAGATTGTCCGGCAGGGATTGACACCTTTTTACTGGTATTGCCGCTATAATAAATCGTCAGAGTATATCCAGTACCATTGTGAATCTTAACAGTACTTGATGACGAATACCCATAATAGGAACGATCCATAGACGGGAGTGTGCCATGAGAACCGGCGAAAATACCATCTACTTCAAGGTCAATAACCTTCTTCCTTGCAGAAGCGGAATGAGCACCGTTTGGATGAAATTTCAAATACTTATTGTACGATGCAATTGTACCATCTGCCGATGCTAACCGCCATGCATTACTTTCGTTCTTCCATTGTCTTGACTCGATAGTTTCAATCTTCTTGTCCGCATCTCTATAATTCGAAAAACCAACAATGCTTTTATACTTATTCCAACCTTCTATAGTGTTAGTTTTAACGGCATCAGCGTATGCGGCATCAACCATCTTAGTATTGGCATCTTTGAGATAATCGGTCGGTATATTCTTTATGAAATAGTTCCAGCCTTCTACAGTGTTTTCTTTCAAAGCTGTATTATATGCTTGCTCTGCCAAATTCCCAATAACACTATGGCATCGTTCACGCAAATCCTTTTTGTTTATTTTCCTGTCAACTGTTGAAAGAATATCCTTTAAGTCATCAAGCGATGACTCGTTTATGATTGTACAAATGGCATTTTCGACCTCTGAGGCATGCTTTCCATATGGGTACTCGGACATGTACGAAACATATCCATTTAATGAATTCTCTTGAAGTGCTTGCCGATAGACTCCCGAATCCGAGTTCTTCTCGAGGACAGAATATGACCAGATACCTATGCCAACAAGAATGATAATAAGGATAGATACAGGCAGAATCTTTTCTTTCGCCATAAACAAAATGGATTATGCCGTTATACTGATTTCAGAGAAAGAAGGCATAAACTCGACTTCTTCGTCGTCAATAATGTCTTGATTTAAGAAGAGATCCTCGACTTCAACATTCTTCAAAATGGTTTCATCTGAAACATCGAGTCGAGAACGTATCTTTTTGAAGAAACTGACCTCAGAATAATCTATATGATTATCAGCCTTAATGGTTTCCAAAGATAGTTTTATAATTGTCAGTTCGCCATTTTCATCAAGGTGTGCATCAGACAACTCTCTCAAATAATTCTTCAAAAAGGAAGATCCTTGAATGTTAATGTCTCGAACAAACCTATTGATTACTTCTTGGGAATCAATGTTCCCAAAATAAGGTGTACCCTTGACATAATTGCCAAGAACTTGTATTTCCTCATCTGCGATGGAGCCGTCGCACGCCATGCAGCTAAAAACCGTTTTTAGGTACAATTCTTCCGTGTTCATATGGATATGTATTAAAAACCTATTTTTCTTCTTACTGGTTCATTCCTTTCGAAACTATCTCTAATGGCCTCATGCTTTCGGATAACGTCAATAGAAATAGAAGGTTTGGATGAACGGATAACTTCTTCCAGGATTTGATTGGTTATCCGGCTTTCTTTCCGCCTGAAAACTAATCGTGCAGCATTGTCCACAATAAGTTTTATGTCAGCAGCTATGTAATTCTCTGTCAGCTCAGCAAGTCGGGAATAGTCAATCCCAATTTCTGTTTTCCTCTGTCTGAGATGTATCTTGAATAACTCCTTCCTCGCTTCAAAATCTGGTTGGGGAATATAATACTTGAACTCCAGACGGCCAGCACGTAAAGCAGCTTCATCAATCTCATCCGGCTTGTTGGTGGCGCCTATTACGATAACACCATCTGAACCGCAATTATTCAATTGAGCAAGAAACTCGTTGACTTCTCCCGCCTCACTTACGTTAGTATGCTTGCTCCTGTCTTTAATCATAGCATCAATCTCGTCAAAGAACAAGATGGTCGGAGCATTCTTTCTAGCTTCATCAAACACGGCTGCGATTTTCCCCTGTCCCCCATGTATATAGGGAGAGGCGACATCGGAGCATTTCACGTATTGATAATTACATTGTAGTTCCTCGGCAAATTTCTCGGCGAAATAGGTTTTGCCGCACCCGGGAGGACCATAAAAAAGCAGGCCGTTGGGGATAGACAAACCCAAAGCCTTTGCTTGCTCCGGATTCTGCAGCAAATCAATGACATCCGATTGCAATTGCTCTTTCAGTGCCCTCATTCCGGCCACGTCTTTAAAACCTCCACCTCTGCGAATATTTTTTGATTCTGCAGAATCTGAATGTGCCGGACGCTCCCCATAGACGGGAGGAGTTACTTCTACATCGCCATTTAATGCCGCTATGAACTCCGTTGCGGTCTTGAAACGATCATCAACATCAGCAGCAGTAGCTTTCGCCATAATGTTGAGGATACTCTCTGGAACAATTATGCTTGAAGAAGTTGGAATCTTAAGTGGTTTAGCTTTTTCTGCAAGGATGGCATCAATACACTCCGGAGAATCGGGCGTAAACCTTGATACATCAATGTAATGAGGTGGAATACCATACAATAGATGATATATCATTACTCCAACAGAGTAGAGGTCTGATTGTACGGAGAAAACTCCATTAAATGACTCAGGCGCCATATAAAATGGGTTCAGTCCTTTTCTGTTGAAAGCATTCTGCCCCTGGCCTAAATACCGGGCATATCCAAAGTCAATAATCTTTGGCGTCGGCAAGCGCTTACCAGCAGTTTCAAGCATAACATTCTGGGTAGTCAATTCATTATGAATTATTGGGACTTCCCTTGAATGTAAATACTGAACCCCTTTTAAGACACTCTTTACAATCTCAATTGCATCACCTACAGAGCACTTTTGTTCTCGAATCACTCTTTGAGACACTGTCTCTCCAGAGATAAAATCATAGACAACATACTCCAGGCTCTGACCATCGTGAACAATCTTCCCGGACGAATGAGCGTGGGTAATATTGGGGTGATCCAAAGAACTGGTTATCTCCAATTCTAGAATCCCTCCGTCATCGGAAAATTGGCTCCGATGCATCTTTGCTGGACAGAATAACTTCAGGAAATAGTTATTCCCAGCATCATCCTTAACACGATAAGTTTCTGCGTACTGTCCGTCCTTTATCGGGAAAGCAACAACAAAATCGCCTATATGGTCATTTCTTTTGAACTTCGCCATAGGTTGTCATATTAACTAGGTTTCTGACCACCTTGCCTCAAAATACCGCCTCCCATATCTGGAGCCTGGTCATCCGGCAACAAACTGATCAGTTCTCTTATAATAGGACGGAGCTGATCTGCAGTAGGGCCATTATTAATAATGCTTAAACCGGAGTTGACAAGTTGACGTGCGCGGGCAGGGTTTGACCAATCGCTTATTTCGAAATTGCGGTTCCAACCATAGATCCAAGAAATGAAGTATTCAATCTCAGCAAGCTTGTAATCAAACGCATGCAAATTGTCTGTCAGGACCTTAGCGGATGCTACATCTTTTTTCTCAATAGCATCTTCAGTCCGAGCTTTCAATTGCTCAAAAATGTTGTGCGCCTGGCTATTGCCATATTTCTCAACGTCCTTTTCAACTTCTTCAAAAATGTCGCGCAATTCTTTCTCAACACGATCCCATTCCCCTTTTGCATATGCATCATCAACCTTACGGCACGCCTGCTTCATCTCTTCTACAAAAGCATCGACTGAATCTCGGTCTTTGGACATCGACTCATATTTAGATTTCAGAGATGCTATCTCACTAACGAGTTCGTCTGCATTTGCCTCTTTTGCTCGATTAGATGCATTTCTCAGTTCGGTGAGAATAAAAGAGTTGGAAACTGCAGATAATGTCGAACTAGTAACCCTGTCGGTGACATCAAGATCGAAGTCCAAGTAAGGGATATTGATAACAAAGCTATCAATAGAGCCTGATTTATCTGCATGCATTCTGATGTTTACCTCACTATTGATCGGGAGGAATCCGGGGATGTCATCGCCATTAAAGACAACGTCATACTGCCTGTTGCAATATAAAGCACGGGTGTTCTCGTTATAACTATCTGTCTGATAAATAGTAATACGAATTTCGTCTTCGACAACACCCGCATTTATGGCTTTCTGTGTCCGAAGACCATTACATACACCATCTGCCGGCAACATATGGTTCTTCTCGAGGCCATCAATCTTCTTGAAGATCTCATCCCCTTTATCATTCGCTACGCCTATACCAATAAACAGAGGCATAACAGCATCCGTTCCCCCAATGGGCAAGATGCTTATTTCACCAGGTTCGCATTCAAGAGAATTGCCAGATGCATCAAAGCAGTGAATCTTGAACACGTTCGTTTTGTCTTTAACCAGTCGAAGTTCAACTGCTTCTCCATCGGCACCAACACATATCTTGCCCGTCTGAAATGCGCCATCGGTTCTAACGAATTCGACATCCACAGTCTGCTCCGAATAATTGTCGCATTTATCCGGACGCAAAGCGACAAAGGCGAATTCACTATCCTCCACAGAATTACCTTTAACGTTTACATCGAGTTGAACTTTGGACCTGTCACGACTTTCATCCTGAATGACTTCGGGTATTTCAAGTGTTGAAGCATATAGCGCAGCACCTTCGGCAACACAAGTCATCGGATCAATGCTGGTATCAACATTGGGAGTAATTTGTTCACGAAGCATTTTCCTTACTATCGGAGAATGGGTCGGTCCGCCAACGAGGACGATTGCCCCGAGCTGGGACCCCTGAAGGTTGTGCTTCTTTAATAGTTCTTTTGTAATATCTATGGCTTTCTGATAGATTGGAGCAGCGATTGGTTCGAACTCTTCTTGAGTCAAAGTCATGCACAACTCGAAAGCCTCTCCATTGTCATCACATCCATAATCGTCCCCAAGATCAGTTTCCACCTCAAAAGACTCATTGAAAGACAATTGTATCTTGGCTTCTTCAGCTTTTGCTTTCCACTCGTTCTTAAAGGCATCACCCTTTTGGGCCAATAGAGAGTCGATCGAATAGTGCTCACGAAAATAAGGGATGAACAACTGTTCTACAATCGCCTTATCAATATCTTTGCCTCCGAGTTTGTTGTTGCCTGCCGTCCCTATAGGTGTTGGGATACCATCCTCTATTTTCATGAGGGCAGCATCGAAAGTTCCTCCGCCAAAGTCGAAAACAAGCCAGTATGCATCTTTCATTTTGGACGTAAGTCCATAAGCAATCGAAGCCGCTACGGGCTCTTGGATCAACTCCACGTAGTCGAACCCCGCAAGCTTAGCGGCCCGTTTGGTCGCATCTTTCTGCGTATTCTCAAACATGGCCGGCACGGTGATGACAGCACACTTTGTGCTCCCAGATAAATCATATTTCTTAAGCTCCTTCAAGACTTCAGACGACAGCTCTTCTGGGGAAAAATCTTTCTTGGCATTGGATGAGTAAAAAGACTCATCCGTTCCCATCTGTCTTTTAAATTCGACGAAGGAGTTAATACTATATCCAGGGCGGACAAATGACAATTGAAGATCTTTCTGATATTGACGAAAGGCTTTTTGTCCAACCAGTATTCTACCGACCGGACTTACTGCCACGCATGATGGTGTTGTATCGCCTTGAGTGGGACTCTTTTTTATGACAGTCTCGCCTTTCTCGAAATGCGCAATTGCCGAATTAGTTGTACCTAAATCAATTCCATAATTAACACGTGCCATATGCCTATTTGTTTTATTCGTTATAAGCGACAACGACATCTGCCGCCTGGATCATTTTCCCTTTATACATTACTTGCGGTTTCACTACACGCTTGATGATCTGAGTCCCTGTAGGTAATGATTCATCTAACTCCATGGTTGCTATCATATTATCACCATCACTGAATCTCTCACCCAACAATTTTGGAAACTCGTATCCCTTAGACTTTAAGGATGCAATTATTGCGGCGGCCCTGTTCTTCAGATTAGATACGCCTCGGACTGAAGTATCCATATTGCCAAGATTCTGTTCAATTCTGGCAACTTCATTAACAATTGATATAACAAGGCTATGATCTGGTTCGGCTGCAGGTGCGGTTTTCTCAATGTCGGATTTTGCAATCTGATTCTGTAGGATATCGACCATTTTTGAATCAAGCTTAACACTCTCCTCCTGAATAGACTTCTGAACCTTCTGAAGCTCATCTTGAGCTGCCTGGAGCTTGCTCAAAGAAGAATTGTTCACAAATAGCTTCTTAAAGAAGAAAAATACCGCGGCAGCAAGAAGAAACAGTAGTATTACAAATAAAACTAGTCCTAATGTGGAGTTCTTTCTAATGACAGAGGTGGCATTCGTAAGATTATTAGTGACATCGTCGATTCCCGCCGACAAACGTCCTGCCGTACTGCTAAAGTCCTCTTTGGATTGGGTAAAATCCGAACTCAGTTGTTGAGTGGCTACTCGATTCTCTTCTGCCGTTGATGATAGCCGAGAAATGCTTTGCTCCAAGCTGTTGATACGGGCGGCGTTTGACGCATTGGTCTTCTCCAGAGATAGTATTTGATTCTGAAGTTCATCCACGCTCTGCTGTAACTGCTGGACACAAACGGAGTCCTGGCTTGCTTGAGCGAAAAGAGTTTGAGGACAAAGTGCCATCAAACAAAAAAGAAATGCCAATACAAATGAGAATCTTTTCATACTTGTGCTAATCGTCAAAATTAAAAATGGCGTTTCCAAGAAGCCGTAAAAGATGGAATACCAATATATTAATGTACATGAACCAACCGATGATGCTGTACCCAATTCCAGCCCAAAAGCCATCTCCATTTGCGCAAATCAGGCCCCAGACGAGCTCTATAAGAATGACCGAGAAAACATACCAAACCCATTTAACAGTCTCCTTAGATTGCTGCTCAAACTCTCGGATTTTCTTTTTAGCATCATAATCATACTTGCTATTAGGATACTTCTGTAGGAAAGCTTGCAGTGAGGATTTAGAGTGACAAGCGTCAAATTCCTTCTTGATGGCTTCATTTTTCCGACGCAATTCATCAACTTTTTGACGAGCTTCAGAAATATGGGGACCGGAAGGGTAAAGCCTGATATATTGCGTAAAATCCCCCGATCGCCTACAACGTTCATAGCATTCCTGCTCTTCCTTAACTAAGCATTCCTGCTTTTTGTTTAATGCCTCCGACATATACTTGCCATTAGGATATAACAACATGTACCCTTCGTAATCGGAACTCGTCTTACATCCGGCAAAGTACTCGGACTCAGTGCGCAAATCAATTGGAGAAGTGTAAGATTTGACGAAGCCAAAAATGCCAAAACCGCCGGCCTCCTCAATCATATGTTCGAGTGTCCCCTTGTTTGGTGAGTACCTCGAATTCAGGAAATCCTTCTCAATATCAAATTTATCCATATCAATAGTTATATGCCATGCCGAACTTAAGGCGGATTTAGCATCTGATACGGATGTCGTATGATTATTCAGCGATTCAAGTGTAGAATTAACAAGATCAATCAACTCTGATAAAGCGCTATTTACCACCAGAGTTGAAACTTTAAGATAGTAACTGTTATTCTTGCCTAGTTTCTCCTTGATCTTGACAACTGATTTTGAACAATTGACCAAAAAAGAGGATATGCTAGAAAAAGTGTTGTCAGAACGATTGAAGGAGGCTATTAAAACCTTTATCGCTGTGTCTTCTGCTGCCACTGAATCTGGAGGCAACTGTTCTTGTTGTTTCCGAAGAATGTTAACATTTTGAGTGCATCTATCTATTTCCAACTGACCGGCAGCAACGCCAAGTGCATATTTCTGAACAGCCAATGCGTTCTTAATCTTAGTACTTTTGGCATCATCGCTGTTGTTGAAATAATTGATTCCGCACTGCAATATCTGATCGGCTAATGCATCTGCAACTTTCTGATACTCGAAATCGTCTTTCGAATAATAAGCGCTCAAGGACTCCAGGGCCTCTTTGGTATCTCGAATTAGCTTTTTACCTGCTTTTAATGATTCTTCAGCATCTGTCCTCCTGACTGCCTTCGCAACTTGAATAGCACTTTCAATTGTACTTATCGGTTCATTGACTGCTTGTTGTGTTAAATACTTCTTGTCGCTCTGATGAGTCAGGATAGGAATCAGCGAACCAGCAGGAACTTCTTTTACTAATTCGTCAAGGTACAGATGCATCAGTTCGTCCCTCGAGATAGTAAAAGTCTCATCTGTTACGTCTTCCACAAATGCTTTTCGCATGGTGGCATTTGAGATGAGAAGGTTAAATACTCGTATCGCTAATTGATAATCTCCTTTTAGCAGCCCAATGAAAGAAAGGTTTATCTTGGCCGAATAATTATCTTCTGATGATAATGCGCTGATTGCAGAGTCATAGCTTCCGCTTTTCAGGGCATCAATAGCAAGAGAATCTGCAGGCGTCTTAACACATGGCCAAAATAGGCCGTACTTGATTTTATCTTGCGGTAGATTAATCTGAGCAAGTGCTGTTTGAACAGTTAGTTTTGTTCTTTCGACAGGAGTTGATATTACAGAAATCAGGTCAGAGTCGAATGATACATTTCGGCCAGCCGAAATGAAGACATCCATTTTCCCCTGATTCCTTACTATTTCGCGTTTGGCCGCATTTGAATAAACGCCTAATACACGAAAAGGGTTCCCGCAAATAATACCAAGCATCAGAAGGTTATAGTCTCGTGTCCCTAATGGCTCATCTCGGGAATTAATGTTTCAAGAAAGCGTGAGCCAAAATAGTCTTATTCCCTATCAGGACTAAAGCTATTCGCTTCCTTTTGTCTCAGTCGTTTTATGCCAACTTACAAAGTTAACATTTTATTTTTGTGCTCTTGCAAAGCTCCGCTATACATTCTGATGGACAATACAAAAAGCCGTAAAACATTAGCTATTCTATTGTCCACTTAATGTAATTCTCATACTTATATCCCCCGCGCCTCTTCTCATATATCTGCGTGAAGTGATCATACTTATCCCGGAAAAATCCGTAGGAGTCAGAACCAACAAGGTACACGGCATTGTCCACCTGCAGGTCAACAAGCGCCTGGGCGAAATCGTGGAATGATTCAGGGCTGATGCTCATCACGACGATGATCTCCCCCGCCCTGTCGCAGATTGCCTTCCGTATGGCCTTGCCCTTCGGCTCGTTATCTACCAGCACACCATTATCTACAAGCGGATACTGCCGGAAGAAATAGCCGCCCTTTTCGGTCGCTTCCTCAAACAGCGGAGAATTGTCCGCCACACCGACTGTTATCTTATCATCGATGATGCCGACGTAACCCTTCTTCGACAGTCCCCACGCCATCGGCTTGCCGGCAAGGACGAATGCGCCGTTGATTTTCCCGTTGTCAGCGCGGATGTCCGCAGCCTGGGTTACGAGAACAATATTCTTGTCAAATATATCCGGCGTACCGATAGCAAGCGAGGGCTTCGCATTGTGCGGGATGTAAATGTCCAGGGGAATGTCATTGATCGTCAGCTTCAGGTGCTCAGTATAGGCCTTGCCAGTCGTGTCAGCATAGTTCCCAAGCGGTTCTACCTTTTCCTTTATGGAGTCCGTGGGTTCTACCACGGTAGAGGGGTCAAAGACTACCGGATCGTTCCCAGGGCCAGGCTTACGGGACCAAATAATAGTTGCTGCCACCACGGCAGCGACTATTACCACAGCCATAACGATCCAGAGCCATTTGCGCGGCTTCCTGGTATCTTCGCTACCGGAAGGACGCCCGATGACCCTAAGCTCATCATCCTGTATTTCGTCAATCCTGTTAATCATTGTTCGTATTGATTATGGCCTCCATATATGCCTTCAACTTGATAAGCACCTCGCGGGACGCTGTAAGGTCGTGTTTGCTGCCGGCACAATCCGACAGAATAAGCTGCTGCTTAGTAATGTCAATAAGGTATATATAGTCGACATTTATTATCAAGCTTCTTCCGAGACGAAGAAAGTTTCCGCCGTGATCTCCGAGCTGGTCTCCTATCAAATCCTCAATCTGACCAAGCTGAAGAGAAACCAGCCGCTTCTCTCCGTCAAGCGTGACCACATTGGAATAATTACCGTCTGACGATACGTACATCAGTCGGTCGGATGGAACCCTGAGGAATTCCGTTCCTTTTGAAATTACAATGTGTTTCACGTGACTCCCAATAGCTGATGACAAATTTAGCAATTTTCTTCCAGCCGCTTGTAAGAAAACTGGCCTAATGTACGAAATAGAAAAATGGAGTACGAAATAAACACCGCCACGCGGGTACATACGGCCCGTTTTGACTTCATACATTGGCCGTTATGAATGCTTGATTATACGGAAAAATCAACGGAATTTTGCCCTCAGAAATCATCAACTAAACCTCTTTCAAAATGAAAACAATCTACAAAATCTGCATCGCAGCAGCAGCCTGGGGCACCATCTGCCTCATCGCAATTCCGCCTATCGTCACAAGCTGTTCTTCCGACAAAGACAAGATCGAAGACCGCGTAATCGACGAAGGCCTCCTTCGCAATGATGACCTGGTGGCCGTGAAGACTTCCGACGGCAAAGTCACCATCAAGAACGAAGTTACCGGCAAAGTCACCATCAAGGACATCAAACTTGACTGGACTCAGGAATCTTCCAGGGATTCGCTTGCGGTCTTCTGTTCCGAAAAGAAACGCGGTTACTACAATATGTACACGGGCGAGATAGCCGTTCCGGCACAGTATCGCAGGGCATGGGTGTTTGCAGAAGGTGTCGCTGCCGTCCAGAAGAACGGTATGATTGGATTCATTGACCACAAGGGCAATACCGTCATCGACTTCCAGTTCCCCTACCACGGCAATCCCCTCAGCGAATTCGTGTTCTCAGACGGGCATTGTGTGGTGGCTGACACTCTCGGCAAGTGCGGAGTCATTGACAAGAAGGGCCATTGGCTCATCAAGCCGGAATATGATAACATCAGCACGTATAAAGAGTACGCCATTGTCTCAAAAGCCGGTGTCAGAATGCAGGTGTCGTATGACGGGACGGTGATGAACTCCTTTGTCCTGGATGACATCAAGCGCCTTACATACACGGTAAAAGAGAGATACGAGAATCGAGAGGGCGAAATTGAATATCTGGATAAGGAAATCGATACCGGCTTGTTCTCCTACAGAGTCGGAGGTCGCTGCGGCCTGATGGATGCCAATTGCAACAGGCTCACGGAGCCGCTGTACAAGTCAATTACCGCCGTAGACAAGAATATGTTCAGGGCTACCCTTATCGACTACTATTCCGAAGTTATCCTGAATGCCAAGGGCGTAGTAATGAAATAGTGACCGATGAAAAAGAAACTCCTCTCAATCCTTCTCGTGTACATTCCTGCCGGAGCCGTTCTGCTCAGCATTCTGCTGGTTGTGCTGCTCAAATGGGTCCCCGTCACGAATACCCCGCTGATGCTGAAACGCTCCCTCCATTCAATTGGAGGGAAAGGTGTCACGGTGAAGTATAAATGGACGCCGATAGAAGACATCTCTGATGAGATGATCTACGCCGTCATTGCTGCTGAGGACCAGCGGTTTTTCCAGCACGACGGGTTCGACTACCAAGAAATCGGGCGGATGAAGCAGGAGCATCTTTTCGACGGCAGTCCCGTCCGCGGCTGCAGCACAATCAGCCAGCAGACCGCAAAGAACTGCTTCACCTGGTGTACGAAAACCTGGCTGAGGAAAGGGATAGAAGCTTATTTCACGGTCTTGATAGAGAAGATTTGGGGTAAGGAAAGAATACTCGAGGTCTATCTGAATGTAGCAGAGATGGGGCCGGGCATTTATGGAGCCGAAGCGGCAGCGAGAAGATTCTACCATATCCATGCATCAGATCTGACGATGGCCGATGCCAGCTCTCTTGTCTGCTGCCTTCCCAACCCGCTTCATCGTGATCCGAACTGGGCGAATCGATATATGGCGGCAAGACGGGCACAGATCGCTATGGATGCGTCGATGATGATTCCGGCCGATGGTTTCCGGATGCCGGGCCGATGAATAAATGAAAGCAATCAAAGCAAATTCACCCCGCACAATTTGTCTACAACTGTCCACCCTGTCCACTCCGTCCACCTGTGGACAAAGTGGACGGCGGTTATTTATCCCTCGAATGAAAATCTGTATCTTTGCATAGAATCGATGACGAGTCTACTCATGCATTACCGCAAATACAT
>Ga0116149_1001510_pt1 | contig 27936 bp, 22 predicted proteins | sample AD_UKC057_MetaG_FD_89787 | JGI IMG/M metagenome (GOLD analysis project Ga0116149, IMG submission 89787) | Active sludge microbial communities of municipal wastewater-treating anaerobic digesters from USA - AD_UKC057_MetaG | ecosystem: Engineered > Bioreactor > Anaerobic > Digestate | place: USA...
ATCTTGGGTTCCATAATTTTTAACAATACCTGAGAACCATACAGGGGCGCCGATTCCATTCATCTGGAAAGCGGGAATTTGTCCGTAGAATCCGCTAAATCCATAATTGATATACTGGGGCCAGAAGTTTACACGAGCCTGAACCAAAGAAACATCATAATCGGGGGCAACAAATACTTTTACATCGTCAACCATCCATGCATAATCCCATTCGCCAATGTAGCGGAAACGGAGTTTTACATCGGCCTGGTTGGCTGCTACCGTAGAGATGTTTACTACCACATAGGTTGGATTGGCCGAAGCACCATTTACACTAAGGTCGGTGTGTACTTCATACTGTGTCCAGTTGGTACCGCCGTCAACACTAACTTCGAGGTAGGGGGTGCCATGGAACATTCTGTAATATGATTCAAATTGAACCGATACGTTCGTGTAAGCAGAACAATCGATGCTACCAATGTATGTCATCTTGGAATCCTGAGTGGTTTCCGAAACGCCAATACCATCGGAATCGTACATGGCAAAGCCATTGGCAGCAGTAGTCGATTCAATTGGACCCATACCGGCTGAAAAAGTACCAGCAGGTCCATCGGTACCAATAACCCATGGGCCATCGTTCGGATTGTCAGGCAGATACTCCATTGTCCATTCTGAGGCATTCGAAAAATCGTTTTGCCAAATAATCTATAGGTCTTTGGTTTGTTGAGTTTTGCCGCTTTTCACCGGGTACGATATGGTCTTTTTGTTCATCAGATGCTGACCAAATACCATTGAAGCAACAAAAACTACCATCAATAATAAAGAGAATTTTTTCATAGCATTTACTTTTAGTTGTTAAAATGTTTCTTAGGCGCAAGATACGAAAAAAATCTTTATCAGCGAAAAAAATGATGTTTTTAGATTTTTTTCGAAGCTGCTGATAGGTCATATACGTTTAGGTAGGTATAATCAGCCCTTTAGTCCAAAACATTTTGATGCTATAACACATCCGTCCTAAATAAAATTTAAATAAAAAGGGGAGTTGGGAATTACTCATAATGAGTAATTTTAAAGTTGCAAAACAAAACCAACTCCCATGGTAAAATTATCACTTTTTTCACAGATAACAAGTATAATCCCTCGTAATTTATTTTCGATAATTGTCGACAAATATCAAGGCGACAAATACACTAAGGGTATTGATAGCTGGACGCATTTTATCAGCATGTTATTTTGCCAGCTTGGGCAGGCCAACTCGGTCAGGGATATATCCAACGGATTGCGCAGTATCACAGGAAACATATATCATTTAGGTTGCCAACGATCGCCTTCTAAGTCAACCATATCCTATGTAAACGAGCATCGCAATTTTCGTATTTTTCAAGAATTCTACTATTCGCTGTTTTCATATTTAAAGCAGCAAACCCATTTTGCCAAGCCGGCACTTCATCAGTTACGGCGTAAAGTATACTTACTCGATGCCAGCACCATTTCGTTATCACTTTCACTTTACGATTGGGCCAAGTTCCGAACACGCAAAGGGGCTGTAAAGCTACACATGTTGCTAGATTATGATGGTTGTTTACCTGCCTTTGCCGATTTAACCCATGGGAACATTCACGAGATTCAAATAGCCAGAAAAATGAACCTTCCCAACGATAGCATTGTCGTTTTCGATATGGGATACTACGACTTTGCCTGGTGGAAGAATTTGGACAGCAGGAATATTTGGTTCGTAACGCGAGCCAAAGACAATTTAGACTATCAAGTAGTTGAAAGATTTGATATTACTGATGAAAAGAACAAGGGGGTAATGGAAGATTGTAATATTCGGCTAAACAGTGTCAAAGGCAGAGAAGAGTATCCTAACATGTTGAGATTGGTGCGATTTTGGGATGAAAAAAATCAAAACTTACTGGTATTTCTTACCAACAACAGGTATTGGACAGCATCAACTGTTGCGGCAATTTATAAAGAGCGTTGGCAGATTGAATCGTTCTTTAAAATGATTAAGCAGAACCTGAGAATCAAATCTTTCGTCGGAACATCAGAAAATGCAGTACAAATCCAGATTTGGACGGCCCTTATTACGATGCTCTTATTGACCTACCTAAAGATTAAGGCAAAATATGCATGGCACATGTCAAATCTAATCACATTTATCCGACTCAATCTATTTGTGAAAATTGATCTTTGGCAATGGATAAACGAGCCATTTTTCCGTCCAAAAGAAATTATTTCAACACAACTTTCTCTATTTAGTGGATAGGGTTGTTTCTGAAAACTCAATTCTTCAATATTTATATTGCTGATTACCAATCAATTATTCGCGGTAAAAAATTGTTTTGGACAGCTGTGATGCTATAAATACTATTATTACATTTGCAGAACAACAAAAAAGCAAAAAACACATGGAATTACTTCAGACGGGGGACCCAAGGAATAAGGTTTTTAATGAACCTGCATCTATTTTTTTCAGCCTGTCCGACGAGGAGAAGAATACGCTACTGGCCGGTACTATGGTGAAAAACTACCGAAAGAACGAAATTGTTTTTTCTGAAGGTGCACGGCCCAATGGTTTAATCTGTTTATCGTCAGGGAAAGTGAAAATTTTTAAAGAAGGTGTTGGCGGCCGTGAGCAAATTGTTCGGTTGGCCAAACCGGGTGGTTTCATTGGTTATCGGGCGTTGTTTGCCGGCCAGAACTATCATGCTTCTGCTGTTGCCATCGAAAACTCTACTGCCTGCACCATCGATAAGGAGGTGTTGTTTAACGTGATGAAGCAAAATCCCGGACTTACTTTCAGGGTGCTGAAGAATCTGGCTACCGAGTTGGGTGTTTCGAATGCACAGACAGTGAATCTGACCCAAAAGCATATCCGTGGCCGTTTGGCTGAATCGTTGCTGTTTCTGGCCGAAACCTATGGTTACGAAGAAGACGGGGTTACCATTAAAGCTTATCTTTCGCGCGAAGATGTGGCCAACCTGAGTAACATGACTACCAGCAATGCTATAAGAACCTTATCGACATTTGCCGGAGAAAAAGTGATTGATCTCGACGGGCGAAAAATCAGAATTCTCGATGCAGGAAAATTGCAACGTATCTCTGATTTAGGATAAAATCTATCTGTAAAGCCGTGCTGTGGCTTAGCTCAACAGCTTTTTAACTATTTCTGAGACAGTGCGACCATCGGCTTTGCCTGCCAGTTCTTTATTGGCGAGTCCCATAACTTTACCCATATCCTTTATCGAAGTGGCGCCGGTTTCGGCCACAATGTTTTTTACGACCACTTCGATTTCTTCAGGACTCAGGGCTTTGGGCAAATAGGTTGCAATCACTTCAGCTTCAGCAATTTCGTTTTCGTATAAATCGGCTCGGTTCTGCGATTTATAGATTTCGGCAGTTTCGCGACGTTGTTTGACCATTTTTTGTATGATGCCCATAGCTCTTTCGTCGGTTAGCCCTTTGTCGCCGGCTTCGGTATTCACCAGCAGGAATGCCGATTTTACTGCCCGCAATGCCATCAGCCTGACTTTATCTTTGGCCAGCATGGCTTTTTTGATGTCTTCGTTTATTTGTTCTGCAATGCTCATGACGTAGAATATTATGAATTTTTATCATTGTCGAAATCGAGCGACAAATTTTGGTTTCCCAGCAATCGTTTATAGGCGGGCTCGTTTTCGAGACTTTCGAGATATGAAGAGTCGTTCAGTTTGTTCAGGTCCTTTACATGTTTAAACTGGTTGGGATCGCTGTTGATCTGGTCCAGGTCGTCGTCGTCGAGATTGTCGGGATGGGTATGATTATCAGGCTTCGAGTTAATAATAAATTCTACGGTACGGGGCGATTCGTCATCGTCGTCGTCGGATGAAAATATTATCTCATCGGCTTTTTCTTCTTCCGTGGTGGGGTTGGTAGGTGGAATGTTTTGCCCGAACGGAACATGAACAAATTTCTTTTCTGATTCATATAATCCCGGTATTGACTTGAAACCGGTGGCAATAACCGTAACCCGCACTTCGGCATTCAGGTTTTCGTCGAAGCCGGTACCCCAGATAATATTCGATGAGGTACCCACTGCCTGGGTAACATAATTGGTAATAGCTCCGAATTCACTCATTTTTATTTCGAACTCACCGGTTCCACTCATAATATTGAGTAGGATGTTTTTTGCACCCCGGATATCGTTGTCTTTTAGCAACGGCGAATTCAAAGCATCTTTAATGGCATTTATTGCCCTGTTTTCGCCTTCCGAAATTGCTGAACCCATGAGGGCCACACCGCTGTCTTTCATTACGGTTCTCACGTCTTCGAAGTCGACGTTGATATAACCATGAACGGTGATGATTTCGGCAATCCCTTTGGCGGCAGTAGCCAAAACTTCGTCAGCCTTACTGAAAGCTTCCGACATTTTAAAGTCTCTGAAGATTTCCTGAAGCCTTTCGTTGTTTATAATAAGTAGTGAATCGACATGTTGCTCAAGTTGCTTAATTCCTTCGATGGCCTGATTGATTCTCAGCGGGCCTTCTACCTTGAAGGGCACCGAAACAATTCCGACCGTAAGGATCCCCCTGTCTTTGGCAGCTTTGGCAATTACCGGTGCAGCCCCGGTACCTGTTCCTCCGCCCATGCCCGCAGTAATGAAAACCATTTTGGTATTGTTCTCTAGAATTTCTTCGATTTCGTGAAGGCTTTCGATGGCAGCCTCACGCCCGCGTTCAGGATTATTGCCGGCACCCAGCCCTTCGGTGAGGGTTTGACCCAGTTGAATCTTGTTTACCACAGGACTGCTCTTTAATGCCTGCACGTCGGTATTGCATATCACGAAATCCACATCACGGATACCGAGTTTGTACATTTGGTTTACTGCATTTCCGCCGCCGCCTCCAACACCAATGACTTTAATGATGGAGAGTGTTTGTTTTTCGATACCGAAATCAAGATCAAGCATATTGATTGTGTTTAGTTGTTTTATAATTCATTGTCATCATCATCGAAGAATTTCGATACTTTGGTTTTAAACAAGTCGAGTAGTTTTACCTTTTCGCCTTCAGGGGCGTCTTCATCGCGTTGTTTTTTCTTTTCCTTTTGTTTTTTATCGGGTTTTGCCGGTTCTTCTTTTTCTTCGGGTTCTTTGCCGGTCATTATTTCGATAGTTTTTTTAGGTTCATGAGCCGTTTGCTGCATTTCGAAGCCTTTCATAATGAGCCCGACACTGGTGGCAAACTGGGGTTGATTGATTTCTTCAACAACATCCGAGGTCAGATATTCATTCGGGTATCCAATGCGGACGTCATATCCTGTAAGGTGTGAGAATAATTGCCTTACATTTTTGAGCAGTGAACCACCTCCGCATATAACCATACCGGCTCCGAGTTTTCTTGCTTTTCCCGATACTTCGAGCTGGAACATTACTGCGTGCACAATTTCTTCGATTCGCGCTTTAATAATCAGGCTGAGGGTATTGAGCGACATTTCTTTCGGTGGACGCCCTTTAAATCCGGGTACCGAAATTATTATTTCTTCCTGCGATTTTTCAGGGAGGGCCGATCCATATTGCTTTTTCAATTCTTCGGCCTGCCGTTCAAGTATGTTGAAAGCCTGCTTGATGTCGGAGGTAATTACGTTGCCACCCAGCGGAATTACTGCTGTATGAACAATCACTCCATCGTGAAACACTGCAATATCAGTAGTTCCGCCACCAATGTCAACCAATGCAACCCCAATCTCTTTTTCGTCATTGGTAAGAACGGCGGCCGAGGATGCCAATGGTTCAAGTATGAGTCCGTTTACTTTGAGTGCAACACGGTTTACACATTTTTTAATATTCGATACCGACGCCATTTGCGCCACAACCACATGATAGTTTCCTTCGAGCTGACGGCCTGACATACCTACAGGGTTTTTTATGCCCACTTCGCTATCGACGATAAATGTTTGTGGAATGACGTGTAAGATTTCTTCACCCTGGTCGATGGCCAGTTCCAGGACTTTATTTTTAAGAAACACCAGATCGGGGGCACTGATTTCGTGATCAACCGAAGGCAGGGTATAGGTTGTACGGGCTTTTGTACTTCTGATGTGTTGCCCGGCAATGCCCACGTAAACTTCACTGAGTTTAATTCCCGAATTCTCGGCAGCTTTGTCGAGGGCAGCCCGTATCGATTCGATGGCTTCCTCGATGTTGAGTACCGCTCCACGCTTAATGCCCTTCGACGGGACTGTGCCGAAACCCAGAATTTCGAATTTATTGTCTGCATTTTTACGGCCTGCAATGGCAACAATCTTGGTTGTACCTATGTCGATGGCTGCAATGATAGAATTCTCCATATATATTATTTTTTACAAACGACCTGATTAGAATATTTTAAATTTATGATACTGTACTGGTTCCAGTCGGTGAGTTTAAACCCTTCGCGGTACATGGCTTCCATTTTACTGAGCTTGTATTCATAATTTTGTAAATCACCCAGCACAATGATATGATTACCCACCCTTGGAACCAATTCAATATCGTATTCCTTATTGATGTTGATTTGTTCAATTTGTGGCCCCCACAGCTCATGTGTGCTTATAAATTCGGCAAACCGAAAAACATCGGTAAGGGTATAATGATATGTAGCCAGTATATTTTTGTTTTTCACGCTATCCCCATTGAGGCTTTGGATAAATTCTGAGGAAATCTCACCGGTTAATATGGGAACATGAGCGGTATAGGCATCGCTGAGGGGCATTATGGTAGCTTTTGAATCAATATAGAAGCCATTGGCTGTCGATGGGTCTTTCGGAATAACCCGGAGCAGTGGTTTACGCTGAATCACTGCAATGGTGAGTGCGCCTTCGTATTCGGAATATACCTGTGCTTTGGCCACGGCGGGATGCTTTGATATGATAGCTTCAATTTTATCAAAATTAATACTGTTCAGCGGAATCCTGATGCAATTAATGCCATTGTTAGTCAACAACTTATTAACATCCGAGGTGTCTACAAATTTTTCGTTTCCCTCGATGTGAATGCTTATTTTATTGCATACCGCCTTGTGCTGCATTCCTTTAACAAATCCGAGCATTACCACCAGATATCCCAGCAGTAATGACCATTTTAGAATTTTTAGGATGCGTCGTTTCATTGCCTGAAAAGTTTACTGATAGGATTCACCAAACGGTCGATATCGCCGGCGCCCATGGTAATTAGCACGTCCGTCCCAAGATTTTGACCAATATAATCCACAAGAGTTTCGTAACTGCACAGCGTTTTTTTGTTCAGGCTCATTTTGTCGAGAATCATCTGTGAGCTGATACCCGGAATAGGAAGTTCGCGGGCCGGATAAATATCAGTGAGAATTATTTCGTCGAATTGCGAGAGAATCTCAGCAAATTCATCGGCAAAATCGCGTGTGCGTGTGTACAGATGTGGTTGAAAAACTCCGGTTATTTTTCGACCCGGGAACAAACTGCGTGCAGCTTCGAGTGTTGCTGCTATTTCGCGGGGGTGGTGTGCATAATCATCAATATATGCAAACCCGGGTGTTTTAACAATATATTCAAAGCGTCGTTTTACTCCGGTAAAGTCAGCCAGACCGTCTCGGATATTTGCCTCGGGAGCTCCCGATAGCCAGGCAAGTGCGGTAGCGGCTACGGCATTTTCAATGTGGTGCCTGCCGGCGTAGCGAATTCGCAGATTTTCAATAATACCGCCGGGTATTATCAGGTCGAAATGAGTTTGGCCTTCACTAATCCGGTTATTTACAGCATGGAAATCTGCTCCAGTGCTGAATGCCGAATAGGTATAGTGCCTTACCTGCGCAATTGCTGCAAGCCGATCGGCAATATCGTGCTTTACTACAGCAGCCCCCGATGGTTTTACCTGCCTGATGAAGTCGTTATATGCTTCGCGCATGTTTTCGGCGCTGCCATAAATGTCGAGGTGGTCGGCATCGATATATGATACAAGAGCTAAATCAGGGTGCAGGCGTAAAAACGACCTGTCGTACTCGTCGGCTTCGAGTACCACGATATTGGCTTCGGGGTGAAGTACCAGATTTGAACCGAAGTTGTTCGAGATTCCGCCCAGAAATGCATTGGTTTTTGCTCCGTGCTGGTTAAGCAGCCATGCAGTTAGCGTGGTAATGGATGTTTTACCATGTGTCCCGGCAATGGCAATATTTTTCATCGTTGATGCAATGTGGGCAAGAACTTCGGAACGTTTTTTTACGTTAAAGTGTTTTGACAGGAAGAACTGTAACTGCGGGTGTTCCATTGGTATGGCAGGGGTGTATACTACCTCTGTAAATTCCTTGTTGGTAAACAGTGCCGGAATCGCAGTAATTTCTTCGTTAAATGTTACCCCGATACCCTGACTTATTAACATGTCTGTAATGTCACCCGGGGTTTTGTCATATCCGTAAACGGAATGACCCTGCTTATGAAAAAATGCTGCCAGGGCACTCATTCCAATGCCCCCAATACCGATAAAGTAATATGCCTTGTTGCTATTTTTCATACGCGAGTTGTAGTACTTTTTTTGCAATAATTTCGGCGGAACCGGGTAAGGCCATCCGGCTTATATTGGTCGTCAGGGTTTCTTGCAGGGTTTTATTTTCGATAATACTTTTTACTACGGGCATCAAATTCTTGCGGGCTTCCGCATCGGTAACCATCAGCGCTGCCTGGCGATTTACGAGTGCCATGGCATTTTTGGTCTGATGGTCTTCTGATACATTGGGAGATGGAACAAATACTGATGGTTTTGCCACCAGACAGAGTTCCGAAATGGTGCTGGCTCCGGCTCTGGAGATTACCACATCGGCAGCGGCAAATGCGAGATCCATGCGATAGATAAAGTCGTGGGGAAAGATAAACGATTCTGAACCCATGGCAGCTATTTTTGCCTTTTCGAAATATGGTTTACCGGTTTGCCACAGAATCTGAATTTTGTTTTCGGCAAAGAAATCTTTGTTTTCGCGAATACTTTCGTTGATAGTATATGCGCCCAGACTTCCTCCCACCGAAAGTATCACGGGTAAATTTCCGTCAAGCCCAAAAAACCTGAGTGCCTCGTTACGTTTGTCCGAAGCATCGAGAATGTCCTGACGTACAGGATTTCCAGTAAGAACAATTTTATCAGCCGGAAAATATTTTTCAAGCCCTTGATAAGCCACACAAATAACGCTGGCTTTTTTGGCAAGCAGGCGATTGGTAATACCAGGAAACGAATTTTGTTCCTGTATAAGGCATGGGATTCCCCTTCGACTGGCAACCCGCATAACCGGACCGCTGGCATATCCGCCCACACCTACCACTACGTCTGGTCTGAACGCTTTTACCACCCTGCGGGCTTTAGCCATACTGGTGTACAAACTGATAAAAAATTTGAAAATTTTGAGCGATAGTTTACGCGGGAATCCCATTACCGGCAAGCCTTCGATGGGGTAGCCGGCCTTGGGGACCTTTTCCATTTCCATACGACCGATGGCTCCTACAAACAGAATATCGACAGTAGGCTCAATGGTTTTTATTGCATTGGCAATGGCAATGGCCGGGAATATATGTCCTCCGGTTCCTCCTCCACTGATGATTATTTTTTTACTCATGACTCGGTAGTTTCAGGTTGTGTTTCTTCAGCAAGGTTTTCTTCGGGTATCTCTGTTTCGTTTTCGTCCTGATTCAGATCTTTTTTCTTTTGCGCTTCCGCCTCATTTACTTCGCGGCTGATACTGAGAATTACTCCAATGGCAATACTGAGGAAAATTATGGATGTTCCTCCCATGCTCACAAATGGCAGGGTCTGGCCTGTGGTAGGGAACAGATTAACCGCTACAGCCATGTGCGAGAATGCCTGAAAGACCAGCATCATTCCGAGCCCCATGGCCGAGAACGCCCCGAATTTACGATCCACTTTTTTCACGATTAGAATTACCCTGTAAAAAAGAAATACAAACAATGCCACGAGTATCATTGCCCCGAAAATATACCCGTATTCCTCAACAATAATGGCAAAAATAAAATCGGAATAGGGGTGGGGTAACACATTCCGCTGAACTGAATTCCCTGGTCCTTTACCCAACACACCTGCCGATGCTATGGCAATTTTAGCCTGATCAGCCTGAAAATTACTTTCGCTTTCGGGGTTCATAAATGCCTCGATACGACTTTTGGCAGTGTCGATTCGGCCTTTTACCGGACTTACCATGGTTATCAGCACGAAGAGCCCAACACCGGCAATGCCGATTCCTACTACCATGAGCAGATATTTGAATTTTACCTGTCCGACGAAAAGTAACAGCATACAGGTTCCGAACAGCAATATCGACGTGCTGATGTTGGCCGGAAAAATCAGTCCGCAAATGATGCCCATGGGGAGTATCAAGTGCCGGAGCGTTCCTTTAAAGGTTTTAATTTCTTCTTCTTTCACCGAAAGGGTACGCGCCAAATACATGATTAATGCAATTTTTGCAAAGTCACTGGTTTGAAATGTGATGCCACCGGGAAGGGCAATCCAGCGGCTGGCTTCGTTGAGGCTCATTCCCCAGAGAAGCGTTACAGCAAGCAGAAAAATTGAAATATAGTAAGCAATCTGCGATAGCTTGCTGAAGTATTTATAGGGTATGCGGTGGCAGAAAAAGATGATGAGAAATCCGACAAACAGCATGGCAAGCTGCCGCATCAGGTAGTGCGCGGCGTTTCCACCAAAATATTTATAGGCGAGTGTGCCCGATGCACTGTATACGGCCAAAATAGAATAGCCGGCCAATATGGCCAGTATTGTCCAGATAACCCGGTCGCCTTTAATATTTTTTCTTAAAAACTCCAGCATTATAAATTCCTTACGGCTCTTTTAAACAAATATCCGCGTTCCTCGTAGTTTTTAAACAGGTCGAAACTGGCACAAGCCGGCGAGAGCAATACGATTTCACCGTCCGATGCCAAACGGTAAGCTGCATTTACAGCATCGTCCATCGAATTTGTATCGATTATTTTGGGAACGATATCCTCGAATGCACTATGAATTTTGCTGTTGTCAACACCCAGGCAGACTATGGCTTTTACTTTTTGCCTCACGAGGTCGTTGAGCATTGAATAATCGTTGCCTTTATCGACACCACCAACAATCCAGACCACGGGATTTTTCATGCATTCGAGTGCATACCATGCCGAATTAACATTGGTAGCCTTCGAGTCGTTGATGAATTCAACCCCGTGAACTTTAATCACAGGTTCGAGCCGGTGTTCAACATTTTTAAAATCCATCAGGCTTTCGCGTATCACATCTTTGCGGATGTCGAGTACGTGTCCAACAATTGATGCCGCCATCGAATTGTACACATTGTGCTTGCCTTGCAATGCGAGTTCGTGAATTGTCATAGTCATTACGTTTTTATTGTTGTCAATCAGGTGTATAGTATCGTTACTGAGATAGGCTCCGTTTCCTTGGGGATTATCTTTCAGGGTGAAAGCATAGTTTTTTGAATTTAGCTGCATTTCTTCGAGTTCCTTGATAATGACTTCGTCGTCGGAGCAATACACGAAAACGTCATTTTCTGTTTGATTTTGCAGAATTCTGAACTTCGAATCGATGTAATTCTGAAATTTATAATCGTAGCGGTCGAGATGATCGGGTGTGATGTTGAGTAAAACTGCCAGCTCTGCCTTGAATGTGAACATGCCGTCAAGCTGAAAACTGCTCAATTCGATTACGTAATAATCGAAATGGTTTTGGGCTACCTGTAAGGCAAAACTTTGCCCCACATTTCCTGCAAGACCAACATTTAATCCTGCCTTACGCAGGATGTGATAGGTAAGCATGGTGGTGGTTGTTTTTCCGTTACTGCCGGTAATACATATTTTAATTGCTGAAGTATAGCGGCCTGCAAATTCAATTTCGGAGATGACGGGAATACCCGATTCATGAATTTTTTTAATCAAAGGAGCTTTGTCGGGAATACCCGGGCTTTTTATTACTTCGCCGGCATTGAGAATTTTTGCTTCGGTATGCTTTTTTTCTTCGTAGTCGAGTTGATACTCTTCGAGCATACTTTTATATTTAGGCGCAATTTCGCTCATGTCGGAAACAAAAACCTCAAAGCCTTTTTGCTTGGCCAGAATGGCAGAGCCCACTCCGCTTTCGCCTGCACCCAATATGACAATTCTTTTATTCATGGTTTTGTTTATCTGAGTTTGAGTGTAATGATTGCGAGAACTGCCAGCATGAGGGTCACAATCCAAAAGCGCGAGACAATTTTGGGCTCGGGATACCCTTTTTTCTGATAATGGTGATGTAAGGGTGACATTAAAAATATGCGCCTTCCTTCACCGTATTTACGCTTGGTGTATTTAAACCAGGTCACCTGCATTATCACCGAAAGACTTTCCATGAAGAATACGCCACAAAGGATGGGGAGTAACAATTCTTTTTTAATAATAATTGCGAAAACGGCTATGATGCCTCCAATAGCAAGACTGCCGGTGTCGCCCATGAAGACCTGTGCAGGGTAGGAGTTGTACCAGAGGAACCCAATGGTTGCCCCGATAAATGCAGCCATATAAACCACCAGCTCTCCCGTATGGGGTATGTACATAATGTGCAGGTAGTCGGCGGCAATGAGGTTACCCGACACATAGGCCAATATCCCCAATGTTGCCCCCATGATGGCAGAAGTTCCTGCTGCAAGTCCGTCTAATCCATCGGTAAGGTTGGCCCCGTTCGAAACGGCCGTGATTATTAATATGGTTGCAATTACGAAAATTATCCATGCAAATTTGTATTTCACGGCATCACCCAGAAAATTTACGAAGTTCACATAATTGAATTCGTTGCCTTTCACAAAGGGAATTGTAGTGCGTGTGGTTTTAACGTCGTGATATTGCACATCACCGTCTTCGCAGTTGCTGATGGTAATGTTGTCGCCCATTACCTGCTGGTCGGCAGTCGCCGGTGTTTGGGTCTTTACACGTACCACCACATCTTCGCTGAAATACAGGGTAAGCCCAACAATCAACCCAAGGGCAACCTGCCCAAGTATTTTAAACTTTCCGGAGAGCCCTTTTTTGTTTTTCTTAAATACTTTGATGTAGTCATCGAGAAACCCGATGGTGCCCAGCCAGATAGTGGTTACCAGCATCAGAATTACGTAAATGTTATCGAGTTTTGCCCAGAGAAGAACCGGTAAAATTATTGATAGCAATATAATCAGCCCTCCCATGGTGGGCGTGCCTTTCTTCTGCATCTGACCTTCGAGACCCAGATCTCTGATTTCTTCCCCAATTTGAAGACGCTGCAGTTTGCGGATAATTTTTTTACCAAACAGCATCGAAATGATGAGAGAGGTAATGATAGTCATGGCTGCCCTGAAGGTGATAAACTGTATAACCCCGGCACCGGGTACATCAAGCTGATCGAGATAGTTGAATAAATAGTAAAGCATCAGATCAATTGTTTTAGAATTTCACTTACTGTTTCTTTATCATCGAAGTGGTGTTTCACACCATTGATTTCCTGATAGTTTTCGTGGCCTTTCCCGGCAATCAGCACCACATCACCCGGTGTTGCCAGCATACAGGCTGTGCGGATGGCTTCCCTGCGGTCGGTAATTTTCAGGGTTTTTGCTTTAAGCACATAATCAAGACCTGTTTCCATATCGGATAGAATATCCTCGGGATTTTCGTTGCGCGGATTATCGCTGGTTAATATGAGTTTGTCGCTCATTTCGGCTGCTACCTTTGCCATTACCGGCCTTTTGGTTTTATCACGATTCCCTCCGGCACCCACTACCGTAATTATTTTATTGCCTTCCTGACGAATCTGGTTAATGGTGCTGAGTACATTTATCAGGGCATCGGGCGTGTGAGCATAATCAACAATGGCCGTTATCCCGCACCCGGCATTTATGGTTTGAAACCTTCCGTCAACCGGATGAAGTCCGCTTAATGCCTGTAAGGTCTCAATACTACTGAACCCTAATTTAAGGGCGGTTGCATATACGGCCAGCAAATTGCTTGCGTTGAATTTTCCGGTAAAATGCGACCACATTTCGTGACCGTCGATATTCAACAACATTCCATCGAAATGGCTTTCGATAATTTGTGCCTTGTAATCGGCTGGTCGTTGTACCCCATAGTCCGAAATGGCAGCCTGCGAGTTCTGCACCATAACACTGCCATTTTTATCATCAGCGTTGGTTATCGCAAAAGCGTTGCGGGGCAACTGGTCGAAAAAAAGTTTCTTGGCCCTGATGTATGCATCAAATGTTTTGTGATAGTCGAGATGGTCGTGTGTGATATTGGTGAAAATGCCGCCTGCAAAACTTAATCCGGTCGTACGGTGCTGTACTATGGCATGTGAACTCACCTCCATAAAACAATATTCGCAACCCCGCGCTACCATTTCGGCAAAAAGCCTGTTGATAGTTATTGCATCGGGTGTGGTATGGGTGGCTGCAACAGTATCACCATCAATAATGTTTTTAACGGTACTAAGAAGCCCTGCTTTATACCCTAACGAAGTTACAAGATTATATAACGTGGTGGCAATGGTTGTTTTGCCATTGGTTCCGGTAACACCCACCAGTTTTAAGTTTCGTGACGGATTTCCATAGAAAGCAGCGGCTGTCAGTGCAAGGGCCTTGCCCGAATCAGGTACTTGTATCCAGCACAGGTTTTCGGAGGCCTTGTTTGGTATTTCTTCACAAATAACGGCTACGGCTCCCCGTTTACAGACATCATCTATATATGTATGACCGTCGGTCAGGGTGCCCCTGATGGCAATAAACAGAAATCCGGGTCCGACATTTCTTGAGTCGAAACTGATATTATCGAACGATTCGACACCGTTGCTGATTACCTGCTTTGGTTGTAGGATTGATATTAGCTGGGCTATTTTCATTTATCCGAGTATCAATGTTATGGTTTGACCTTTTCTGAATGGTTGCAGCGGTTCGGGTTCCTGCCTGATTACTTTGCCACGCCCCTGTATATTCACTTTGAGTCCGAAGTCTTCGAGAATTTGAATGGCATCGCGCAAGCCCATGCCCCGTACATCGGGAATGCTGCCCCGGTTGCTGTAGTTACGCGGGTAGTATTTTACGCTGCGGCTTTCGATATAGGGTTTTGCTACCTGGTCTTTGGCAATGAATTCCTGATCAGTGTTGAACCCCATCCATCGGTAAACTTTGTTGATTTCTGATTTGTAACCGGTTTTTGCATAAGGTATTACGGTGTCGTATTTAAAATCGAGTTTCATGTTATACTCCATGTCGGAAGCATGAAGACGGTCTGCGATTTCTTTAAATACCGGTCCGGCAACCGCATTGGCATAATATCCGGTTGTTTTGTCAGGCTGGTTGATTACAACAATAATTGAGTAGCGGGGTTTGTCGGCAGGGAAATACCCAACAAACGAAGCCTGATATTCGTGGTCAATTCCGGCACGGCCGTAATCGGTTTGTGCGGTTCCTGTTTTGCCGGCAATACGGTAATTGTCGTTCTTCAGGTTGGTGGCAGTGCCCCGCGTAACAACTCCTTCGAGCATGCCCTGAACAGCTTTCAGTGTTTTTTCGGAACAAATCGATTCGTCGATTACTTCGGTTTCAAATTTTTTAACAACACGTCCCCGGTAACTAAAATTTTCTATGAGGCGTGGTCTTACCATTTTGCCGTTGTTGGCAATGGCATTATAGAATGTGAGCATCTGCAGGGGTGTCATAAGCAACTCGTAACCAATCGACATTTGAGTCATGGTAATTTTCGACCATCCCTGCGATGGTCTTCTGATGGTCGGAGTGGCTTCACCCGGAATTTCGATTCCCACCGGTTCGTTCAGATGCAGTTTATACAGTCCATCCACATAGGCATCTTTGCGGTGATTGAAATTGGTGTAAATCATTTTCGAAATACCCACATTCGATGAGTATTCAAACACCTCTTCCACGGTTATCACCCCATACCCGCCTTCGTGCGAATCTTTCATTTCCTTGCCGTGAAAAGTGTGGGTACCATCCTCGGTATCAATTGAATCAGTAGGTTTCACACAGCCGTCTTCAAGTGCCACTATCACCGAGGCAAGTTTGAATGTGGATCCCGGGTCGCGTGCTTCGCCTATGGCGTAGTTGAATGTTTCGGCGTAATTCCCTTCGCTGTCGCGCGTAAGGTTGGCGATGGCCCTTATTTTGCCGGTTTCTACTTCCATAACAATGGCACAACCGTGATGCGCATTGTGAACCCTGAGTTTGCGCTCAAGAGCGGTTTCAGTTACATCCTGAATGTTAATGTCGATTGTGGTAATCAGGTCGTAGCCGTCTTTGGGAGTTACTTCGTTTCCATCACGCACAGGCATCCAGTGATTCCCCGAGATTTTGCGTTTTACCGTTTTGCCGGCTACCCCTTTCAGTTCTTTGTCGAAGGCCAGTTCAAGACCCAGTCCTTTTTGCTTGTCTGTCTGTACTTTCCCGATAGTACGGCGTGCCAGCATTCCAAATGGCAGTTCCCTTTCGTTGAATTCTTCTATCAACAGTCCTCCATCGATTTTACCATCACGAAGAATCGGGAAAGTTTTTATTTTTTTCAATTGATCGAAGCTTACCTTACCACAAATGCGATAATACCTGGCACCATTATCACGGCTCTGTGTAATTTCGTGGTAATACTGGTCTTTCGATTTTACCGGTAATAATTCGGCCAGACAAAGGCAAAGACTGTCGATTTTGGCTTCGAAAACTTCGGGTTTAATTCCGGCACTATTGGGGTCGATAGCCACTTCGTAGTAGGGTACCGAGGTCGCCAGAACCCTGCCGTCGAATGCGCAAATATCTCCCCGGTTAGGCTGTATGGTAACAATGCGGGTGACGTTTTCTGAGGCTTGTTCAATGGCTTTTTCATCATAAAAAATATATAGGTGAACCACCTTCCCGATAATAAGAATCCCAAAGAGCAGTACAAAAATGTACAGCACTTTTATTCTCCATAATATTTCGGTACGCGGTGTCATTTATATTTTTTTCGCTTGTTTGTAAAATATTTTTTTTGGGGGCTCCGACGATTCAGTCAGGTCAGATCCGTTCTCTTTGAGCATGCGCATTACTTCGCCACGACGGCTTTTTTTCATCAACAGCGATTGGGTTGCAATTTTCTCTGACCGTAGTTCAGCAATTTCTTTTTTCAGATTTTCGGTTTCGATAAACACGCTTTCGGCATGATAGCGGTTGGCGATATAAATAAGGGCCATCACTGCCAGCGTAATAATAAACGGGAATTGCTTTTTTACAATGTCCGATGTGAGTATTGATCCACTCATCAATCCTTGCAGTGTTTTACGCAACTGATTGCCTTTTTTGCTATTTTTCTTGTCTTTAGGCATCGTGTTTACGTTGGGCTATTCTGAGTTTTGCCGACCGGGCTTTCGGATTCACGGCGATTTCTTCATCGGCAGCAGTTATCACTTTACGGTTGATGGTTTCCCATGCAATCGGTTTCATTCCGTACATGTCGTGCTCGATACGACCTTCGAGGTTACCCGTTTTCATCAGGTTTTTCACCAAACGGTCTTCGAGAGAGTGGTATGAGATTACCGACAAGCGGCCTCCGACAGCAATGCAGCGGGAGCAGGCCAGTAAGAAATCGGTCAGAGCTCCCATCTCGTCGTTTACCTCGATGCGTAATGCCTGAAAAATCTGGGCAAGTACCTTGTTGCGGTTGTTGCGGTTGGTGAACTTTGAGCAGATATCCACCAGGTTCTGTGTCATTCTGATATTGCAATTACTTCGCTGTGCAATAATTTCGGAGGCAAAGCGTGACGCATGATCTAATTCTCCGTAGTTTCTGAAAATATCAGTGAGTTGTTGCGCACTGCAGGTTTCGAGCAGGTCAGCGGCTGTTTTTCCGGCACGACGGTTCATGCGCATATCGAGTTCTTCGTTGCCCATAAATGAAAAACCCCGGCTGTTGTCGCTGAAGTGATGCCACGAAACGCCCAAATCGGCCAGTATTCCGTCAACTTTTTCGATTTCGAAGTATTCCAGGTAGTTCTCAATCCAGCGGAAGTTGCCATGAACAAAAGTCAACCGCTTATCTTGTGGAAGGTTTTGCTTTACGGCTTCATCCTGATCTAATGCAATCAGCCGGCCTTTATCCCCCAGTTTGCTTAAAATTGCCCTGCTGTGTCCGCCGCCTCCGAATGTGGCATCCACATAGATGCCCTCGGCTTTGATGGCAAGACCTTCAGTGCTTTCGTGAAGCAAAACCGGTTCGTGATACATAGTTAATCGTTTTCAAAGTAAAAATCGCCGCCTAATATTTTTTCAGCTAATGCTGCAACATCGGTTTCGGTGGTGGTTTTCGATTCGTACAAGTCGGCCGACCAGATTTCGATCTTCCCGTCCTGACCGGCAAAAACAAGCTCGTTCCCCTTGCACTCCATATAATCATACAATTTTTTCGGAATCAGAATCCTTCCACTGGCATCCAGAACAATTTCTGCAGTACCCCGATAAAACTCGCGGAGAAATAGTGCATGTTCTTTATTGAAGGGATTTAACCGCTTTTTTATCAGTCGGCTTTGCTTTTCCCATTCCGATACCGGATATAGTAGTAAGCATTTTTCGTACAGGTCGCGCTTGAGTACATAGCGTTCCTGTTGGTCAGCCGGGAGTTGCCGTTTCAGGGCTGCCGGAAATAAAACCCGACCCCGGTTGTCTAATTTACAATTGTATTCTCCTACAAACATGCCTGCGTTTTTTTGTGTTGTAAAAGTAAAAATAAAACTCCCATTTTTTTGCGTATTTTCCCATATTTTCCCACATTGTTGAAAACTTTTCACCATGATGGTGTTTAAAAATCAGAAAATCAATGTGTTATGTTGTTTCGAAATATGTTGTAATTTTGGCAGAAATTAACAAGTCTGTCATGGAGGAACCGGTTTTAAAGATTGATCTCGAAAAAGTGATAGGTAATAAGAATCCCAGACTGCTGAAAATTCTGCCGCGATTTATTATTAACTATTTGAAAAAAATAGTTCATCAGAACGAAATCAATGAGTTTTTCGAAAAATCGCATGGTAAAAAAGGGCTTGATTTTGTAGATGCGGTGCTCGAAAATTGGGACATAAAAATTGAGGCGTTTGGTGTCGAGAATATTCCCGATAGTGGTCGATTTATTTTTGTTGCCAATCATCCGATTGGGGGAGTCGAAAGTCTGGCTTTTATGAAAGTCATATCTCGAAAATTTCCCGATATAAAATTCCCGGTAAACGATATTCTGATGGAACTAAAGCCAATGAATACCGTGTTTATTCCAATCAATAAACATGGAGCTCAGTCTAAAGCCGCAATACGGGAATTTGATGAATGTTTTGCCGGTGATAAACAGGTGTTGTATTTTCCGGCAGGTATATGCAGCCGCCGCATTAAAGGAAAAATTATTGATCTGGAGTGGAAGAAAACGGTAATTGCCAAGGCTGTGCAGCATAAGCGCGATATTGTCCCTGTATTTATTGATGGCCGTAACAGTAACTTTTTTTATAATCTGGCCAACACCCGTAAGTTTCTGGGTGTTAAGTCGAATCTCGAAATGCTGTATCTGGTTGACGAAACCTTCCGGCAATTTTATTCGACCATGCGTTTAGTTGTAGGAGAGCCGGTGAGTTACAAGACTTTTACATCCGAAAAAAGTCAGCAGCAATGGTCGCAATACATGAAGGACAAAGTGTATTCTCTTGCGGTTAAACTGCCGCCAAAAAGCTGACGGCCGTGTTAAATTATCAGATTCATTTTCGGTGTATCGAGAATAATTGTATTTTTGCGCACTAATAATTTCAGAAATGGAACCTATTATTCCGCCGGTTGACAGAAGTTTGTTGCTGAAGGAACTGGCCGACAGTAAATTGTTGCGGAAGTCTAATTTTGGCAATACCGAAATCTACGTATTCTCACACGAGGATTCGCCAAACCTGATGCAGGAGTTGGGGAGGGTTCGTGAGATAACTTTTCGCGAGGCAGGGGGCGGTTCAGGAAAAGCCTGTGATCTGGATGCCTATGATTTGTCGGACACACCGTATCTTCAACTTATAGTGTGGGATCCCGATGAGGCTGAAATTATTGGCGGATACCGTTTTATACACGGTGGTGCAGTTATCGATAACCCCGATAAGTATCTGACAACTTCAAAACTGTTTCATTTTTCTGATATTTTTATTCGCGATTATCTCCCGCATACCATAGAGTTGGGCAGGTCGTTTGTTCAACCCAAATATCAGCAGGGGCGGTATGCCCGAAAGGGCATGTTTGCTCTCGACAATCTCTGGGATGGCTTGGGCGCCCTGACGGTGGAATATCCTGATATCCGCTATTTTTTTGGTAAAGTTACCATGTACAAGCACTTCGATATCGAAGCCCGTAACTATCTCCTTTCGTTTATGCACCTGTACTTTCCCGACCGCGATGGTTTGGTTCTTACCCCTCAGCAAATTGTGATTGACTATAAAAAATATCAGAAAAATTTCAAGGGTAATAATTACAAACTTGACTATAAGCACCTGAGTTCGATTGTACGTACTTCGGGCGAGAGAATCCCACCGCTGATTAATGCCTACATGAATATTTCGCCTTCGATGCGCACATTTGGAACAGTCGAAAATCCATATTTTGGTGGTGTCGAAGAAACCGGTATCCTGATTTCGATCAGCGACATATACCCTCCAAAGAAAGACAGGCATATTTTGACCTATAATAAGCTGGCTCAGTTGAAAACGATTCTGCAAAACAAAATGAAAATCAGAATCAAGCTGAAGAAAAGTAAAAAAGCGGGTAATTAGTTAACTTATCCCAGCGACTTTTGAAGTTGCAAATACACTGACTTCGAAAACCGATAGATTTTGGGAAACCAGAAAATATAGTATGCAATCAGCGGAAGTACAATTCCCAGCATCAACACTGCAAAAAGAAAAGCGCGCTGACCTGCGGATGAGCTGAAATCACGGACAATAAACACTGCGTTGTTTTCATTAAAGATTCGGGCACCTTCATAGGATTTCCCGCTTACGCGAATGCATCTTTTTCCGATGGCCTGTACCTTTTTTACACCCTCCAGACCTTCTGCAATAAGTATCAGTTGTTGCTGGTCAATAGTTTTTCCACGGGTATTTATTTTCATATTTTTCGAAATGGCATTCCCAAAAATACAAATTAAAACCAAACTATTGTTGGTTACGCTGTTTTTTACGGTCGTGTTCGCTGAGAAGAATTTTACGTAAACGTATTGATTTGGGAGTTACCTCAACATACTCATCGCTTTGTATATATTCCATGGCTTCTTCGAGCGAGAATTTTATGGCCGGGGCTATCATCATTTTTGCATCTGTGCCCGATGCCCTGACATTGGTGAGTTTTTTGGTATGAGTCAGGTTAACGCCGATATCCTCCAGCCGTGTGTTTTCGCCAACCAGTTGTCCCGAGTAAATTGCATCGCCGGGTTCCACAAAGAATTTGCCCCGGTCTTGTAATTTATTCAACGAATAAGGAATAACAGCCCCTGTTTCTATGGCGATCAGCGATCCGTTCCGGCGGTTCTGAAGTTCACCTTTCCAGGCTTCGAAACCTGCAAAACGATGGGCGATTACCGCTTCGCCTTCGGTGGCTGTCAGCATGGGATTTGTAAGACCAATCATTCCGCGGACGGGAATCTTGAAGTCAATCGAAAGTCTGTCGTTTTTGGTTTCCATGTTGATTAGTTCACCCTTGCGCTTGCTTACAATTTCGATTACTTTGCCCGAAAATTCTTCGGGGACAACAATGGTAAGCCATTCAACCGGTTCCATTTTAACCCCATCGACATGTTTTATTATAACCTGGGGTTGCCCGAGCTGAAACTCATAACCTTCGCGCCGCATGGTTTCCACAAGAATCGAAAGGTGCAGAATTCCCCTGCCGAAAATGGTCATTCGCTCGGGTGAATCGGTTTCTTCGATTCGCATGGCAAGATTTTTTTCGGTTTCACGGTAGAGGCGCTCACGCAGGTGTCGTGAAGTAACGTAAATTCCTTCTTTACCAAAAAACGGTGAATTGTTGATGGTAAACAACATGCTCATGGTTGGCTCGTCAACGTGAATTCTCTGGAGGGCTTCCGGGTTTTCAACATCGGCAATGGTGTCGCCAATGTCGAAGCTTTCGAGCCCCATGACTGCAACAATTTCTCCGGATTCAATCGGGGTTTTCACTTTTTCTTTTCCCAGTCCTTCGAATCGGTATAATTCTTTTATTGTTGACAGCGAATTGCTGCCATCGCGTGACATAACCAGAACCTGTTTGCCCATACTTATGCTGCCCCTGATAACCCTGCCTACTGCAATACGACCCAGGTATGAGCTATAGTCGAGCGATGAAATCTGCATTTGCAAAGGCCCCGGATTTTCGACGGGTGCCGGTATATGTTTCAAAATTATATCGAGCAGATACGTGATGTCGTGGGTAGGTGTTTTCCAGTCGGGACCCATCCACCCTTGTTTCGAAGAACCAAAAACTGTAGGAAAATCGAGTTGAAATTCTTCGGCGTCCAGACTGCACATCAATTCGAATACCTGTTCCTGAACCACATCGGGGTGGCAGTTGGGCTTGTCAACTTTGTTGATTACCACAATAGGTTTTAGCTTAAGTTCCAGAGATTTCTGCAACACAAAACGGGTTTGTGGCATAGGACCTTCGAAGGCATCCACCAAAAGTAACACGCCATCTGCCATATTGAGCACACGTTCGACTTCGCCGCCAAAATCGGTATGGCCTGGCGTGTCGATGATGTTGATTTTTACACCTTTGTAACGTACTGATACATTTTTCGATAATATGGTAATTCCGCGTTCACGTTCCAGTGCATTCGAGTCGAGAATTAAGTCACCCATTTCCTGATTTTCACGGAACAATTGTACCTGATGTAAAATTCTGTCAACCAGGGTTGTCTTGCCGTGGTCAACGTGCGCAATAATCGCGATGTTTCTGATAGCCTGCATTTTTCAATTTTAAAATCCTGCCCAAAATGGCGCGCAAAGGTAAGCGCATTTTTTTAATTACCCGAAGAAATCTCTAATTTTGTTCCAATTCGTAAAAGCATGCTAAGTTTGATGAAATTTTTAACCGTTGTGTCGATTGACATTTATTTATCTTTGTGAAAAATGTAGCTATGGAAACCAAAGAATTTGCAATACGTTTGGGTGTCGCACTGCTCGCCGGTGCATGTATCGGGCTCGAAAGACAGTTTCACCGTAAAAATGCAGGGCTTCGTACCAATACGCTGGTGGCTATTGGGGCTGCTGTGTTTACAATGATATCGTTTCATTTTATGGGTGGAAGCAACGTTGACCCAACCCGTGTTATTGGTCAGATAGTCACCGGAGTGGGTTTTCTAGGAGCTGGGGTTATTATACATCAGGGAATCTCAATTCAGGGCTTAACTACTGCTGCCACAATTTGGTGCAGTGCTGCAATGGGGTGTTTGGCTGCCAGTGGTTTATACCTTGAAGTTTTGATTTGCACGGCTGCCATTGTTTTTGTAAATATTTTTTTCCGTTGGATTGATGATTTTATTGTTCGGAAAAAAGGCGGAGAACCAGTATAAAAAAAGAGGCTGTCGAAATTGGCAGCCTCTTTTTTTTATTCTGTCTGGTTATTTAAGGACCGACACTTTGAATGTTTTCAAACTTTGTCCGTTGCTCACTCTTACGAAATACATTCCGTCGGCAACATTGCCCAGATCGATGTAAATCAGATTTCCGCTACGTTGTGTTTCTACATTCATTAATTGTCCGTTGAGACTCATTACGTTTACATTCAGATTCCCATCAAAATCGCCGGCATCAATCACGAAGTTTCCTTCGTTCGGATTGGGATAGAGTTTGATTCCTGAGAAGGATTCATGACTTATGGCTGTTGCCGATACCAGATTGATATCATCGAGCATGAGGCCGTAATGGCCGGAGGCGTTGCACTGTATGGCAACATATACTGTCTGTCCGTTGTATGCATTCAGATTGTAGGTGAATTGGTTCCAAACCGTGGGTGCCATAACGCTCTGTCCTGCCGAAATTGGAACAAAGCTAGCGGGGTTTGTATTGGTAGTGCTAATCAACACTTTAAAGTTGGATACGGCCATGTAAGAAACCGATTTTGCCCAGAACGAGAATTCTGCATTACTGCCCAATGTAATCTGCGGGCTGATGAGCCAGTCGTTGTTGGTTCCGGTAACGGGCATGCAAATACCACAGCGGTCGCCACCATGAGGTGCATATTCAGCAGGTGCTGCGGGAGCCGTTAAATCGTTGTTGAATGCAATCCACGAACCGATATAGTCCTGATTTATAAATACAGTACCGGTAACATTATTTACTCCTACACCATCACCATCGAATGTTGTCCATGGGTCAAAATTATCCACCTGAAAATCGGTGCAGTCTTCGAAATCCAGACTAAAGTTTGTTACCGGTGGCACAACCGTGATATAGCTGTGTTTTGCAACCGAATTGCTGCCATAAGCATTGGTAACGGTAAGGAATACATTATAGGTTCCTGGTGTACTGTATACAATGGTCGGGTTTTGCTGACTCGAATTGGTGGTAGATGATCCGGGGAAATACCAGCTCCATGATGTGGGCGAGTTGGTCGAAAGATCGGTAAACGAAACGCTGTTGCCGGCTACCAGCCAGGTGGGATTACCAACAAAATCTGCCACAGGTGCATTTCCCGATTGTTGGGTTACTGTGATGTATCCGATTTTTACTTCCGAGTCGTTGCCATAGGCATTGGTTACTGTAAGACTTACGTTGTAGGTGCCCGGAGTATTGTATACAATTGAAGGATTCTGAGAACTCGAAGTAGTGGTTGCAGCTCCCGGGAACGACCAGGACCAGGAGGTAGGTGTGTTGGTCGATAAATCGGTAAATGCAACGGTTCCACCTGCCGAAACAGTGGTTGGGTTGCCTACAAAGTTTGCGTTAGGTGCTGTACCTCCCTGTTGGGTTACCGTGATGTATCCGTTTTTCACTTCCGAGTCGTTACCATAGGCATTGGTTACGGTGAGACTTACATTGTAGGTTCCCGGTGTGTTGTAAACTATCGAAGGATTCTGAGAACTCGAAGTTGTAGTTGCTGCTCCGGGGAAAGACCACGACCACGAAGTAGGTGAGTTGGTCGACAAATCGGTGAACGAAACGGTTCCTCCGGCACCCACGGTTGTGGGGTTGCCCGAGAAGTTCGCTACAGGTGCATTTCCTGCTGCTGTTACCGTGATGTATCCGTTTTTCACTTCCGAATCGTTGCCATATGCATTGGTTACGGTGAGACTTACGTTATAGGTTCCCGGTGTATTATACACAATCGAAGGGTTCTGAGAACTCGATGTTGTAGTTGCTGCTCCGGGGAATGACCACGACCATGAAGTGGGTGAATTGGTTGATTGATCGGTAAAGGCAACGGTGCCACCTGCGGTAACCGTAGTGGGATTCCCGACAAAATTGGCTACCGGGGCAGTTCCAGACGCTGTGCCGGTGTTTATCACAATATCGTCAATCATGAATCCGAAGGCATCGTTCGACGCACACTGAATGGCTATGTAAATATTTTGCCCATTGTATGACGACAAGGGGAAAGTATACTGTGTCCATGTGGTTGGAGCCTGAACGTTCGAACCCGAGGGCAATGTGGTTGTAAAGCTGCTGTAGGTGCCGTTTGTTGTGCTAACCTTTACGTTGAACACTTCGAGACCATACTGATCGGTAGCCGATTTAGCCCAGAATGTGATGCTCCCGTTGCTTTGCATCGAAAGCTGTGGCGATATCAGCCAGTCATTATTGGGAGGGGTGGTGGCTGCAAAGCAAATACCGCAACGGCTTCCTCCATGTGCTGCCCATTCGGTTCCGGCTGCCGGTGTTGTCGCTGTTTGGTTAAAAGCAATCCATGAACCGGTGTAGTTTTGGTTGGTAAACGTAACCCCGTTAATCGAATAGGTGCCAGACCCGTCTCCATCATAGGTAGTCCAGGGTGTAAATCCATCTACCTGAAAATCGGTGCAGGCTTCAAAATCAAGACTGAAACCGGTGGATGCCTGAGTAACCGTGATATATCCGTTTTTCACTTCTGAGTCGTTGCCGTAGGCATTGGTTACGGTAAGGCTTACGTTGTAGGTACCAGGTGTATTATACACTATCGAAGGATTCTGCGAACTTGAAGTAGTGGTAGCCGCACCGGGGAACGACCAAGACCACGAAGTGGGTGAGTTGGTCGATTGATCTGTAAAAGCAACAGTACCACCTGCCGTAACCGATGTCGGATTGCCTACAAAATTGGCAACGGGGGCGGTGCCGGCGGCAGTGCCGGTGTTTATCACAATATCATCAATCATAAAGCCGAAGGCATCATTCGACACACACTGAATGGCAATATAAATATTCTGTCCGTTATAAGCTGACAACGAATAGGTATACTGGGTCCATTCGGTTGGTGCCTGAACATTCGAAGCCGAGGGCAGTGTGGTAGTGAAGCTGCTGTATGTGCCATTGGTTGTGCTTACCTTCACGTTGAATACTTCCAGACCATACTGGTCAGTGGCCGATTTGGCCCAGAAAGTGATGCTTCCATTGCTTTGCATGGTGAGCTGTGGTGATATCAGCCAGTCGTTGTTTGGAGGTGTTGTTGCGGCAAAGCAAATCCCGCAACGGCTTCCGCCATGTGCAGCCCATTGTGTTCCTGCTGCTGGTGTGGTAGCCGACTGGTTAAATGCAATCCAGGAACCCGTGTAATTCTGGTTGGTAAAGGTTACCCCGTTGATGGCATATGTACCTGAAGCATCACCATCATAAGTTGTCCAGGGAGTAAATCCATCAACCTGAAAATCGGTGCACGATTCAAAATCGAGACTAAAACCACTGCCTTGAGCTGTCACAGTAATATAGCCGGTTTTGGTTTCAGTGTCAGAACCTGAACCTGATGTTGCTGTGAGAGAAACGTTATATGTTCCTACAGTATTATAAACAATACTTGGGTTTGTTGCAGTAGATGTTGAGGGTGTTCCACCGGGGAACGACCATGAATAAGAGGTGGGGCTTCCCGTTGAAGTGTTCGTAAAGTTCACTGTTCCCCCAGCAGTAACGGTAGTCGGTGAGGCTGTAAAATTGGCATTCAGTGTAGTGCTGTTCGGATTATAATAATCCAGGGTTGTCGGATTGGTTCCCTGTGGGTCAAGCCAGGGTTTCAGTTTGTCAGCATTGGTACTTCCGTATTGATCCCAATGGTAGTAGAATTTACCGTACAGGTCAGGTGATGAGGTAGCATCGCAATAGGATGATCCTCCCGAAAGTGTCCCAACAACCCTGCCGTTGTTATCAAAAATCGGGGAACCCGAAGATCCCGGTTCCGTAACTCCATGACCGTTGGCAGTAGCTGCCCATACAACGCGCCAGTGGGCATTGGTAGCTCCAATGCTACCAGTACCACCATTATAGGTTGCCTGTGTTAATGTGGAAGTATAGGTGGATATCTTTTTTATGTCTCCTGCCGGATGGTGAATCGAAGCACCGCTTGGACTTCCGGTATTTGCACGGTTCCAACCATTATAAATAACGCCATAATTTGCCGGGGGCGTGCTGTTAAGTTGCAAAAGCAAGAAATCGGAACCACCATTCATGGGTGAACGTGCTTTTTTACTACAACCGGTCATTGAATTGGACGAAGGTGATGAACCGGGGTTGGTACATCCCGAAGCTTCGAAATTGAAGTAGAATACCCATTGGTTGAATTCACTGGTTGATGCTTCTCCACCTCCGCAATGATCGGCTGTGAGAAAATAGGGAGTGCCATTATTGGCTGTGTTATTTACCAGTGTTCCGGTGCAGTAACCACCGTAACCACCGGCAACCGTATAAATACGGGCAACGCCTTTTTTCTGAATCTGCCAGTTGGTACCTTCGGAACAGTTAATATTTACTTCGCA
>Ga0116149_1001514_pt1 | contig 27878 bp, 17 predicted proteins | sample AD_UKC057_MetaG_FD_89787 | JGI IMG/M metagenome (GOLD analysis project Ga0116149, IMG submission 89787) | Active sludge microbial communities of municipal wastewater-treating anaerobic digesters from USA - AD_UKC057_MetaG | ecosystem: Engineered > Bioreactor > Anaerobic > Digestate | place: USA...
ACGATGATTTGGGCTTTGTACCACGCCCCCTTTTTTCCCTGGCCATGTATCGCATGGCAAGCACTTCTGTCCGACGATGGGGCCCCGGCAGCGCCCTGCTGCGGCCGCTCACCCGGGAGTCTTTGGATGATGCCGTCCTCAAAGGTACGTTTGTTTTTGTGGGGTCTCATGGCACTGCCGCCGGCCTGCTCCTTGACGGTAAGTATTATCAGCCGGAAGACGTTCCGCGTCCCGATAACAATACCGCTTTACGGTATGTGTATCTGGCAAGCTGCGACAGCGGCGCACAGCGGAATGCCTGGGAACACGCCTTAGCCCCGGCAACGGTCAGAACCTATGACCGATTGACGCCCACGTTGGAACACTTATGGTGGCTTTGGACCGAAGGTCCGGCTTTATTACGCAATCTGCCCGAGCCGGCACGTCCAACACAGGAAGATTAAACAAATCAGGAATTCACAAGAAAACTGGGAGAGAGGGGCTGTAGGATTACCTTAATCCCAACACGTCCTGCATATCATACAGTCCGGGAGAGGCCGAGGCCGCAAAATGAGCGGCCCGCAACGCTCCCCGAGCGAAATTGTCGCGGCTGTGTGCCTTATGTGTAAGTTCGATACGTTCTCCGGCTCCAATGAACGCCACAGTATGTTCGCCGACAACATCCCCGCCGCGCAGGGCATGTATCCCGATTTGGCGTTCAGGACGCGCGCCCACGAGGCCTTCCCGTCCGAAAACGGCTTCAGCGGGATACTCCAACCCCAATCCCTGTGCCGCCTGTTCCGCCAGTCGAACCGCCGTACCACTGGGACTGTCTTTTTTCTGATTATGGTGGATTTCCGTGATCTCCACGTTGTAGGCGAGGCCCAGCAAGCGTGCCACTTCTTCCGTGAGTTTAAAAAGCAGGTTGACGCCCAGGCTCATGTTGGGCGCGTAGACAATGGCCGTGTCCCGGGACCTGTCCTGCAGTTCTTCCACCTGTGACTCGGATAATCCGGTAACCCCTACTACTGCTGACCGCCTCGCCTGCGATGCGGCGCGTACGTTGTCAATGCAGGAGTCGGCGTTTGTAAAGTCTATTAAAACGTCCGCTTGTGCAATCTCTGAGGCGACATCGGCCCCAATCGTAATTGTCTGTGGCATACCTTCCCGGTTAATCACCTGTAATTCTCTTCCGGCGAATCGGGGCATGTCAAAGGCACCGCCTATGGTGGTGTTTTCTGTTTCCGCCGCGAGTTCCAGAATTCGATGCCCCATACGACCGAGTGCGCCGGCTACACATATCGAAACCATAACCTGATTCTCCCGAGGTTTTACTTCAGCACACTTACTGTAAAATTGATATCATATCCCGTATCAGAAGCAGTCAACAGGATATCCTGCATGTTTTCATAACATTCGATAAACTTTTCGTTATCCGCCTTCTTTTTCGTGTCCAGCATGATGAGATTTACCAAAAGGAGCATTAGCAGCGAACGTTCCAGTTGCTCCTTGTTGATATATCGGCGTCCAGCATGCCAATGTGTCATAAGCACCTGGCGCATTTCATCACTTTCGAACAGGTCATAAAGTACGGGGCCCCATATTTCCGTTTCCAGGGAGAGCATGTCCACGCGGTGGGCCAGGCAAACGCTCACGAGTCGACCATCCCGCCATGCCTGCCAGGTATTGCCGTCCAGTGCTTCAAAAGCCTTCGCCACTTGCTTTATCAGAAGCCATTCCCGCATTAACCGGCCGCTTGTCTTTTCCTCGGCGGGAGAAGTATACAGTTCCTTGCGGTTCCGTTGCGGCTTTTTCGCAGCGCTGTCAGCATCATTCTTCGCATGAAGCACCCCAATAGCCCTTAGCAGGCAAAACGCCAGCGGCACCCGCCAGAAAGCAAGTCCCGCGTCGGACAGGTTGGTGTCGTCCGGCAGGTTTTTTCGCAGGTACTGAAGCACGGGCTTCGGCAATTTGAGACCGGCACGGGTTCGCATTATTTTGCGCAGGACGGCTAATTTTCTTTCTATGTGGTTTACCACAGAGGCCACATCGTTTTTGCTGCCTAAAAAGGTATTTATAGCCTTCAAGAAATCCATCAATAACGCATGGTGCGGACCCAACCCACCGGGCTCTTCATTATCGAGAAGGACATGTCGAATCATATCGGGGGTCATAAAATTACGGAAGGGTTCCAGGATACCGGCGAGGTGCATCTCAAGGTATGCTTCCTGAATACTAGGCACGCCCATGCCCTTAAGCTGACCATGAAGGCGTCCCCAACTGTTGTCCGTGTCATACAACCGGCGTATAAAGAAGAAAGCCTTGTATTCGTAGGCGTGTAACTCCAAATGAATGCCGTTCTTGGTCAGGCTGTTGCAGTGGTGCAGATATTCGAGTCCGGTCCGCATGTCTCGCCAAATGACATATGCACGCGGATCCTCATCCAGATCAAGCGCTTCTAACAAAGAACGGCGTTCTAGTATCCGTTCTTCTCCTTTACCCACGTTGATGGCCGTGGAGGTATGCAGAACGCCGCGTGTTGTTGTATAGGCGTTGTTGTAAACCATCAGGGCGTGCTCCCCGTCGCAACGGTTGGAATAGGCAAAGACATTTTCGTCCACCCACCCCTCAGCGGTGGTAAAATCAAAGAGGGCAAAATTACGCGCATCGCTGAACAGGTAACGCTTGCGCATCAGCGGAAATATCTCCCGCTCGTGTCGTTCCATGAAAGCCTCGTCGCACGGTTCGTCTCGATAGGCACGACGGTATTCCATGCCGTATTTTTCCGTAAACCCCTCCACCTGTCCATGTCCAAACATGGGGAGGCCCGGCATGGTTACCAGCATCGCCGCCACGCCGAAATATTTGTCGCCCTTTCCAAATTGAGCCTCCGCCGTATCTTCATCGGGGTTATTCATGAAGTTTACAAAGCGCTGGAGTACTTCCGGAGTGAATTCAAGAACATTTTTAATCGTCTGACGATATTTGCTGTTGTCCTCCATCTTTAACATGTTCATAAAAGCGCTGTTGTAGACGCGATGCATGCCCAACGTCCGCACAAAGTAGCCTTCCATTAACCAGAAGGCTTCCGCAAGCAACAAGGTATCGGGGGCCTCCGCCGCAATCCGGTCAACAACCTCCCGCCAGAATTCCATGGGGAATACCTGGTCAAAGTCTTGTTTGGACACGCCGAAGGCGGCTCTTGAAGGGATGGCGCCGCCGTCGCCGGGCTTGGGAAACCAGAGTCGCTGGTAATGCCGCTTTGCCAGGGTCATAGCGGCGTCGAATCGAATAATGGGGAAACGACGCGCCACCTGAATAATAGTCTGAATAACGGCTTCTCGTGTGTCTTGCCGCAAAAAATTCAGTTGGGCCGTATCGTTCCATGGCATACTCGTCCCGTCGTTACCATGGTAAATATAGACGCTTCCCCCGGTCCATTTGTCCGTGCGTTTGAAAACCACTGCGGCGTCGCGATTAGTCCAATACCCTTCTTCGATAAACAGGCCGACCCGTTCATCTTTGGACAGGTCCGGCCCTGAAAAGGAGTAGGCGGGAAATGGGGGAATATCGACCTGTAAAAACCGTTCAGGATGCTCGATAACCCACTTTGAATACAAGCCCATATGATTGGGCACCATATCTCCAGCCAGACGAATGCCGCGCTGCCGTGCCCGGCGGGCCAGGTCCTGCAAGGCGGCTTCGCCACCCAGATCCTGTGCGATTGTGTAGTCGTAGAGGCTATAGGCGGAAGCGGCGGCTTCCGGGTTGCCCATGCGCTGCTTTATTTCCTGGGAGGCAGGCGACCGCTCCCACACGCCGATGAGCCATAATCCATTAAACCCCCACCGCGCCAGAAGGTCGAGTTCCGCATCCGGTATGTCGCTCAGATAGGAGAGCCGCCTGCCGTATTTTCTTGAAAGTTGGTCCAGCCAGACATAGGCCAGTTTGGCCAGGAGGACGACCTTCGGCATCCAGTCTTCATCCGGAGTAAACGCCTCCGGCTCGGCATACTCCTCTCCGGTAAACGAGGGAGCATAGGCCGGGCCCCCGCCGTGTCCTCTGTACAAAGTCTCTTCCCGCATAATCCCCCGGGCGATCAGCCACTGCTCAAAAAGAAGGGGGGGCAGCACGGACCGCCACCGATCCATAATGTATTCGATTTGCCCTTCCAGGGAGCCAGGGCACGCACGGGCAGGTTCCCGCAGCGTTTCAAGCAACGTTAAATTAGTATCGGGCGAAGGAGGTTGACGTTGCAGCCAAAGGTCAAATTGATGCATGAATTCACGCAGGGGCGCATGGGCACATACGGCGGCATCGTCAAAAAGTTCCCGGTATTTCTGCAATGCGGGATTTTCGTGGTCGACCTGAAGAATCATTATTTCCCATAAAATACGTTCGATATTCGGCATTCTTCCATCAGACCCGGCAAGATATTCCGTGGACGACATTCCTGACCCCGACATTGGTCGTAAAGGATAGTAGTCCATGAGAGCGGTAAACACGTTTTCAGTCTGTTCTTGACCAAGGGTTTCGCGGACATGGGTCAACCCGTCGGCAAGCATACGTGGGTATCGCAAAAGCGAATGCAGTGCAATCAAATGCCGATAAACTTCATGAAGCAACATCAACGCCAATACTTCGCCGGAACGGGCTGCGGGAAAATCGGCAGAAGCGTGACTTCGATATCCATTAAAAGCGTCCGCAAGCAGGCTGGCGAATTGTGTCTGGCGTGACGTGATTCCGGCGTTCGCCCGCACTATAAGGTCCTCTACCAAGAAACGATTCCGGGCCTCGACATTCACGGCGAGGCCGAAGTGGAATAAGGCTTCGTTTTCTTCTTTACTTAGAATAAAATCCATACCTATCCTTTATCTGAGCGGCACAAACCACGAGAAATAGATTTCTCGAGGTTGCACCCTCCCGAATATTTTGTCTTAACGATAGCGTAAAGCATACCGTATTCTTCGGGATAAATACCATGACACACATCCCACCTAAATCCGCACGTAAGGAATGGCGAGAACGCAGAAGCGGCATCCTGAAGCTTCCATCGTGACTGCGGCCCGCATGTCCGTCTTGATGCAAAGCGGCAGGATGCCACTTCTACGCTACTTGTCCTTATTGGCTTTACCCCGACGACTCGGTTTCTTACATGCGGATTTGGGTCCCATCGTGAACGAAAATACTCCATCTGCACGTTTTTGTGGATGCAGAAGCGGTGGTATATACTTAAGCGAACATACTCGGCACTAAAGAGTGAGACCAATGAATTAATTATCATAAACCGGCATGGGATTACGAGCATGGCATACAGTATGACAGGGTTTGCACGATATGAGACTGAAATCTGCGGAGAGAGCGCCGTTATTGAGATCAGCAGTGTGAATCATCGGTTTCTGGACGTTTCGTTTCGCCTGCCAAACCAATGGACGGTATTGGAGCCGTCTTTGCGCGATACCGTAAAGGACCTTTTATCCAGGGGAAAGGTATCCATCAATATCCGTCATGGCCGCAGTCTCGGGGTCGCGCCGAAAATTCGATTGGACACCGAGCGGGCGCGCTTTTATATCGAGGCTGCGCGGGGACTGATGCACTTGATGTCTTCAACCGATGCTTTGTCTCTCGATAGCCTTATCGCCCTGGAGGGTGTCATTGTGCCCGAGGATGAAGAATTGAATATTGAAGAAATCGCCTCCCAACTCGTAGAAGCCTTGAAAATAGCGGTCTCCCGCCTTAATGAAGTGCGTGCGAAGGAAGGCCTTGCGCTGGGCTCGGCGATATCGGAACATCTGGGAACACTCGACATACTCGTGGACAACGTGGGAAAACGCGCACCAGAGCTGCTTTCACTGTACGATGAAAAACTGCGCCGCCGCATTTTAGAAGTTAACGCAGAGGTGGGCGTGAAAGAAGAGCGTCTTGCCATGGAAGTAGCCCTTATGGCGGACCGCATGGATGTTACGGAAGAACTGGTACGATTCAGGGCACATATGGTTCATGCGCGCGATATAATGGCCTCCGCCGGGCCCGTAGGCCGGGATATGAATTTTCTCGTGCAGGAAATGCTTCGTGAAGCCAATACCCTGGGCTCCAAGTTGCGTGATGTTGAAGCAAGCAGGGACATTATAGAAATCAAAACGGAAATAGAAAAGATTCGCGAACAAATCCAAAATCTCGAATAGTGGTTGAAAAAATGACGGAAACCGGCCGTATTATTGTAGTGTCCGCTCCCTCCGGTGCGGGAAAGAGTACCCTGCTGGGCATGGTCCGCCGTGAATTGCTGCATTTGAGCGTGACGGTCTCCGCGACCACCCGTCCTCCTCGTCCCGGCGAAGTGGAAGCTAAAGACTACTACTTCACCTCCCGCGAACAATTTTTAGAAGACATCACAGCGGGCAGGTTCGCGGAATGGGCGGAGGTGCATGGACATCTTTATGGCACGCATAAATCTGAAATAGAACGCCGACTCCTTGCCGGAGGAACGGTAGTGCTTGAATTAGATGTGCAGGGCATGCGCAGCATAAAAAGGCTTTACCCGCAGATGTGCTCGATATTTATTGTACCCCCCGACCTGGAAACCCTGAAAAAACGTCTAGTCCTTCGGGGCGTGAACACCCCCACGGATATGGAAGTTCGACTGAAAAACGCCCGCAACGAGATGGCGGCCATTGCTGAATTCGATCATTGTGTCGTAAATGATGACCTGGACGTAGCGGCGAAAGCCCTGGTTAAGATTATTGAGGGAAGTGCGTTCTCAGAAGACGCCTGCGGCATAAAATTAAAGTAAAACAACCTTTATATGCTATACTGTTAGGGGAGTAGCCGGTGTTTTGCTTCGCAACCCCCGACATCGTAAAGCAGACAGGAGTATTCTTATGCCATCCCCCTATTGTGTAGATGATTTCAAGGAAAAATTTGACAGTCTGTACCGTCTTGTGATTGTGGCGTCAGCCCGTGCGATTCATCTGGCCAAGAATGAACCACGCAGCTTCGGCTCTTCCCTCCGGTCACAAAAACCTACGATAAAAGCCTTGGAGGAGGTCTTGGCCGGGAAACTGTCTTATGTCACCTCCGGAGAAGAGGAGACATTGGAAACAGAAGAATAGTCAGCCATGCTGCCCTTCGCCGAAAAAAACGTGCTATTGGGGATATGCGGTTCCATTGCGGCGTATAAAGCGTGTGAGTTGGCTTCCAGACTCCGGGAACAGGGTGCACGGGTAGATTGTGCCTTGACCGCCTCGGCCCGGCATCTGGTACAACCTGCGGCCTTGGAAGCCCTTACGGGAACGCCCGTCATTACAGACATGTTTCCACTTGTTACATGTCCGGAACAGGGGCACATTGCCGTCGCGCAGCGCGCGCACCTGTGTCTTGTCGCGCCGGCCACGGCCAACATCCTGGCGAAGGCGGCATGCGGTATCGCGGATGACTGGCTCAGTACGACATTACTGGCCACGCGCGCCCCGATCTTGTACGCACCCGCCATGAACACCAACATGTACACCCATCCGGCGACACAGGCAAATATCGAGATATTACGCAAGCGCGGCGCCGCTTTTATAGGCCCGGCCTCGGGCAGGCTGGCTTGTGGCACGGAAGGTCTCGGGCGCTTGGCCGATATCCCGGATATCCTCGATGCGGCGTTCTGTGCCGTACATCAGGATAAAGACTTTTCCGGAAAACGGGTCTTAATAACCAGCGGGCCGAACCACGAACCCATAGACCCTGTCCGTTTCATCGGCAACCGTTCTTCCGGGAAAATGGGGCGAGCCTTGGCTCTTGAAGCCTTATGCCGGGGTGCGGAAGTGGGCATGATTACAGGTCCTGCACAGGTAAATCCCCCTTCTGGAGTGAAAACGACTCAAGTAAACACAGCGGATGAAATGTATGACGCGGTGCTGTCGTGCATGAATGAATATGACATCATTATCGGCGCTGCCGCCGTGGCGGATTTTAAGATCGAAAGGCCTGAAACGGGCAAAATAAAACGGGGGGAGGACCGTATCGTCCTGCATTTGAAGCCCAATCGCGATATCATAGCTGCAGTCGCCGGCGCCAAACGGCCCGGACAGCGTGTGGTAGGTTTTGCGGCGGAGACTGACGACCTGCTGTTAAGAGCGGAACATAAACTCAGGCAAAAACGGTTGGATATGATAATTGCCAATCGGGTCGGTGGAGAAGCGTGTGCAATTGGCGCTGACCATGCAGACGCCTATGTTTTGATTCCAGGGCAAGATCCGGAAAAACTGGAATATGCCACAAAAAGCCACCTTGCCAGAACAATTTTCGATCGATTGCTTGCCTTGGATTAGTTTTACGGATCGTAGTGTCTGCGCTGTGAACCTCAAGCAGGCCCAGTAAAAAGCCCAGTCTGCCGATACCAAATTTACAACTCAGGAGTATCCCTCATGCGTATTTTTTTCCTCGTTTTACTCTGCACTTTTTTCTCTATACGGACAGTTGCCGCGGAAGACAGTCCTGAAACCAAGGAACTCTCCCTGGTTGAACGCCTTGGATTTTCCCCCACAACCCGCGTGTTAATTATAAACGCCGATGACTTCGGTATGAATCATGCCACGAACGAGGGAACGTTTAAGGTATTGAAAACAGGAGCGGTAACTTCGTCAACCATCATGTTTTGTTGTCCCTGGGTTGAGGAAGCGGTTAAGTTCGGCCTGAACAACCCGCAGGCAAATCTGGGGGTCCACACAACCCTTACCAGCGAATGGGGCAACTATAAATGGGGGCCCGTTCTGGGGCGCACTGCCGTTCCGACCTTATGCACGGAAAAAGGTTATTTTCACGGGGAAGTATTCGACATCTACACGCTGGGGGTTCTGGACGAAGCGGAAAGGGAAGTGCGCGCCCAAATTGACAAGGCATTGGCTGCGGGGATTGACATAACCCATATCGATTCCCATATGGGGGCGATGCAATATGACCCCGCTTATCATGAACGTTTCATTCGTATTGCGGCTTCCTACAATCTGCCGTGCCGCTTGCCGGGCCGCGATATGCTGTCAGCATTCGGACAGGAAGGGTTGCTGGACTTGGCGAAAGAACTTAATGTGCTGGGGCCCGAAGTGCTCTACATGGGCGATCCGCCTTCGCTGGAGGAAACAGAAGCCTGGTTCAAAGACCGCATGAGCAATATATCTGCGGGTAAAGTCAGCGAAATATATATACATTGCGCCGTGGATACCCCGGAGATGCAAGCGACAACCGGTTCCACTAAACGAAGGGTGGCAGATACTGATTTCTTCAGTGCTCCGGAAACACTCGGCTGGATCAAACAACAGGGAATAGAACTCATCAGTTACCGTGAACTACGGCACCTACAACGCACTGGCACTCCGATGCCGCGGGTATCCGATTACGGGTGGTAACGAAGTTTCCCCAACGCTGAAAACAGCGGGGCGGTGCACATGCTGCGATTCCATTGATGTGCGCCGCCCTGTTTTTTTTTCGTAAAAGTAAATCCCAGATTCCCCCGAATATCAACGGGAATGGATTCAGGAACGTATTGTTTTTGTTAACTTATCTATCGTCTGTCTCACGGTCCTGTCCTTTTCCGCGTCCTGCGATACTTTATCACATGCATAAATTACCGTGGTGTGGTCCCGGCCCCCAAAGTGTTCTCCAATATCGCTCAGGGAAAGATTCGGCATCAACGTTCTGCATAAAAACATCCCCACCTGTCGGGGGAAAACAACTTGCCGTTGGCGGCTTTTCCCGCGCAGGTCGGCAATGCGCACATCAAAATGTTCCGCGACAGCCCGTTGAACCTGCTCTACTGAGATAGGTTTTATCTTCTCATTTCCAATCAAATCGAGTAGCACATTTTCAATCGCGGACAAGGTAATTTTTTGCTCTGTAAGCTTGCTATAGGCATGCACAGTAGTCAGCGCGCCCTCCAACTCCCGGATATTTGAGGTGATATAGGTGGCAATATAACGCAACACTTCAGAGGGAACATTAATGTGTTCCACCTTGGCCTTGTTCTGCAGGATGGCCATGCGTGTTTCAAGGTCCGGCGGCTGTATATCAGTAACCAGTCCCCATTCAAACCTGGAAACGAGACGCTGTTCCACGCCTTCAATACCTTTGGGGGAGCAATCGCTGGAAATCACAATCTGCTTATGATCATCGAAAAGTGTATTAAAGGTATGAAAGAACTCTTCCTGCGTGGCCTCTTTGCCGGCAATAAAATGAATATCGTCTATAAGCAATATATCCGCTCGCCTGTACTTCATACGAAAGCGGTGAGTATTCTTTTCCGCAATACTTTGAATCAATTCATTGGTAAACGCCTCCGACGAGATAAAGGCGACCCGGGAGCAGCGCCCGGACGCCAGCAGAGACTGACCGACCGCCTGCATTAAATGCGTCTTCCCCAGTCCTGTATCTCCGTACAAGAATAGGGGATTATAGGCGCGTCCCGGAGATTGAATGACCGCTTTCGCCGCGGCATGGGCAAAACGATTACCTCCACCGATAACAAAACGGTCTAACGTATACTTTGGATTAAAACCAGTAAAAGACCGTTTTGGACCCGCAGTAACCGGACGCTGCGGCGATGCGTGCTCTGCCTGGCTCTTAACCACGGAATCGGTTGGAAATTCCGTTTCGCTGCTTACTACATATTTTAAAGCCGTAAGGTCGGGTACAACCTGTTTGAGTACCTCCAACACGGTATCATGATAATGTTCTTCGAGCCAGTTGGCAAAAAATGAATTTGGAACCCGCACCCGCATCACGCCTTCTTCATAAGCGTCAAACGCGGTCTTTACAAACCAGTTTTTATAACTGTATTCATCCAGTGCATCACGCAAAACGGTTTGTGCCTGATTCCAAGGATTAGATTTTGTGGTTAATTCTCCCGTGTTTTTCTCCTGAATAATTTCATTCATAAAAAACTTCCGCCCTCCGCTTGTTGCAACCGCATCATTAAAGGATTAAGACGCCGAAAAGTATACGGCCCTGTATGGATTACAAGAGGTTGTGATATTGGAAATGCCCGGATGCTCAGCACCCATCCGGCATTGGAAATGCTTGTTTACAGCAAAAAATCAAAAGAAAAGGGACTCAAGCAGCATGTCAATCTTATTCAGCCCGCCCCTACTTAAATCCAAGTAATCACAAACCGTTCACAAGGTGAGTTTGCACCAAGCAAAGCCCCGATGTCAAGACATTTCACAAGTTATTGCGCCATAAGCTTTTTCACCCGTTCCCAATAAGCATTGAGAGACTCTGCGGAGCAACTTTCAAGAGCCCTTCCTTCGCCGACCACCATTTTCACCATACATTCAAAACGCTGCTCAAAGCGTTGTGTGGCGTTACAAAGGCACTCCAGAGGGTCCGCATCCAAAAACCGCGCCACGTTAAACGCCGCAAACAACAGATCGCCCAGTTCATTTCGGGCATGGTCCATATCACCTTCCCGCACAGCCTCGCTAATTTCCGCGACTTCTTCTTTCACCTTGTCCAGCACCCCCTCAATATCCGCCCAATCAAACTTCATTCCGGCGGCATGGCGCTGGACATGCATGGCCGCTTCAACGGGACAGCTATTCTTTTTACTGCACCCATAGCATTCTTGTTCTGACATCGGTAACTCCTCCTACACTCAACACATGTCTATACATATTTGGCTTGAATCAGTCCGATAGGGTTCCGTCCTTGTTCCGGTATCGGTATCGTGTGGGAAACGAGCCCGCTCTCCGCTCTGAAATGTGGGTCTATCATACCATGAATTCGGAAGCAATTAAATACAGAATCCGGACCGTCCGTCCATTGCTCCAATGGACATATCGATACCCGCCCCGGTTACAAAGTCAAGACACATCCAAAACCAACGGCAATCTGCTGGAGCGGAGGCTCTTATTTTGAAAAGGAAAGGTTCACATTCCCGATTCAATACCTTGATCACAGGTAAATCCCTCTGCTAAGATTTAAATCCTGACAAAACAACATAGTTAACCAAAGGAGATTTTTCTGCATGAAACCGATATCAAGAAGGTCTTTCATTAAAAATGCCGCTACCGGCGCAGGCGCTGCGGCGGCAGTGCTGGTCGGAACCTCAAAGACAACGTGGGCGGGCGCCAATGACCGGGTCCGCGTCGCCGTGATGGGCATCAACGGCCGCGGCCGAAGCCACCTGGGTGCCTACACCAAAATGGATAATGTGGATGTGGTTACCCTGTGCGACGTAGACTCACGCCTTTTTAACGCGCGGGCGAAAGAATTCTTCACCCGGGCCGGCAAGCCGGAACCAAAGATGGAGCAGGACATCCGCAAGGTGCTGGAAGACAAGGACGTGGATGCCATCTCCATCGCCACGCCGAATCACTGGCACTCCCTGGCGACCGTTTGGGCCTGCCAGGCGGGCAAGGATGTCTACGTCGAAAAGCCGATGACCCATAATATTTTTGAAGGGCGCAAGGTGGTCGAGGCGGCCGAGAAGTACGGACGCATTGTTCAGCACGGCACACAACTGCGCAGCAATCCGGGGTTCCAGGAAGGGATCCGGGAACTAAAGAACGGTATCATCGGGGATGATGTGTATATGGCCCGGTGCGTATGCTACAAATGGCGTCCCAGCATCGGCAAGGGCCAGCCCGGACAACCGCCGGAAGGTCTGGATTGGAATTTGTGGCAGGGACCGGCCCAGGAAACGCCCTTCATGGTCAACGAAAAAGGCGAAGGCATTTATGTACATTACTTCTGGCACTGGGTATGGGCCTACGGCAACGGCGACATCGGCAACCAGGGCGTGCACCAGCTCGACGCCGCCCGCTGGGGTCTTGGCGTCAACGTACCCTACCGTGTAACGTCCATGGGCGGCATGTTCCTTTGGGACGATGCGAAGGAAATCTACAATGTCTCTTCCACCTCCTTCATGTTCAAGGGCGAAGACGGCAAGGACAAAATGATGACCCTCGAAGTGCGGCCCTGGTGCACCAACGACGAAGCCGGCGGCACCTCCTTCGGCGTGATCTTCTACGGGTCTGAAGGATGGATGACCTTTCCCGGCTACGGCAGTTACAAGGCCTATAAAGGCAAGGGCAATGAGCTCATTAAGGAAGGGGATGATGGTGATGACATGTATCATTACCAGAATTTCATCGACTGTATCCGCAGCCGCGACGCGGGCAAACTCAACGCGCCACCTATCGAAGGCCACTATTCCTCCGCCCTCTCCCATTACGCGCTCACCGGCGCCCGCGTCAACCGTGTCCTGGAAATTGACACCGAGAAAGAAGCGGTAAAGAACGACGATGAGGCCAACAGCATGCTGACCCGGGTCTACCGCGAACCCTTTGTGGTACCTGAAACCGTGTAATTCGATACATAACAGCAGCAGGAATATCCAAACCTGTGAGATTGTACAAACATTCTCACAGGTTTTCTTTTCTTAGAATGGATATTCTGCCTTATGTTATTCATGTTTCGGGCGTGCGCTTTAACCACAATCTTCTATTTATCGAACGCCACGGCAGGAACGTCAAATCGGCGCGCAAATCGCAGGGGCGCAAAGGGGAACGTAGCCTGTAATGGCGTTACGAGATACAATTTCGCATCGAGCCCTTAGGGTGGGAACGAGTTGTCACGCACGACTTGTGGGCCCTGCACACCACCGGCTATCCCTAAGGAGCCACCGGTCTACAAGGGGGGGGTACTGCACACCGCACTATACCCGCCCCATAATGGGAAACGGCTTCACATAAAATGTAGTGACCATATCCGAAATCTGGAACGATACACCTGTATAGTAATAATAATATTTTTGAAACTTGAAATAGGCCGGTAATAAGAAGTACAAGGAATGGTGGTAAATATACTCTCTATAACAGTAAATGTGGGGCACACGGACGCGATTAGGTATGCATGGCCCATTTCGCGTGCTGCTTTTCAGATAACCATGGGAAAATACATTGGCAACTCTTTAATGACCATTTGCATAAGGCTTTGAGATCAATCTGAAAGTAGGATAAAGCACTATATAAAATTGGTATTTACAACGCCAGGAGTGTGACACAAATGAAACGCATTTACCAGGGACGTGTTGTGGGTGCGGAACTGCTGCAGGCGAAGGGCAAGGGAAAGGGCCATAACGAGAGATCAGAACCAATTGACAGTTGGGAAGACGTACTGTGGCAGCATTACAGTCTTTTTCAGGATGCCATCAACTATTACATCGTGGCCTTACTTGCCATGGCAACGTCCAAAGAAAATCCGCTTTACAAGATACGATGTCATCTTGAAGGTGATGGTGATTTTCAAGTTTGGAATGATTTTAGAAAAAGAGGAGTTTTACGGCCGGGTATGTGTCATTCACTTGGCAAATATTTTAAACACCGTGAAGAGACACTTACTCTTAAAGAATGTTTTAGGATGATAGTGTCAGGAAATAATGAAGTTCATGAAGTAATTGACTTGGCTTTGCAGGAATTGCTCCAGACCTGTTCTGGAGACGGTGCCATACAAAAAGAAGGACGGTCTATGTTTCCGAGGTTTTGCGACCCGGAATATGGAGGTCAATATTATCTACAGAAGATTGACAAAGATAAAGCGCAGAAAAGGCTGGCAACATACCTTCATGACGGGAACAACGCTTCTGACCTTCAAAAAGTAAAGGCTCATCTGAAATTTGAATGGTTTGCCAATATTGCGAAGGGTTCTGCGCCGAAGAAAGGGAATACTGCCAAGCAAGTACTAAAAGACGCTTTGAGGTATTTAGTAGAGAAACACTCTATAGCAGAAAAATCAAAAGGTCGTCTTGAAAAATTAATAGAAGATTTGCCGGATTCGGTAACGATACAATCTTATACAGGCGGCAGTGTCAACAAGGACATTTTGGAAAAAAAATTCTATACTTACCTGTTGTTTACACATGTCGAACAAAGTGAAGAACTTTTCAACGTATTGCGTAATACCTACAGACCGCCAAAGGAAGCACGCAAAAAAACAGTTAAAAAGACAGAAGAACTGGATCTGTCGAAGTTTGATGATGACCCAGTAAAGCTTGCACGGGGAGAAAGAGGCTATATATTTCCTGCATTTACGTGCTTTCTAGAAAAAAACGAGGTGGATAATAATGCCAGGAAAGCCTGGAAAGAGTTCGACATAGCGGCTTTCAAAGAGGCTCTAAAAACCATCCACCAGATAGACCTTAAGGAAAAAGAACGCGCCGGCGAACGCGCTGGAATACAAAGAAATCTTGACTATATGCGCGGAAAAACAGGGGAATGGAAAGAGGAGGACTCTGAGGACGAAGCGCCGCCCCGTATGGCCGGCGACCCGCGCATTGAACGTCTTGAAGCAATTCTCAAAACGGACCTGGCTGCGGAGTATGAGATGGTGGAAGGAGAATCTGTTTCCTATGGACTGCAGAAACGTACTATTAGGGGATTTCGAGAGATTAAAAAGCGATGGCAGAAGATTGTAAAAGCGGGGGAACCTTTCAGCGGTGAAAAAAGGGAACTTCTTTTATCTATCTTGAAGGACTATCAGACCGAAAATCCTGAGGGTATTGGAAGTGTCCTTTTATTTGAAAAACTTACAGAGCGTAATAATTGGCTAATTTGGCAGGAACCGCCCGAAGCCACGCGTCAAGCATGGCAAGAACAGCAGTTTGCGGAAGACCCGCTCGATGCCATGGTTCGGAGGAGCGAGTACCAGGAAAGAATAGAGAAATTATCGCAGCCGGTTCGCCTTACCCCTGCCGACCCGGACTATTCAGGAAGACAATACCTGTTCTCTGATTGGAAAGCGGGCTGCAAGCATGAACCGGGAGTGTCTGCGGTGAAAGTCGCCTGCGCCATGGTAGATGCCGATACTTGCCGGTGGCAGTACAGGATGATTCGTTTGGCATATAGCGCCCCGCGCATGGTGCGAGATGGGATGAAAAGTGTTGATGAGACAGATGCTGGGGGCGCAGTCTGGATGCAACCCATGGTGGAGGCGTTGCTTCCAAGCAGGCAAATACCGATGGATTTCACTAAAACTGCCGTCGGATTGATGCCCGTTGTAGGTCTGTCTGGAAAGAAGAAGACCCTACTGAATTTTCCTGTGGAAATAGAAGACCGGATAGTTGCGGAACAGTTAAAAAAACAGCGATTTACAGAGGCTGATTTTATAAAATTTAAGGATAGCAAAAGATATATTCGATGGTTTACAGATAAGGTCAAAGACACACCTGCCTGGACAAACAACGATACTTTTACCTGTCTGGCCGCCGATTTGGGTCAAAGGGATGCCGCCGCATTTGCCATCGTGGAGGCAAGCACAAAGAAGAATCACGGTGCACGCTACATTGGTGACTATGAGGGTGATTTTTGGTATGCGCGTCTTCGTCAAACAGGATTGCTCCGGTTACCCGGTGAAGACGCGCGCGTTTGGCGTAATAACAGGCTGCGTACTGAATTGAGCGGGGAACGGGGGCGGTCGGCGACGGAGACGGAACAACTAGATGCATTTGCCATTTGCCGTGAATTGGAGCAGGATCCTCGTTTATTTGGAGAGGACATCTCGCGCCTTTCCTATCCGGAACTAAACGATAAACTTCTGGTCATTATGAGACGGGCACAGTCCCGCCTGGCGCGCCTTCACACCTGGGCGTGGATGATTGAATCCGGCAAGAATAAACAGAAGAAGAATGCTTTTGAAGGAATAATAAAAGAGGATTCTTTTTCTGAGTCTTTCCGCAAACTTGCCGAACAGAACGACGCTGTCAAGGTAAAAACAAAACTGATACAAGAAATCAAACTTATCAGACCGCTGTTGGTTAAGAATCTGCAGGAGATTGCCAATAGGATTTTGCCCCGGCGGGATGCGGTTTGGGTATGGCGGGAACGGAACGAAACCGGCAGCGGCTGCGTGCTGGCGTTGGAACGCCGTAAAGACCGGGACGGCACCGTATTGATTCGCGGACAACGCGGACTGTCGCTGGAACGAATTGAGCAGGTTGAGGAACTTCGCAGGCGTTGTCAATCCCTGAACAGGACGCTTCTTCACGAGCCCGGCACAAAGCCCTTGATGGGGCGTGCCGCCAGGGGCATCGAATTGCCGGATCCCTGTCCGGAAATTCTGGGAAAAATGGAGGCCTTGCGCGAGCAGCGGGTTAACCAGACAGCCCATCTGATTGTGGCGGAGGCTCTCGGGGTAAGGCTTTGTAACCACAATAAAACTAAACAGCAGCGACAGTTAAGAGACATCCATGGCGAATATGAGCGTATACCCGGACGCGAACCGGTAGACCTTGTCGTATTGGAAGACCTGTCACGTTATCTTAGTTCCCAGGACAGGCCGAGACGGGAGAACTCGAGGCTTATGAAATGGTGTCACCGCGCTATCCTCGCAAAAGTTAAAGAACTCTGTGAACCTTACGGAATAGCGGTGCTGGAAACCCCGGCGGCATGGTCATCCAGATTCTCATCGCGGGATGGAAAACCCGGATTCCGGGCTGTTGAATTGGTCCCGGGCCATAAGTACAAATTTCCCTGGAACCGGGATTTACAGAAATATGCGGACGTTACAGACGGCAAGAAAAAGGTGGACGCCACCGAAAGGACACGTTTGCAGAAGGTTCATCACTTCTTCGAGATTTTGGAAAAAGTCAATGCGGACAAAAAGAAGAAGGGGACCAAACAACGTTCCTTGTTGGCCCCTCTGGCCGGAGGTCCCCTCTTTATCCCGTTCCAAGGACCGGCAATGCAGGCGGACATAAATGCGGCGTTGAATCTCGCATTACGGGCTATCGCCGCCCCGTGGGTGCACGATATTCACCCGCGGATAAGGACGGAACGGGCTCCGGATACAGGCCTTCGGGTACGCCGCGACAACATCTTGGAAAAACGCCGGTGGAAGGAAGCCTATCCGGTGCGGCTTGCCCAGGACTCGGAAAGCATCCGGTTGGCGGCGGACAGAAACCCAAATTTCTTTGTCGACCTGGATAAGTGCTCCCTCTATGGCCGCGCTGAAATAAACGGCATTATGGTTGCAAGCGGGTCCGGATTATGGGGCACGATGAACCAGAAAGCATGGGAGATTGTCAACCGTCTGAATGCGGACCGTCTCAAGAATTGGGGCTTTGACAGAATGCTGGAGGAGAAGGCAGATGAGGAGGAAATACCCTTTTGACGTTGCTGAATGATGATGCTTCTTCACAGGAGGCAACAGATGCATTGCCTCGGCTACCAGTGCGCAGACTGCATAACTTCGCCTATTGTCCCCGTCTTTTCTATCTGCAATGGGTGGAAAATCTGTTCGTTGAAAATGGAGACACCATAGAGGGACAGCACGTTCACAGAAACGTGGACAAGCCCACCGTATTGGACGAAAATGAAAAGGCTTCCGCACTGCCGGAGGGTGCGCGCCTGAGAAGCCTGCGTTTAGAAAGTATATTCCTGGGGCTTACAGGCGTGATTGACCTTGTAGAGGAACGCAACGGTATCATCCGTCTTGTGGATTTTAAAAAAGGGGCTGCGCGCAGGGACGAAAACGGGGAGCGAGCACCCAAGTATCCGGACCTTGTCCAGGTGCTTGCCTATGTGATGATGCTGCACGAGGAAAACATCTATCCGGAGGAGGCCACCATTTACTATGCGGCTGAAAAACGACACGTCCTTGTGCCGTTGACGCCGGAAAACTATGCGCAATGCCGCCAGTTAATAAAGCAAGCCAAAGAAACGGCTATAGCCGGAAAATGCCCGCCGCCGCTTGAGGAGGATTCGCGCTGTCTCTATTGCTCCGCCTATCCCATTTGCCTTCCCAATGAGAGTGCCTACTGGGCACACGGTAATGGTTGTGAGCGGGAAATAGTCCAGCCGCCCCGGCCTGAAAATGACGAAGGGGAAGTTCTTATCGTACAAAAAGCCGGCGCTGTTGTCGGTATTCGCGCACAACAGTTCACGGTATCCTTTCGGGACGAAGTGTTAAAAAAATTGCCCGTGCGGCAAGTGCGCGCCATCTACCTCTATGGAGCAATCCAGGTCACCGCGGCGGCGGCCCAGTTTTGTCTTGAAAACGAGGTGGATGTGTCCTACTTTAGTCCTGCCGGAAGATTCCTGGGATTGCTCCGCGGACTGCCGGCGTCCGGAATTGATGCGCGCCTTGGCCAATACCGGGCGTATGAAAACCTGCCTGTACGCCTGCTTCTTGCGCGGGAATTCATACGCGCTAAAATCCATAACCAGCGGGTGATGCTCATGCGAAATGCCAATCCACAGCCGCAGTCCATTTCAGAACTGGAGCATCTTCGCGACCGGGCACTGGAAGCTCAGGATATCACTTCACTTATGGGTACGGAAGGCCGCGCCGCCGCCATCTATTTTTCCGAGTTTTCCGGCATGTTGCGCGAAGGACTGGGATTCTCCTTTGAGGCTCGCAACAGGCGGCCGCCCCGCGATCCTGTCAATGCGCTCCTGTCTTTGGCGTATAGCGTTCTTTCAAAGGAGTTTACAGGAGTGTGTTACTCCGTGGGACTGGACCCCTTTGTGGGTTTCCTGCATGCGCCCAGGTATGGCCGTCCAGCCCTCGCCCTGGACCTGATGGAGGAGTTTCGCCCCCTTATCGCGGACAGTGTTGCGATAAGTCTCATTAACCGGCAGGAACTTGACCGTGGAGACTTCATTTTCTCTTCCAACGGCGTATTCCTTGCGGAAGAAGGGAGGCGCTCTTTCTGGGAGGCCTACTCTCGGAGGATGGATACGGAAATTAAACACCCTGTCTTCGGCTATAAAATGGCCTACAGAAGAATGATTGAAGTCCAATGCAGGCAGGTCTGGCGCGTGTTGCGCGGGGATGTGACTGCTTACCAGGGATTTACAACCCGATAATATGAAAAGAACCCGATACCTCGTCTGTTACGATATCCGTGACCCGAAACGTCTTCGCAAAATAGCCCAAATTGTAAGTGCTTTCGGCTATCGCCTGCAATTTTCCATCTTTGAGTGTGCCTTGGACAATCAAAGGCTACAGCAACTACGTTGTGCCATTGATCCAGAAATCAAACACGATGAAGACCAAATCATGTTTGTATCCCTGGGGGAGTCAAGCAACAACGAAGGTCTGCGTATTGACACCATGGGCCTTCCATACGCCAAAAAGACAAAAATAACCATAATATAGTTTGTTATGCCCTGCCCTGTTGAACTTCAGCCTTGTATATGCTACAATAACTTCGGCTAAGGCCATTGACCGCTTTCTACCGCCCTCGGAAAGCCAAGTTTTCCGCTCTACGAGCGCCACAGTGCGCTCGGATTTCGTGACACGCACTCGCGGGTTATCTTTCTTGCAATAATTGAATAAGTTATGGAGCCGGAGAGACCAGTAACAAGGCATGATAACTTTATACCACGGTCATTTCGAATGGGGTACTCGCAAAACACAGTTTCTATACCCGAAAAACAGTACTGATATCCGGGGTGGAGTGCACACCATGCAGAGCAGATAACCTTGAGGCGGCTTGCCCTTCGAGTAATCGCTCAAATACTCCGTGAGTGCACACCATGCAGAGCAGATAACCTTGAGGCGGAGCCCCCCGAAGGGAATTATTTACGGGCCTCCCGGAGTGCACACCATGCAGAGCAGATAACCTTGAGGCGGTGGATTTCTTCGCCGTGCTTGCCCATCCCCAGGCTAGTGCACACCATGCAGAGCAGATAACCTTGAGGCGGGGTACGGCGTGGCCGTTAATCCGATGACGCGCATGAGTGCACACCATGCAGAGCAGATAACCTTGAGGCGGTAGATTCCCCTCATCATCTGGAAATTCAACCTCCCAGTGCACACCATGCAGAGCAGATAACCTTGAGGCGGATACACGGGACCACAGTCCCCACATCCCTCTATGAAGTGCACACCATGCAGAGCAGATAACCTTGAGGCGGAAGGAGGAGGGTCTGGTGGTGCTGCTGGTGGCTCCAGTGCACACCATGCAGAGCAGATAACCTTGAGGCGGGTGCAGGTACAAAATCATCCAATCAATTACCCGCATTAGTGCACACCATGCAGAGCAGATAACCTTGAGGCGGACAAAGACAGGCAATTTTTTCCATCTGTTCATTGAGAGTGCACACCATGCAGAGCAGATAACCTTGAGGCGGACATGAAAACTCCCTACCCGTGGTTTGGCGGCAAAGTGCACACCATGCAGAGCAGATAACCTTGAGGCGGCCTGTTGCGCGAACAAATATTCCGGCGTAGGATTAAGTGCACACCATGCAGAGCAGATAACCTTGAGGCGGGCCGTTTGACTTTCATGTTTTTCTTCACATTTTTAGTGCACACCATGCAGAGCAGATAACCTTGAGGCGGCGATCAATCAGGCGCTTTGCCCCGTCGAACGGCCAGTGCACACCATGCAGAGCAGATAACCTTGAGGCGGCGCCGTCCATTGACATTGTACTCGATAACGGAATTCAAGTGCACACCATGCAGAGCAGATAACCTTGAGGCGGACGGCGAGACAATGGGCATGCTCGCGGGCAGCGTCGAGTGCACACCATGCAGAGCAGATAACCTTGAGGCGGTAAGCCCAGCGCACGGAGTTCGACGACCTGTCTCCAGTGCACACCATGCAGAGCCGATAACCTTGAGGCGGCAATGTCGCCACGTTGAGCGCTACGGGCCTTGACAGTGCACACCATGCAGAGCAGATAACCTTGAGGCGGGCGTATGATTTCCTTTAGTGGTCATTGTCGTCCTCAGTGCACACCATGCAGAGCAGATAACCTTGAGGCGGAAGCACACACCGTTGCTACGGGATTGCGTGACAAGTGCACACCATGCAGAGCAGATAACCTTGAGGCGGCCTTTCTGTCCGGTCAATATGGTCAATATGGTTAATAGAGTGCACACCATGCAGAGCAGATAACCTTGAGGCGGACCGCGTCGAGGTCAAAACGCTTCGACCGGTCACCGAGTGCACACCATGCAGAGCAGATAACCTTGAGGCGGCACATCAACTCAGACACACTGCAGCAACCGAGATAGTGCACACCATGCAGAGCAGATAACCTTGAGGCGGGGCGCATCCTGGTCGAGTCGGGACAGGCCCATTAGTGCACACCATGCAGAGCAGATAACCTTGAGGCGGTTGTTACTTATGATGATCCTTATAAGGACTCTGAAAGTGCACACCATGCAGAGCAGATAACCTTGAGGCGGACGCAAGGCCATGATCCTATATTTCGGGTGTTGGTATAGTGCACACCATGCAGAGCAGATAACCTTGAGGCTTTATACTACGTGTGCCTGCACCCGCGTGAAGTAGACCCTTCACAACACCAACTATCCTTAAGGAACCACCGGTGTACAAGGTTCTCGAAGTACAACTCCGACTACAATGGCGTTAAGAAGTACAATTACCGTAACAAGCAAACCAAGTATTCCCGTCATTGCGAACGAAGTGAAGCAATCTCGTTTTGTAATAAGCCTGTTTTACGCCGAGAGCGTTATGCTGCACTCGCGATGCCGGGGTAACACGTGTGGACGGGGTACCACACTTTCCTTTCTTCAACGAACCGTTGCTGTGGACGATGTGGGGCGTGCAATGACGGAATACGAATCGCGGGTACTGCATTAATAGAAAACTTATTTTTCACAGCAGGCGGGGCTGGTCATCCCCAGTCGTTAGGGTTTTGCCGAGGTGCTTGAAGGCGTGGGGGGTGGCGACGCGGCCCTGGGGGGTACGTTTCAGGAAACCGATCTGGATGAGGTAGGGCTCGTGCACTTCTTCGAGGGTCTGGCGTTCTTCGCCCACGGCCACGGCGAGGGAGGCGGCGCCGACCGGCCCGCCACCGAATTTGTCCATCAGTACACATAATATCTGGCGATCCATATCATCGAGTCCCAAATCGTCTATGCGCAAGAGTTTCAAGGCGGCGTCGGCTTGTTCGCGGGTGATGACGCCGTCGCCCTTGACCTGGGCGAAGTCGCGTACGCGGCGGAGCAGGCGGTTGGCGATGCGGGCCGTGCCCCGGGAACGGGACGCGATTTCGAGTGCGCCGTCGGGTTCGATGGGCACGTTGAGGATGCGCGCGGAACGGGTAACGATGCATTCCAGTTCTTCCGGGCTGTAGAGGTCGAAGCGGCAGGTGTCGCCGAATCGTGCGCGGAGCGGGGGAGTGAGCAGGCCCGCGCGGGTGGTGGCGCCGATCAGGGTGAAGGGCCGCAGCCCGATTTTCATGGACCGGGCCGTGGGCCCCTTGCCGAGCATGATGTCCACCTCGAAATCTTCCATGGCGGAATAGAGGGTTTCTTCCACGGCGTGGTTCAGGCGGTGGATTTCGTCAATGAACAGGATGTCGAATTCGTCGAGGCTGGTCAGGATGGCGGACAGGTCGGCCTGGCGTTCGATCACCGGCCCGGCGCTTTGCTTGATATCCACGTTCATTTCGTTGGCGATAATGCGCGCCAGGGTGGTTTTGCCCAGTCCGGGCGGGCCGCAAAGGAGCAGGTGGTCCAACGGTTCGCCCCGCTGCCGCGCCGCCTGGATGGCGATACGCAGTTTGTCCTTGATGGGCTCTTGCCCCGGAAAATCCTCCAGGCGCCTGGGGCGTATCTGGTCATCGTAGGAAGCATCGTCTTCCAGGGGCTTCGGCGCCATGATATTATCTTTGGGCATGATTCACCTTCGCCAGGGAGCGCAACGCGGCGCGCACCAACTCCTCGTCGGAAGCGTCGGTTCCCAGGGTTTCACGGGCATGGACCGCCGCTTTTCTCGCTTCGGCCGGGGAACAGCCCAAACTCATCAGGGCTTCGTATACATCGTCCCCTTCCGTATTGGCAGCCGCATCGGGCGCACCGAGCAGCGCGCTGAGTTCCGGCACCCCGCCCATTTTTGTTTTCATTTCCAATATAATGCGCTGGGCCAGTTTTTTACCAACGCCTGGCGCGCGGCTTACCGCAGCGACATCCTGCTCCTGAATCGCCCGGGCAAAGGCATCCACGCTCAGCACGGACAGCAATCCGAGAGCGGCCTTTGGGCCTACGCCGTTAATGTCGAGGCACATGGTGAACAGCGTTTTTTCCTGTTCGGTCAAGAATCCAAAGATTTGAAAGCTGTCTTCGCGGATATGGCAATAGGTCAGCAGCGAGGTCTCGTGATCCCGCGTCAGTTTACGTTGGACCACATCGGGCACCCATACATCGAAACCGATGCCGTTTACGTCCAAAACGATGCGGTTGGGGCCGCTAAACAGAACGCGGCCGCGCAGTGATGCAAACATGGCGTATGTTACCCCATAAACTGCTCAGGCGATATATTCTTTGATAAAATGCCAAATCGCCGCCCATAGCGAGTTGGCGGTTTCAGGCGCGCCGCCCGTGGCCTGCCGGTGCGCAAAACCATAAGTGAGGATGCCGGTTACGGCGGTCCACTCCGGCGCGTCAATAGCGTCGGGAATCTCCTGGAAGCCCAACGGCGTGCCGATTCTTGTTTCCACGCCGCTTTTAAGGTAAATGATACGGTCCAGGTTGTTAATGTTGGCGCCGCCTCCGGTAATCACCAGCCCGCGCGGCAACGCATAGAGAAGCCGTTTTTCGTTAAGTGTGCCGCAAATCTGGTCCGTCAATTCATTGGCGCGCAGAAAAACGATTTCATCGAGGACGCTTTTCTTGATGGTGGTAGGGGCTCCCGTGACGGTGTGGGAGAGTTTTATCGTCACATCATTGGCGGAAGGGGAGGCCTGGGATGACGGCGTATTTTCATCCGCGTATAAATCCAGGTTGATGCCGTAATCCATGACGAGTTCCGTCGCTTCCGCAAAGGAAATCCGCAACACGGAGGCGACATCGTTAATAATATCGCCGCACCCCCATTTATAGGCGCCCGCTTCGATGACTTTTCCGTTTTGATACACCACAATGCCGGAACAGGTTGCGCCGAGATTCACTACGGCGGCGCCCGACTTCTTGTCTTCAGGAAGCAGGCAGCCATAGGCGGCCGCGAGAGGTGTAAAGACAAAATCGGCGACCGTCAGTCCCTCATTTTCAATGCACTGCCTGAGGTTGTTTTCAAGAAAGGCGCTGAGTTGTGTGTAGCGGAGACGTCCTGTCAATACATTCCCCCGCATATTCAGGGGGTTCATAACGGGCATGTTGTCGAGCAACCATTCTTCCGAGACAATACAGCCGATGGACCGGGATCCGGATGCAACGGAACCCAGTTCGGCATTTTTTCGCGCCTGAATAAGATGTTCCGGTTTTACAAGACCATTTTCGACTTGTACTTTTCCCTCAAAGAGGTTTGATTTCACCGTATCGCCCTGAATGCCGCAATACACCGACACAATCCGCTCGCCGGCCATGGCGCGGGCGGCGTCCAGGGCTTTGCGAAATGCTTTCGCCGCGGCCTGTATATTCTGTATGGCACCGAAATGGACACACTCTTTGGACAACGCTTGTCCGTATCCCGTAATTAAAAACATGCCTTCCGGTGTACGGCGCCCAATAAGTACGCGGATGGCATAACTCCCGAAATCAACCGCTGCAACGACATCACCTTTTCCGGACATAAACCAGAACTCCTTATACTTTCCCTAATTGATTTGGCCTATCGACTTTTTTTTTAGAAGGAGAAATGCACCTTTCAAAGCAGGTAGCCATTCCCTGGCGGCGCTTCCTCAGGAATATCTGTGGCAGGATTCAGCGTCAGTTTGATTGCCTCCAGCGCGGCACGCCTTGTTTCCGCCTCTTCGCGGGCCAGGCAGATATCCATTTCAATGCCGCTCTTGCTGTCAATCTTGTCTTTTGTGTCCAACTGTAATTCTTCGAGGTGTTGGTGCATGCCCTCCACCTCTTGTTTCAACGCCTCGATTTCCGTCTGCAGGCGACTTTCGTTATTAAGAACGTCCTCCTTCTCGAGTTGTTTGTTACCGATACGGTTGACTTGTTCCGCGCGCCTTTGCTGCAACGCTTCAATCTGGGCGTCAATATCTTTCAGTTCGGCTTCAAACTGCACCAGGCTATCGTCCAGCGCGGTAATATGTTCACGGCATGCGCAGCATTCACCATCGCGGGTTGCCAGCAGTTCTTCGGTCTGAAGCAGGTTGCGCGCAGCCAAATCCACCGCGTCCTGGGCATTTCTGATGGACTGGGCATTTTCCACGAGGCGCTGTTCCGCTGCTGCCACAGCAGCCTCCGCCTGGTCCAACTCAATTTGAGCCATGGCGAGCGCGAGCCCCAAGGCCGCGGACTTGGCATCATGAACGGCACCCTTGGACATGGCTTCCCGGGCGCGGTGCAACAGGTATTCCGGGGTTTCCTTGTCCGCCGGCATCTGCAGAGGGGGCGTTGTCCGGGCTTCTGGGGCCCCTTCCGGCACAACATGCGCTTCAGCAGGCGCGCCCGACTGTACATCGGAAACCGTTTCCTCGATATAAGAAAGATTTTCATCGCAACGCTGTGAAGGAAGATTTTCCTCGGCAGACGCCTTTCCCGCCGTGTCTGTCTCATGAACTCCGCGGGCTTCTTCAACGGGGATATTTTCTGAAAGTTGTTCCTGCGGATCTTTGTCCTCCACCACAAATGCCGCCTGTTGTTCCTCTTCTTCCTCGTCGAAGTCTTCCTCTTCTTCTATTTTCACCTCAGGCTCCGAAGTATCCTCGAAGAGAAGGTCATCCCCGACCCCATCGTCTTCAACTGGGCCGCGCTCCGGTTCCGACTCCTCCAGCAGTTCATCGAGGTCCTCGCCGGTTTCAAATTCGTCTGAGACATCCTCCGTATCCAGGTCCGCTTCTACCTCTTTGCCGGTATCCGAATCCGTAGAGGTATTATTTTCAGCAGCGGCTTTTGGAAAGGCGATAATGGTATTGGAGATCGTTTCCTCCTCACCATATTCCTCGTCTTCCGGATCCAGGGAGAGCGGCGGTATGTCGCTGTGAGCGGCACCGGATTTTCTGCGGGGAGGGGTGGAAGCCCGCCCTTTTACAGAGGGGAATTCCTCATCCCGTTGGTCCTCCCGGGATACAGGTCCTGCTTCGCTGAAACTTTCCCGGGGGGGCTCCGGTTCCTTCTCTTCACCCGTCGTCACCATTTTTCCCACAGGGACATTTTTTTCTTCCTCGTAAACCTCCTCTTCCTCATCGTCCCTCGCGAGGGGAATTCCCACCTTTTCCAACTCTTCCACGGTCTTCTGGTAGAGCGCCTTCCACTTGCGTACCAAGCTGGACTGGATTTTATCCACAATGATATCGCCAACCATGATGGAGAGAAGGCCATAACTGTTATTAAGAAAGGGGAGGCTTTCGGTCCAGCGACCTTGCCTGTCATAACTGTGCAGAATGCGGGCCGTATCGATAAGGGCGTCCCGCATGGGAACCAAATCGCATTCGATGGCTATTTCGATTCCAGTAGCCAGTTCATTCATGTATTTTTCGACCCATTCAGGGCCATTTGAAGTAAACCGGGCCTGCCCCAACAACCGCTGAAGCCTGTTCACGGCGCCGGACAAATTATTAATCGGATCGGCCGACATTCGCCGCGAGGCGGGTTCAGGTTCCGCAGCGCGGGGCTCTGGTGTTTCTTTACATTCCGAGCTATCGATAACCTCCACTTCTTCCGGCATGGTATCGGATTGCCGTACTGAATTCGTTTCGGGAGACGCATGTCCGAATAACGTCCATCCTCGTGATTTACTGAATCGCACTGTATCTTCCTCCGGGTCCGGTCTTAAAAACCTCCGTCCTTAAAACAATATATGGTGTAAGATAACGCCCTTCAGGGCTCTTACACCACAATATAATGACATATTCGACACTAAAATTCAATGTTTTTTTGCAGATAGCGTGAACACCATGCGCCGGGTGTATCCTGTCGCCGGGAAATATGACCCGCTTCCAAGTGATACCCCGATTCATTCACGGGTCTTCAGGAAAGCATCCCACAGGTCC
>Ga0116149_1001515_pt1 | contig 27867 bp, 19 predicted proteins | sample AD_UKC057_MetaG_FD_89787 | JGI IMG/M metagenome (GOLD analysis project Ga0116149, IMG submission 89787) | Active sludge microbial communities of municipal wastewater-treating anaerobic digesters from USA - AD_UKC057_MetaG | ecosystem: Engineered > Bioreactor > Anaerobic > Digestate | place: USA...
ACCCGCATGTGGATTCCGCAAGAGTGTCACCCATCGGGAGATGATCTTATAGATGGGCAGTCCTGCCATCTCCCAAAACTTCAACGTCACAGTGTTCCCAGACATGCCAAGTTTCCCAGGCACGTACCATTTTCCGCCATCTCGCCCCTCGTACTCCACGGCTTCCATGCGGAGGGATGGGATATTGGTCATCACAGCGAGGGACATCAATGTGTAGGCTGATGTCACTCCTGATGCCACATGTGTGGGGATCTCTGGGAAGAACACCATGCCATATCCACCAATCATGGGATCCCAACCCGCAGCGCGATGTGTACCAAAGAACTTGCGAAATGGATCAATACCATTCGGAGATGCGGGTGGAGTAAACGCCATAAACGGATTCATTTGACTGTTATGCTTATCTGCTCCCGCCGCCATTTTCTACTACTCCTGTGGCCCCACTGGGTTTGTCATATTTGCGGTTTGACCTGTGCATGTGGCGAGTTCGCTGCTGATATTGTCTTCGACCTGAGAAACCATACTATCGACTTGTGCTTGCGCGGCGGAGATGAGATCTGGACTTGTGTATGGGTAGTGATCGAATTGGAACTCACATTCGAATTCAATCTTGTCTTGTGTGGTGATCTCGCCGCCAAAGATCTCGTCCTTGATGTCGAGTGGCATAACACCAGCATAGCATTTCGCGAATTGGACCCTCATATCGGGTGTGCATGAGCAGTAAACCATGCGACCTTTGTACGCACTCTGATTCCAGTTCACATCGGTCATAAAACCCGCATGTGGATTCCGCAAGAGTGTCACCCATTTAGAGATGATCTTATAGATGGGCAGTCCTGCCATCTCCCAAAACTTCACAGTAATCGTGTTCCCAGACATGCCAAGTTTCCCAGGCACGTACCACTTACCACCATCGCGACCTTCATACTCCACGGCTTCCACACGGATAGATGGAATGTTAGTCATTACCGCAAGTGACATCAATGTGTGCGCGGTTGTCGATCCCGAGGCAACATGTACTGGAAGTTCGGGAAAGTACACCATGCCATATCCACCAATCATGGGATCCCAGCCTGCTTGCCGATTCGTTCCAAAGAACTTTCGAAAGGTGTCAATTCCCTCGGGGGATGCGGGTGGAGTAAACGCCATAAACGGATTCATTTGACTGTTATGCTTATCTGCTCCTGCAGCCATTGTCCATGCCTCCTACTCATGTGTGTTTATGCAACAAAGATGATGGGTGGAGCACAACATCCCTCCACCCATCAGAGAATATCAGCTGCTCCTCTTAAACGGTGATGGACAGCAGAATCTGGTAGATCACCATCTTCGGCTTGATACCCACATCAACACGCAATTTGTGATTCAGTTTGTCATACTCCGAAGCGTACACCCGAACGCTGTATCCCTCAAGAGCACCCCGAGAGAACAGACCCGCCAGGAATCCCTTCACCGCACTGTCCACCATGCGATGTGTTTCGAAGTCGTTCAGCTCGAAGAGCATGTACTTCAGACTGTACTCAAGCGACCGCTGAATGTACTGCACGAGACGAACGACGTTCACGTCCTGCAGCTTTGAGGGCTTCAGATAGGATGTTGATTGCCCCCAGATATAATACCCATCCCGAGTTTGCACGATGGGATTGATGCTGTTGAGCACAAATGGATTCTGATATGAGGTTTCTCTGTACAGGTTGTACCGCAGTCGATTGATGCTTGGACATGCTCCACGCACCATGCCCGCAGGAGCATACCACAGCCCAAAGTCACGATCGGTGATGGCATAGGCACGGGCCGCATGATAGACAGGCGAAATCCAGATGTCCTTTCCCGTGAACGCATCATACACTTCACTGTAGGGATCATAGAGCGCGATATATGGGCTGTTGAATGTTTTCGCCACACCCGTGGGAGTCAACCGAGCATCGAGCGCTTGCTTCGGGGTAGCATTGTCCAACATATCAAGCACACCAAAGCAATCATTTTGCCGAGCGGCGATGAGTTGTTCGATGGCTACCTTGACGGGCTTCGGATATCCCGCATCAAACACCAAGGTCATCAAAATGTTTTCCCGATCAAGCACCGAGGTCTCATATGCTGTCATGGGATCGGTTTCTTTGATGGTGGGATTGAGCAGCAATCCAGTATACGCACGCGTCAACAGGGATGTGGCAACTTCCCAACAAATCGATCCATTTGTCCGCCACAGGTTGCCATCGGTGCCATACTCGAGTTGTGGGTACCAGGATGAAGCGATGCCCGAATAGATGTGTTCCCAGTTTGTGAAGAGTGTTTCGATATCCGCATGCAGTGTTTCCAGATAGGGATGATCTCCAGTGAGGAACTCCTCGGAACACGACACACAACGAAGCACGTTGCTGTACCGATTAAGAATGTCGCACACAAAGATGCTGTTGTCTGACAGATCACGAGCCTGTGGATTGAATGACACTTCAAAGGTTTCCACAAGGATTCGTGTATAACTCCCAGCATCCTGATAGATGTCAAGGATCATCGTTTTGTCGCGATCGTTCACACTTTCGCCGGGAATGTCCAGCATTGATGTGGGATGCAACCGAAGCGACATGCGGTATGAGTTGTAATACGAACCACGACCCACAGCATGGAAGATGAACAATGGTTCTGTGGTGTTTCGTGATTCCGCCAGATCGGGACGCGAGGATTGTGTGGCGGCTTCGAGCTCGCTTGTCCGATGGATGTAGCCATAGAACAGCGCCTTGTCGGTTTGTGTCGGATCGTTGGTTGAGTACCACTTTGTATTCTTGATGGGATATGTGCGTGTTGTGTATCGATATGAGTGATATTCGTTGGACACAAACACATACACGGTCCGCACTCGTGTGCCCATGGTGTTGACCATGAGCTGACGGAAGGTCCATGATGCCACATTTGTTGGTGCGCCCTTTGAAGAATCATATGTTGCAAACAATCCATCTTTTCCAACAAACGCACCTGTGGCCATGGCTCCCACAATACATGTAAAATCATTCGGTACAGTGGCTGGAGGTGTGGGCACCGGAGGAGCCATCATCATCTCATATGGAGCCTCGATGTACACGTTGTCTGGTGAGCTGAACACCCATGTATTCAGAATCGAATCCCACGTGGCCACCTGTCCCTCATGCCCCACCCACGAACCAGCGATAACACCCACGGGAATGCTGGTGATGAGATATGAGTCGCCATTCTGCATAATGGTGGGTGGATGATCCGCAATGTTCTTCACCCGAACATATGTGTTTGTGATGTTGATGTCTTCGTTTTCGTCAAGCTTTTCCCACGATGTCAGTGGTGCGCTTTCTGTGTAGTACACATGTGACACATAGGGGGTAGATCCCACAAGAGCTCGACCCACACCAGACACAGGAACAAAATCCCAACCCGTGACCGTTTTCGTTGCGATGGATTGTTCATGTCCATACCACGCCACTTGTGTGGGACTTCCGCCAACAACATCATTCACATAATATCGAGACCCCACAGTGGCCGAAGTTGGAATGGCGGTTCTTGCCGCATTCGGGGACTCTGCCAGTACACCATAGTCCATGGGACCATATTTCATAAATGTAACAGCGCCACTGCCATCCACACCGAGAGCGATGTTGGCGTAGGATGCTTCGATGATCTCGATACCAGGCGACCATTCTCCCGCCAGATAATGATGTTGTCCAAGCCCATCAGTATAAGAGAACGCAGTGTTCTGGCATGGTGTATTTGTGAAGTCTGGAAGCACACGGATACAATACAATGCATCCGCATAGTTGAGCCAGTTCTGAGCCACCTTGCCGCCTTGTCCATACCGATACACATTGATCTTGCCAAATGTGTCAATCAGTTCATCGGGCCGACCAATCAGAGTCAGCTGGTTATCGGGTCCCTTCTCGGACAAGAAACAGATGAACCCGATAGATGTCGGGAGCGATTGGATCGTAAAGGATGTGTCCCGAACCTGTGTGTAGACGCCTGGAAACAAGCTAAAGTTTTCAACAGCCATTGTGCATATGTCACCTCTCGTGTTAGATGAGTGTGTACAGTCTAATGGGGTACAGTCTAATGAGTGTTCACAAGAGATACATTAACCCATCATTTACAGCACTAAATAACCGAACGTCTTCTCCCGTGGCATCTGGATCCCTCACTGCATAATACATGACCTTGCCCAGAATTGTACTCGGAAAATAGAGTTCGGAAAACACACGGTTTGAACGGAAAAACGATCTGAGAAGCGCATCACTGTATACATCCCGAAGCCCTGTGGCATTTTTGTACGCTGTAGAGAAGATCTTCGGATTTGCCATCTCTCCAAATCCCATACCATATTTGTATTGCTGTGGAAGATATGGACGCTGAGTACCCGTAGGATAACCTCGCCATAGTGGTGTGGGACGATCGTTTTCTGCTTCAAGTGCCGGATCGCGGCGAAGTTCATCGATGGTGAGTTGCCCTCGAGTTAGATTTCGTGTCTTATAAAGTAGGTATGTGAGCCAGACATGTTCATCCATGTATCGTTTCAACGCATCCGCCGAATCTTGATCGATATCGAGTGCTGTGGGGAGATCCTCCCCGACAATAGAACTCAGTCCCTCGATGATGTACTCTTCAAACAGAGCCTTGCCACCAAGCGATTGATGCCGTCGTCCAATCATCTGTTCCCTTACACGAAGCGGCATGTTCGTCATACTCGGCTTTTCAATATTCATAAAAAGCGACAGTGGATACTCATAATCAATTTTACTGGCCACAATTCGTGCAACCGTCGTCCGATTTGTGACACGAGCGATGGACATCGCAAAGTAATTTTTGAACCAGTTGACCACATACGGATGGGACATGAGTTTCCCATCCGTACGCAAGTTGTAAAGAAACATTCCCTCATGTGCAAGTGCTGCGAGAATTGAACTACATGCCCGTCGGATGTGTCCACCGCCCATATAAGATTCGATGTCGAAATCCGGACGAACTCGAACAATAAACCTGATGTGTTGTGCTGCGGAATCATATCCACCATATGTTTCGACTTGTGGACCCGATCCAGGCCACACATTAAGACGAAGAAACAGTTTGCGTTTCTCGAGAAGAGATCGCACAATGCCATAGAATGTGGTTGTGACCACACTTCCCGATCTGATCTGTGATTCGAGTTCTCGTATAAATCTGTCAGCCAGATACCTATTAATTCCAATCATAACCAATCAACTCCAAATCGCTTGGAGAATGGGCGTCAACATGGTGGGTTGATATGTGTTGTACAACACGGACACATCCAGCGACTTCAACGAGATCCGACGCACCTCATGTGCCCCCATAATCTGCCACCCAGAAACAAGTGCAACATTCATCTTGGTGCCCTCGATGGACTTCATGCACATATCTTCGGACATCAACGTCTTGGCAAAACATGTGGCCTTTATCCGATTCAGATCAATTTTCCGGCTGTCTGCCATGATCATACATTCCACCACATCCTGAACGTGGTTGGGTGTTTCGAATGTCGAATGACCATAGTAGACAAAACGTTTCTTGTCTCGGTTCCTTGCTTTGTAATACCGACCTCGATCACAAATGATCATATAGGGGATCTGCATCAAATCTAGAGATGAACAAACTCTGCTCGATATTTGTTCATGTCGTACGTTTAACGGGCTCGAGAAAAACAATCGACCCGTACACGAATCATAGAGTTGTGGGATGCCGCCCGCAGCGATGATGGCATTTGTGAGGAAGATGCATCTCGCCTCATCGTACATATAGGGCAGCTGTGGATGAATTTTCTGAAGTAGGATGCTGATACACATCTGATACAAGAATCTCGATAGCTTCGTGTTGGGGCGATCGAGACTCATGGCAAACTGTGCGATCAGTGTGGTGAAGGGTTCGGTGAAGTATCCAGAAAATTGCCGCAACCATTTTCTGATGAATCTGGGATACTCCACCGAATAGATGAATTTGTAAGTGGCATGAGTTGATGCGGCGTTCCTCAACCGAGTGGTGTCCTCAGTGGGTGCATATGTGTTATCCAGATAGGACAACATCTTTGTGTCGGTGTATGTTTCGGGCTTGATGGGCATATCGAGAAGTTCATCGATGACATGTACCGTTTTGGTCAATTCTTCATCAGTGGTTCGGAACCATCGGAGTACATCGCCTCGAACGGTTTCGATGGTACGGATGTTCGGCACATGGTCATGAAACAGCTCATATAATCTCGCTACACCAATCCGATCGTCCATCGTCACCAAGACCCCCTTCGTCTCCAGTGTATGCGAAGCTCGATATATGTTCTGTGGCCTGCTTCTGCGCGGTCTGGATTCGTTTGGATGAATCCTTCAGTTGTGCAACGAGTTTCTGAGAACGAGCCATGGCCACACTGATTTCCTGGAGACGATGGATGGCATCCATATCGGTGAATGGGACGATGGTGGATTTCGTAGTTGTGTGCACAGACACCATGGATCCATGGGATAACAGATCGGTGACACCACTGATATCAACATGTGCGGTTTCTGTGGTCTGCGGAATCACCAAGGGTGAATCGGTAATGATCACGGCCTGTGGTGCATCGTGTTCATGTGATCGAATCTCTTCGGCATGTTCGGGATCGTCAAACTCCAGTTTCATGCTTTGTATAAAATCTTCCGCCGACGAAAGGATATCGCGAAGAACATTTGCTCGTCCTTTTGCTCGGACGAGCCACGCAATACCGATGCCAAAGATGCGGTCGTCGTGTGGTACACCTTCTACACGACCATCATCCTTCTGCTCGAGGGATTCGATCTCCATGATCAGTTCAGGAGATTGAATCAGCTCCAGAGACCGCGTGGACACTTTATACACCTGATCGATGAGAAGCGGCCGACTCACACCCGACAAGTTTATGCCATAGGAGCATTGGTCATATGTGATGTCCCGAGCGGTCTTTGTCTTCGCATTGTCCGCACTGATGGTGTCTCTGTAGATGATGAGTCGATAGAGTGCAGGTCGAAGTCGCATCAGATCGCTTCGGATGGCATAACCAAGGTTTTCTTCGATGCAGAGAACACATGTGCCACCCTGACCGAAGATGTACGATACCATCTTGTCCACAAGCTCCACAAAATTGCCATGTTCGCATCTGTTGTGGGCAAACTCGAGAACTTGAGTCCCTGTATCGTAGTCGATGACTTCAATGGTGGCATTGTCTTTCCCGAGAGCCTTGGATGGATCAATCCCTATCAGATATCGATGTCCAGGAATGATGCTATCATATTCGTTGACAATGTACACCGATTCTTTCAGAACGAACGACACCTGTGTCGCTATTTTTTGTTTGATGACCTCGCTGCGTTCTTGGATCTTCTGGATATCTTCGTCGGTGAAAAAACTTGCCTCCGCCCCATAGAACACCAGCTCATACTCTTGATTGATCTTTCTGGTGTTGTAGTCGAGCTTCGCTTTCTGCTTCTCGTACCATGCATCGTCATAGATGGGGATGTCCTTCCAGTATAACCGAAAACCTGGAAACATGGGATCCTTGTTCACCACATGAGACCAGTACATATAGAACTTCCGACCGATACCAACTCGGCCGTTTGGTGTGGTGGTCAGGATGATCCCATAGGGGATGCCCGCCAGAGCGCATGCCTGGAAGGATTGCGATGTGGTGGGGAATAGACCTTCTTCCAGCTTCTCGAGATCGATAAATGCGGCCTCATCGATCCACAAGAGAGCCGAGGTCACTGAACGACCAGTATCTGCGGACTTCGATGTCTTCTGTGTCGGTTGGAGCATGATGGAACTTCCATTGGTAAAGATCTGATGTGTCAGAGCATTCTTCACCCGCTTCATCTGCATAAACTTCGGTCGATTGTTGCACATGGTGCGGAAGTCCCCACATACACGAGCCCCGCGTTTATCATCCACGTGTACCACCACGATGGGGTAACTTCCGAAGAATGTTGTGAGCCATGTGGCCACGGCGGTCAGGATGGTGGTTTTCCCACATTGCCGACTTCCCAGAAGGGAGTACATATCCACCGACCGACTGAAAAGAAAGTCCACTACTGACTCCACAAGTTCGACCTGCGCAGGAAAGAGTTTGAAGGGCTGGAGACCCTTTCCGATCATGGGAATGTACACACATTCCTGAATGTAATCGATACATCCCTGTGGAGTCTGATAATGTTTGAGTTTCTGCCTGAGGAAATCAACACGTTCGTTTTTGGGCAGCTGTCCCAGCTGCTCCTCGATGCCTAGCAATTGGGTCATGTGGGTGTGGGTTTTGATGGTGCTCCTGGCGAACATGCTCCGCCGCCGGATTTTGGATCCACCACAGAGGCCGCGGCGAGTCGTACAGTCACAGTGGCTTTCCAGTTCGCACCGCCTCCACCAGATCCTCCTTTCTCCGATTGCATGAACACATAAAGTGTACCAAGCATGGCGAGTTTAATATCCGCAGGGATATAGATGGCATGATGTGTCTGATAGTTTACAATGTTGCCAATCTTCCAGTGACTCAATATGAAGGGTTGTGGTACATCAAACGCAATGGGCTTGATGGCGGACATACCAAGCTTTGCCACCATATCGTTCATGGCATATGATGACATGTCTTGTCGATTGCATGTGATTACTTGTTTGTCCCTATACAGTTTGTTTTGGAACTGATCGACTGTTTTCAGAAACTTTAATTTGCTGAGAGTTGATGCAACTTCCACATCTTTTGTGTTGTACAGTTTATTCCCATCACATGACACACACTGAAACTTCTTCGGAATCTTGTGTGCGATTTGTGCGAAGACGTTTGGGATTTCGATGGGCACATATGTGTAGTAGTTCTTCGATTGAATGCGTTGTGTGAACCCTTGATGCTCATCAGGGACATAATGTACAGTGATGGTGTCTCCTCTCATGTTGTTGAGAGAAGTCAGTTTCCATTCAGGGGTACCCGTCACTGATGAGATCCACGAATTCCCAAACATAACAAACATGTCGTTATAGAGACCATACTTGTTGTTGAGGTACCGACACGCTTCAATGAAACTAGATTCTGGGATAAAGATCTGCTCATATTGTGTGGTATTGTCGAGTTTATCCATCTTGAATGGAAGCTTGCATCCAGTTTTCTGATAGATGTCTCGAATCACATCTTCGATCTTCTTTTTCGACCATACACCACCCACACGAGCATTTGTGAGTTTGACAGATTCGGTGCACATATACATGACCGCATTTTTTGTGGTGATCTTCTTGTTCATACCCACTTCGCGGCGCACCTGATTGAAGTTCTGTTGAACGGATTCGAGTTCCACACGAATGATCTCGATGGGAGCAAATCCAGAAGAACCTTTGTTGATGATTGTGAGTGTGCCTTTGTGATGCTTTGTCAACTTCTGAAAATGTGATGTGTCGATATTGAAATAGATCTTCACTGATGGAATGCATGATCCCACATCAGTACCCACAAGCAATCGTTCGATCTCAAGTGCATATTCTTGCCCATCTTCATGTTTGAATTTTATATCATATCCTTGAAATTGAGTTTTTGCTGAAAACATGGCTACTCATCTCACCATCGGGCCCGATATAGAGGCTGGACTTTTGAGTTGACAGTGGGATCGATTTGTTTTGCATAGAGACCCACAATGTTTCGATGGATGTTTGCGAGTTGTGTGTCACCAATCAGTTTATAGATGCCCGTGGGCACAGCGCGTGCAGTGGAGCGAGACAACAACATATCAATCAGAAGATCCACACCACAATCAAGCACAATGATTCCACGAGGACCAAGCTTTTGAATGAAAGTCTGGATGATGGTATCCGCACTGATATTCGGGAAGATGTTTCGTTCGGTGAAATATGCCGCCATCGCCGAATATGTTCGCATGGGTTCAATGGAGACATATTTATCTTCGCGCATCCTTGGATATCGGAGGTTTGTAAGACTGATGGCCGCATCGTTGATGTCAACATGTGTGGTGAAATGTTTTGCCGCGGAAATACAGGCACATGCATAGTAGATGGAAGACAATGTGGTTTCGCCTGCTTCGATCAGGTTATAGTACTTCCGATCGAATGATCGAACAATGATGGCATAGAGGAATGTGGTGAATGCCGCATGGATTGATCCAAGCAAAACATTTGTGATGGGATTGTCCACCAGGCACTTCCGAAGCATGGTGTGCATCACACATGTGTATCCTTCGGTCTGGTCGGAGAATGACAAACCAGATCCATCAGCCTTTCGTCGGCATGTGGAGGTCACCACATTACAGACCCCCACTGTGCCTTTGCGATCGTATGCGATCTCCGAGATCATGGATGCTTCTTCTGGGGCAAACAAATCGAAAAAGACGTCTGTGTAGGAGACATATGATGAAACAAACGAAATCTTGAAGGCCGACAATGCCAGAAGAATGTCATCTTTGTGTTCATATGTATCCAGACACACCGAGTTCTCAGACAACCCGGAGTGTACACCATATTTGCCACACAGTTCGCCCGCCGTGGTGATCGTTAGATTTTTATACATGGGAACAACTCACCTTCGTGATTCATTCTTTTGCAGCACGAACGTAGATGTTGAGCCACGAAAGAAATGATGTTAATCTATTTGTCATAACTGAATCCGCATCATCGCTGTCCTGCTTGTTCAGTTTTGCCATCTGTTGTGCGGTGTATTTCTGAAAGAGTGGCGATGCCATCATTTCACTAACATCGGGCACATTCGATTCATCGATAAACAGTTTATCTACAATCCAGTCGGAGAATGTGAGATCCGCTTGGACGGCTTCGCGCTGCATTTCCCGAACGTTTGTGGCCACACTTTCTGGTGTGATAAGTTCTTGAACCGATGGTCCATATCCCTGTGTGATGACATCGGAAAACAACTGGACAAGATTGTACATCGGAATCACAGAAACAGATCGATAATATCGATCGGTGAAATCCAACATGGTGGAACAATCATTCACAAACAAAAGAATCTGATAGAATGATGTTTGTTGATAGACATCATAAGACATGAGCATGGGCTGTTGATTGTATGTGGAGTCGAATCGTCCGCTTGGAAGGTTTGGGATGATGTCATATCTGATATCCTCGAGCCGAGGCAATCCAGGATATGCCATGACGATTTTTGCGAACACGCCGTCCCGTTTCTTGACATATGGCCCAACGTGGACCTCGGCATTTTCGATGAATGTCAACGTGTCGGTGAACCTTGAAATCGTCAGATCGTCGTCGCCCTCAACATGTTGAAACACATCAGGATCGTCCCATTGAGCCATATGTCAATACACCTCAGTTCATCGATTTATGATAAGAATCTTTGCTGTGGTTTGCTCGATATCCCAGTCCACAATCTTGCCCACAATCTTGCCCACATATTTCGTGGTATCCGCCATATGCTCGGGAGAAACTGCAACACCATATCCTTGGAGAGTGGGATGTGTGGTGATAAAGTCTCCGAGCTCGAATTGTCGCGCTGGATGTGGGGCACATTTGACCCAAACCGTACCCGACATACCCACCGCGGTCTTTTCGCCCGCATCAATCTCATCCTGTGTGCCATTGATGAGGTAGGCATATGAGTCAGAAACCACACCCACCACTGCTTTATGATGCCAGAGGGCAGGAATAATGGTTCGTGTGGCGGGATCAAGCGCCACGATGTTCCGAACCAGATCGTTGTGTGAATATGTGGGGCTACAAACAAAACACTCCGCATAGTCGTTGTACACCGCATTGTAACATCTCGTGGGATAGAAATACCCATCCAGCTGAACACCCGTGGTTCCCGTGGGTGTTGTTGTCCCCACAGTCAGTTTGCCGAAGGATGTGCCGGATGCCGCCATAATGCGCAGTTCTTTGAATCCCACTGATGAATTTGTTGTATAGTCATATGTTTGCCCAGGCTGGAGACGAATGCCGTTCGGAAGATGAAGAACAGTCGCCATGATTTATTGACACCTCGCTTTGATGTGCCCCTACACAGGGGTGACTGCGGCAATGAGTACCCATTCTGTACCAATTGTATAATCTTTTTGTGAACCAACAATTCTGAAATGACCTGGCTTGTAATCACCATTTGTTTCGAGTGGAAGAATGTAGTACAAAGCTTCGCCGTTGTTTATCAGAATGCCGTTCGTTACAACGTTTCTAGATAGAGCACCACCAACACCAATAATTGTTTCACCTACAGGCATGTTGATGGTGAATGTTCCTGATGTGGTAAGCGCATCGGATTTGCCAAAAGCGATGAGTTCGAGTGGTTCTGTGGTGCTCCATTTGACATAGTTTTCTGGTCCGGGAAGTGTTGCAAACATAACACTACCCTTTGTCATAAGACATTCTCGATTCGAGACCGCTCGGAGTGTATCGAGTTGTTTATGGATGAGTTGCCGACGTTCTTCGTCCCCTTCGTTATCATCATCAATACCATCGTCACCATGATTGGTATTAATATACACAAACTGTCCTTGATGTGTGGGAATCAATAGAATCGTATGCATATCTACATTGAATGTTGTTTGGTTTGTAGTACATGCATCAGTTTCAGCATCGGTTTCTGGAACGACACGGACCTTAATGTTATAGAATCGAGCGTCTGCATATTGCGTCTTCCCGGCGGTGCTTCCGATGGCAAGCATCGAGGTGAACATTGATGCGGCACCTGTAGTGAATGATGTCGCCGATGCACTTTTTATACCATTCACCCACAACGATACTCCATTTAAAACATCCCATTTACAGATGACGGTGAGAGTTTGTGGTGATGTATCAGAAATCGATGCACGAAGTACCTGTTCTTTGTCGCCTCGATTTATGATGAATTCTAATGATCGGTTCGATGCTTCAGTGGGATGGTCCGATCCATATCTGAGGCCATAGAATCCCAGATCCGTGGTTATGTGCCAGATGAATCCACGTTTGTTTGAATACAAAACGCTATCCGTGTTTCGGAACATGCAAGAGATTTGTCCGCGGGATGGACTGAGTGCTGGGATTGGTGCCACCATAAAATCTCGAGCTCGGTTATCCGCGGTAAATGTAGACCATCGACGAATCGATGAACCATCGGGAATAATATGTTGCCGATGGATCATCGACGTTAGTTTGTCTCGTTGCTGGACATCGAACTGTAGATTCGTAAGCGAAATGCGATGTGGCGGAAATGTACCTGTTGCGCCCAGATGTGTGTCGGGCCCAGAGCTCAACACACATAAACGAATATATTTTGTACTTGTATCAAACTTATACGAATCGTTTGACGCTGAGGATGTTCCGATGATTGGTGCTGTGTTTCCGAACTGTCCTTCGGTTGTAGCATTCGACGGATAATGAAACATAACATGCATCTTTCCGATATCGTTCTCCACCATACCCGTAGGCAAACTACTACCACGCAATGGGAGTGGTTGATAGTTTTCATTATATTCAATGAATCCAATATAACTTCTTGCCACCGTTGTGGGTGTTGCGGCGTGGATGTTGGCAACGATACATGACATAAAATACTCATCGGCGGCATTCACCTCGATGAGTGGTTTGAAGACATATTTCCCAGGCCCATTGAAGACCAGCGCATCTCGTCTCGCATCCCAGGAAACAGACTGCATTTTGTCCAAAGATGTGATGGGAGGTGTGGGACCCGCGCCGAATGCCATGGGCATCCAATTATCTGGATCCTTCCATGATGTCGAAATATGCTCAAGTGACATCTGCGCAAAATCGATGATTGTGCCCGTGGGAATCCCATAGATGCCCCATAGCACTGCATCGGATGCCGCGGTGTTGAATCCATAGGTGACATCTCTCGGAAGCCGATAGTACGCACGAAAATATTTCCAGCCATCGGCATCAACCACTTTGGCGCCTGGATAAGCGAGTTGTGTTCCTGTGCTCCAATTCGATGATGGGCTTTCGGGAATGGTCATTCCACGTTTGCTTGTTGCAGGATGTCCAAAATAGAAGAAGTGTGTTTGTCCTGGTGTGCTTTGTTGGACAATCTTGTACTTGAGAGACAAACACATAAGATCGCCCGCTTTGTATGATTGTGTACCTGGACGAGCGTTCACCAGATCGTACAAATGTGAACCATTTCCCGACACACGAAGCGTCTTACCAAACTTCGTGTTATATAATTGGACCTGTTCCCGTTGGAGTCTTGGGATAAGTGTTGTTTGTCCAAGCGCCCATCGACCAGAATTTGATCCACGTTCGATTTGCGCAAAGGTCCACTTGACTGTGACAGCACTTGTTGTGGCAGTAGTTTGAAATGCAACATATGGAAGCACACGATAATCACCCGTGGCCGCCGCATTGATGTCGGTGGTGAGTGTCAATGTGTAGGTCTGAAAGGTCGATGATGCGGGAACTGCCACCGAAACCGTTTTGACAGGACTTTGTGGGGTCGTTGATCGAGCTGCGCACATGTAGAGTATTCCCGCGACATTACTCGATATGGTGATTCTTGCTGTGTATGTATACGAGTCGAGATTAAACCGACGGGATGTAAGGTCTCGTGTGTGGATAAAGAATGCACGATTTGTGGCAATTGTTGCAGTGGGATATACAATCTGACACACAGGAGTGGACGCAGCATACATTTTCGATGAATCATTTGGATCTGGAACATTTGCTGTAGGTACAATGGTGGCGGTTCCTGCATCCGCCATCAATGTAGACTCTGTTTCCGAATCGATCAGATCCCGAATATCTTGAAGGTCGTTGAGAACGATATCATCCACTGTGGTGGGAAAGCTGTGTCCAGGAGACAACATATTGAACACCGCATCGTTGTTTATGTACATTGACCCCCAGTATTTGAGTCCATCTACAAGAGTTGGATCATGGAACTCGTTCGTCGTGCCATCCTCAATGATGAACGAACGATCTGGATTCACACGCAACACGTTTGCTGGAAGTTTGTATCCAAGATCGGTATACCCAGCAGTGCCTCGATAGAAGTAGAATCCACCGGTACCCGAACTATGATTCGGTTTTGTGATGTTGACATCGCGCATAATGCGGCGCATGTGCTCATAAAGCGGAATCCGATCGAATCGTCGATCGATGACCTTTATGTGTGACACATCAATGCTTCCCGAAGGATATGCCGTGTCGAGAATCAACACATAGTAAATATAAAAATTCTGGAGATCCCCTGTGCTCGGAATCGCTTCGAATTGCCCATATGTTGGATTCATATCGACACCGATACCCAGGATCCCATGCCAGTATCGCACACCGATGTACCACACACTGCCTGGTGCGAGGGTTGTTGTTGTGTCAAAAATCTTGATGTACATATGATTTGCGGGATCGATTTTTTCCATCATGTCAATGACCGTGGTATCGTGCACCGCCATACCACGGTCGATTTCTCCATAGAGAGTATTGCCCTCCGGCACAAGACGCAGATCAAATCCCCGAATGACCCAGGTGCTTCCCGCACCGAATGCCGTGAGCAGTTTGTTGTGCACCATACTGTGGACGGGAGCACCCATGTCGATTGATCGTTTTTGGATACTCGCCCAATTCGTTGTCGGTGTTGTGGCCATTGGATTAATTACAACTCCTTTCGTGACCAAAGATGCCATGGCACGAGAAAAGGATGAAGGGTGGGATTCAATGATCCCACCCTTCATCTCATATCAGATCAACTTGGTGCATACGCCGCGGCGATCAGTACCCATTGTGCGGGAAGTGTATAATCTTTCGTGGGTGTAACCGGTGTCACATAAAAATTCCCTGGTTTTGATGATCCATCTGTTCCGAGTGGAAGATCATAATAAAGCGCTTCTCCGCTCGCAAGTAGGATGCCATTTGTTGTGAACGTTTTGTTTGCCGCGCCACCCACACCACGAGCAACTGTACCATTTGCGGGCATGCTGATGGTGAACTTGCCCGACGTTGTGAGATCTTGATTTCTACCCGACGCAATGAGTTCCATGGTTGACCACTTCAGATATCCCGTGGCAGTCACTTCCGCAACACCTTGAGTTACAAGGCATTCGCGATTAAGTGATGCTTTGAGTACATCAATCTGCTTAATGATATCATCGTCAAGAATTGTTGGATCATCGTCGTCATCCTCATCGATCACCGAGTCCACAATAATCGATGGCATAAAGATGCCTTGTTCGGTGGGAATCAATGCGATGGTTGTAGGATCAATCACATACAGATTTGTGCTACTGTATGTGGTATCGGGTACTGCTTTCACTCGGATATTATAGAATCGAGCATCTGCATAGGATGTATGCGCAACATTCGACCCCATGGTCAGATCAGAGGTGAACGCATCATCGAACACAAATGTGGCCACGGAACTTGCAATTTTGGCACCATTCACATAGAGTGCCGCTTCGCCGAGTTTGCTCCACACAGCAGATACGTTAACCGAGGTACCCGTGGCGGGAAGTGCAGCTTCGATGATGATTTCACTGCTTTCGGACTTCATGATAAATTGTACAGCTCTCGTTGTTGGTGGATAGTTTCTCTTGTACCGAAGTCCATAATATCCATTCGTTGTGGCAATCTGCCACAAGAAGCCCGTTTTTGGTGAATATGCCACACTATCCAGATGGTTGAATCGGATGTCGATCTGCCCCATGGTGGGAGTTAACAGATTCACAGGAACATAGAACCGATCCTTGGCACGCTTTTTTGGCGTGTATGTGGAGAATCGACTATGTGTTTGTGTACCTGGAATGTAGGTCTCGCCACCCGTGGGTGCCATACTCCAAACCTCGATGTTGCGGATCCACATTTTGTCTGTAACCACACCAGTGTTTGGCTCATCAGGCGCATCAGCAGTGTAGTTCATTGCCATCATGAGTTGCAGATATTTGGCTGATGCCCATACGCCACCCGTACCACGAACAGTGGAGAGATCGAGTGAACCCTCGAATGTGGCGTAGCTACTTGTGGTAGCTGCCGTGACGATGGGTACAAGATCGGGCATCAACACTGTGCCCGCATCAATCACATTATAGCTCGCGTCCAATGCTCGGAATCCAACTCGAGTAAACTTGGTTCCGGTGGTAGCACCTCGTGCATCACACCGAATATGCAACGTCGAAATATCAGCAACGGTTGGCAATGGGATCATCGATTCGTGTACAATGAGAGTGGGACCCACCGCAAGCAATGCATTATGTGATGCATCCCATATAAGATGATGTTGATCTCCATCGTTGTGGAACACCCACTCGTCCGGATCCATCCACGATGTTTCGAGCTTCTCCACTTGGAACTGCGCGACATCGATCTTCATCCCACTGGTGAGACTACAGAGACCCACAAGTACCGCGGCATCGGAAGCCGCATCGAAATTGTATGTCGACGATTTATAGATGGGAAGATGATAACACGACTGTTTCCAGTTGTCTCCCAACGCGATGTTGCTTCGTTCGTACGCGTCGGTGCTGTTGAGCCAGAAGTTTGCGCTTGTGTATCCCACTGATGTGCCACGAGATGTACCATACCAGCCCACGTTAAATGTGGCAGCTGTTGCGCCCACAGACCGCCATTTGAAGGACACACACAACCAGTCACCCGCTTTGACTGGGAACTTTGTGGTGGACACAAGATCGAACGCTTTGACTGGAGTGCTGCCCGATACACGAAGGGCTTTCCCATACACAGTGTCCACAATGTCCAGATTGTCTGTGGTTGTGATGGGTGATGTATAGCCGCCCGAACCATTCGCAACACTTGAATCAGTGGTGACAGCTATCCAGTTTTCAATGCCCTTTTTGAGGTTCGTGTTCGGAAAAAGGTTCTTTGTTCCATCCTCGATGATGAACGATTGATCAGTATTCAACCGAAGTGTATGTGGATCGACTCGATATCCGCGATCAGTATACCCATCCGTTTCTCGATAGAACAGAAATCCGCCTGATCCATGTCCATAGTTGATGTTGTCTGTGATGTGTCGATTCGACAGATATTTGATGTGTTCATACAATGCAATATGGTCATATCTGTGGTCGATGACTTTGATTTTCGTTGGATCAATGCCATGGGTACTCGGGATATAATCGGCATCCAAAATCAGCGTATAATACACGCTAAAGTTCACCATATTTCCACCAGAGGGTACGACCTCCATGGTGGCTACACTGGGAGTGACGGACAACCCAGAACCGACTAAACCATGACCATACCTCACCCCAGCGTACCATGTTTTATTGGCGGGTTGTGGGGTGGATGTATCGAAAACCTTGAGGAGAATGGCTGATGTTTTTGGTGTGGTACTCGCCATACCCGTTTCGAAATCAATGACGGTGATATCATGCACCGCAACGCCTGGAGAAATCGATGCGCATAATGAGTTCACACCCGACACTGTATCAGCATACAATGTCAGATCGAATCCTTTTACAACCCAGTTGCTTCCCGCACCGAATGCATTGAGAAGTTTGTTGTGGACACGACTATGAACTTCCGCATGCATATTGATCGAGTTTGCCTGAATGTCAGGCCAGTTTGTCGTCACTGTTGTGGCCATTGATATACGAACTCCCTTCCGTCAGACGACATCTCTACATTCTTGATGAGTTGATGCATCTGAACTAGAAATAGATGTACCACAAGAATGTATACTTGTCGTTGGATGTTTTGGGCAGGGATGGGCGCGTATATCGGCTGAACATGCACCAGGATGTGGCTGCCGTGCGTGATGACGCGGCATACAGAGCCAATTCGTTGATGAGTGTAACATTGGCGCCATTCGCCGCGCCTTCATACTCTTCGAAATCAACGACCAAGGAAAACAACGCATAGATACCCTGTGTACCTGTCCCCGTGGGGTTGTAGATATTCGATACAGCTGCCGTGGCAATGGACTTTTTCTTCCCTGTGTCCGCATATGTGTACCCATTTGGGTTTGTATCGCCCTGAATCTTCTGAATTGTGACAAGCTCTTCGTTGGCATCAGTGGGAGCGATGGGAGTAAATGGGGTTGCAGTAGCCGCACCACCCGACCCACAACTAAACCAAGAAATGAACCACGTGTTCTGATCGGTGACTCCTGTTGGTGTCTTGATGGGCAGAGCAGTAGCACGTTGTAACAACCACCGCCGACCAACATACACAATGTGGTTATGATCGTCTTCCAAAAGACGTACTTCGCCCGTGTCACGACGTTCGTGAATCGTGAACACGTGGCCGCCCACCTCGGTACCATGCATTTTTCGATCGGCCTCGAGCTTATCTGAAACCATAACATTGTCGATGATGTGGGCATACTCGTTGGGAACATACTGTGTTGTCATGTGGACAAACATCCTTTCTGGGTATGTGATTTTGTGCGTCCAATATCTGTTCTACACAATGTGTTCTGGTGGTGTGCCTGCGGGTACAAGCACTTCGTGCCAACATTCCATTTCAGTTGTCTGGGTTGGTGTACGAATCATGGGCTCGGTGATGACAACTGTATCCAAAAACGAAACGTCCGATCTTGTGTTTGCATAATGCGACCACATTGGAGCGATGTCATATCTATATTGCTCCAATGGTCCCATGGAAACAAGGCTTGGCCCAGGCACATTGTATATCGAAGTCGATGAGCCAAACACTCCAGTATAATTCATCAAAAATGCATCTTGCGCATCATCGTCGGAATATTCCAATGTGCATCGAGATTCGAGTGTATCTTCTATGGCAGAGGTGATCGGAATGCCGTCATAGAATGTGTCTGCTCGTTCTGCTGTGTCACATGTTTCGGAATATGTTGGCAAAAGATCTGCATCACCAGGAAGTGCAACAACATCGTGTAGATCTATATCATCTCGATGTGTGTCCGTGTAAGCTGATTCGATGTGCTGATCGGAAACATCTGGATAGTGAGATATGATCTGATCTGATAGATCTGTACTCATGGATGTTGTGTGATCGGTGGGCACAACTGTGTCATTGAGATCTAGAATCGTCACATCGATCATCGACCGAGCATAATATGACCACATTGTGGGTGAATCATATCGATATTGTTGATCGGAACCCATCAATCTGAGGCTTGGCCCAGGCACATTGTACACCGATGTAGAATGTCCAAACATACCAGTATAGTTCATCACAATCAGATCGGTCACAGTATCTGTGTACAACAAATGATAGGGTGTGATGAGTATGACTGTTTCTTCTATGAGCGATTCGAGATGTGTTTGACTTCGTTCGGTGTTTTTGAATATGCGTTCGTGCATAGACAGAATGCCTTCAACCAATCCACGTGTATCAGATATCGAAAGATTGGATTTAAGAATGGCATCAACCCATGTCAGCATATGATCAGCATGTGGTTGTGAATCTGATGTTTTGATGTATCCTTCTTCCGGATGCTTCCCGAGATCGGTTTGATCAATAAGGGATATCTCATCCTGTTGCATTTTTGTGGCGCCAAGTGTCCACCGAATTGTGTTCCAGATGCCATAGTCCCCATAGATATCGGTGAACTCACGCGGAATCGGAATATCCTTGGGCATGCTTGCATGAATCGTTCCCTGTCGATCAGGAGCTTGACTGAACTGATATGGATTGTTGAACATGATCATTTCTCGGAGTGGATGTAGCCCCTCGACGAGAACAATATCCCATTTTTTGTTATTGTAAATGAATGGGTAGTAAAAGATGTTCCCAATCTTGTGATGAAGAATTCCCATATTGTTCTGAACGAGTTGATCCGAGTCATCAACCCACACGAAATGATTATGCATGTTATAATACGGCTCGAACCACCAATCGAACACATTGATCTCGCCATAAAGTTTGTTTTTATCTTCATATGCAACACAATCGCCGGGCACATCGTTGATGACATATATATTGTTGATTGTCACAAGATGAGAATGATATGGGGTGAAATGTTTATCGATATCGCGCATTGCGTTGATCAGATTTGTTTGTGATAGAATAATCTGACGAACTGGTATATATGCGTGACATTTGTCAAAAAAGAATGACTCAAACGCTTCACCAAAAACATTGAGTAATTCGAGTCGAATGGTCACACCATACGAATCAGTTCCCGCGGTATCGAGAATGTTTTTAACCCACGCACAAAATGTTTTGTCGTGTTTCGAGAATGTAGAAATAAGATTATCTCGAGACACGTTATCGCGAACGTCTCCATAGAATCTCTGTTTGATGGCCGCCAAGATCTTTTCTTTTCGCTTGAGCGGCGACAGGTTATCAGGGTGCCCAGGAGGTGAGTAACTCGGACGCATATACAACTGCTCGACTTCTTTGACAATGGTCTTATAGATGGATTTTGGCGATATGAATGCCACATCTTGTTGTTCGAGATATGATACATCGCCTTGCCACCACATCATCTTGTCGGTGGGAAGCACCGAGAGTGGATCGTGGATCCCAGAAAGATGACTCAACACCATGGCATATGCATATGTGAGGGCGATGTACGACACGTTCTTTGAAAAACCAGAAACATAGATTTCATTAATGTCTTCGCCCACCATCAACCGTTCCGTGGTCTGTCGGTACATGGCGGAATGCAACAACGAAAAAATCGTGCCCTGTTTGCTCCACTCGAACACAAGCCCCATAACATAATATGCGGTCTTCATGGGGAATGTGAGTCGTTTATCCGCATCCATCTCATCAATGTCATCGGAACTCAATGTCCATAACGGATCATCAATTTCTCCCAAGGCATATGTGAGGGGAGCGAAGGTTTCGATGGGAAGTGCCGAGTTGTTGTTCCAGATGATGTCTGGAATCAGTGTATGCCGAGCATCAGGAAATCGAGCTGTGTCATAGTTGTGGTGCAACCAGTACTCCGCGATATAGAAATCTCGGTAGTTGAGCTGATTGAGAAGTCGGCCGAGAAGCGATGGTGTACCCTTCTTTCGCAGATATCCATATACGTTTTGCGCGATACCCCGCCGTTGTTGTGGACCAAACAAATGCTTGACGGGGAATCCAAACGAGTCAAGATATTCGCTCACGACCTCATCAGGCTGTATAGAAAGGTTTGTGATCTCTTTTCGAAGGTTGATCATTGTATGCATCACAGCATACAGATCAAGCTTCATATTCATCAATCCATTGTATGCATCGCTTTCGTACAACGGTTCGTTAATCTCGTTGTTGAAAAACTGTGCAAGTTTGTCTCGAGTTGCCACATATGAGTAAAGAATCTCATCGGGCACTTTATCCAACGATGATACATCGTTTCTCGTGATTGCTGTCAGAAGATTCTTGAATGCCTTTGTATAGAAATGATTTTGATCATAGAGCTTCGCGAGTTCACTCAGATCTCTTGATTCAATCCGCATGGGCAATCACATCCATCTCAGACAATTGTCTGATGAGATGCTGTGAGATGATTCAACAAGTAACAGCACTGCGCAGCAACAACAAGACATTCAAAAGCATTATTACAATCAATGCTCTCAAAATCGGATACAAGTGCATTCTTGACATTCATCGCATATGACTCGTTGTAGTAGATATTCAACCAACGAGTCATCAGATTATCGAGTCGTTGTGCATATGTAAATGGTTTTGAATATGCGGGATCAAGCTTTCTCACAGCAGACAAGAACCACGTCATGTGCTCGGTGTGGTCGAGAGCAGTGACCTCTGGGTACACCAGCTGCAAGAACGAATTGGTAGATCCACCAAACGCCTCATATTGATGTGATTCTGGATGTATAACTTCCCGAATCGTATTGTAGTCCACCATGGTGTTCGTTGATGAACAGAAGGAAAGAGTTGCATACTTAATGGGGTCGCAAAAGCAATCCAGAATTGTGTTATCGAAGGTGAACAATCGTTCGTCAAGAGCCGCACCACTTGGTATATATTGTTGTCTATCAAAATGCTGAATGTTTCGAAGAACCAGAGAGTAGAATCGATGATCGATTTCTGGGAAGATGATGTCGTGATTCACATCGTGATACAATTCTCGATAATCCACAGTGGGATCATAGAGGGCGTTAAACAAAGACACAGCTTTTGCGAGTGTGTTTTTGATGGTCAATAACATCACACACAACTCCTTATCATAGATGCCATGATATGCGGGCAAGAATGCACTGACTGCTCGAACCTTCTGCATCATGCCATCTTTAAGGATCTCGGAAGATAATGCAATGGACAATCTATGATATGGAACGACGTGCGGTGTGGACATATCCACATTGGTGACGATGTAGATCAATGGGATAATGTCTGGCACATTAAGTCCAATCATGTCGCCCACTTTTGGAGTGACTCCCTGAAGCGGATCCACCATAAGCTGAAGTGATGTTGATGCATCCATTGATGTGCCCTTTTCATCGGCCACTGTTTCCAAGGCGCTGGATGTGGACGTCAAAACAGGGAAATCGATAACCAGATGGAACACACCACCATACTCTTTATCAGCTTCGTCGTTGTAGAAGGTTTGTAGATGTGGGTCGTAGTTCGACTGCGCGATTATGAGCGAATAGTAATCTACAGTGATTCGATTCTGAAACGGCACATATTTTTTATGTGTGAGAGAAAGGTACTCGTTGATGTACTTTTGTGTCAACGATTCGTGTACAATATTAGACGTCATGGAGGGTCACATTTTCTAAAGCAGTATGAATCTGTTCCACCGTGGCTTCGTTTGTGCTTGTTTGTGTGGTGTCAGTATCCACACAAATGTCATAGATCTTCCCATTGAGAAGATCAATTTGTGATGGGATTCGGAATGTTACATCCTTGTTGGTTTCATTGTAGTTGATTGTCATAGAAATGCGAGCAACTTTACCCGGACGCGTTTTCATGTCTTCGATTGTGACGGTGATACCAGTTACTGTAGCTCGAGATTCCCATCGACACGCTGCTTCAACCTCGCGAGCGATGTCTCCCGCGTTGGCATTGTGCTCGAAAAGGAACTCATGGAGACGACTCCCAAACTCGGGTTGCCACTGACGGGTTTTACGACGCACCGCAAGACACATGAAAATGCTTTTGATAATCGCGTTCCAGCCCGTCTCTTCTTTGAAGTTGCCACGTGCATCAAAGGTGGGCAAAAATGTTGTGATAGGCTGTGCCATAAGTTGAGAGTCGTCTCCTTTCTAGGTGAACATCGTCCATCACACGAATGTAGGACGTTTTGCGATCTGAGCTGGGGTTTGTCGCACGTTAGCGTGACGTTTACGCAAATCGATCGCTGATGTGCGTTCATCCATGGCTTGTTGAGTTCGGCGATTTTTGTCCTCTTCGAACTTCAGTCGCTTCTGAAGGATCATCGTGAACTCTTTGAGCGGCATATTATATACTGATTCGAAGGGAACTTGAAACAATGTCATAAACAACATGACTGTTGCCATCATGTTATCGTGATGTGCCTCAATTCGCCGAAAATACTCAGCATAGTCTAGATTATCACGCGTGTGCCACCAGAAAAAAGAGATGTGCGAGTGGACTGATGCTGATTTGGAGTGGATTACCACAATTTGGACAGAGTCCCTCAAATGAAGCAGTGATTCCGTGTTCACCAAACGCTTCTTTCCACTCCTTGATCAAACGTTTCCGCACCTTGGCGGGCTTGGATGCAAACGCACCATAGATCTCAAGCGGATTCGTCATAACAATGGGAATGGTGTTTCCCGCATCATCTTTTGCTGTGGCTTCGATATGATCAACAATCAGGTACTGATGTTCGGGAGCAGAATCGCCTTTGGATGACGACAAAATCTTGATTTCGTCGGCGAGTGTGGGCTGTTTCAGGAAAACAGTCCATCCATACTCGGGATACTGAAGTATGGGATGTTTGGTTAGAATGGGAACATCTCCCGCATACATATCCACTTTCAGGAGAGATGCCAGATTGATCATCTCAGTAGTCTTTGTGTTGCACGATCCACACTGAATGGACATATCATGCTCAACATCGTAGGATGCCATAATGATGCCAAACAGAAGCGCATCTCGATCGCTGGGCGTGATTCCATTGACGAACGCAGTAAATGTTGGGAATGGTGCATTCTCGCCCGTCTTCATGGACGACTCGATGCAATCGTACATCAGATGATTCAATGTGTCGCTCATCTTCTTGGGACTTGTCGCGCTTCCTTTGAGGATGTCTTCGTCGCGAACAGTAAGTCCCCGAACGTTGAACTCATGCTGAACGAGGGGCAGTTTCACAAAATACATAGGTGCCATGGGTTCCTGAATCTCGGGCTGCGGCATCAATCTCATCGCTCATACCTCCAAAGTGAATGTGTGGATCTGTGGCATCATCCCACCGAAGTGAACTTCCTAGATTTTGTTCGGGTGAACATCGAGAGAGATTGTGTTGGGGACACGACGATGTGTCTTGCGTGTCCCCAACACAGGATGTGTACAATTAATCAGTGTGTTGCAAAGCGTTACTAGTAGATGATGTTGACGATGCCATAGCCCTCTGGGCGAAGCATCTCGTTGCCAAAGCGGCTCAGGAAGGTCAACGCAGGCCGATTACCCAGCGGATACGGATAGATGGTCATCGGAATGTAGGGAGCGAAGATGTAGTTCGCGAAGCTCTCTTGAGCGGGCTTCGCACCAATCACGATCCTACCAGCGGGCACGATGGGGCTGCACAGCACGGTCAGATAGTTGCTCAGGGTACCAACCTCGGGGCTGGAACCGAACTGACCATCCTTGTCATATGAACCCTTGAAATCGAAGCTGTTGAGCATACGGAGCCACACCATGTCCATCGGGTTGATGAGCATATGAGTCGCAGGAGTCAGGTTCGTCGCATTGTAGATGCGAGCAGATACGCGCTCAATCTTGAACAACAGCTCGTTGGCCCATTCCTTCACCGTGTAACCAAATGCCGCCCGGGTGGGGTTCGCATTGAAGCTCTCCACGTTGGTGGGATTATACTTCGTGGTTTGGAAGAGCAGATCCTGGAACAGGGCCACGTCAAGACTCAGCTGAGACTGGTTGCCGAACACAGCGATGAACTCCGCCTGCATCTGCAGCCCCATCCGGCTCTTCATGTCCTGCTCGTACTGCACGGACCAATCCGCTTGCATCTGCAGGTCGGTGATGTTGAAACGAATCTTGCGGGAATCAAAGCCCACTTTGATGGCATTGTTCTCTTCCGCAGTGGTGGCCGTAGCAACGATGCCCACCGAGGTGATCTTGCCCACGGTGTCCACGCTCCGGGTACCGCTCAGGGAAATGATGCCATCCTCAAAGTTCACAGTACCCGTCACCACATCGGTGAATGGGCCCGCCCCACCGGAAGCCGGGAAGGTGTGGGAGAACTGGAACTTGCCCTCTTCATCAACCACGAGGTTGACATCACCCGCGGCATCGGGACCTGTAGTCGCACCCGCGGCATCCACACCAGCCCAGGAAACGATCACAACCTTGCGTTCGATGGAGGCGTTATTACTGTTGAGCCCCACCGGGGTGAGCAGATCCGTGGAGGACGGCACGTTCACAGCAAACGGAGCGTTCCATGAACCCACAGGAGTTCCCATACCCAGCGGTGAGTAGCTGGGAAGCTCCACAAGCTGACCGGTCAGGGTCTTGGCCACGGGCTTGAAGAAGTAACGCACGGCCTCGGGTGAATCGAGGGGCACGGTGGTCAGGAATTCACGCATGATCATCTTCGGCCACATAAAGCGGAACAGCGGCATGATCATCCGAGCCTGTGGCAGGAAGCCAAGGGACGTGTTGGTGTTCTCAGCCAGGCCCACCATGTTCTCCATGATGTTCTTGGCGAGGATGTTAAATCCACGACGCTCATCTTCGTTGATGCCTTCGCTGAACCCCTCGATGTAGAGGTTCTGCAGGCTACTATCCTCCAGGATGTTCTTAAAGTTCTTGCCATCCTCGAGGTCGATGCCATATCCACCAATGGTGGTCTGAACGGATTCGAACAGCGCGAGCATATCGTTATGGTCGATCACATGATGCTTGTTTGACATTTTAGGAACACATCCTCTTCAAAAGTGTAGGATTTGAGTTTCTTCGATGTCATGCTTCCGCATGCATCGGGTACAGTGCGACTTGATGCTCATATGCTGGCTGATTTTGTCTTTCGTCTCCACATCTCACCCACCTTATGCGCACCAAGATGTTTGACACACTATCTCCTTCATTTTGTTCCATACGTGTGTGGAAACAATGAACTTTTCTGATCCTATGTGGATGCGAATTGTTCTCTCCGTATCTGTTCGTCGGAATACATCACAGCAATGGACGACACCGTAGTGTAAAACAATGTTGCACACACAACGAATATCACAAGCATGAAATTAAGTGTAGAAATGATTGCTGGAAGTGGGGCTGATACGCTAAACCCAGCATAAAACATGCCAAGCATAACCTTCATAAACAACACACTTGATGTCTGTGCAAGGACAAACATCTGTTGGATCTGACTGTCTTTGGCCGTGGTATACGATCGGATAAGTGTGTCGAGTTGTGCGTAGATTATCAGTTCGAGTCTGGTTTGCCCATATTTATCCCAGCGTGGATTCCAATCGAGGAATGTGGCTCCACCATCAGGTTCGGTGTACCGTTGCTTTCCTGGATCGGTGCCCGGCTTAAATGGATAGTTGCGTTCATGGTGTGGGAAGAAGTGAAGTCTCCATCGCCATGGATAGAGAATGTGCCACCACGCACGAGTTCTTGGGTCATCGTTTTGCCGATATGTTGGTGTGATGGGATCTCGCATATAGAACAACATCGCGTAGGGCATCCATGCGGCAAGCAAGATCATATACGCCTTACAAAACCGATCATTGACTCCCGCGCCTTTGAGTCGACTATACACTTCACGAAAAATCAATCCAGATTGCATCTCTATCACTCGGGACGCGCTTCCCATATCTGTTCCGAGGACATTATCGATACTCACCGATATGG
>Ga0116149_1001521_pt1 | contig 27840 bp, 26 predicted proteins | sample AD_UKC057_MetaG_FD_89787 | JGI IMG/M metagenome (GOLD analysis project Ga0116149, IMG submission 89787) | Active sludge microbial communities of municipal wastewater-treating anaerobic digesters from USA - AD_UKC057_MetaG | ecosystem: Engineered > Bioreactor > Anaerobic > Digestate | place: USA...
CAGGCTTTCGCCCATTGCGCAAAATTCCCGATTGCTGCCCCCCGTAGGGGTGAGGCCCGTGTCTCAGTGCCCCTCTGGCTGGTCATACTCTTATACCAGCTACCCGTCATAGGCTTGGTAGGCCTTTATCCAACCAACTACCTGATAGGCCGTAGGCTCATTTCCAAGCGATAAAATTTTTAAAACCGACGACATAGCTTGATTTCTCAAACTATGAATCGATTGTAAAGTTATTATCTTTAGTGTTTCCACCACATAAGGAATTACCCCGCCTTTCGGCGGGCTGTGCCTTACTTGAAGGTAGATTCCTACGTATTACTCAGCCGTTCGCCACCCGCTTGCGCGAGTTTGACTTGCATACCTTAAGCACGCCGCTAGCATTCACCCTGAACTAGGATCGAATTCTTAACAAAAAGCTTTAATGCTTAAAACATCCATAAATGCGTAGATGGATGTTAAAAGCACCCGTTCTTTTCACCTCACAAATCTTGTATTTAATGAGTTAAAACTCTATAAAAGGAAGTTTTCAAAGTGCAAGAGTGAATTCTACTTCAATGCAAAATAAATATCAACAACTTATTCGCATGTCAATAAGCAGTTAATTATTCAACGAAAAGAACATCAATTTTTTCGGTTTCAAAACCTTTTTTCATAGTAGTATAAAGATCGTCTTTATTAAAAATAGGCGTGCAGGATACAAGATCTATATGCACCGAACTATATTCCGGCCAAGTATGCATGGTCAAATTTGAACTGGCTAAGATAAAGCTAACGGTCATACCGCCGCCCCGAAACTCAGTTACCTTTCTGTCAATTACCTTTAATCTGTGAACTTTACAAATATTTTCTAATATGTTTAACAGCCTTCTTTTGGAGAAGATAATTTCTTTTTTAACATCAAAGATTTTTAAAACCAAGTGATCTACAAATGGAAATTTTTCATCTAAAGATTTTTCATTTTCAAAAGTGTATATGTTTTTAGAATCCGTTACCCCTGGCGACCTGGTAAATCTATTTGCTTTTAATATATACAAAGAGCTGGCATTGCCGATGGATTCAGCACCGGAATATCTGGCGAATTTCTCTATTCTATCTTCAATAGAAAATCCATATCTGTTTATTAACTCCTGAACTTTCAATAACTTTTCAGGAGATTTAAAACTGCAACCAAAATACATGAAAACATACTTGCCCTTAAAATCCTTCACAGAACCGAGCAGCTCTGTTGCTCTCTGCAGAAACAAATTAACCCCGATTTTGGTATATGGTGGGTCAAAAACTACCGTATCAAAATTCCCTGCAAATTGTTTTTCCAAATAATTTCTGACATCAAAAGCAACAGCCCTTACATTTCTCAAATTATTTTCACCGGCATAAGAATTTATAAAATTAACGATATCTTTGTCTATGTCAAAAACGGTAATATTCTTATATTCCTTATTCAAAAAGGCCAGAGATAAAGAATTAAGATCATCGTCTCCGATAAAAGCTATTGATTTATTCTTCACTACCCCCTTCTCCATCATAATTTTTGATTTTGCGTATGTCGTTTCGGCTGTTGCAATAAACTGATCAAATTCTCTTTTTGGTTTTAGATCAAATTCGTTTTTAATTCCTCTGATTCCTTCAACGTCCTTACGATAAGAATCTTCAGAATAAAAATTAAACTTTTCTACCAAAGACCATGAATAAGGTTTCAAATCCAAGCCTGTTAGCAATCTAATTCCATAATTGCTAACTCGTATGTTTTCACCTTTATTTTCGACCAAAAGAAAGGAAACGGACTGTTTAAATCTTCTTAAAGTTTCTTTCGGCAAACCCGTCAGATCAATTAATTTTCTTCCGGTCAATTCCTTATCAGTCTTTAGTATGTAAAGCAAACCCTCTATTTCGCAGTCCCGAAGATCGGGGTTGGCATTCCCTATCCTATTTAGTATATCCATACTCTACATTTTACTACGTGAAAAAGATTTACCCTAAAATTCTACTTTCGGGAGATATCTACGAGTTGTAAAAAGTTCGCTATGGTTTAAAAACAAAATATCGCCAAAATTTTCAACTTATTTCTTACTTCCGACTATACTATGAAACAAAATAAAACCAGAAAGCTCGGATACTATTTGAACACACTGCTAACAATATTTATCTTTCTTTTTGTAACAACAAAAATAGGATCTGATAGTTTACGGGCGGAAGCCGCATGGGAAAAAATCTCATCCATAAACGCAAATCGTATAACATCCCTGGAAAAGACGCCGTGGGGTATTTTAGCCGGAGAATTTGATTCAAGAACTTTTCTGCAACCGCCACCGAATAATGCACTCTTCTTATCAAGAGACTCGGGAGAAACATGGGAAAAGATAGGACTAGATGAAAGAGGGATACTGGATATTAAGTATTACGCAGGAAAAATATACGTCGCCACTTATTATGTAGTAAATAACTCCTATGGAATATTTGTTTCCGAAGACGGGGGTACTACCTGGTATAACATCTGGAATGGCCCATCGACAAATGAGATAGATAGAGATAGCGAAACGATTTATGTAGGATCTACAAGTTACGGACCATACGTTTCGTCGGACAATGGATTAACGTGGAGGAAAGTTTTTGATTCAAGCGGACGGGAGCTGGAAGTATTAGCGCTGGAAAGTTCAGAGGATATTACTCTGGTTTCTTTGCCAACTCATGTCTACAAGACAACGGATCATGGAGAAACTTGGAGTGAAATAGATCAATTAAAAAACAAAAGTATCATTTCATTCTGTATTAACGGAAACGTGATATTCGCCGGGTCCCGAGTAACGGAAGGATTATACATATCCACTAATGGAGGAGAAACATGGGTAAAAGTTTCAAGCTTCGGTAATAATGGCGTAAATAAAATAACTTACCTTAACGGCCGTTACTACACTATCAAATATAGTTTTGAAGATTACAAATATTATATATATGTCTCTTCGGATACAGGAAAAACGTGGGTAAGCTCCGACCCAAATATGTCTTCGGCCGATAGAATGATGGATTTACTCCCGATTTCTTCTTCCGACCAACCTTTTATTCTGGCGAGTGTCCTGATTAACGGGATATACAGATATGATATACCAACAGAAACGGTAAAATCTCCCTTTTTAAAAATTCCCTGGAACTATGAAGACGAAAACGAAGTGACCGATAAGATAACTTCTTTCTTTGATCATAGATTGCCTCTTTTAGGCTATGGTTATTATTCTGAACCTGCGGGACAGATAAGTACAACGACTGTGAATTTTTTCGGGATGGAAGCAGGACAACCTACTATTTACTACAGCTCCCATGGTGGGTTTGACTTCGGTTTAGGATACGGAACCGACATTCTCGCCGCATCTTCAGGATACGCAAATTATTACTACTGCAAAGATTGCGGAAACACCATAAAGATAGATCATAGGAACGGGTATCAAACAACTTACATGCATCTTCAAAACGACGGCCTAATAACTAAATTAAACAGTGTGTGGGTAAACGACGGGGATATTATAGGAAAAGTGGGATTAACCGGAAGAACTTCGGGACCGCACCTTCATTTCGAACTAACCAAGGATAGAGATATGGATGGAAATTTTCTGAACGATTTCCCATCCGGAAGAGTTGATCCGTTCGGGTGGAAACCATACGATATACTTGATCCCTGGGGTACTTTTTCTTGGAAAGATGCTTTGGGAAGCCATAGCGGAAGCGACAGCCTTTACTTATGGACCGTTAAAAACAGGGAAAACTCCGGGGTAATTTCTCCAGGTACGGGCCCCAACGATAAAAACTACATGGAGGTAGGAAACAAAAGAATTGAATTCGAAAGCTTAAAAGAAACATTCAGGGTTAATTTTCTTTCTTACATACAACCGACTCTAAATCTATCATCAAAAATAGAAAAATACATAGAAAATACATCTTTTGTTCTGCAGGTTTTCGACCACAACGGATACATCGTTACAAATCTTGAAAACCCGATAAAAATTACACTGACTATTTCCCGTGAGTGTTTGGAAAATGTCAAACCACAAAGTATTAAATTATATTTTTGGAACGATACATCAAGAATATGGGAAGCTGTTTCAAGTTTCTTTGACGAACAAACTAACAAAATCACAGCCACTGTAAACCATTTAAGCTGGTTCGCCGCCTTTGGAGAAAAAAACGATTCGAACCCGCCAAATACCTTAATATTAGTATCCGGAAGTCAGACAGATGGGTGGTTCAATGAGTTTCCGCTGATCCAATTTTTCTATGACGGGGGCGACGAGATAAATATAAAGAACACGCTTTACTCAACTGATAATGGAGATGGTTGGGATAACTATAATCAGCCTTTTCATGTAGAAAAAGATGGGATTGTCAATCTGCTCTATAAATCAATAGATGAAAACGACAATATAGAACCGGAAAAAAACTATGTTTTACATATAAACACAAACGGAAAACAAACAGACAGAATAAGAGTGAGAAACGCTTCATTTAAAACCCGATGAGCAGTATAAAACGGTGTAATCGGAGACCAAAATACACGTGATAAGAGATAAGAAGGTTTACCTACTCTTATTTTTCCCGGACGCAGAAAGAAACCACCTCGGTCATAGCACCGACGATATCGTTAATAATATCTAAAGCCTCGTTGTACTCAAGTTTTTTAAAATTGTGCGGAAAATAATGAAAAACAGTATTTCTGCCCCTCTTCCACGCATCCCAAAGCCTTTGAGCTAAATTCTTCCCTCCTTTAGTATATCCGCAAACCTTATCGTATACGCTCGTGTTATCTTGATAGTTCGGATTGAGCAACCTGCCAATTCTGATTTCATCTCCATAATACTCATCCTCCGTTATCAAACCTATGTCTAACAAAAACCTCTTTAAAAATCCTTCGTAAGCCTTGGCAAAAGGGAAAACAATAAAAGAATAATCCGAAATATCGGCGTGCTCTTTATTTTTATAAACAAAGGTCAATATTGTCTCACCATCTTCAATCAAATCTCTAACTTCCGGAGACATGTAGTTCCAAAGGGCAGAATTTCTATCAATAACCTGCATACCACACAATAATAAACCATGCAGTCTAGAATTAAAACACTCATTTACACCTTTTTAATTTTTGATGGAAAAGCAGAAAATGTAACCAACTAATTTCCCCGCGTAATAATGGATCATATAGAGGATGCTACTCAATATCAGAAAAAACTACAGCATCATCGAAAAACCCGCTGTTCAAATTATCAACCGGAATAATAGCTGCTCTGTAAGTTTTTCCTCCAAAAGAAAAATCCTTAATATAAGCACCGTCAATATTATCTTTAACAGACACATTAAATAACCTATCACTTGAATTCCAGCCTCCCCCAACATAGATTTTCAAAAATTTGTATGACTGCCAATCAGACGAGTATCTGATTGTTATAGATTGTTCCTCTCCCCCGCCACCACTCGTTTTGTCTAAAAATTTTCCCGAATCTAAAGACTCAACACACTGTTCTTCATCCTCACACAAGTATTTAAACATATCCCAAGAGCCATTTTTTGAAATCACTTTAACTATCAAACCCGGAGCGCCAGTTTTTGCCCCCTTGACATCATCGGAATTTTTTCCTGAATATAACAGCCAAAAAGCGATCGGGACAACTAAAAATACTGCTACAATAATAATCAATGTAACTGACACCTTCTTTTTCATAATTAAATGAATCCACAATTTATACCGCGTGTCAATAGTTTTCATATATTTTAAAGGGAAAGCGGAATTTCCGATACAAAAAAACAAAATCGAGGCATGTACGATATAATAAGAACATGGAAAAACCTAGAATAGCTTTGGCACATGAGTTTCTCACGCAATATGGAGGGGCGGAAAAAACCATTGAGGCAATAGCAGAAATATTTACGGAGGCCCCGATATATACAGCCAAATATAATCCGGCTAAAATGCCAGATTCTATAAACGAAAGAAGAATAATTTATCCAAAAGGAGTAGTGAACAAGATATCGGAAAAATTATTTTTCCTGCTAAGAATGCCTACCATATTTGAGAGTTTCGACTTCCGTGATTATGACATAGTAATTTCCAGCGGAACAACATGGAACAAAGGAATTCTAACAAAACCAGATCAAGTACATATAACTTATATACATACGCCACCGAGATTTTTATACAAGTATTCTCAGGAAGGAACAAAATGGCAAAAACCTCCGTTTAAACCTTTTTACAGCTATATAGTGAATTTCTTAAGATTATGGGACTATGTAGCAGCCCAAAGACCTGACTATCTCGTAACGAATTCCGAAACAACAAGAAGGAGAATACAAAAGTTTTATGGAAGAGACGCAAAAATTATATATCCACCGGTTGATCTTAATTTTAAAGTAAATAATGGGTTCAAAAAAACGGAAGTTCCGTACTTTTTGGCAATAGGAAGATTATCAAAATATAAAAATTTTGAACTTTTAGTTAGAACTTTCAACAAAATAAAATACCCCCTCGTAATAGTAGGAACAGGAATGGAGGAAAGGAGATTAAAATCAATTGCCGGCGAAAATATAATTTTCAAAGGAAACTTGTCCGACGGGGAAAAACACAAGCTACTTGACGGATGTCTTGGCTTAATAAACCCTGTTGTTGACGAAGATTTCGGAATTGTACCAATAGAAGCTATGGCTCATGGAAAACCCGTATTAGCACACAAATCCGGAGGGCACCTGGAAACCATAATAGACGGGGAAACAGGAATTTTCTTTGAAAAAGCTGATATTACTTCCCTATCCGAACGATTACTTGATTTTGAACAGATGATTAAAAACAGAAAATTTGATCACGAAAAAATAAAAGCCCACGCTCAAAAATACTCAAAGGAAAGATTCAAAATAGAATTTGAAAATTTTGTAAGAGAAAAGTGGGAAGAACATAAAAAAGCAAATGCCTGAACTTCCGGAAGTACATACAATTTCACAGGATCTGAAAAAAAATATCATCGGATACGAGATAAAAAGTATTAAAATCTCACCAGACTATAAGATACCAGAAACAGAAAAAATAAAGCTGGCAAAATTAGGGGGCAAAAAAATTTCCGATGTGGGAAGAATAGCTAAAAATATCGTTATAAAACTGTCCGAAAATGATTTTTTGATATTTCACTTGGCTATGAGCGGAAGAATTTTACTCCGGTCATCAAAGGAAGAAAAAGACAATTGGACAAAAATTGTGTTCGAAATTTCAAAAAACGAAGAAACCAAATATCTGAAGTTCTGCGATATGCGTCAGTTCGGAAAAATAAAAGTGATGGACGGGCAATCATTAGAAGAAATGAAAAACAAATATGGGTTAGATGTTTTAGACAAGAATACAACGACGGAAAAATTCCTAAAGGCAATAAAATCAAAAAACACGAATATAAAAAACGCTCTTATGGATCAGAAAATTATATCCGGAGTTGGAAACATCTACGCAACAGACGCCTTATTTCTGGCCGGAATAAATCCCCAAACCCGCACGAAAAACTTAAATTTACAAAACGGCCAACATCTGCTTAATAGCCTACGTCAAGTTTTAAAAGAAGGAATAAAAAACAGAGGCGCTACTCTACCCGATGAAATGTATGTGGATATATTCGGAAAACCCGGAAATCAGCAAAATCACTTTAAAATCTACGGAAAGAAAATATGCCCGAAATGCGGGTCACCCGTGTCTTTCGAGAAAATAAACGGAAGAGGAACCTATTTTTGCCCCGTGTGCCAACCACTGATAGAAAATACTAAAACTTCGGACGAATCTCCTATCCAAAAGAGGTTTTTATGAAGATCTTTTTGCAAAACTAAATGAAAATACTAAATCTCAAATTAACAAATCTTAGAAACCACACCAAACTACATCTGAAATTTGACAGTGGTATCACGCTGATTACGGGGAACAACGGCTCCGGTAAATCCACTATTTTAGAAGCGATTCACATGCTCTCCACAGGAAGATCCAAAACATCAAAATACGACAGAGACTTAATACAATACGGGAAAGATTTTTGCTCTATAAACGCCAATATAGAAACCAAAGACCAGGAATTTAACATGGAATTGCAGATAATAAAAAATGAAAATTTTGAAAATGCATCGGTAAAAAAAGCCAAAATTAACAAAGTCGCAAAAAGTATGCAATATTTCACCGGAATATTTAATTCCGTGCTTTTTTCCCCTCAGGATATACAACTTATTACGGGATCTCCGGCCGAAAGAAGAAAGTACATGGATGAAATGATTTCTCAGGTTGATATTGAATATAAAAGAAGCCTGAATGATTACCTAAAAGCAGTTAAACAAAGAAACAAACTGCTTGAGAAAATAAATCAGGGCTTCGGTGGACAAGATGAGATAAGTTTTTATACTAGTCAAATGCTAAAAAACGGACAGGTAATACAGAAAAAACGTGAACAAATGTTTACAGATATAGAACAAACATTAAGGGAAACCGGCGAAATCCTAAACGACAAGAAAACAAAACTGGAAGTAAAGTATAAGAAAAATGAAATTAATATCGAAAGATTAAATGAATTCAGAACACGGGAAATTGCAGCAATGACTTCCCTGCTCGGACCACACAGAGACGATTTTGAAATATATTTTAACGGCCACAATGTTACGAATTTTGGTTCACGAGGGGAACAAAGAAGCTGTGTACTATCACTGAAAATCTCTGAGATTAGTTTTATAGAAGAAAAGAAAAACGACAGACCGGCTTTGCTACTAGACGATATATTTTCTGAGTTGGATAAAAAACATCAAACGGCGGTATTTAGTGTAATAAAAGGGAATCAGACGACGATAACCAGTACATCTACACCCGATTTTTTAAACGATAAACACATACAAATAATCAACCTCTAAGCATCAATAAGAAAATAAAGAAAAAAAATACCCCCGGTAAATATTTTTATTTCCGGGGGTTTGGAAATATCCCAATTCTACTATGAAAAGGAAACATCCACACCGATGGGTATTACTCTAGACAAGGCATTGGCACTCATAACCTGAAACGATGCATCAAACTTATTACCTTTGAGCTTACCCAAAATTCCTGGACAAAGAGCAAAAAAAACTTCCTGACCATCTTCCCTGAAACTTTGACTTAACTCCTCATGACACATAAGAGGAACATCAGTTACAGCTCTCCCGCCCGAGCAAACCCTTATGTGCAGGTCTGTCATTTCGTTCGGGTCAATCCCCTCAACATACAAAAAAATCAGGACAATTAGGTCGGAGCCATACCAAACCCCTCCCCCGCCTAAAACTCTCTCATCAAAATTACTTCTCATTTCTTCTCCTTTCACTTTTTATTTTTTTTTGCTTCAATTTCCGAACATTATACCAGAAAAATTAGACTATTTACTTTTTTGCGGGAAATATGCGAGAATTATTTGGATGTACTTTCCAGAATATTCAATCACTTCAAAAACCCTGAACAACATAGCTGTAATAGAATACGGAAAAGCAGTAATTGAAAACACTACAATATTACCTTCATGGGAGGCCCAGTTAAAAAAAGAAGCAGTAATAAAAATAGTTTATGGATCTTTACAGCTTCTAGGAATAAATACCGACCCTCAGAAAATAAAACTCTCTATGGATAATTTTTATAAGGCGGAAAACCAGGAAACTCTAAACATAATAAAAGCTGTACTTTTGGTAGACGAAATTTCAAAAAACAAAGAGTTTGAAGAAGTTGACCTAAAATACATTCATAAAACCCTAACCGAGGGGCTGATTCCCAAAGTCAGACAGGGATCTTACAGAAATGTAAAAATTCCGGGAAAAACAGACCCCGAAGAAATACTGGCCGAAATGGTTAGTCTTTTTGATTGGTACAATAGTTTGGACGCTAAAGACACGCATCGCATAATAACAGCAGGAATACTAAAGGCCCGGCTTGAGAGTATTCAACCTTTTGAGGAGATGAACGACATCGCCGCCAATCTGATAACCTATGTAAGCCTTAAAACATCGGGGTACGGATTCAGAGATCTTATATCAATGGAGAATTATTACAAAAACACAAGAATGATTTACAAAAAAGAAATAGAATCTTTTGATGACGAAGAACCCGATCTGACAACATGGCTGGAATACTTTACGGAAGGGCTGGCTTCCGAAGTCTCTTCCGTTTCCCAAAGTATAAAGCTTTTAGCCAAGGATACAAAGATTGCCAAAGCCACAGGAAGAACAAAAGTGAGCGAAAGACAGGAAAGAATAATAGAATACCTCCAGGATTATGGAATGCTTCAAAATAAAGATTTTCCCAGAATCTTTCCGAATATTTCCGAAGATACTGTACTCAGAGATCTAAAAGTTCTGATAGATATGGGAATTATCCAAAAAACCGGGAGCACGAAATCATCCCGATACGTATTAAGATGATACTCCTGCCCCGAACCGCAAAAATTAGCCGATTTATACTATAATGGCCTTATGAAGTTCATTGAATTCTCGAGATATCTTCAAAGGTTGGAAGAAACAACCAAACGCCTGGAAATGATTGATATTCTTACAGAATTAATATCAGCGCTCGACGTGGAAGAGACCGATAAAGCTATCTATCTGGCCTCGGGATACATAAAAGCTCCTTTTGAAAGCGTCAGATTTAACATTGCTGAGAAAATGATGTTTAGGATAATAGAACAAACCTTCTCTACTCCTCAAAAACCCGATATCAGAAAAGAAATTACAAAAATTTACACTGATACAGGAGATTTGGGGAATGTGGTCTTCGAATTAAAAAAGTCAATGAAAAAACACAAGGAACCGATAATTTCCGAAGTTTATTCCAGATTGTATGAAATAGCACAAATAACCGGAACCGGCTCCCAGGATCTAAAAATATCAAAAACATCGGGTTTAATAAAAGAGGTGGATCCTCTTTCTGCAAAACACATAACGAGGATAGTTCTAGGAACAATGCGGCTCGGGTTCACTGAACTCACAATCATAGCCGCTCTATCAAATTTTTTGAAAAATAAATCTTTAGCACCGGAAATTGAGAAAAAATACAACATACATCCGGATATCGGTCTCATAGCAAAAGAGATAAAAAGAAAAGGAATAAAAGGAATAGAAAACATAAAAATGGAAGTCGGCGTTCCCGTACTTTCACAAAAAGCTCAAAGAGTAAGCGGTATGGAAGAGATACTTAAAAGAATAAATAAGGCTTGGGCAGAGTTTAAATTTGACGGAACTAGAGTTCAACTTCATTTTGCAAAAGATGGTAATTACCAAAGGGCAAAATTGGATGATAGCAATACCCAAAAAGACTTATTTGAAGACAAAAAAGACAATTTTTTCATAAAAACTTTTACAAGAAATCTTGAAGAGACAACCTATCAGTATCCGGAAATAATAGAGGCAGCAAAAAAACAAATAAAAGCTAATTCCGTAATTCTTGATGGCGAGGGAATAGGGTACAACAAAGAAACCGGGAGATTTCTTCCTTTTCAGGAAACAATTCAAAGGAAGAGAAAATACAACATAGCTGAAACCGCAAAAAAAATCCCTTTCAAATACTTTGTTTTTGATATTTTGTATTTAAACGGCGAGTCCGTAATTGAAAAACCTCTGGCCGAAAGAAGAAAATTATTAACGGAAATCATTCAACCCGGCCAGGTAATAGAAGTTGACGACCACATTGAAACCGAAGAGTTTGAAAAACTGGAAGAATATTTTGAACTGGCTAAATCTAAGGGCTTGGAAGGAATTGTGGTAAAAACCCCGGAAGATCCTTACCAGGCGGGAGCAAGGTCCTATTCATGGATAAAATATAAAACGGCCGACCAGAAATTGTTGTCAGATACTATAGATTGTGTGGTGCTGGGCTATTATCACGGCAGGGGTGTAAGATCAAAGTTCGGAATAGGGGGATTTTTGGTGGGAGTCTACGATAAAGAAAAAAATACTTATAAAACCGTTTCAAAAATAGGGACGGGGTTGACCGAAGAAGATCTTATGTTCCTTAAAAAAGAATGCGATAAGATAAAAATAAAAGAAAGGCCGAAAAATGTGGAAATTAACAAGTTGCTTAATCCAGATGTCTTTGTTGAGCCCAAAATAGTTGTGGAAATAGGGGCGGACGAAATTACCGTATCTCCGACACATACCGCGGGGTTTGCCCTAAGATTCCCGAGACTGATAAAATTCAGACCAGATAAAAGTCCGGAAGACTCAACATCAACTAATGAAATACAAAAAATGTATAAAAACCAGCGGAAAGGAAAATAGACAATCTTTCTGTTTAGCAATTTTTGGAGTAGCACCACCACCCGCCCTGGTACCTAACAATTATGGAGAAACTTTCAAATATAATACAAAACAAAAAACTGGACAGAGATTACAGATGCTCTTATGAATTTCAGGCTTATGGAAACAGATTGGCCGAGGAGTTAGGAGATAGAAAACACAGAACTCTTTATATAAAACTTGCCAAAAACGAGGATAGAAAGCTTCTGGAAGAGGCGCGCACATTTGTCCTGAATTCAAAAAAAGCAACTACGAGAGGAAGGTTATTTATGTGGAAACTTACCCAATTAAAAAAAGAGGGGAAAGAAAAAAAATCGGATGAAAAAACCAAGAAAATTTAGTTTAGCCAAAACCTTACCAAGGTATAACTAAAAACCTTACCATTTGTTGTATACAAAATAAAAAGTAAAGTTTTAAAATAGCTAAGAAATAATAGGACAGAACCTAAATTAATTTAAATCAAAAAAAACAAAATATGAAAACAAAAAGCAATTGAACTCCTGATAATAAACAAGTATCATTTAACAGGATGATAAAAAAAATATTAAAGTATTACACAACTCCTCTCCTTATATCGGCCACTCTCGGGATAATAATGCTGGCAATGACGGTTGCTAAAGATCCGATTGAAATAATAGAGATTATCGTAGGAGCCATCCTCGGAACATTCATACTGGATATTGAATATGTCCTCTACCCCTACATGTTTGACTCAAACAGCGATTTTTCAAAATTCATATTCGGCTATACAAAAAATAAGGATTTTGAGGGATTAATAAGTTTCATAAATGAACACAGAAATGACTTAAAAGAAAAATCTCTGAATAGCGCCCTTTTTCAGACGGTCTTGATACCAATTTGTCTTTTTGTTTCCTATATTGACACGAGCTATTTTATGAAGGCGTTTGTTTTATCAATATTCGCAAACTCGATATACAGGTTAATTGAATGCTATTTTTACGGAACCACAAAAGAATGGTTCTGGGCTATTAAGGGAACTCCCAAAAAAGAAGGGATACTGGGCTTTATGGTCATTTTGCTGGCAGTTTTAGCTGTTTCCCTTTACCTTGTATAAAAATATAGTGCCAAATCTATACGGAATTATAATTTCTCTCTCCATACTTCTCTGCATTTTAACTGCTCAGAGACTTGTTGAAAATGAGAATAAAAATAAAGAGATCTTATGGGGATTATCTTTTTGGACTATTTTGTGTGGTATCTTAGGAGCAAGAATATATCATGTTCTGAATTGTTTTGGTTACTACCGCCTTCACCCAGCAGAAATACTAAAAATATGGCGTGGCGGATTAGGTATATGGGGAGCTTTGGGAGGTGGAATTGTTGGATCTGTAACTTATCTTGGCATAAAAAAAGAAAAAGTACTTCCTTGGCTGGACATTATTTCTGTAGTTGTGCCTCTGGGACAAGCAATAGGAAGATGGGGAAATTTTTTCAATAAAGAACTGTTCGGGCTTCCAACTACCCTTCCCTGGGGAATATATGTAGAACCAACGCTACGACCGGCAGAATTTTCAAATTACTCAAAATTTCATCCTATTTTCATTTATGAATCAATTTTGAATCTAATTTTATTCCTGATTCTGTTGAATTTATACAAAAATAAACATGAAAAAGTCCCGGAAGGAACATTTCTGTGGATTTACCTCGGCTCCTATTCAATAATAAGATTTTTTCTGGAGTTTCTTCGCATCAATCCATGGAAAATAAATATATTTTCTCTCTCCTTGAATGTATCTCAATGTGTATCTATACTTGTACTAATGGTTTCAATGGTAGTTATGTTCAGGAGGAAATCTCCAAGAAAAAACAAATGATTTACATTTCTTCCGACCACAGAGGATACGAATTAAAAAATTATCTTGTTAAAGAGTTTTCCGCGAAAGGAATTGCGATTACGGATATGGGGCCTTTTAATTTTGACCCGAACGACGATTATCCAGATTACGCCAAAGCTGTTGCCGAAAAAATTCAGGAAAACCCCGAAAATATGGGAATATTAATATGTTCCAGCGGAGTCGGTATGAACATAGCGGCAAACAAGTTCAAGGGTATAAGAGCAACAATATCATGGAATCCGAAACATGCGGCCGCTTCAAGAAACGATGACGGAACAAATGTTCTGGTTTTGCCTTCAGATTTTGTCACTAAAGAAGAAGCTCTAGAAATAACACAAGCATGGCTTTCAACTAAATTCTCCGGAGAAGAAAGGCACATAAGAAGATTGGTAAAAACATCGGGTTTTGAAGGAAAATAATCAGGAGATATTTTTGAAATATATTTTGGAGACCTAAAAATGATAATACCTGCCATTTTAGAAAAAGACATTAAGGAATGCGAAAGAAAAATTAAACTTGTAGAGGGTGCCTGTTCAGCGGTTCAGATAGATATATTGGACAATACCATAGTACCGGGGGAAACATTTCAGGATCTTCAGAATCTGGAGGAAATAAAAACACTTGCTGATATCACGATTCACTTCATGGTAAAAGACCCTATCAACTTAATCAGAAAACTCGGGTTTTTATTTCCCCCTAACACAACTAAAATAAATGGAGTAAGCACTCTCATAACACAAGTTGCAGATATACAAGAAACTGAAAATTTTCTCAAATATGCTAAAGATTTGGGATATAAGACCGGAATATCCATCAACTCTGATCAGGACATCCTGCCTCTTGAGGGGCTAATCCAAGGTGCGGACATAATTCAATTTATGGGGGTTGAACCCGGGAAACAAGGCGGAGAATTTATCCCATCCGTTTTGGAAAAGATAAAAAATTTTAAAAATAAATACCCCGAAAAAACGACACAGATAGACGGGGGCATAAACGACGCAAATATTACCAGTGTTTTAGAAACCGGGGTTGATAACATAATAATCGGCTCGGCTATATTCAATTCGGACGATCCCAAGAAGAAACTTTTGGAATTTTCGACTATTTTTGAACAAAAAAGAAAAAACTTAACAGAACAAACATCCGAAATAAAAATAAATAAAAAGAAAAACAAAAGACCTCTAATGATCTGCTTTCTGGGCGGAGCGGCATGGAAAAATGAAGATGAACCATATATACAGGCAAAAGAAACAGCAAAACTCCTAGCAGAAAACGGATATGGAATCGTAAACGGAGGCGGCCCGGGAGTTATGAGAGCTTCAACAGAAGGTGCACACGAGGGAGGAGCTGGTGTACTGGCGGTAACCTATCACCCAAACAAACCTAAGAGACATTTTGAAGGAGTTGACCCCGAGAACAAATTTGATCTAGAAGTAAAAACGCTGGACTATTTTGACAGAACGAAAATATTGCTTCAAACATCAGACATCCATGTCATATTTAGAGGAAGTATCGGTACTTTAAGCGAATTCGGCATGTCGTGGGAAAACTCTTACATACATGAGCCAAACAACAAACCTATAATACTATTTGGGGATCATTGGAGAGGGATAATAAAATCAATAGAAGAAAATATGAGTGTTAGGGGCGGAGAAACAGAAATATTAAAAATATGCACCACTCCGCAGGAAGTCCTGGAATACATAAAATCGATTGAAGATAAAATTTTAGAATAATCCAAAAAAGAAAAGGGGCTTGTAAACACAATTTTGCACTAATGTTTTTATACGATGCGTGCGCGCCTGGCTTCGAAGATTAAGATTATTGATTCTGAATCATCAAAGCACCGTAAATTGTGTACAAGCCCCTATTTGGTTGGTCCTCTTCTCCCTCAAAACTACCACTAAGAAGCAGGCATAGAAAGGAGAGACGTGCACGGAGGTGAGTTCTATGCACTAAAAGCACCCACTTCTTCAGCTTGTTTAACCAACCGAAGAGCGATTTTATCATAAAATAAGGAAAAAGTCAAAAACGTCGGAAAATACTTCTATGCTATACTTATAACAATGCCCATAGGTAAGAAAAAAACCAGTAAAATATCCCCCGAGGAGCTATACAAAAAATCAAATAAACTTAAACAAACCGTAATTGATATGCTCACTGAAGCCGGCTCGGGACACACGGCTGGCTCCTTGGGAACAGCGGAAATTTTCACGGCTCTTTATTTTCAAATTTTAAACGTAGATCCAAAAAACCCGCATAAAAAGAATCGCGATAGATTTTTGCTTTCAAACGGGCATATCTGCCCCATCTGGTATGCAACTCTATCGGAAAGAGGTTTTTTCCCAAAATCAGAATTATGGAAGTTACGCAAAATAAACTCAAAACTACAAGGTCATCCTAAAATGAATTCCCTTCCTGGAATCGAAAACACTAGCGGCTCGCTGGGCCAGGGTTTATCGCAAGCGATAGGAGTTGCAATAGCAGCCAAAATGGATAATTTAAGTTATAGGATTTACTGCATGACGGGCGACGGAGAAATGGATGAGGGACAAATATGGGAAGCCGCAATGTTTGCACCAAACAAAAAATTAAACAACATCACCTGGATAATAGACAGAAATAACATTCAAAGCGACGGAAAAACGGAAGATATAATGCCTTTGGAGGACCTAAAAGAAAAGCTGGAAAGCTTTAACTGGTTTGTAGTAGAAATAAATGGACATAGCATTGAAGAAATAATAAGCGCATGTAAAATGGCAAAATCGATAACTCAGCGTCCAACTGCTATAATTGCTCATACAATACCCGGAGAAGGGATTGAATTTATGGAAAATAATTATAAATGGCATGGAAAGGTGCCGGATAAAAAAGAGGCTATTGCAGCCAAAGAAGAATTGCAATCAATTATTTAGAATAGTTTAGAACAATTTAGAAATTTTCGGAAAGGGAAAAATTATGAATAATAAACAAAAAGCATCATTGAGAATAAGTTTACTGCCCATCGTCATACTCGTCGGCTTAATTCTGGGGGTCGGGTATTTTTTACTAAAAGGAGAAATAAATCTTCCCGATTTTAACAAGGAACCTACAATCCAAAGGATGGAAGGATTTCCTACAGTCATATATACCGACAAAAACATGGAAAAACAAAGAAAGGTAATAAAAAATGAGCAGGAGCTTACAGAATTTCTGAATCTCATCGATGAAACCGGAATGCTCACTGCAAAGGAGCAAATAGATTTTGATAAAAACATGGTATTAGCAGTGGCTACCGAAACAAATGAAGAGACCGGCCACAACTTAAAAATAAAAAAAGTGTACGAGGATAAAAAAGAGAAAAGGATGATAGTGGAAATAGAGGAAACTAATCCCGATAATGACTGCCAAATAGAAATGGATAACAACATCGCGGTAGACATGGTAATAGTATCCAAAACTGATTGGGAAGTGAAATTTGAAAGAGTGACTAAAGCAATAGAGTGCGAAAAAGAGCAGAATCAGGAAACAAATCAGTCCAGCCAGAGCGGTAGCGAAAATTAAACGTATTAAACTGCCCTATGCTAAATCCGAGACTAAAATTAAATCAGGACGTGTTTTTAAAAGACACCACAAAAAGATCTCCCAGAGACGGATTTGGAAAAGGAATGCTTGAAACGGCCGAAAAAAATCCGGCCATAGTTGTTCTTTCAGCAGATTTATCGGAATCCGTGAAACTCAAAGAATTTATAAAAAATTTCCCTGACAGATTTGTCCAGGCTGGGATAGCCGAGCAAAACATGTGTTCCATTGCAACAGGATTAGCTACGGAAAGAAAAATACCCTATGTGGTTTCCCACGCCGCTTTTATAGCATACAGAAGCTGGGATCAGATAAGACTCTCAGTGTGCATGAATGGTGCAAATGTAAAAATATGCGGTTCGCACGAAGGATTTTCAAACGGGCCTGACGGAGCATCAGCGGAGCCTTTAGAGGATATTGCGCTAATGAGAGTATTGCCAAATATGACCGTGATAAATCCGATAGATTATGAACAGACCAGAAAAGCCGTGGCGGAAATATCAAAAATACAGGGACCGGTTTATCTGAGATTTTCAAAAGCCGAAATACCCAACATGACAACGGAAGAAACACCATTCAAAATAGGAAATGCGGAGGTCTTTGTGGAGGGGAAAGACATTACAATAATTTCCTGCGGGGCAATAACATACGAAGCTCTGGTGGCAGCAAAAAATCTAAAGGCAAAATATAAAATTGAGGCAGAACTTTTAGTTTCTCCCACTATCAAACCCCTTGACGAGCATAGAATTTTAGAATCCGTTAAAAAAACGGGCTTGGCGGTAACGATCGAAGAACACCAAATAAACGGAGGGCTTGGGGGAGCAGTATCGGAACTTCTGTGCGAAAAACTTCCATCCCCGCTTCTGAGAATGGGAATGAAAGACTCATTCGGTGAGTCCGGAAGTTACGAAGATTTGAAAAATAAATACGAATTAAGCTCACATCACATAGAAAATAAAGTTTTAAATTTTTTCAGGGAAAAGAAATAAAAATGGACATTCTAATTATCGGAGATTCATGTATAGATATAACTCTTCAAATTTCCTCGGCGGACGAGGTAAGGATGGAAGAATCGGAAACACCTCGGATCTGCTTTATACACGGAAGCAAAATACCAGTTGACCAGTTTTTCTCCTCCATTGGCGGAAACAGCGTAAATGTAGCAACCGGATGCAGCAGATTGGGCTTAAAAGCCGGAATATACACGGAAATGGGAGACGACCAAAACGGAGAAAAACTGATAAACGAACTTTTGGAAAGAGGAATAGATACAAAGTACTGCATAAAAACTCCCGGAACTACAACTAATGTAAACGCAATAATTGTTTATAACTACGAAAGGACGATTTTTTCATATCACGCACACAGAGAATACAAAATAAGAAACTGGCCTAAACCGACACTTCTCTACTACACATCCATGGGAGAAGGTTTTGAAAAATTTCAGATGGAGCTGGTAAATTACATCGAAAAAAATAAAGATATAGGCGTAATTTTCAATCCAGGAACCATGCAGATGAAAGCTGGCTACAACTCTATTAAAGAATTTCTGGAAGTAACGAACATTCTGATAGTAAATTTAGAAGAAGCCGTCAGGCTTGTCGGAGAAAAACCACTTCCAAAAATGCATATTGACCTGCAAAAACTTGGACCGAAACTCACGGTTATAACCGACGGAAAAAATGGCGCCAGCGGGTTTGACGGAGAAAATCTTGTCAGAGTAAGCGCTTACACCGACGGAAGAGAGGTAAAGGATAAAACAGGGGCGGGAGATGCTTTTTCATCGGGGTTCGTTTCGGCCATTTTTCATAAAAAAACTCTTAAAGAGGCTTTAGGGTGGGGATCAATAAACTCATTTGCGGAAATAACCAAGGAGAGCGCAGGAACGGGGATATTGACAAAAGATGAAATGGAAAAAATAGTCAGAAAAATAATCTGATCTTCGGTAGTATAATTCAATAAAACATGGCGAATTTTTTTGAAAGAAACAAATCAATTTTCACGATGGGACTGATAATCGCTCTAATATTTGCCGTTATTCTTGTAGCTTATAGATTAAGACCCGGAAAAGAAACCCCGCTTACCGAAATCGGTGAGACCAACAATCAGGAATTCTACAAAGTGACTTATGAAAATGAAGAAAATTACCCGGAAAACTATTCGGAGAGTACAAATGGACAGGAAGAAAGTGGAGAAAATGAAAATCCGGAAGAACCTAAAGAAGAAGTTAATGTTGATGAAATCTTCGGAAGTATAAAAATAGATTACACAACCGAGGGATTCAAGCCAAAAATATTGAGATCGTACATAGGACAAAATATAGAATGGACAAACAAAACAGACAAATCAATTTATCTACAACAGATAAAACCGACTTACGAAGAGTTTAAACAGCCAATCGAGATAAAACCTAACGAAACTTTCACTTTCAGAATGACACAGCTGGGTATTTGGACATACGAGGAGAGCGAATCCGGGGACTTCGGATCAATAGAAGTCAAACCTTTGCCTAAAAATCTTCCGGTCTCATCCACAGCACCGTCAACGGAATAAATTACTCTTCCCTAAAGGCGCTCGGACAAATTATGTTCAAAGGACAATCCTCGCATTTTGGTTTTCTTGCAGTACAAACATATCTGCCGTGTAGCACCATCGCTCCCGAGAAATTTCTCCAGTTTCTTTTGGGTATAATCTGCATCAGATCCTTTTCAATTTTTCCGGGGTCATGTTCCTTGGTCAGCCCTAACCTTCCGGAAACTCTCTTTACATGTGTATCCACCACTATTCCCTCGGCAACACCCCACAATTCCTGCATAATCACATTTGCGCTTTTTCTTGCCACACCGGGAATTTTCATCAAATCTTCCATTTTTCTCGGAAGAACTCCCTCGAAATCGGAAGTTACTACCCTCCCCGCGCTTATTAACCTTTCCGCTTTTCCTTTGTAAAAATTTACACCTTTAATTATTTTACGCACATCGGACAAGTCCGCAGAAGCTAGACTTTCCCAAGAAGGATATTTTTCAAATAATTTTGGCGTAATTTGATTTACCTTTTTATCTGTAGTCTGAGCCGAAAGCACAACAGCTACCGCAAGCTGATACTCATTTTCATGAACAAGTTCAGTTTTCGGATTCGGATATTCCTTTTCCAATATTCTCACTATCTCATCAACGTTTTTTGTATCTGGCATAAGAAAATTATACCTTTGTTTTTAAAGTATTTTTAAAGGAAAATTTATAAAAATTCACGAAAATCTACAAAAGAGAAAGCTGTTTATCCGAAACTTCGGTCCCTTTGCCTTTTTTACCGTCTTCAACATCAAAACCCAATCTTTTTATGAGAGATTTAAAATTATACTTTTCCAAAACTTCCTTAACCTTTATCCTGTTTAAATCGCTGTATTTACATTCTTCTAAATCAATTTGAAAAGGAACATCTAAAACGAGCTGGGCCAATTTTTTACTCATAAGAGCCTGCTCATAACTTTCCAACAATTTATTTTTCAGGGATTCGGGTTCAACTTTTTCGATGTTCTTATAAATTTCTTCCAAAGAACCAAACTTCTGAAGTAATTTCGTGGCGGTGACTTCCCCTACCCCAAAAACACCGGGTATATTATCACTCGGATCACCCCGTAATCCCTTATAATCGGCAATTTTCTCGGCCTCAAAACCAAGCTTGGCATCCACTTCCTTTTCTCCCAACCACTCAAATTCTCCTTTTTTTCCGGGAACCATAATAATATTTCCGTTGCCGGCAAGCTGCCATAAATCCCTGTCGTTGCTTATGACAACAATATCCACTTTTCCCTTAAATTTTGATGCCATTGTACCTATAACATCATCAGCCTCGTAACCTTCCACAACAATCTGCCTAATATTAAAGGCGTCCAGGATTTCAAAAACTTTGGGAATCTGCACTTGCAAATCATCTTCCATAGGTTTTCTTTGCGCCTTATAAGCGGTGAACTCACCTACCCTAAAAGTCGGCTCCTTGCCGTCTAAGGCGGCAACAACATAATCAGGTTTTATCTGATTCAAAACATTTATGAGCATTGAGGTAAATCCATAAATTGCGTTAGTTGGCTGACCGTCGGGGCCGCGAAAAGTCTTCGGGAGTGCGTGATAAGCCCGGTGCAGAAAGTTAAATGTGTCTATAATAAGAAGTTTTTTATTCATTTTTTTATTCGTTCGGGCTAAATTCTTGGAAACAAAACGGGAGCCAGAATAACTTTCCCATTTCCGAAAATTTCCAATATTTTCTGCGAGGTTTCAGGAATAAAAGGTTCACATAATTTTGCGATGTTGCACAACTCACCTATTTCATATCCCAAAACTTCTTTCAATTTATTTTCATCTTTTATAGACCAGGGAGAATTTTCGTTAATGTGTTTATCAAGACCAGCTAATTTTGACCAAACCTTCTGCAATGCAATATCAACTCTGAATTCATCAAAATATTGAGATAATTCTTTACTCAAAATATCGTTTTTTCCCTTATTTGCAACCAAAGAAAAATCGGATTTTTCGGCCAATTTGACCAGTCTCGCAACCGTATTTCCCAAACCGTTAGCAAGGTCGGCATTATAAACCTCTCTAAAATGAGAATCCGAAAAATCCGAATCCTCCACTATCGGGCCGTATCTAAGAAAATAATACCTGACCGGATCAACTCCATACTTCTCTACCAAATCTTTTGGAGCAATAACGTTCCCCAAACTTTTGCTTATTTTTCTACCATTCATACTCAGGAAAGCATTTACATATATATGAGTGGGAACGCTGTAACCCGCGGCTTTCAACATACAGGGCCATAAAAGCGCGTGCATTCTGGCGTTATCCTTTCCTAAAAAATGAACTATTTCTGTATCATCATCCCAGGAATTGACCTGTAGGCCAAAAGTTAAATAGTTGATAAGGGCGTCAAACCAAACCCAAATCACATGATTTTTATCAATTGGGCACTCTATTCCCCACGGAAGCTTTTCTTTTCTTCGGGTGATAGGAATATCTTCTATGGTATCAATAAAAGTATACATTTCCTTATAACGCGAACCCGGCAGAACAAAATCGGGATTTTTTTCATATAAATCTTTCAGAAAATCCTTAAAAGAAGAAAACTTAAAAAAATAATTCTCTTCCTCTACTATCTGAATCTGTAAATCCGGATGAAGAGGACATTTTCCATCTGCTAAATCTTTTTCGGTTTTATAGGCCTCACATCCCTCACAATAAAGGCCTTTGTAAATGTCTTTGTAAATGTACCCGGCATCATAAACCTTCTTAAAAAATTCCGTGGCAGTTTTTTTGTGATCCTCATCAGTTGTTCTTATAAACCTGTCATACGAAATTTTTAGAGAATCCTGCTGTTCTTTGTCTTTTTTTGATATTTCGTCAACAAAATCTTTCACACTCACGCCTTTTTCCCCGGCTACACTATAAACTTTTTGCCCATGCTCGTCGGTTCCGGTCACAAAAAATACATTTTCCCTCCCTCTTCTCACTCTTTCAAACCTAGCCACACAATCTGCCAGAATTTTCTGATAGGCATGTCCGATGTGAATCACATCATTTACATAATCTATAGCGGTTGTAATGAGAATTTTCTTTTTCACAGAAAGATTTTACCAACATGGGTAGTTTCTGTACAGATTTTTTATTAAAACAAAAAGAAATAACCGAAAAAACAGGCTACGCAGAATTACTTTCTCCCCTTTATTTGCACAAAAACTCCGATACACAGAAGCCCGAACAAACATAAATTCAACACTGTCATAATATGAAAGGCGTCCAAAAAGGCCACACCTATAATCACAAAGCTGACAAAAAATCCCCATTTGGAACCTTTTTTATATAAAACTTTTAAATCAGTAAAATTCGGGTATTTCTTTTTATTAAAAAGATAAAAAAGAAGTGAAAAAGTTGAACCTAAAGCAAAAAACAGTACTCCCAGGAAAAGAAAAATCTCCCAATAGGAATCTGGGGATATTGCGAAAAGAAGCAGATACAACCAAAAAATCCAAAAAATTGCGGCAATAGCAATCCTAAATTTAATAAATTTGAGCATGTTTTGATTTTAACACTCTGGTAGAATAGAAACTATGAATACTCAAACACTAATCATCTTCGCAATACTCATCGTAGCAGCCATATTTTTGATAGGGCAATATATCTTGTCCCAACTAAAAAAGTCCGAAAATCCCGAAAACACCGTTTTAATGGAGTGGCTCAAAGACATGAAAGGAACAATGGAAAAAAATACGGAGGTGATGGAAAGACAATTAAAAGACCAGAGAATGACAATTGAGGAACAGATGAAAAACCACAGAGAGACCTTAAGCCAGCAGACAAAATTCATTTCCGAGCGTTTGGAAAAATCGAGCGACGTAATACGGGAAGTGCAAAAACAATTAGGTGGGATACAGGAGTTCGGTACGGATATAAAAGACCTAAGCAACATCTTAAAATCCCCGAAACTAAGAGGAGGTTTGGGAGAACAATTTTTATACGAAATACTTGAAAGTTTTCTTCCAAAGGATCTCTACAAAACTCAGTACAAATTTAAGGACGGGAATACCTGTGATGCGGTAATTTTTACGGATAGAGGCATTATTCCCATAGATTCCAAGTTTCCGATGGAAAATTTTAAAGCGATGACAACAGCGGAAACACAGCCTGAAAGAGATAAATACAAAAAAATGTTTATATCGGATGTTAAAAAAAGAATCGAAGAAATATCAAGCAAGTACATTCTCCCGGAAGAAAAAACAACCGATCAGGCCATCATGTATGTCCCTTCGGAAAACGTTTATTACGAGCTGATAGTAAATACTCCCGAGGTTGAAGATTTTGCAAAAAATAAAAATATAGTGATGGCTTCGCCGAACACCTTATCTTATTTTCTGAAAGTTCTGCTTGTAGCTTATCAACAGCACGAATTACAAAAACACACGGGAGAAATACTAAAAGCTCTGGCCGGTATAAAAGTGGAAGCAAATAAATTCAACAGCGATTTAAATGTTCTGGAAAAACACATATCCGAATCTTACAAAACGATGGATACGGTTAAAAGCAAGTACACAAGATTTCTTGGGAAAATTGAAAAAATCCATGCTATTGAGCCGAAAAAAGAGGAAGGTGAGGAAAACAACGAACAACCGGAGCTTTTGGAATAGGAAATTACAGAATCAGATTTCGCCGTGCCATAAACCACATAAATAGCCATACAAATCCGATTCTTTACTCCTTGTTTAAGGTAAAATATACACATGCCAAAAATTAAAACGGAATTAAATGAAGAACAACTCAAAGCCGTAAAGCATAAATCAGGGCCTATTCTTGTGGTGGCGGGTGCCGGCACAGGAAAAACCAGAGTAATAACGGAAAGAATAAAGTATTTAATCAAAGAAAAAAATGTTGATCCCCAGCAAATACTCGCTCTTACTTTTACGGAAAAAGCGGCTCAGGAAATGACCGACAGGGTCGGCGACATAATGCCGCTAGGGTACGAAGAACCGTGGATTTATACTTTTCACTCTTTTGCCGATAGGGTTTTGAAAGAAAAAGGAATTGAAATAGGAATTGACCCTTCATACAAAATACTCTCCTCTTCCGATCAGTGGCTTTTGCTTAGAAAAAATCTTTTTGACCTCAAACTAAAATATTTCAGACCTTTGGGAAATCCGACCAAATTTATATCCGCAATTTTAACTTTCATATCAAGACTTCAGGACGAAAATGTCCCGCCGGAGGAACTGCAAGAGTTCGTTGAGCAGTCAAGATATGAGAGTGATGAAGAAAAACAAAGATGGGAAGAACTGACATATATTTACACCGAATATGAGCGTTTGAAAATGGAAAATTCCGCTATGGATTTTGGCAATCTAATAATGTGGGTGATAAAACTTCTGAATGAGCGGCCGAACATTTTAGCCGAATACAAAAATCAATTTAAACATATATTAGTGGATGAATTTCAGGATACAAATTACGCCCAATATGAACTAATTAAACTTTTCTTTCCGGCAAAGGAGAGGGAGACCGAAAGAAGTCTCCTTGTGGTCGGAGACGACTCACAATCAATTTACAAATTCAGAGGAGCTGCCGTTTCAAACATCCTTCAATTCATGGAAGACTACAAAGACTCAAAAATGATTACACTGATAAAAAATTATCGTTCTACCCAAAAAATACTTGATGCCGCGTACAACCTGATACAAAACAATAATCCGGATACATTGGAGTCAAAACTTGGAATTTCAAAAAAACTGATCGGGCTCGGCCAAGGGCCGAGCCCTGCTATCCTCCAAACAGAAACATTGGAGGATGAAGTAGAACTGGTAATTTCAAAAATCCTGGAAATACTCGCAAAAGAACCCCAATACACATACAAAGATTTTGCAATTCTTGCCCGGGCAAACAATCATCTTGACCCTTTTGTAATGGCGCTTAGAAAATACGGACTTCCCTACCAATTGGTAGGCAACCGTGGTCTATACGACAGAGACGAGGTAAGGGATATTCTGGCCTTTTTGAGAGTGATAATAAATACGCAGGACGGAATAAATCTTTACCGCGTGCTAAACACAGAAAGTTTGGAAATCCCGTACGAAGAAATTTCAAAACTTCTGTCCAAGTCAAGGTATGAAAAAACCGATCTCTGGGAGCAGGTAAAAAACTCAAAAAATGAAAAGGTTGCTTTTTTGGTAAAAACTATCGAAAACTTTCAAAAAAATATTACTAAAAGCACTCCTACAGAAATGGTTTTTGAAGTTGTCAATTCAATAAATTACCTGAACCAATTTTTAGAAGAAGAAACCGTTGAAAACGAACTTTGCGTCAAAAACCTCAACCTTTTTTTGCAAAGAGTACAAAAATTTGAGGTTGATTATCATAACGAAACAGGAGAAATGCCTACAATAGTAAATCTGGTGGATTATTTAGATATGGTTATTGAAGCGGGAGAAAATCCTGCTCAGGCGGAGATTGAGGATATTGACACTATAAACCTTATGACTGTTCACGCCTCAAAAGGTTTGGAATTTCCTGTAGTCTTCATGGTTAATCTTGTTTCCGGAAGATTTCCGACAAGAAATCAGGGGGATATGATAGAAGTTCCGGAAGAATTAATCAAAGAAACTTTGCCAACCGGAAACGAACATATTCAGGAGGAAAGAAGACTTTTTTATGTCGGAATGACAAGAGCTCAAAAATATCTTTTCATGACATTGGGAAAAAATTACGGCGGAAAAAGAGATACAATTCCTAGCGGCTACCTCCAGGAAACAGGTCTGAAAATTCAGGAAATAAAAAGTACGGACAGAGAGAAAAAAGCCAGGCAATCAGGTTTGTTCGGAGTGGAAACAAAGTTTAGAGATCCGAAAATAATAAAAATAGAGGGAAAAGCGCCGGACTATTTGAGCTATTCACAGATAGACAACTATCTGATATGCCCCCTAAGATACAAATACTCCTACACGCTTAAAATACCGGTCCCCCCGAATCACGCTTTAAGCTTTGGAACAACTATCCACGAAACGTTAAAGGAATTTCACATCAGAAAAATGTTCGGAAAAGAAATGTCTCTTGATGAGTTGCTAAAAATATATGAAAAAAAGTGGATACCGTTGGGCTACAAAGATGAAAAACACAGAAAAGCCCAGTTTGAATACGGAAAAGAGGTTCTGAAAAAATATTACGAAGAAAACAGCAGTCTAAAGTTCAAACACCTGGGATTAGAAAAAAACTTCGTTCTTGATATAGACGGCACAAAGCTTCGCGGAAAAATAGACAGGATAGACCAACTTCCCGATGGAAAAATAGAAATAATAGACTACAAAACGGGAAATACTAAAACCCAAAAAGAGGTTGATGATGACGTTCAGATGACTATTTACACTATGGCCGCAACCGAAGCTTTAAAAATAAAACCGGATATCTTAAGTCTTTACTATGTTGAGTCTGGAACAAAGTTGTCTACGAAGAGGACTAAAAAGCAGGTAGACGCAGAGAAAAAAATTATAAAAGAAGTTGCCGAAGGGATTAAAGAAGGTAATTTTGAACCAAAGCCCGGGCGCGACTGCGAATGGTGCGATTACAAAGAAATCTGTCCTTTCGCCGAAAGGAGATAA
>Ga0116149_1001524_pt1 | contig 27806 bp, 29 predicted proteins | sample AD_UKC057_MetaG_FD_89787 | JGI IMG/M metagenome (GOLD analysis project Ga0116149, IMG submission 89787) | Active sludge microbial communities of municipal wastewater-treating anaerobic digesters from USA - AD_UKC057_MetaG | ecosystem: Engineered > Bioreactor > Anaerobic > Digestate | place: USA...
ATAAAAAAGCCGGCCACAAGCCGGCTTTTTTGTTTGCTGATGACCTGCGAGCCCGCTCCTGTCTCTACTATCACCGGGGAAGTCGCGGGGTGAGGTCTGTGATTTCTCCGGATACCCTACTCTTTCAGCGGAGGCTGGGGGCAGTCCTGGAATTCCCATGTAAGCTCATTCTGGTATTTCCCGGTGACCGGGTCCCTGGGCGTGATGTCCGCACCGTTACTGTTGAAGGCCCGTATTGTGCCCTTGACATTGAAATTTTTGTACTTCATCATGGTAAATATACCCAGCCAGGCCTTCACCGGCGTGAAAGCAGCCAGTGTTGCGAGTCTCTCAGATGCGGGAGCAGTGATGCTGAATGCATATGTCTTTACAATGGGCCTGTACATGCCCAGGATGTAACCTGGAGTCTGTGTCGTAAAAAGGTTGCAGGTTATGGTCCCATCCAGGGCGTAGGACGCGGCACCTGCCGGAAGCTGGCTGACAGAAACCTGCAGCGACGCATCGAGGCACTTGCTGGTACGGTCAACCGGCCATATTCTCTGTGTAAGCGGCCGGTCCCAGATAAAAGACCACACCATGCCTCCCTCGGTGCCGGTTTCAATTTCCTGTTCGGCAGCCGGACCCTGGAGATTGTTCAATGTCACGGCACAGGCCTTAACCGTGTACACGGTTTTCGGGTTACAATTGCGTATCGTGAATGAACAGCCGTTCCACGACAGGCTCCCGTCAGTGCCGTCATATGTATCATAAACGGACCATGGGTCGTCCATCCTGTCCTTCTCGCGCCATCTTATAATATAGCGGCATTGTTCACTCACAGCGTTGAGATTAACGATGATGCTCCTTTTATCAACGCCCAGCGACAGGTATGGCGATTCCTGCGGCGCGTCGGCAGGGTATGGCATGATAAATGAAATATTGTCGCCGCTCCCGTTTTTATCCCCAGCGAACCGCGCTTCGCTGGTCCCGTGCAGGGGCGTGCTCTTGCCCACAACTGCAATGACATAGTACTGGTTGGGTTCGCAATCAGGGGCCGTCAGGGCGCAGGCACCGCCTTCACCCGGGTATGCATACCACACCCTCCAGTTATAACGGTCTCCTTCCGCCGGGGCCGCTCTTTCGGCGTCCCATCCGATCGACTCCGCGGTCAGCGGGAGGTCATACGAGCCGTTGCGGTTGAACTTCTTGCACCAGACTTCGAAAAACTCGGCATACCGGGATTCAATGCCGTTCACATGGATACATTCCCTTCCCGGCTCGGCCCTGAACGACGGAAAGTCAAGCCCGGTCGGCATGGTCGGCACCAGTCGGTCAGGCTCGTCGATGAGAGCGGCTACCAGGTACTTCCTCTGTTCCAGGGGAGAGAAGAAATACGCGGCGTCGCTTACTTCCTTCTCCACCAGGCCGGCCGGCCCGGACGCGTAATCAGCGGCAGAGTCTATTCGCCAACCGGAAAGCGTCTCCTCGAAACGCGAGGCGTCTGTTTCCGGTAGCATGTTCCAGTAGGTCTTGAAATCGCCCACCCCGGGCCCGGTGACGACGCAGTTGGCGTCTTCGCTGTACACTGGGCCCTGGTTCAGGTTTTTCATCCAGAACGTGTCCCGGTACCTGCTTTCCGCGACCGTCCGGACATACAGGTCGACTTCGCTATCACTGCTCCTGAACACGTTGTGGTGCGGGTCCGGCTGACCCGAAGGAGGCGTGAAGTATATGACAAAATGCTGTCCCTCGTAGTCCTCAATGATGCTCGTAAACCGGCAGTCTATGGTCCGGCCGTTAGCGCCAGTATCGTCGTTTGCGAGCTTGAGCCGCCACCATCCCGATCCTTCATTGAAGTTCACCTCGAGATCAATCGCGTTGAGCCCGAAGGACCTGACCGCCGCGGTGGAATCCAGGAACCGTTCCGACTCCGGCACCCACCGGTAGGGGGCCAGGACCCGCTGGAAGCGATAGGTCTCGTATTCGACGTTAACAAATGCGGTGCCGCTCGATGAGATCGTGCGGGCAAGATCGCCCTCCTCCTCCTGGTCCCCGTCATAGCAGTTCCTGTTGACCGAGAATACCTCGACCCGGTATACTCCCGGCTCACCTGCCTCGGCAAGATTACCGAACGGATGCTCCAACTCTACGATATTCAACCCGGAATGACCCCGGACCTCCCTGACCTGCGCCGCGCCGCCCTCGTAATTTAACGGCCCATGGCACCTGATGAGGAAATATTCCGTGTTGGGTATATCGCCGACGCGTACGTGGACCAACCCGCGGTAGAGGCTCATGGCACTGAAGGTAAAATTCCCGCTGGGCAGCTCGGCCGTGGCGCCTGTAACCGTTGCCCGGGAACAGGGCTGGCCGTTGGCGAAGCTGCGCGTCTCAACATCGACCCCGTAATCGACTCCGTGCGCGCGTACGGAAACCGAATATTCCGACGCCCGGATCACGCCGAGCGAAGCACCGCTGATGTCGCGCGTCTTGCTTGTCAGGTATACTTCCCTCCCGGCCTTATCGAGCTCTTCCGCAGTGACCATGACGCTCCGGGGAGCTGCGCCGGTATCTTTCCGGTCGGAGATCTCCAGGCTGTAATATCGCGCATTCTTCGATGCATCTATTCGGACGACGAGGCCATTCACGCCGCCGGTCACGGAGTGCCCGAAGCTTTCAGGTATGCCGTTCGGCTCCCCGTGTTCCGGCTCGAACGTATACCGGAAATCCCACCATGCCTGGGGGGAATCCGCATTACCCGGCGATACCGGCCGGGGAACGCCCGCGCCCGCCGCATCGCTGACCGAGCCGTCGAAGAGGAAACGGGACTCTTTCAGGTACACGTCCAGCCTCACCACGTCGCCCCTGCTTACGGACCCGAGCATCTTTGCGCGGGCAAGCTCAGCCGTTCCGTTTGAAAGCGCATTCCACCGTGTATCCAGCTTGAAAAGCTCGCCGCTCTGCAGGGGCGTGTATACCATTTGCTCGAAATGTTCCCTGAAGTCCTGCACGTTGAAAAGCACTATCTCGTACCTGTCGCCGGCCCAGATCGGATCATTGATATCGCCTTCATAATATTTGCCGTTGTGGAGAACCACCCAGTATCGTGTCTTGAGAAGCTCATCCTCGGACAGCGACTCGTTATCGTCGTAAGAGGGATTATCCCGCTCGTCAAACGGATTGTACTTCTGTGTTATATACTCTCCAAACGCGTCCCGCTCGTTCCCGATCCTTTTTATTGTTTCGATATATACCGGCTTTCCGTATTCATCCTCGGACATCTTGATCTCTGTTGAGAAATAATCCCAGTCATTGCCGGTCAGGTTGCCGGAATAGGAATAGACATGCCTTCCGTCTTTCCCGGTACCGCTGCCGGCCTCGCCCCACCACAGGCCTTCCCTGGTTACCGTCAGGCCGTTACCAAGAGCATCGTGCTCCCATGATTCGCCGCCCTTGAGCTGTGACCTGAATATGTTGAAAAGTGCCTTTTTCAGGGAAATGCCCGGCGCCATGGCGCTCCCGTTAACGTCGAAGGCGGCGACCCGGTACAGGTCCCGCCTGTTCGGCGCCACGATCCTGATCACCGCGGTCCGGCTTTTCGCGCCCTCCTCGACCTGGGAAAGGTTCTCGATCCCGGGCTGGTAGCTCGAGTCATCGACCAGTGTCATGTCACTGCTGAATATGCTGACAACCGGGACGAGGCCGTTCTTCAGTGCGCTCCTGATCTTTTCCGTGCCAAGTCCCGTCACCGTGACCGCGAAGGGCGGCGTCTCCTCGCCCCCGCCGATCTCCACCTCGAAAGGCCTCCCGTCCTCGAACTGGAGCGGAAAGGTCGAGAGGGCGTCAAGGCGCCCGGTCGGGTATTTCAGGAGGACCGTGCACTGTACGCCCGAGATCCTGACCGGCATGTCCAGCGATTCGTTTTTGAAATAGAACGCCGCGCTTATCCTGCCCGCGTTGGGGACGTAGCTGATCGTGTCGCTGGAGATCTCGCTCCCGCGGTAGCGGTTCTCCATGTCCATGACCTTCGAATCCTTGAGCACGATCCCGCTCCCGTCCATGTTGTCGACGAAGTTCACGTTGTCGAACACGGTCTTTTCGCTCATGGATGACCGGTTGAAGCTGTTGGCGAAGCTCCAGTTCTCGCTCTTGCTGTTTTTTTTGGACATACCGGTCATCACAGCCATTTCAAAAAGCTTTAAAACTCCGAGGCTAAAAGAGTTATTAATCGATAATTCGTCCGAAAAATGGTACCCGTATGAATTCGCATCGCTTCCGGCGTCTGACTCCGCAGTCTTTACAACGTAGGGGGTCGTTTTCTGGTTGATTTTCGCGTAGTGCGTCTCGTCCATGTTCTCGGTCTTCGTGGTTTTCGTGTTCTCCTCGTTGATGGTTTCCTCGTACACCTTTGTCTGGCCTTCGCGGCGATACTCGATCTCCATGGTCAGCGGCTGGCCGGTTCTCACGGTTACGCGCGGGTAGTCGGCCACGTGCGGGTTCCGGCCTGTCGCGATTTCGCGGTCATTCGGAACGCCGTCCCCGTCCCAGTCTGTAACGATCGTCTGGCCGGTGCCGTCCGTGCAGGATGCAAGCGCGTAGGCGGGCACCTCGCGGCCCGGGGCCGTCGCGAAGAGCGGGTGCAGGCCCGGCTCCTGTTTCTTCATACCATCGAGGAATGCCCCGGCGATCAATCGCGTCGGCTCCTCGCTTCCCTGCCCGGTTGTCCCGCATGACGACATGGCAGCGGCAGACATCAGACATGCGACAATTATACACCTGTGAAATAAATACATTTTCATACCTCATACATATTAATCAGGCAGGGGAACGGCCCGTCGGGGACCTATTTCACTGCATGTCCGATAAGCAGCGGATCATGAGGTAAAATGACGATTTTTTTTTATGATGGGGGAAAATACTCCGAGCTGGATGCGAGGAGTCGCCGGGAAAAATTGTTAACGGGCGGATTTGAACAAGCCCCGGGAAATAAGAAGCCTGACGCGGTATCACCGGGCCAGGCCTGATTGTAGTGTTAAGAATACCTTAACTAATGGTTTTCACGGAAACGGCGCGGGGGCCTTTTTCGCCTTTCTCGATCTCAAACTCGACCCTGTCACCTTCGTGCAGGACCTTGAAACCGGAGCCGACAATTCCCGTATGATGGACGAAGAGATCTGTTCCATCATCATGAGAAAGAAAACCGAAACCTTTTTTCTCATTGAACCATTTGACTGTACCTTTAGGCATAAAAAAACTCCTAATAAATAAGTATGAGGGATTAACCCAAAGAATAAGGCTCATTAATACTACAATTTCTTATGCCGTGTTGGATACGCAGCAAGACAATTGAAGAATTTATGATGCTATTCCAAAGAGACATTTAATGTAAAAATATCGTCCTGTCAATCATAAAATTGAAGGTGTTTATGTTTTTTAAGATAAGCAATGTTATGTGGCATTTACCGCTTCCAGCCATATCCGCTTGAGCGCCCTCCTCCACAAGGGCTGCCGGAAGGCCCTCCCGCGCCAGGGCGCGCCGTTCTTCACGTCCGATTCGAGCGCCTTCCACGCCCTGGCGTAATCGAACTCCTTCCACAGGGTCCCCGCCTTGTATATGAATTCAGCGCTCCCCTCCCGGAGAAGCCGCTCGTACCCGGCCCGGTAGTCGAACTCCTTCCAGTGGGCCCCTGCGTAAAATATGAACTCGGCGCTCCCCAGCTTCATGAGGAGCTCGAACCCGCGGCGGTAATCGAACGTTTTCCACTCCTGGCCGGCGTAATACACGTAGCGCGCCTGCCCGATGGAAGCCAGCGCTTCCAGGCCTGCTGCATGGTCAAAGCGCTTCCAGAACCTGCCGGCACGGTAGATATATTCCGGCTCCGCGATCCCTATCAGGGCACTCAGCCCGGCCTGGTAATCGAAGGTTTTCCAGAAAATACCCGCCTTGTGAATGAATTCGGCGTTTTTCAGCTCTATCAGCCGCGCCAGTCCTGCCGCGTGATTGAACCGGGGCCAATCCTTTCCCGCGTTAAAGATATGTTCCGGGTCCCCGATCAGAAGCATGGCCTGACCGGCGGCTTCGCAGTCGATGCCGGCGTTCCCGCACCCTGCTTTCCAGAGCCGGACCGCATCGCGGTCCCGCACGCATTCGTTTATAATATCTCGATTCTCCATTTCTGCCTCAATAATAACGTACCGGCCGCGCGCGCTCGCGTATCCTGACCGTGCGCCCGAACGGGGGCCGGAACGGCTCGCTCCTGTTTTCGGAAACCACCCAGATGGTCGGGGTGTACGGCAGGAGCCGCTCCAGGTCGTACACGTACCCGTCGGTGATGACCATGAGCATCTCGCGGCGCCCCTTCATGTACCGGTTGAAAAGGGGCGAGAACATTGTGGTGCCGCCGCTCCCGGTCCGGATATATTTCCAGTCGCCGCGCGTATAGAGGAACGGCCTGTCCGTGGAACGCGAGCGGGCGAGCACCGCGCCCGCCTTCTCCGGAATAAATAGATCGTCATCAACGCACACGAGGTTGACACGGTACTTCCCGAGCAGGTCCTCGACCACCCCGAAGGCGGACTCTATGTCGGACGGCGTCATCACCATCGAGCCGGACACGTCCACGGCAACGGTGATCGTCTCCTGCTCCTTGAAGACGCGGCCGGGCGAGTATATCCCCTGGGCGAAATAGCGGCGGTTGAACCTGCCGTACGTATAGGTCCATTCGTTCGACTGGGCGGAAAAATCGATGACGCTTTTCAACAGGTGGCGCCATTCCGCGGATTCCGCCTCGCGCACGCGGGCAATGATCCCGCTGATGGACTGGAAGGGCCGCTCCTGCGCCATCTCGGTGTCCCTGCCGGCAACGCTCAGGATGGCGCTTTTCTTCGCGTCCATGCCGTCGAGCGCCAGGCGGTCTTCGAGCAGGTGCGTGCCGGTCGGCAGAAACACGTCGTTCTCGTCCGTGAACATCAGCCCGTTCAGGCCGGCAACATTGACGGCGGCCATGGCATCATCGCGAAAGCCCGGCAGGACCGGGAAGGCGGGGCCCTCGCGGTCCGCATCCGCCTGCCCGTCGCCGTCGCCCTCACCGGCATTGATGCCCGGTACGAGCTCGCCGGGCTGCCGCACCGGCCGCTTCACGAGCCACCGGTACACCTCCTCCCACGTGGGATCCGGTATGCCCGTACCGGCGATGAAGGCGGCGGGCACGATCGGCAGGCCGCGCGGGAGCAAAAGCTCCGGTGCCGGCTCGCCTTTGCCGCTCCCTTTCGAGAAGAAGGTCCGGCGCGCGCCGGCCAGGTAGCTGTTTATGACCATGTCCTGCGCCAGGTTTCGCAGGTAGGCATTTTCGGAGGGTCCCGCGGCGCGGTGGTCGTGGCCCAGGACCACGTGGAGCATCTCGTGCACGAGTAGGCCTATCAGCTCTTCTTCCCCCATTCCCGCGATGAATGACGGGTTATAATACATGACGAGCCGCGAATCGCTTATGGAGAGCGCGAGCGTGGGGACCGCCGCTTCCCGGGCAAAGCGGACGGACTGGTAAAAGTAGGAGACGAACCTGCTTCGGAGCCACAGTGAGCCGAGCACCGATTCGAGCTTATCCTTCATCGTCCGTCTCTATGAACGAGCCGAATTTTTCGAATAAAGCGTCGCGCTTTTTTTCGTCCCGGATCAGCCGCAGGGCCGCGGGTACCCGGGTGAAGATGCCGCAGTCGCGGAGCAGGAGATAGAAGAACGAGAGGCTCATGTCCGCGCGCGCCGCGCCGATAAACAGGAGCACGTTCGCCAGGTCCCCCATCTCGTCGGGACCGAGGTCCCCGCGCCGGGCGGCGCTCGTCTCCTTCAGGGACATGACGGCGCCGGACAGGGCCCAGAGCACGTCCTCCGCCGGGATCGTTCCGGCCGCAAGCTCCGCGAGGCGCTCCTCCCTCCCGGCCAGTACGTCGCTCGTGGAGAGCAGGCGCGGCGCGGTAAGCTGCGCCATGAAGTCCGAGCCGGCGACCACGCCCACGAGCGAATGAATGGTGCGGGCAAGCGGCCCGTCCGGATTGGCCCGGAGGCTGGACGCGAGCTCTTCGGCGGTGTCAAGGCCGTATGCGGCGGTCACGGCCAGCGACACCTGGTGCCAGCCGCGCGGATTGGGGTTTATATTCTCCTCGTCCCAGAGACGCTCCGGGAACAGGGACAGGTAGCGGATGATGGAGGGATGCACGCCCTCGCGGTCGGCCCAGGCGAGCCAGTCCTCCGCGGACGGCCTGAGCTGGAACACGGCAAGCCGCCCGTCAAGGGCCGAATCATCGAACTGGGTGATGGTCGTGTCGTCGCCCTCGCCAAGGTTGCCGGCGAGAACTATTGACGTACCCTCGGGAAGGAGGTGTTCGCCGCACGTCCGCTCGGTTATGATCTGGAACAGTGTCTGTATCACCGTGGGGTGCGCCCGGTTCGACTCGTCAAGGAACCAGACGATGCCGCTGCGCCCTTCCGGCACCTTTTCGGGAGGTATGAACTTTGGGCGGTAATAGACCATCCGCTTCGCGTCATGGTCAGGGACCGGGTACCCGCCCAGGTCCACGTTCTCCTTGAAGGCGAGCCGCGTGTCAATGAAGAGACGGTTCTTCCGCTCCGCAACCTGACGCACAATCGCCGACTTCCCGATCCCCGGATGGCCCAGGATCTTGACCGCGTAATTTAGGGACGAGCCCGCGTCGAAATAGTTATCGAGTATCTCTTCCAGCTCTGACGCTGAAACTATAACAGGTTTCTTTCTCATTTGACGCTCTGCTCCAGTAATTCCCTGAACACTTTTCCCACGCGCTTCATGTGGGCTACGATAACCTCGTCGCTCCTGCCCTCCAGCTTGCGAAAGGTTACCAGGATGCCGTTCAACATGGCGAAGAAATAATGGGCCAGTATCCTAGTATCGCCCGTATAGCCCATTTTTTTGAACACGCTTTCGAATAAGTCAAAACCGCGGCGTACAACCTCGTTCAGCTTCTGGAGAGAGTCCGGGTTGAGACTTCCCACCGTCATGAAGATAACCATCATGCGGAAATAAGAATCGTTTTCAGAAATAAAATCGATAAAGGCTTCCATGCCCCGGTCGAGAACCTGAGCAGCCTCTTCCGCGGTATCGAACATCATCTCCATTCCATCTATAAGCCGGTTGCTGTCGCGGACAGTGGCCTCGACAAAAAGTGATTCCTGGTTAGGAAAATATGTATATATTGATGACGGCGCCATACCGGCTTCGTCGGCTATTTCACGCATGCTGACTTTATTAAAGGGCTTATTGGAAAAAACCCGCTCGGCAGCATCGATAATCATGTTTTTTCTGTCTTCCCTCTCTCGTGTCTTCATCTTTGAGAGAGTGTTTTTAATTTTCATGTATATACCTGATCATAATTTATACTTATTAATTATAATAATAAACTCGTGTTTAATTTCAAGAAAAATTTCGAAAACCGTTTGACTTCACGAACGGTGTTCGTCATATTGATAATAGTTCGACAGAACACTGATAAATGACTATATTTATCAATAATCAGGGATTATATCAAATCTGGTGATAGTTATCGCCGGTATATCAAGCGTAACATAATCTTCAAGGAGATCCAGAATGATTCTATTAAACCCCCACAAGCACGAAAGAAAATACAAGGACGAAAAGTCGCGGCAGATCATGCTCAAGACCATCGAGTTCTTCGAGAAGAAAGGGCTCAAGGCCATCAAGAAGGACTGGCATGAGAAGAAATGGAACTACGATTTCGTCGAGTTCCTTAAAGAAAACCAGGTATTCGCGACCCTGATGACACCGTCTGGATATGGCGCGTCCGACTCCCGGTGGGACACCTACCGCAACTGCGAGTTTTCCGAGATAACCGCCTTCTACGGCATCACCTACTGGTATACATGGCAGGTGTCCATGCTGGGCCTCTGCCCCATCTGGAACGGCTCCAACGAGGAGGTGAAGCACCGGACCGCTAAGCTCTTACAGGAAGGCGGCGTGTTCGCGTTCGGCCTTTCCGAGAAGGAGCACGGCGCGGACATCTACTCGAGCGACATGATGCTCTACCCCAACCCGGACGGCACTTACCGTGCCAACGGCGACAAGTACTATATCGGCAACGGCAACGAGGCGGCCCTGGTCTCCACCTTCGCCAAGATGGCCGACTCAGGGGACTACGTCTTCTTCGTTGCTGACTCCAAGCACGAGAAGTATGAGTGCGTGCGCAACGTGGTGAACGAGCAGAACTACGTTGCCGAGTACGCGCTGCACGACTACCCGATCACCAATGCCGATATAACCGAAAAAGGGCAGAAAGCCTGGGACGACATGCTCAACACCATTAACGTCTGCAAGTTCAACCTGGGCTGGGGCGCCATCGGGCTGTGTACCCATGCGCTGTACGAGTCGATCGACCATGCCGCCAACCGGAACGTGTACGGCAAGTTCGTTACGGACTTCCCGCACGTGAAGCGCCTCCTGACCGACGCCTACTGCCGCCTGGTGGCGATGAAGCTTTTCGCCGAGCGCGCCAGCGACTACATGCGCTCGGCCGGCCCGGAGGACCGCCGCTACCTCCTCTATAACCCCATGGTCAAGATGAAAGTCACGCGCGAGGGCGAGGACGTGATGAATATCCTCCACGACGTGATCGCGGCCAAGGGCTTCGAGAACGAGCCCTTCTTCGAAATTGCCAAGCACGAGCTGCCCATGCTCCCGAAGCTCGAGGGGACCGTCCACGTGAACATGGCCCTGATCGTCAAGTTCATGGCCAACTATTTCTTCAACCCGAAAGCCTATGCGGAGGTCCCGCGCCGCGACGATACGGCGAACGACGAGTTCATGTTTCACCAGGGCCCGACCAAGGGGCTGGGCAAAATCCAGTTTCACGATTACAACATAGCCTATAACAGCGTGGACCTGCCCAACGTGAACATTTTCAAGGAACAGATCAACCTGTTCAAGGACTTCCTGATGAAGGCCGGCCCGGACAAGGCCCAGTCGAGCGACATCGACTACCTCCTGGCGCTCGGCGAGGTCCTCACCCTCGTGGCCTACGGCCAGCTCATCATAGAGAGCCGGAAGTTCATTCCGGTCGAGGACGACCTCCTGGAGGAAATATTCGACTTCATGGTGCGCGACTTCTCGAAATACGCGCTTACCATCCACATGAAGCCGTCGAACAGCGATAAGCAGAAAGAGCTTTCGCTAAAGATAATCAAGACACCGCTGCCGAACGCAGAGCGGTTCGAGAAGATATACAAGGACCACGTCTACGCGCTTAAAGGCACGTACAAGATGAGGGACCAGAATTTTTAATGCGTAATTTTGCCGCATTCACGGCGGCACAAAAAAAAGGATACAATCATGGAAAAAATCTTATTAAACCCGAAACAGATCGTCGCCACATACGCAGACGAGGAAACCAGGCAGATCATGCTCAAGACCATCGACTTCTTCGAGGGCCGGGGCCTCAAGAAGATGAAGGATGATTTCCACGCCTGCAAATGGTACACCGAGTTCCTCGATTTCATGAAGGAAAACCAGATCATGGCGAAGCTACTTACGCCGAGCGGCTTTGGCGGGCCCGCATCGCGGTGGGACACCTCCCGGATCGTCGACTTTGCCGAAATCCTGGGCTTCTACGGCCTCACCTACTGGTACACCTTCCAGGTAAGCGAACTGGGGCTGGGACCCATCTTCCTTGGTTCCAACACCGAGGCCAAGCACAAGGCCGCCAATTTTCTTAAAGAAGGCGCGATCTTCGCTTTCGGCCTGTCCGAGAAAGAGCATGGGGCCGATATCTACTCCAGCGACATGATGCTGTACCCCAACCCGGACGGCACCTACCGCGCCAATGGCGACAAGTACTACATCGGCAACGGTAACGAGGCGGCCATGGTCTCCACCTTCGGCAAGATCGCCGACAGCGGCGATTACGTCTTCTTTGCCGTGAATTCCAAGCACCCGAAATACGAGTGCGTGAAGAACATCATCAACAACCAGGACTACGTTGCGGAGTACGCCCTGCATGACTACCCCATCACCGAGGCCGATATCCTCGAAAAGGGGCAGAAGGCCTGGGACGACATGCTCAACACCATCAACATCTGCAAGTTCAACCTGGGGTGGGCGTCGATCGGCATCTGCGAGCACGCTTACTACGAGGCCATTAACCACGCGGCACACCGCCAGCTCTTCGGGAGCTTCGTGACCGACTTCACGCACATCAAGCAGCTTTTCATGGACGCATACTGCCGGCTCGTGGCCATGAAGCTCTTCGCACTCAGGGCGACCGACTATATGCGCTCGGCGAGCGACAACGACAAGCGATATTTATTGTACAATCCGATGGTGAAAATGAAGGTCTCCACCCAGGGTGAGGAAGTCATCAACCTCCTCTGGGACGTGATCGCGGCCAAGGGTTTCGAGAAGGACATGTACTTCGAGAACGCGGCGACCGATATTCGGGCCCTGCCCAAGCTCGAAGGGACGGTGCATGTGAACATGGCGCTTATCATCAAGTTCATGCCCAACTACTTCTTCAATCCAGGGCAGTATCCGGAGATACCGCAGCGCCGGGACGCGGCAAACGATGACTTCCTGTTCAGGCAGGGGCCCACGAAGGGCCTTGGCAAGCTCCAGTTCCACGACTACAACATCGCTTACAACAGCGTGGACATACCGAACGTGAACGTGTTCAAGGAGCAGATCGCCGTGTTCAGGGACTTCATGATGGCCTCCATGGCTACCATGAAGGAGCAATCGAACGATATTGATTTTCTGCTTAACGTCGGCGAGCTCTTCACCCTGGTGGCATACGGTCAGCTGATCCTGGAGAACAAGAAGATATACGGCGTCGAGGACGACCTGATCGACCAGATATTCGACTTCATGGTCAGGGACATGTCCAAGTTCGCCCTTACCATCTATGGCAAGTCGATCACGTCGGAAAAGCAACAGGAGTTGTGCCTCAAGATGCTCAGGCGGCCGGTCGTCAATACCGAGCGGTATAACCGGATTTACAAGGATTACGTGTACGCGCTTGCCGACACGTATAAAATGAACGACTAGTCTCAGACCCTGCCCGGGGCGGAATTACGCTCCGGCTGATAGAATAGATAAAAAAAAACCTGGCCAAACGGCCAGGTTTTTTAATGATTTATGTCAGTAATTAAGCGCTAACCCGTACTGATACTGCCCGGGGACCTTTTTCGGTCTTCTCTACCTCGAATTCCACGCGGTCGCCTTCATTAAGCGTCTTGAAGCCTGAACCGATGATGCCGGTGTGATGAACGAAAAGATCTGATCCGTCATCCTGTGAAAGAAATCCGAACCCCTTTTGTTCGTTGAACCATTTGACTGTTCCTTTAGCCATGAGAAAAACTCCTGTAAGTAATGTGCGGGACTATCCCGTTGAATAAGGCTCATTAATACTACAATGACTTAAGCTGGAATTGGGAATTCGAGGTAAGACAATTGAAGGATTTATGGCTATTCAGTTATTGGACATTAGACATGAGGAATATATTGTGTCAAGAAATTTTTTATAGTTTTTCTGTCTTTATTTAGAATGAACGTCATATAACGATATATGGCTATACTCCGGATAAATGGTCCTGAATTTACTCTTGACAATGAAAAAAGGGCAAAAATAATGGCCTATCCTAACGGTGGCTGTAGTTCAACGGTAGAGCCCTGGAATGTGGATCCAGTCGTTGCGGGTTCGAATCCCGTCAGCCACCCATGAGCAGCACCCCCGATCGGGGGTGTTGTGCTATTCACAACAATATCATCATGAAAGACCAATTCGATGGCAAGTCAGCCTACTGCCGGAGCCTGGGGCACTATGTACAGCTCAAATACTGCCGCACTGTCAGCGATGACCTCCCCTGCAGGAAGATACTGGACTGCTGGTTCGAGATACTCGATATCGGGCAATTCATAAGGGACAATTATACAGAAGAAGAGCAGGAACGGATTTTTGCCCCGCCCACGGAAAAGATAACAACCATAATAGATTTGATTAATAAAGCGCGGGAAAACAAGTAGCCACCTCATTTCACGAAAATCATCTTCAACGATATTAAAAGCAGTGCAATCCCGAATATCCTTTCGATGACTATACCCGGGACACTCGTTGCCACTTTCGCCCCCAGGAAACTTCCGACCAGAAATCCGATACCGATAAACAGGGCTGCGTGAAAGTCAATGTATCCATGCTTATAATAAGTCCATGCTGCAAGTATTCCTATCGGCGGGACCAATAGCGCAAGTGTCGTTCCCTGTGCCTGGTGCTGTGAAAATCCGAAAAGGAAAAGGAGGGCTGGGACTATGATAACGCCGCCGCCGATCCCGATCAACCCGCTCAATGTTCCTGCAACTATACCGAGAACAACAAATAACACTATCGTTCCCATAAATTCGCAACCTGCCATATTAATATGTTTCCTATATATTATGCAGGTTATAAAAAATGTTGGATAATTTAATTAATAGTGGAATTTGCCATAATTGTGCTGATATGCAATTAATGGATTATTTTCCCGGGTTAAGTCTTTTTATTGTTCTTATTATTGCGTCAAGATTGTACAAATATTTCAAGACCTGAAAATAATATTTATCATCATCATAAATAATAAAAGATTGTGCTTCTCAAAGAATTGTTTTCGGAACAACCCAGAGTATTGCTCCATGCGGGCATGATGCAACACAGAGGCCGCACGAGTCGCATTTTTCATAATCAAATACGACATACTCGGGGCTGCACGGCACTTCCATGGTCATACAATACTTGATACATTTCGCGCAGCAATTGTTCGAGGATTCCGCGATCGCCTGCACGGGGCATACCTCGATACAGTGCGCGCATTTATTGCATTTTCCAGCATCAACTGCCGGCAGTTTCCGATGTGAATGCAGCGTGATATTTTTCATCGTATACGAGCCTTCCCGGTCCGCCTGTACGTAACCAGCGCGAACACGAGCAGTACAGACGGACAGGGATTTCGATTACATGATATTTTCAGCTTTCATGGCATCCGTGCTCATGGGCATGGCAGGCAATACCCGAATCTTTCAGGGTACCGGCAAGCCATTGTTCCGTGACCGTCTTAACGTCTCCGGAACAACCCCGGAGGACTTTTATCCCCTGGCTTCCGAGCACGTTTACGGCCCCCTCGCCCATATTGCCGGCCAGCATTATACTTACTCCCATTTGTGAGAGCGTATGAACGATATTGGACTTGCAACCGCACCCGGCGGGCGACATGACCTTTTCTTCCTTGATGATCTCATTTTTCTCATTGGTTGTAAATACCGTGAAGTATTCACAATGCCCGAAATGGGCGTCCACTTTATTCTGGTTTGATGGTAATGCGATCTTCATCTGGTTCTCCTTTTATAAAATTTGAAATTCCAAACTATTGCTTATGGCAGCGAGGGCACACAAATGCATCCTCTGATGAAATCGATGAATCATATTCTTTTTTACAATGCGGGCATCTGACGCGTTTCATTTCTTCTATAGAAACGTCCCCGCCTTCAATTTTTAGCGCTTTTCCGTTTATCAATACATCCGCGATCTTCTTATGGGCTGTTTCAATGATCCTGCCGAATGTCTGGCGCGAAATATTCATTCTTTTCGCGCCGTCTTCCTGGTATAATCCATTAAAGTCTGCAAGGCGTATGGCCTCAAATTCATCAAGGGTCAATACAACCTCTTCAAGGAGGGAAGCAGGGATACCCCTCGGCTTGAAGTAGTTTTTATCGGGTACGCAGCCAACTTTTCTGCATTCTTTCGGTCTTGGCATTGTATTCACTTTATTGTTGACATTGTGAGCATATGCCCATATGCTGTCAAGAGTTTAATACTAAAATAGGTTTTTTCTCCTTATAGAAGTACTTTTCAGATAGAGGCACCATGCGGGAAAACGAAGAAAACAACATTATCCTCAACAGCATAGCAGACGGCGTTTTTACCATTGACATGGATTTTCACATTACCTCCATGAACCGCGCGGCAGAGGAAATACTCGGTATAAGTGAAAAAGACGCCCTGGGCAGGCTCTGCTTTGAGATATTTCATGCAAACATCTGCGAACATTCCTGCGCGCTTAAAGAGACAATAACCACTGGTAACAACATCATTAATAAAACCATATATATCGTAAACGCCCGTGGCGACAGGGTCCCGATCAGCGTGAGCACGGCACTGCTCAAAGATAAAAAAGGAATCGTCATCGGGGGCGTTGAGACATTCCGCGACACCACGGCCCTGGAAACACTGCGCAAGGAGATCGAGGCAAAGTATACCTTCGAAGACATAGTTAGTAAAAGCAAGCTGATGCAGGAGATATTCGGCATACTTCCTGACATAGCGGATAGCGACAGCTCGGTACTCATAGAAGGAAATAGCGGCACCGGGAAAGAGCTGATCGCCCGCGCCATCCACCACCTGAGCCGCCGTCGGGAAAAGCCGCTCACGGTCATTAACTGCGCCGCTGTCCCGGATAATCTTCTCGAATCCGAGCTTTTCGGCTACAAGGCAGGAGCCTTCACCGACGCAAAAAAAGACAAACCCGGCAAAATCGCACAGGCCGAAGGAGGCACGCTCTTCCTGGATGAAATTGGAGACATATCTCCCGCCATCCAGGTCAAGCTCCTGAGATTTCTACAGGAACGGGAATATGAGCCTCTGGGAGGCATTGCCCCGTTAAAGTCGGACGTAAGAATAATCGCGGCAACAAATAAAATCCTTGCAGATGAAATCAGGGACGGCAGGTTCAGGGAAGACCTGTACTATCGCATCACTGTCGTCAATATCAAGCTGCCATCATTGGCCGAGAGGAAGGAGGACATCCCATTTTTAGTTAAGCACTTCATTCAAAAATACAATATCCTGAGAGGGAAAAACATAGAAGGCGTGAGCGACTCCGTGATTAATATTCTCATGCACCACGAATATCCCGGAAACATCCGCGAGCTGGAAAACATCATAGAGCACGCTTTTGTCCTCTGCAGAGAAGCGTATATTCAACCTGTCCACCTGCCCGCTCATTTAAAAAAATCCGGCCTCCCCCTGCACGATAACTTCACCCTTGAAGAAATGGAGCGCATTTACATTCTCAAAGCACTTGAAAAGAATATGTGGAACAGAAAGAACACGGCCAAAGACCTCGGTATCGACACGACCACCCTCTGGCGAAAGATTAAGAATCTCAACATCGTTAAGGAATAACCGGGCATTTCAAAACGCAATTCCCTGGTCTCTGTCAGATTGCATTTTGCAATATTTATATCGCCAATCTGAATTCGTGAAAAATGTTGGAACGCCACTCAGGATCTCAATAAAAAATATTATTTATCCACGTATTATTCCAACATCAGTTTTTTATAATAAAAATGGAATTATCTCTATTTTTTTACCTATACCATTCCCGTTAATGTAATAATTGCATATTTCTCACCGTCAGGCATCAGATGGCATGATAGTTGCTTTATAATTAAGCATGAAGAGCGAACTAATAGCCGTACCGGTATTCCAGAACCGTATATCCCCCCTTATGGATGTCTCCAACCGGTACATGATTTATGAAACCGAAGATGGAGAGATCAAGCAGAAGATCGACATCTCGCTAAACACTGAAGGTCAACCGCAGCGTGTCGAGAAGCTTAAAGACATCGGAGTGAATACTATCATCTGCGGAGCAGTGAGCGGATACATGGCGCACATTGTGGGGGAAAAAGGGATGCGGCTCCTGCCGATGATATACGGCCCGATCGACGAAGTGATAGACCGGTACTTGGAGAATTCCCTCGCCTCTTACTGCCCCAAGCCGGTAGGATGCGTACATCGCAAGGGTAAGCGCCGGTCAGGATGCTCCAGGAAGGCGGTCCGGGAGAAAAATGAAATGGACGGAAACAAGGAGGAGATGCTATGATAATTGCGGTAACCACAGAAGGCAAAACAATGAAAGCTACAATAGACGAAAGATTCGGCAGGGCCAGCGGGTTTATCATTTATAATACCGATACTGGTTCTCATGAATACAGGGAAAACCAGCAGAACCTTGATGCCGCCCAGGGCGCAGGGATTCAGTCCGCTAAAACGGTCATTGACGCTGGTGCATCGGTTCTTATAACGGGAAACGTAGGCCCCAAGGCTCATGCAGCCCTGGCTGCCGGTGGTGTCGAGATATACCTGAAAAACGGTGGGACGGTAAATGAAGCGATAAATGATTACCGTTCTGGTTCATTGATGAAAACCAGTAGCGCCAATGTGGAAGGTCACTGGTAAGACAGCGCGTGTCTCAAGCATCATGCAGGGGAAGGAGGTGTATATGATTGGATCAACCGGACATGAAAAAGTCAACGTCTATGGAGCTTATCCTCTTGGAGTGGCAGAGCAGATGGTGCGCGGTAAAATGACCGAATTATTCGACCGGATAATCAGGAAAAACGAGATCTGCCTTGCTAAAGCACGCGACATGGGTCTTGAAAAGCTGATGTCGAGGATACTTGCAGTAAAAAAACGGATGGCGCGTATCAGGAAAGAAATGGCGCATACCGATCCCGGAGCGGAATATAAATATGATCCGCTTCCCGAGAACGACTTAGCGGCGTTGAAAGACTTAGATAAAAGCCTGGAGTCTCTCATCCTCGATTGCATCAGCGGCATCGAATCGTTGACCTGCATGGAAACCGATTTGCATATCAGCGATCGCTTTGCCATGATGGACAACGGCCTCAGGGAAATCGAGCGCCTCCTGCGCAGGCGTAACGAGCTTTTCAAGAAAATGCGCGTTTTTGGATAATACTAAAGTTAAGGAGCTGTAAAATGCCACGAGGAGATAAAACCGGACCCATGGGAATGGGGCCGATGACAGGCCGGGGCGCCGGAATATGCAAGGGGAACGATTCTCCCGGATATATGAACGCAGGCGGGGACCGCCTGGACGGTCCCGGCAGGATGGGAGGCGGATTAAGCGGTAGACACCGGGGATGCCGCAATATGTTTTATGCTACCGGCCTTCCGGGTTGGATGCGTTTTGGAAGAGATCCAGCCGTTATTCATCAGGACGAGATGAAGTTTCTCAAGTCTCAAGCTGATTACTTGAGAAAAACGCTCGACGCGATCAATAAACGGTTAAGCGAGATCATATCTATTAACGATGCTGCAAAATAAGGCTTTTTAGCACAATAAAAGGCGCTCCCGGTCGCAAGTGTATCGCGGCGCTGAACGCCGTATCTATCACAAACGAGGAGTTTCATGAAAACAAAAATCACGGTCTTATGCGAAAACAGCGTTGTCGTACCTGCGCCGCCGCTCATCGGCGAGCACGGGTTCTCCTGCCTCATCGAATCTGAAGATGCCACCCTGTTCGATACCGGCCAGGGATTCGGGATAGTGAACAACATGCAGAAAATGGGCAAGCATTTCGACGCCATACGCCGGATTGTATTGAGCCACGGCCACTTTGACCATACAGGCGGGCTCCTCGCCGTTCTCCAGAGCAGGAAAGAAAAGACACCGGTGTACGTTCATCCGGACGCCTTCAATGACAAGAAAGCAGTCATTCCTCTGCCGCAGAACCCGATCGAGCTGCCTATCGGTATGCGCGCCTCAAAAGATGAATATGAAAAAGCCGGCGCACAATTCAATCTTATCAACGGCTTTGTTAAAATAACTGATTCAATTTCAACACTGTCCGACGTTAAGCGCCCGACTGACTGGAAGACCTGGGACGTTCGTCTCAAGCAGAAAATCAATGGTGAGATAAAAGACGATCCTTTCACAGACGACCTGTCGCTCTTTATCAATACCGAATCGGGTCCGGTGGTGCTCCTGGGCTGCGCCCACGCCGGTATCGTCGAGATACTGGACGACCTTTCGGAGAAAACCGGGTACAGGGAATTTCACGCGGTCATAGGCGGGACCCACCTGGAAAATGCGCCGGAGGAATACGTGGCGTTGGCGATGAAAACGCTGAAAAAATATAATGTTGAAAAAATAGCCGTATCCCACTGTACCGGCCTGAAGATGGCGGCACGTTTTGCCGCCGAATTCAAGAACGAATTTGCGAACGCGTCGGTGGGAAGCTTTTTCGAATTCTAGCTGAAGGTGCATCATGGATATTACCATAGCGAGCGGGAAAGGGGGAACGGGAAAGACGACGATCGCGATGTCGCTGGCGGCTTGTTTCGCGAACAACGGTATCGGCGTTGCCCTGATCGACTGCGACGTGGAAGAGCCGAATGTCAACCTGTTCCTCCAGGCCGAAATCGGCTCATCCAGGACAGTCGCAGTCCTGGTCCCAAAAATCGACGAGCCCCGGTGGTGCACCGGGTGCGGTGAATGCGAGCGCATCTGCGCCTACAGCGCAATCGTCCTCGTAAAGGGCACGCCGCTCCTGTTCGCCGACATGTGCCACTCCTGCGGCGGCTGCTATCATGTCTGCCCGGAGCGGGCCATTGAGGAGATTGAGAAGCCGATCGGCGTCATTGAAACCGGTTCCCGCGACGGGGTGGTCTACTCGGGGGGGAAGCTCGCCATCGGGGAGGCGATGTCGCCGCCACTCATAAGGGAAGTGAAACGCTGCCATCCAGACGCGGAAGCCAGAATACTGGATTCCCCGCCCGGAACCTCCTGCCCCGCTGTCGAGGCCATGAAGGGCAGCGATTTCGTCGTTCTGGTGACCGAGCCGACGCCCTTCGGGCTGAGCGATCTATCCCTTGCTGCCGGGGCCGCCCGCGCACTCGGCATCCCGTTCGGCGTGGTAATAAACCGGGCAGATATCGGTGATGTATCGATGCTTGATGAATACCGGAAGCGCGGATATAACGTGATCGCTTCAATTCCGCACTCAAGGGAAATCGCCGAAGCCTATTCGCGGGGAGACTGCGTCTCCGTGATACTCAGGCGCCATCGGGCTGAAATCGAAAAAATAGTATCGTGCGCCGAGCGATACGACAGGTCGGTTACACGAATATGATACGCGAACTGGTTGTCATAAGCGGGAAAGGCGGCACCGGCAAAACAAGCGTGGCCGCTTCAATGGCGTACCTGGCAAAAAACAAAGTGATAGCCGATTGCGATGTCGACGCGGCAGACATGCACCTGCTGCTCCAACCGGAAACAATGGAGACACACGAGTTTGACGGCGGCGTAAAAGCCTGCATACGGAAGGATATCTGCTCTTCTTGCGGCCAATGCCTTGATTATTGCCGGTTTGACGCTATCAGCGACGATTTTATCGTTGACCCGATTTCCTGCGAAGGCTGCGGCGTATGCGCGCACTTCTGCCCGACCGCCGCCATAGAGATGAAGCCTCATGTTTCGGGAAAATGGTTCGTTTCCGATACTCGACACGGCCCTCTCGTTCATGCGCGTCTCGGCATTGCGGAGGGAAATTCCGGCAAACTGGTGACTCTCATCAAAAAAAAGGCCCGTGAAATCGCCACTGAGAAAAAATACGGACTTGTCATCGTTGACGGGTCGCCGGGGACCGGCTGCCCGGTCATCGCCACCATGTCGGGGGCCACGGTAGCGCTCATCGTGACCGAGCCAACCGTTTCCGGGATACACGACCTGAAACGGGTCCATAAACTGGCGCGTCATTTCAACGTGAAAACGGCGGTGTGCGTGAATAAATCGGACATCAACCCGGACAACGTCGACCTGATCAGGTCATACTGCGACAGCAACGCAATCCCTGTCGTCGGGCTGATATCCTATGACATTGAGGTGGTAAAGGCGCAGGTCGCGGGTAAGAGCGTGCTCGAGCATTCGAACGGCCCAGCAGCACTTGAGATCCGGAAAATGGGGGAGACGATACTGAATGCCCTTCTCTGAATTCATCATGAAAGCGGTCGGCATTATACACACGCCGTTTAAAAACGTATCCGACAATGTCCCGGTACAGGGCCGCCTGCGTCCCGGCATAGAAGGCCGGGTCGAGATCTTCCCGGAATATCGGGACGCCTGCCGCGACCTGCACGGGTTTTCTCATCTTTTCCTGGTCTACAATTTGGGCCTCAGCACCGAGGAACGTCTGATGACAAAGCCTTACATGGACACCATACCGCGCGGAATTTTTTCCACGCGCTCCCCGCACCGTCCCAACCATATCGGATTGTCCCTGGTTACGCTTGTCAATGTTGAGCCGGGCATGCTGGTAGTACGCGACGTTGACATGCTCGACGGGACCCCGTTGCTGGACATCAAGCCCTATAACCCACTCTTTGATGCACTTCGTGAGGGTGAAGCGTTAAAAACCGGCTGGATGAGAAATATTTCCGCCGGCTCCAATGACCGCGGCATTCTGGTTACGAGAAGCAAGGATGAATGGCTCCAGGTAGATCGGCATACGGATGAAATGAAATAGCAGTTTGAGTACTATATAACAGGAACAGGAGAATAGTTGAACATGTGCAACATCAATGAAAACGAATCATCGTCGCACGCCGCATCACAGCGCGCAAGCAGGGATACCGAGGAAAAAGCTGCTCTCAGAGAGAACATGGCCCGTATCGCTCATAAAATAATCGTAATGTCCGGGAAAGGCGGCGTGGGGAAAAGCACGGTTGCCGTTAATCTCGCCGTGTCACTCGCATCGAAAGGGCTGAAAACCGGCCTTCTCGACATCGACATTCACGGCCCCAGCGTACCCAAGCTCCTGGGGCTTGACACCGGCCAGGCCATCGGAACCAGAGACGGTAAAATGACGCCGGTCGAATACGGGGAGCACCTGAAGGTAATTTCCATCGGATTCATGCTGCAAGACCGCGATGACGCGGTTATATGGCGCGGACCGCTGAAATACACCGTCATCAAGGAATTCCTGACCGAGGTGGATTGGGGCGATCTCGATTACCTGGTAATCGATTCACCCCCCGGAACGGGTGACGAACCATTGTCAATCTGCCAGTTGATCGAAAACGCGGACGGCGCTGTAGTGGTGACCACTCCCCAGGATGTGGCACTCATTGACGTTCGCAAATCGGTGAGCTTCTGCAAACAGCTTAACATGCAGATAGTGGGCGTCATTGAGAATATGAGCGGCTTCACCTGCCCCCATTGCGGGAAGGAGACCGATATTTTCAAGAGCGGCGGGGGAAAAAAGATGGCGGAAGAGATGGGCGTTCCCTACCTGGGTAATATCCCGATCGACAGGCGCATTGTCGCCGGCGGCGACAGCGGTACTCCGTTTCACGCCGACCGGAACGGCGGTGCAATCCCGGCCCATGAGACCTTTTCATCAATCGTTGAAACAATAATCAAAGGAGCAGCCAAATGAAAATAGCGTTACCGGTATCCGACAAAAAGCTCTGCCTGCACTTCGGGCACTGTGATACGTTTGAGATGTTCGATGTGGACGACCAGACTAAAAAAATTACCGCGCGGGTGACTTTCGAAGCTCCCCCGCATCAACCGGGCCTTCTCCCCCGCTGGCTCGCAGACAAGGGTGTAAAATGCGTCATTGCCGGAGGCATGGGCTCCAGGGCCATAGAAATTTTCAGGGAAAACGGCGTTGATGTCGTAACCGGTGCGCAGGCAGGGGAACCGGCGGCGATAGTAAAAGACTTTCTGGAAGGTCGCCTTGTTACCGGCGGTAACGTCTGCGATCATTGACGCGGCTATGAATGAAACGACGGTTGAGCTGACAGTTGGACCAGGCTGCTGCATCGAATGTGCGGCAAAACGCGAATACAACCGTATGGTGCTGCGCATCATGACGTCAGATGAACCACCCGCACAAGACGCCGAATCCCGGCTCGAGCTCCTGGTGGAGTTCCTGGAAACAGCGGATTTCCCCCTGCTGCGCGGCTCAAATGAAATCTTTGACGGCACCAGGGAGGCCCTCTGCCTGTTGGGCAGAAGCACTGATGGCAAGCCGTTTGTATCAGTGACGGGCAGATGAAAACATGATGACGAGAGGATAGGCGATCCCGACTTATGGCTATCAATGCAATTTGTGCGTGGGCCCTTGCCATTCACAGTACCGTGAAGCAGGAAGAGGCGATGCTGTTGTCTCTGCATGGAGATACCTTCAGACGATATTGCGCAAGAGTGCCGCGCTACCTTGTATTCTGAGGCTTCATAGAAGTGGCGTTCCAACACCGCCTTGCGGTGAATAATATATTTCAGGAGGCGCCTATGCCGGAAGAATTCAAGCCCGGTTGTGCACGGCCCACTGGAGGGCCGGTCGGCGAAAAACCTGCCGTTGCAGCGGACGAATCGATTACTGTTATGAAGGAGGAGGTAAAACCCATGATCCAGGTCGGGAAAAAAGCGCCTGATTTTACCGCGCCAGCGTATCTGCAGGGAAAATTCGCAAACGTCAGGCTTTCGGAATATCTCGGGAAGTGGACCCTGCTCTGCTTCTATCCAGGGGATTTCACCTTCGTTTGAGCTACCGAAATTTCGGCGGTCGCCGAAAAATATCCCGAGTTTCAGAAACTCGGCGTGCAGATCCTCTCAATGAGCATAGACAGCGTGTTCGTTCACAAGATGTGGAATGACAATGAGCTTTCAAAAATGGTAAAGGGCGGCGTGCCCTTCCCCATGCTGTCGGACGCCGGAGGCAGGGTCGGGACCGCATACGGCATCTACGACTCTGACGCAGGCGTTGAGACGCGGGGAAGGTTCATCATTGACCCGGATGGAGTCATCCAGGGCTTTGAAGTGCTCACCCCGCCCGTGGGACGCAACGTGGCGGAATCCCTCAGGCAGGTGCAGGCCTTCCAGCTCGTTCGCGAGAGCAAGGGCACACAGGCCACGCCATCCGGCTGGAAGCCGGGGAAGATGACCCTGAAGCCGGGCCCGGACCTGGTGGGAAAAGTGTGGGAAGTCTGGAAGACCAGCATGGCATTTGATGATTGAGAGACATGGAAGCCCGGGACGGCCTTTATGACAGGCCGCTCCCGGCTGCTCTATCCCCTCACATCGAAAATTATGTTTGCATTCCCCGGCTGCGGGACGGCAATCTGACATGCAAAATAAACATTACGCCGGTTCATGTTTAATCCTCAATGGGAGCTCGTCATGAAAACATTCTCGCTCGCTGACTCATTTTTGGGCCGCCATGCGCTCATTCTGCTGTTCACCGCTGCAGCAATCACCCTGTTTCTTCCCGCGTCTTTCGGAAACGACAGAAAAATCTACACGGATCCCCGCACCTATACCCGCGCTGAGGTGGTGAAGATAGAGCACTCAAACATCGGGACGGATGCGGTGCCACAATCCGAGATTAAGGTTCACCTCAGTGTGCTTGACGGCCCCAATAAAGGAAAGAGCTATATTTCTGTCTACCGGGGCGACGATGACATGCCGAAGGAGATGTTCTACCGCCAGGGCGACACCGTGTTTATCGGCATCTCCGAAACTGAAGGCGCTGACGCGGTAGAATATGTTTCAATCTATGACGTGGACAATACGCGCGGGCTCATCATCCTGGGAATACTGCTGATTGCCTCGATCATACTGGTCGGACGTTTGCGCGGCGCCCTCGCCATGCTTTCACTCGTCGCGACCATCATACTCATCTTCAAGTTCCTGATCCCGCAGACGCTTAAGGGGGCATCGCCCCTTCCCATAGCCGTGGCCATTTCACTTCTGGCCATTATCGTCACCATACCCATAATACTCGGCCTGAAGAGAAAAACAGCCGCCGCGGTGCTCGGCGCATCCTCCGGTGTGGTGCTTGCGACCCTTCTCTCTCTTGTTTCAGGCTGGCTCATGCACCTATCCGGGATCGTCACCAATGAGATGATGACCGTGTTCTACGCTTCCGCAGTGGAAATAAACCTGCACGGCCTCGCCCTGGCCGGCATGGTTCTGGCTGCCCTCGGCGCCATAATGGACGTGTGCATATCCATCGCCTCCGCCACGGAGGAGATATTCCGCGTCCACCCGGAGATTTCGGTCAGGGAGGCCTTCCGGTCGGTCATGACGCTAAGCTCCGACATGCTGGGTGCCACGGTCAACACCCTGCTCTTCGCTTACGTTGGAAGCGCGCTGCCGCTGGTTCTGCTCATAGCGATGAAGCTTGAACCGGGGATGCCCTTCTGGATGGTCTTCAACTACAACCCGGTGCTTAGCGAGCTTGTTAAATCAGCCGTCGGTTGCATGGGCATGTTCCTTGCCATGCCGGCTACCGCCTTTTTCTGCATCGAGCTCCACAAGAGGGGAAGAAAACATGTTTAATGGATCATCCTCCCGCCATCATGGCAATGATGGTTATACTGTCGCCGTCGTGAAGCACTGATCCAGGCTGCATTCTCCTTCCCTCCTTCATGCAAATAACCGGGAGCTCCCGCGGTATCTTAAGGCTCAAAACCAGCATTGAGGCAGTGGAGCCGAAGGGGACGACCGCCTCGTCACCGGCAATGTATTTGCGAACAGGGCCCTTGCCGGAAACCCTGACGCTTATAGTGTCCGCGGCCATATCCGCTCCGCCTCTTCCACCAGCCCGGCGGCCTCGAGCCTGCTGCGCGCCGGCACGCCTTTTCCGGGGTCGAATTGCATGAGTCCGTAAAACCGCTCTTTCATCTCATCGAACAGAACCTCGATACCGGCAGTGTCTCCGTCACGCGCCGGCTCGAGCAGGCGGGGGCTCAGAATATCATCCGATGCGAGCAGACCGTACCGGTGGTTGATGCACCGCTTCAGCAGAAAGCCTCGCATGCCGGCCTCCATCAAGGATTCGACGGTATACCCGTAGCCGGCTGCCGCATTGATCAGGGCTACGATCTCCGGCAGGGTTAGCGACCGGTCGGCAAACTGGCACAGGCACGCGCTGTTTTCAACGCAGCCGATGGCCGCGGCCAGCACCATGGTCTCCGGTTTTTTCTCGCCGGTAAGCGCCTCGAGATCGAACTCGAACCCGATCTCGGGATAATTGCACGCCCCTGTTTCCATGAAGTGCATGGCTGTCTGCACGTGGCAGGCGCCGCGCGGGCTGACCGCGTACGCCAGGGCATGGCCGTGGCCCCCGCGGGGATCGTGCATGGGCGCCTCGAGCCCCTTGCTCTGTGCCGTGTATGATGCCGCATTCCCTCCGATCGCCCGCGCTGCAACGGCGCTGCCCATTGAAAGCAGCCCGCCGGCTAATCCGCGCCGCTGCGCCATGGCAGGGAGCAGAGTGTGTATTACCGTGTCCATGTCTCCCCAGCGGACCGCGACGCCGCCGGTGTGATCGTCGGTAAGGTCGCCCCGCTCGTACGCCTCCATGGCCCAGGCGATGGTTGAGCCGGCGCTGATCGTATCCATACCGAGGTCGTTGCAGACACGCCCGGCCTTGCACGCGGCCGCAAGGTCCGCAGAGCCCATCAGGCTCCCGAATGCCACAACGGTTTCATATTCCGGCCCCGGGCCTTCGTCTATCGCAAATGGTCCTTCCTCCACCCGTACGATCCGCTTGCACGCAACCGCGCAGTATGCGCAGGTGCCCGTCCCCGTCAGAAAGCGATCGGACATGGTGCTCCCGGTGAGGGCGTTCCCCATCTCCTCGTCGAAATTTGACGTCCAGTTCCGTACTGGGACGTCGCCGCTGTACATGTGCCCTTCAAGATTCCCCGCCGTGCCGAAGTCATGGAGCACCTGCGAGATAAGATATTCCTTTATGCGCGGCGTCAGCTCCTTTATCATGGATTTCAGCTTCACGGGGTCCGCGTGATCGATCCCGGCCTTACCCTGCACCGCCGTGATTGCCTTCAGGTTTTTCGAACCCATCACCGCGCCCATGCCGCAGCGTCCGAAGGCATGGTGCGCCTCGTTCAGGACGCAGGCGAACGGCACCATGCTCTCTCCGGCCGGGCCGA
>Ga0116149_1001526_pt1 | contig 27794 bp, 22 predicted proteins | sample AD_UKC057_MetaG_FD_89787 | JGI IMG/M metagenome (GOLD analysis project Ga0116149, IMG submission 89787) | Active sludge microbial communities of municipal wastewater-treating anaerobic digesters from USA - AD_UKC057_MetaG | ecosystem: Engineered > Bioreactor > Anaerobic > Digestate | place: USA...
ATTTTCCATCTTTATAGTCCCGCCAGTGGAGCAAAGTGGATTATTGTGGAGGGACTTTCATGTCCTTATTTCGTGGACGACACCATCACAGTATTGATGAAAAGGGAAGGGTAATTTTTCCGTCCAAATACCGCGATATATTTGCGGAATACTACGACAATAAGATGGTGATCACAAACTGGGACGGCTGTTTGCTTGTTTTCCCCTATGCCGAGTGGCGGCTGATTGAAGAAGAAATATCCCAAAAACCTATTTTGGACAAAAAAATACGCAATTTTCAGAGGTTTTTCATGTCCGGCGCCGTGGATTGCAATCTGGATAGCCAGGGCAGGGTTTTGATTCCGCCCGTTTTACGGGAGTATGCCTGTTTGGAAAAAGACATTGTCCTGACAGGCATGCTGCGAAATATCGAAATCTGGTCCAGGGAAAGACTTCTGGAAAAAGATAAAATAGCCAGTGACGAAATAGATAAGGACAACGACATTGCCGCCAGTCTGGGAATCTGATGATGATTCCGGAATATACTCACGAGCCCGTGATGCGCGAGGAAGTGCTAGCCTGGCTGGTGAAAGACGGGAATGAAAACGGCGTTTATGTCGATGGTACAATAGGTGGAGCGGGCCATGCTTCCGCAATTTTAGAGCGGACGAAGGCCAATCTGATTGGAATAGACTGTGACAAAGAAGCGCTGGCTGCGGCCGAAAAGAGATTGACTGCCTTCGGATCTCGCAAGGTGCTGATTCAGGCGAACTTTTCGGATTTGAGCCTGGTTTTGAAGGAACTGCGCATTGAAAAAGTTGACGGTGTGATTCTGGATTTGGGCGTGTCATCTTATCAACTGGATGCAGCGCACAGAGGTTTCAGTTTCAGCCGACCGGCGCCGCTCGATATGCGGATGGATCAGACCATGAAGGTCCGCGCATACGATATTGTCAATCATTTTACGCAACAAGAGCTGGAAAAGATCATCCGGTCATACGGGGAAGAGAAAATGGCTGCAAGAATCGCGAAAGCCATCCTGCGCACAAGGCAAATCTCGCCGATTGAGACAACAACGGCGCTGGCCGATCTTGTTGCTTGTGTCATGCCCGAGAACATGAAACACCAGAAAATCCATCCTGCCACCCGCACTTTTCAGGCGCTGCGGATAGCCGTAAACCGCGAATTGGATTGTATTATTCCGGGGATTCAGGGAGCCGTGGATGCTTTGAACGTTGGTGGCCGTCTCGCTGTCATTTCTTTTCATTCTCTGGAAGACCGGCTGGTGAAAAATGCTTTTCGCGATCTGGCGTCGGCCTGTACCTGCCCGAAGGATTTTCCTTTCTGTGTCTGTCGGAAAAAGACGGTCCTGAATATTCTGACACGTAAAGCCGTTACGCCTTCCTGTGAAGAAACGCAAAGAAATCCCCGTGCCCGCAGCGCAAAACTGCGTGTGGCGGAAAGGAAATGAGAGATGGCACAAACGGCTGAACCCCAAGTGATTGGAAAAGATCGAGCGGTCCAGGAAAACGGCGCCTCGACGTTTGGCATGCAGTATTCGACCTGCATTCTGGTGGCGATTGTTCTGATGTTTGTGGCCTTGATTTATGTCGGATCGCACATCCGCATGACGAAAATGGAGTATGAGATTGCGGCTGCGCTCAATACCAGAGATAATTTGAAAGAAGAACAAAGAAGGTTGAAGTTGGAGCTGGCGACGCTGAAATCGCCGCAACGCATTGAAGACATTGCTAGAAACAAGCTCCAGATGACTTACCCGACAGCACAACAGGTAATCAGCTTAACAAAGGCAGGGAAAAAAGAATGAAGTCTGATGCAAAAAAGTGGCTGAAGTTCCGGTTGGCCAGTATCATGGCGATATTTTTGATTTTGTTCATTGCTCTATGGTCCCGCGCCATTCAGTTGCAGGTCTTGTCCGGTGAGCGGTTAAAAACGCTTGCCCAAAATCAACATACCCTGACCCTGCCGATTCCCTCCGAGCGGGGAATGATCTATGACCGCAACGGAGAGAAACTGGCCATGTCGGTCATGGCGGAATCTGTGGGAGCAGACCCGACAAGAATTGTCGACTCTGCAAAGGTCACCCGTCAGATTGCAGAAATTCTGAATCTTGATCCGTCCTCCGTTTTCAGTAAACTTTCTGAACCGAAAAGTTTCTGTTGGCTGGCCCGGAAGGTCTCTCCGCAGCAGGCGGCAAAGGTGGAAGCGGCAAAAATGGAGGGCATTTATCTGATCAAGGAGCCCAAACGCTATTATCCCAACGGACAGCTCGCGGCCCATTTAATCGGGTTTTCCGGATTTGATGCTGAAGGGCTGGAAGGCCTTGAAAAGAAATACGATAAGCATTTACGAGGAAAAACGGAGAAACTGACCTGGGCCAGAGATGCCAGGCGTAACAAGCTTTTCCTGCATGCACAGCACAGCCCATCGTCCGGAAGCGGCGGTCAAAACCTGGTTTTGACAATTGACAGCCGCATTCAGTACCTTGTGGAGACCCACCTGAAGGAAGCGGTGTTGGACAAAGGGGCGAAGGGCGGCGTTGCCATCGTCATGGACCCCAAGACGGGCGAAATTTTGGCCATGGCCAATGAGAAATCATTTAATCCTAATAATATCAAAGGATTAAATTCAGAATCTTGGAAAAACCGTGCCATTACGGATTCTTTTGATCCCGGGTCAATTTTTAAACCGTTTCTGATTGCTGCGGCACTGGAAGAAAAAGTCGTTCGGGAATCCGATCGTTTTTACTGTGAAAACGGTCACTACACAGTCGCCAACCGCGTGATTCGCGAAGCCAATCGCAAGCAGCACGGTTATCTGTCTGTAAGAGAAATATTGAAGTACTCCAGCAATATCGGATCCGCAAAAATCGCGGAAAAACTGGGCAGAGATAAGTTCTACAACTACATTAAAAATTTTGGTTTCGGATCCAAAACGGGCATTGATCTGGCGGGTGAAGCCTCCGGCTTGTTACGGCCGGCCGCAAACTGGACTCGGGTGGATACAACGAATATCGGTTTTGGACAGGGGATTTCCGTTACGGCGATTCAGATGATCACCGCCATGTCTGCTGTTGCCAACGGTGGGCTTCTGATGAAACCTTACATTGTGCAAGGCTTCACGGATAAAAACAATCAACCCATCAAAATGTATGCTCCGGAAACCGTGCGGCGGGTGGTATCGCCACAAACAGCCAAGCGCTTGACCGCCATGCTGGCCGACGTTGTGGGGGCAGATGATGGAACCGGCAAAAGAGCGCATATTTTCAATGTCGATGTTGCCGGAAAAACGGGTACCGCGCAGAAGTTTGATTTTACCCACCGGATTTATTCGTCGGAAAGAGTGCGCACCTCTTTTATTGGTTTTTTCCCGGCAAACAATCCGCAAGTGGCCATGATTGTCATGTTGGATGAACCACAGCGAGATAAGTGGGGAGGTGTGGCCGCCGCCCCGGTGTTTAAAAACATCGGCGAACAGATTCTCAATTGCTTCAAAACCAATATTCGGGAAACGCCGGACTTTCAGACAGAAAAGGCGAATCAAGTGCAATTGGTTTCCGCAGAGAATTCGCTGGTCGAGAAAGACGTGGAAAACGAGTTCGAGGATGAAGCCTCAACGCCGGATTTTCAGGGATTGACACTTCGCGAGGCAATGAAACTGGCGAAATCCAGATCCATCGATCTTCGGGTGACGGGCAGCGGATGGGCGGTTCGCCAATCACCTTCTCCCGGTTCCACTTTGGGTCATGATCGTCTTTGCAAATTAGAATTTGAAATGCAACATTGAGGCGCCATGAATCTCGGTCAAGTACTGGATGGCATAAACATTCTTAAAAAGAAAATCGGCAAGGAAAGCGATGTGGCCGGCATCTGTTACGCCGCAAATCATTGCGTTCGCGGATCGCTTTTTGTTGCGATTTCAGGCTTGGCCCACGACGGCCATGATTTTATCGGACAGGCCGTTGAGCGTGGTGCGTGCTTTGTGGTTCATCAAAGGGACATGGAACTGCCTGAGGGAATTACGTCTATTCAAGTTTCAGATTCCCGACGTGCGTTGGGGCGAATCGCTCAGAATTTTTTCGGCAATCCTTCTGCGCGGTTGACGTTGATCGGTATTACGGGAACCAGCGGAAAGACCACAATTACCTATCTTTTGGAATCGATTCTGACGGCCGCTGGTTATCGTTGCGGCGTTTTGGGTACGGTCAATTACCGCTATGACGGCAAAATCCTGCCGGCGCCTAACACCACTCCCGAGTCCTGCGAAATGCAAAAGATCCTTTGTGAGATGGCAAACGCAGGAATGACCCATGTACTGGCGGAAGTTTCGTCGCATGCTCTGAATTTGAAAAGGGTTGATGATTGTGATTTTGATCTCGGTATTTTCACCAATCTCAGTCCCGAACATCTGGATTACCACCATGACATGGAGGACTATTTTCGGGCCAAAAAAAGATTATTTACCGAAATTCTGCCGCAGAGTAAAAAAAACCGCTTATGTCGAGCGGTTGTCAACCTGGATGATCCCTGGGGCAAGAGGCTTCTGGGTGAAATCAACATTCCTTCTCTTGCTTTTGGAAGACAACATTCTTCAGAGGCCGGAGTTGCTCATGAAAGGATAACGCTGAACGGCATCCATGCCCAACTGGACATTTCCGGAAATCGGATCAATGTGAATTCCGGACTGATCGGCAGCTTTAACCTGTCCAACATTCTGGCGGCCTGCGCGGCCTGTTCTGTTTTGGGTGTTCCGCCTGCTGCCATGGAAGCGGGGATTGCCAAGTTGACTTCTGTCCCAGGCCGCTTGGAGAAGATCGATTTCCCCGGGGGCATTCACGTTTTTGTTGATTACGCGCATAAACCGGACGCCCTGAAACAGGCGCTGCAGAATTTGGATCGCTTGAAAGAAAGAAGAATCGTGACGGTTTTTGGTTGTGGTGGCGATCGTGACCGGAGCAAAAGACCGCTGATGGGTGAGGTGGCGACCCATTACAGCCATTTCTCCATCATCACGTCTGATAATCCGCGTTCGGAAGACCCTTTGGCGATTATCTGTGAAATTGAGGCGGGAATCGATCAACAAACCACTAGGAAAGAGCCGCCCGACCATCTTCAATTTCCGGATTCCGGCCATCGTTATGCGGTGATTGCTGACCGGAAAACAGCCATTAACGCCGCAATTCATTTGGCCGAGCCGGGCGACATTGTCTTTATTGCCGGCAAGGGGCATGAAAATTATCAGATCCTGGGAAATACAAAAGTGATGTTTGATGATCGGATTGTCGCTATGCAGGCTTTGCAGTCAAGATTTCCGCAGGGGTCGGAAGCGGAGTCCCCTGTGTTTTCGTTTGCCGAAGTGCTGGCGGCCACCGGTGGCCGTCTGCTGGCCGGTCATCAGGAAAGGAAAGTCTTTGGCGTGTCCACGGATACACGGCACATTCGCCAAGGCAATCTTTTTATTGCGCTTTCGGGACAGAATTTCGACGGCCATGACTTTGTTCAAAAAGCCGCAGAGGCAGGAGCGGCCTGTGTTCTTATTTCGAATTCGGCGAAAATCGATCTGGAGAACATGGCCAGGCATTGTGCGGTGATGGAAGTGGCGGATACCTTGCTGGCGCTGGGCGATCTGGCACATGCACACCGCATGCGTTTTTCGTGTCCAGTGATTGCCATGACCGGTTCGTCGGGTAAAACGACAACCAAGGAAATGCTTGCCTGCATTCTTGGACGGGAGAAAAAAGTTCTCAAGACGGAGGGAAATTTCAATAATCTGGTTGGTTTGCCGCAAACCATTTTCCGTATGAACGGTTACGATGATGTTGCCGTTCTGGAAATGGGAACCAATGCGCGCGGTGAAATCGGCAGATTGACACGGATAGCCTCGCCGGACATTGGATTGATTACCAATATTGGTCCAGCACATCTGGCCGGTTTCGGTTCTGTGGATGGAGTGCGCGAGGAAAAGGGCGATTTATTTTTACAAATGAATCCGTCGGGAATCGCTGTTGTGAATCTTGATGATGACGCGGTCTGCAAGGCCGCCGATGGCTGGTCCGGACGCAGGGTCACCTTCAGCATGAGCGCGTCCGCCGATGTCGGGGTCTGTGACATACGGAAAAACGGTGTCCGGGGAACGAGTTTCAATCTCCTCCTGAGGGGGCGGACGCACAAGGTGGATCTGAAAGTTGCCGGAATTGCCAATGTTTATAACGCAATGGCCGCCGCCGCCGTGGCAATGGCCGCGGGCGTCAGTTCCTTATCGATCCAGCAAGGGCTGATGATCTTTGAGGCGGTACCCGGTCGTATGGAAATGATGAAACTGCAAAATGGCGCCTACTTGATCAATGACGCCTATAATGCCAATCCGGCATCCATGCGGGAAGCTTTGTTGACGTTGAAGGATCTGAAGGGGCTCCACCACGCATACGTCTTTTTGGGGGATATGCTGGAACTGGGTGAGGTGTCGACGGAGATGCATCGTAGAATCGGAATTCTGCTGGCGACCATTGGCGTTACGGCGGTTTATTTGAAAGGAGAGTTTGCGGAGATGACGGCTTCAGGCGCACTGGACGGGGGGATGAAGAAGGAACAGATTGTTTTCCTCAAGGATACGGAAGATGTGGTCCATAACTTAAAAAAGCAGCTGAAGAAGGGCGATTGGATTCTGGTGAAGGGATCGCACAGCATGCGTTTGGATAAAATGGTGAATCATATTCAAGAAGTTATTGGAGTGGTCAGGACCGAGGGCAAATTGGCGGCGGTTTAAGGCGGGAGAAAAATCGTGATTTACGAATTTCTATATCCTTTGCATACGGTATTTTCTTTTTTTAATGTTTTTCGATACATAACTTTCCGGTCGATTTTTGCATCCGTCACGGCTCTTATGATTTGTCTTCTTCTGGGACGTTGGTTGATTGCGGAGCTGGAAAACCTGCAGATTGATCAGCAGATTCGGGATGACGGTCCTTCGACTCACATGGTCAAGAAGGGAACGCCCACCATGGGAGGCATCCTCATTATTTTTGCCGTGGTGATTTCTACGCTGTTGTGGTCGAATCTGTCCATTGGTTATGTCTGGCTTGCTCTTCTGGTGACGATTGGTTTCGGCATTATCGGTTTTCTGGATGATTATTCAAAGCTGGCCGGCAAAAGTTCTCGGGGGCTTTCCGGAAAAACGAGACTGGGCGCCGAAATGCTGATTGCGGTTTTCGTCGGGGTGATTTTGTATTCCAAGACCGGCTTTAATTCTCAAGTGACCATTCCTTTTTTCAAAACGGTTTTGCCTGATCTGGGATGGGGCTACATTCCACTTTGCGTTTTCATTATCGTGGGTGCCGCCAATGCCGTTAATTTAACGGATGGCCTGGACGGCCTGGCCATCGGTCCTGCCGTGATCTGTTTTGCCACCTACCTGCTGTTTGCCTATCTTGCCGGTAACGTGAAAGCGGCTCATTATCTTCAGGTTCCTTACGTGCCGGGCGCCGGAGAGCTCTCGGTGTTCTGTGGTGCGCTGGTTGGCGCCGGCCTCGGCTTCTTATGGTTTAATGCCCATCCGGCGGAAATCTTTATGGGCGATGTGGGATCGTTGTCGATCGGTGGCGCGTTGGGAACAGTGGCCGTGATCACCAAGCAGGAAATTCTGCTGGCGATTGTTGGAGGTATTTTTGTCCTGGAAACTTTTTCCGTTATTTTCCAGGTCGGGTACTTTAAGTTGACGGGCGGCAAGCGGATCTTCCGGATGGCGCCGATCCATCACCATTTTGAACTCAAGGGCTGGGCAGAGACGAAGGTCATTGTGCGGTTCTGGATTATTTCCATCCTTCTGGGATTACTGGCCATCAGTACGCTGAAGTTGCGGTAGGAGAAATGATGAAGCTCGCAGGGAAGAAAATTGCCGTAATCGGCATGGGGAAAACAGGAATTTCCGTTGCTGCGTTTCTGGGCGGACGGGGGGCCATGGTGATTGTTGCCGACGCAAAACCGTCACGCGAGTGGGGATCGGCGTTTGAGCGAATGGCCGGCGAATCCTGGCTTCGCGTCGGAGAGTATGGCGTATCGATTCTTGACGGGGTCGATCTGGTTGTGCCTTCTCCGGGCATTCCTCCCGGCCATGAGATTCTGAATGCCGCACGGAAAATGAATATTCCGATTATGAGTGAGATTGAACTGGCCTTCCGGTTCATTCGGGTTCCGATCATTGCCGTGTCGGGCACCAATGGAAAAACCACGACCACGACACTTCTGGGCCAGATGCTGGCGCATGCGGGCAAACCTGTCTTTGTCGGAGGCAATATTGGCAATCCGCTGATTGAATATGCTGCAACCGATCAAACCGATCATTATATCGTTGCTGAAATCAGCAGTTTTCAGCTTCAATGGGCCGATACTTTTCGTCCGCACATCGCCTTATTGCTCAATATCACTTGCGATCATGTCGATTATCACGGATCATTTGAAGAATACCGGAGAATCAAACTTCGCCTTTTTGAGCATCAAAATCAGGGGGATTTGGCTGTATTGAATGCCGATGATGATGCGCAAAAAGGGATCGCTTCATCGCTTCGCTCACAGGTCGTGACTTTCAGCTCGGGGCGCAAATTGCCGGAGGGGATTTTTTTGCAGGATCATGCCATGATTTATCGCCGCCAGGGGAGTCCTGAAGAAAGCTATCCATTAAAAATTATTGAGCTTCCTGGTTTGCACAATGTGGAAAATGTCATGGCGGCGATCGTTGCGGCCCGATTTTGCGGCTGCTCTTCTCAGAACATTGTGGAGGCGGTTTCCAGCTTTCGTGGTTTGCCGCACCGCATTGAATTTGCAGGCGAGAAACAATCGGTAAAATATTACGATGATTCTAAAGGAACCAATGTGGACGCCGTTGTGCGGGCGCTCCAAACCTTTCAAGAGCCGGTGATTCTTCTTTTGGGAGGACGGGATAAGGATGGGAATTTTAAAGCGCTTCTGCCGTTTCTGCCGTCCAGGGCCAAACAGGTGATCCTGTTTGGCGAGGCGCGCGAACGCATCGAGTCGCAGCTTGGACCTCATGTGCCCCTCGTGAAGGCGGAAACGCTTGAAGCGGCGGTTCGGCTTGCGCACTCGCACGCCCGTTTGGGGGACATTGTTCTTTTGTCGCCTGGCTGTGCGAGTTTTGATGAGTTTGCCAATTACCGCGAACGAGGTAATTATTTTAAGAAAGTGGTCGGGATGCTCTGATGGAACTTGCTGAAAAAAAAGAAACGCATACTTTGGATTGGATCCTGTTGCTGGTGACCCTCATTCTGGTGACTGTTGGCGCTACCATGATTTATTCGTCGAGTTCCATTTTGGCCATGACCAAATACCAGGATGCCCAGTTCTTTATCAAAAAGCATTTATTGTTTGTTTTCATTGGTTTGGCGACAATGACGGCAATGGCAAGATTGCCCTATGAGCGATTGAAAAAAGTGGCCTATCCGGGTGTGATCCTTTCGGTGGTTCTTTTACTTTTATTGTTCATCCCCCATGTCGGTATTAAAAGGGGCGGCGCTACCCGCTGGCTCAACCTGTTTCTTTTCCAGTTTCAGGTGGCTGAACTGGTGAAGGTGGTCATGGTGATATTCCTGGCACATCTGTTGACAAGGAAGGTGCAGCATCTGAAAAAATTCAGCCGGGGCGTCTTGGTTCCGCTGTCCGTGACCGCGGTAATCATGGGGCTCATCCTCGTTCAGCCGGACCTCGGCACAGTTATCATTATCGCTTCCATTTTGCTTTTAATGCTATCGTTGGCCGGTTCGCGGATGACTCATCTGCTTTTTCTGGGGGCGTCCTTTATTCCGGTGGTTGTCTGGCTGATTATGCACAAGGGGTATCGGATGGCTCGCCTGACGGCATTTCTGGATCCCTGGAAAGATGCCAACAACACCGGTTTTCAGCTCATTCAATCCCTGCTTTCCTTTGGTTCGGGCGGTGTTTTTGGGCAGGGAATTGGCGACGGCATGCAAAAATTGTTTTATCTGCCGGAGCCGCACACGGATTTTATTCTGGCGGTCATTGCAGAGGAGAGCGGTTTTATCGGCGTGACGATTGTCATCATGATGTTTATGTTCTTTCTTTTACGAGGATTTATGATTGCATTTCGCGCACCGGATCTATTTGGCACGCTGCTGGCGGCGGGGCTTACCATGTTGATTGCCATGCAGGCGTTTATCAATATTGCCGGTGTGATGGGACTGATTCCGCTCAAGGGCCTGGCCTTGCCGTTTCTCAGCTATGGCGGAACGTCTTTTGTGATGAGTATGCTGATTGTGGGGATTTTGCTGAATATCTCCACACAGCGGTCGTAAGGGGCGAAAAGCGTGCGTATCGTGATAGCCGGCGGAGGAACAGGGGGACATTTGTTTCCCGGGATTGCTGTTGCCGAGGAATGGATCAGGCGAAGTTCTCAGAATCGGGTCCTTTTTGTCGGAACGCAAAGAGGCATTGAACACCGGGTGCTGGGGAATCTGAGCTATGACCTTAAGGAAATTGATGTGGAAGGTTTAAAGGGCAGAGGTGTGCAGGCGCTGATGAAAGGGTTGTATCGTGTGCCGAAAAGCATGTTGCAGTCCCGCAGCATCCTCGAGTCTTTTGATCCGGATGTTGTTTTGGGGGTCGGCGGATATGCGTCCGGTCCTGCAGTGCTGGTAGCATGGATGATGGGTATTCCCACGGCCATCGCGGAGCAAAACGCCGTGGCGGGAAACACCAACCGCATTTTGGGGAAGTTCGTTAACCGGATTTTTCTGACCTACGAACAAAGCAGGACTCCGTTTACGTCTGCGAAGGTTGAGGTGACGGGTAATCCCGTGCGCGCGGCGTTTGTTTCTGGTCTTGAGCGCACAACTCAAAAAAGGGCTGGAAAACGGATTCTGGTTTTTGGAGGCTCTCAGGGAGCGGCGGCCATCAATTCTGCGATGGTGGAAATGTTGCCCTGGCTTGCAAAACGAAAAGACAATATTTTTGTTGTTCATCAGACCGGCACACAGGATCTGGAGGTGACAAAGCAGGCGTATCAACGGCATAGGGTTTCCGCCGATATCCGTCCGTTTATTGAAAATATGGCGTCTGCCTATGCGGATTCCGATTTGATTCTTTGCCGTGCAGGTGCAACGTCCCTGGCAGAAATCACGGCGGCCGGAAAGGCATCCATTTTGATCCCTTATCCGTTTGCGGCCAATGATCATCAAACCTTGAACGCGCGAGCGATGGTGGAAGCGGGTGCGGCCGTCATGATTCCTCAAAGGGACTTGACGGCGGAAAAACTCTTTTCCGTGATCGATGATTTGCTGGAAGACGATCAGAAATTGCGGGAGATGGCTTTAAAAGCAAAAAAGCTGGGCAGACCCGATGCGGCTGCGCAAATGGTGGATGCCTGTTTGCAACTGGCAAAGACAAAAAGGAAATGAATGGCTGGGAATGAGGAAAGAAGGTCATGGGAAAAGATCGGGAAACAGGATTCATGCAGCGTAAAGTCAAACACATTCATTTTGTCGGCATCGGCGGCATTGGTATGAGCGGCATAGCCGAGGTTTTGCTCAACCTTGGCTATGGCATCAGCGGATCGGATGTGCAGTCTTCTGACACGACAAGACGCCTGGAGCAACTGGGCGCGAAAATCGGCATCGGGCATGCAGCGGAGCATATCCTTCAGGCCGATGTTGTGGTGACGTCAACAGCGGTGAAAGCGGACAATCCGGAAGTGGTGGAGGCGCATCGCATCAATATTCCGGTGATTCCGCGGGCGGAAATGCTGGCGGAGCTTTTAAAAATGAAATTTTCCGTTGCGGTTTCCGGCAGTCATGGAAAAACTACCACCACGTCGATGGTGGCGACGATTCTGGCCGAAGGGGGCCTCGATCCGACCATGGTTATCGGAGGCAAACTGGCCAGTATCGGTTCCAATGCCCGTCTGGGTGACGGGGATATTCTGGTTGCGGAGGCAGACGAAAGTGACGGGTCTTTTCTGAAGCTGTCTCCCACCATTGCTGTCATTACCAATATTGACCGGGAGCATCTGGATTATTATCCGGGTATCCAGGAGATCAAAGCGGCATTTTTAAAATTTGCCAATATTGTTCCTTTCTATGGTTGCACGGTCCTGTGCAGCGATAACGAGCATGTGCGCGAAATTGCTGGAGATATTCAGCGGCGAACCATCACTTACGGCCTGGAGCTTCCTGCCGATTATTCCGCAAGCGACATCCGCTTTCTGGGGGCAAAAACACAGTACGGCCTTTTCTACAGGGGAGAGAATCTGGGCGATACGACATTGAATGTGCCCGGCCTCTTTAATGTTTATAATTCTCTGGCGGCAACGGCTGTCGGACGGGAGCTGGGGCTGGATATGGAGACGATTCGCAAGGGGTTGCTTTCATTTTCCGGTGTGCAGCGACGCCTGGAAATCAAGGGACAGGAGCAGGGGATTACGGTTGTGGATGATTACGGGCATCATCCGACGGAAATCGTTGCGACACTGTCTGCCGCCCGCCAAATGTGCAAAGGCCGTCTGATTGTGGTTTTCCAGCCACATCGCTACACACGAACCCGGGCGCTGTTTGATGATTTCACCCGGTCCTTCGGGGATGCGGATATCCTCGTGCTCAACGATATTTATCCTGCATCCGAAACGCCGATTCCCGGTATTAACTCCGCCGCTCTCTGGGCGGCCATCAAGGAAGGTGGGCACCCGCATGTGGAATATCTCAGCCAAACGCAAAGCACGGTCGATTTTTTACTATCTCATGCTCAACCGGGCGATATGGTAATGACGCTGGGCGCGGGCAACGGATATAAAATCGGCGAGGCGTTTTTGGAACGGATTCGCCAGGAGAAGACGAAATGATGACGGATCATCGCGAAATCGCGGATGCTCTGGCCGGTTTAACCATCGGCAAAGTGATGTATAATGAGCCGATGGCGCTTCATACATCACTGAAAATGGGCGGACATGCGGACGCGCTGATTCTGATTGAAAACGAGGAGCAGCTTGGCGATGTTGTTGGCAGGCTCCGGGCAAGAGAAATTCCTTTTCTGCCGGTAGGAAATCTCAGTAATGTTCTTGTGCAAGACGGCGGATACCGGGGGGCGTTGATTTGGATGCGCGGTCTGGACCGGATGGTGGTGTCGTCGCCGGATGCAGACGGTCGGTATTTTATCGATGTGCAGGCAGGTGCGGCATTGGCGAGGCTTGTCGGAATGGCGGCCGCCTCGGAGCTGACCGGCCTGGAATTTTGTACGGGAATTCCCGGCAGTCTCGGGGGTGCCATCTGGATGAATGCCGGCGCCTACGGAAAAGAAATGAAAGATGTGGTCGGTTCAGTATTGCTTTTCAGCAATCGCGGAGAAAAAAAAGTTCTGACGCGAAAGGAGATTGCCTTTACCTATCGCAATTCCAACTTGCCCGCAGACATGATTGTCAGCGGGGCGCGCCTGGTTTTGCAAAAAGGAAGCGGGGCGCAAATTCAGGAACGTATGGCGGAAATCATGAAAATGCGTCGGGAGAAGCATCCTCTGGAGTATCCCAGTGCGGGATCGGTATTCAGGAATTTGCCCGGGTTGGCTGCCGGGAAGCTGATTGAGGATCTGGGATTGAAAGGAATGAGGCTGGGCGATGTGCAAGTGTCAAAAAAACATGGCAATTTCATAATCAATAAGGGCCGGGGCACGGCGACGGATATGCTGGCTTTGATCGCACTGGTTCAGGAGAAGGCCTGGAATGAGAAAGGCATCCGATTAGAAACGGAAATTGTCATTATAGGAGAGAAAGCTTGAAAGGAAAGCGGAAGGTCAATCTTGAAGCCAGGAAAAACCGCCTACGCCGCCGTATGATCGGTAACTTGGGCGAATCCTTTAGCGCTCTCATCGTCCTGATCGCTGCTACTTTTCTCAGTGCCTGTTTCATATTTGCTTTCAGTGCGCTCCTGTCTGCGGAGGATCTGATGATCAGAGAAATTTCCGTGCGCGGGGTAAAGGAACTGACCCAGCAGGAGATTCTGGTTCTGGCCAATATTGCGCCGCGGACAAATATTTTTTCGGTGAACACGGAGGATGTAGCCAAAAGAATCGCCGTCAATCCCTGGGTGCGGAAGATCTATGTCGGTCGCGAACTGCCGAACCGTCTTGTGCTGGACGTTCGCGAACGCACTCCGGTGGCCCTGGTCAGGCAGGCCAGCTTTTTATCTGATGGATGCAGAGGGGTTTGCTTTTAAAGAATTGTCCCGGGAGGACGAAGTTGATCTGGCGATTGTCACGGGAGTGGATCCGAAAGCGCCGTTGCCGTCGGAGTTGCTGGCCGAGGCGCTGAAACTTTTGGAAATGTTCTCCCGCACCGGTCAGACCGCAAGTCTGGGCACGGTTTCGGAGGTTCATATCGATGAGGTTTTCGGCGTCTCCATGGTGACGGACAAAGGGTTGCATTTGAAGTTCGGTCGTGACAATTTTACGGGTAAGTTGCAGCAGCTTCAGGTGGTTCTCGCGGATCTGGAAAGACGGGGAATGAAAAATGGCCGCTTATTTGTTGATCTGGCGGACATCGCCAAAGTGACTGTTCAGCGCAAGGATGCGCTGGGCAAAGCGCAGGAGGAAAAAGAAAGACCGCAGGTGAGAATGTAAATCCATAAGGCGGTTTTGGAAAAAAGGTGAGATTATGGGGAAAAAGAGCAACATTTTGGCGGGAATCGATCTGGGAACGACGAAAACAGCGGCGATTGTCGGCGAGGTGACAGAATCCGGCATGAACATCATCGGCATGGGAATTTCACCGGCCAAGGAGTTGAGAAAAGGTGGCGTGGTGAATATCGACAGCACGGTCGAGGCGATCAAAAAAGCTGTGGAAGATGCCGAACATATGTCGGGTTGTCGGATTGATTCCGCGTATGTCGGTATTTCCGGCAATCATATTAAAGGACAGAATTCGCTGGGGATTGTCGCAGTCAAGGGTCGTGAAGTGGATGAAGACGATGTGCACCGTGCAATTGAAGCCTCAAGAGCCATTGCCATTCCCGTTGACCGGGAGATTTTGCATACGCTGCCCCAGAGTTATGTCGTGGATGGCCAGGACGGCATTCGTGATCCGGTGGGAATGTCAGGGGTTCGTCTAGAGGCAAAAGTGCATATTGTGACGGGTGCGGCAGCCGCCGTTCAAAATGTTGCAAAGTCCGTCAATCGTGTCGGCCTGGAAATCGAAGAAGTGGTTCTGGAACAACTGGCAGCCAGTGAAGCGGTGCTCAGTACAGACGAAAAAGATCTGGGCGTCGCCCTGATTGACCTTGGGGGGTCCACAACCGGCATAGCCATTTTCGCGGAAGGCAGCATAAAATATACGGCAACGCTGCCGGTGGGCGGGAACTTTCTGACATCCGATATTGCCACTGGTTTGCGCACGCCGTTTGCCGAAGCGGAGAAAATAAAATTGATGCACGGTTGTGCTTTAACTTCGATGATTCCAAAGGAGGAGACCATCGAGGTGCCCAGCGTTGGCGGTCGGGAAGCGCGTATGGTGTCCCGGCAGCTTCTGGGAAGAATTGTCGAACCCCGCATGGATGAAATTCTGAATATGGCGATGAAAGAAATTGTCCGTTCCGGCTATGAAGATTTGCTGGCGGCGGGGCTTGTGCTCACCGGCGGGGCCGCTCTTTTGCCCGGCGCCAATGAAATGGCGGAGCAGATTTTTGACATGCCGGTGCGCCTGGGGGTTCCAACGGGCGTGGGGGGATTAAGCGACGTCGCCAATGCGCCGACGTTTGCCGTTGCGGTGGGGCTGATTATTCATGGAAGCAAAAAAGGATCAAGCAAAGCAAACTACGGAAAAACGGGCAATGCCTTTGGCGATTATCTGAAGACGGCAAAAAAATGGTTTTTAGAGTTTTTCTAAATAGAAAGAGGGGGGAGCATGTTTGAGTTAACGGAAATCTGTGTTGAAAATTCGGCAAAAATTAAGGTGGTAGGCGCGGGGGGGGGCGGCGGCAACGCCGTCAATACCATGATTTCCTATTCCCTGAGGGGCGTGGATTTTATTATCGCCAATACCGATTCCCAGGCCTTGGGAGCGTCCGCCGCGCCGGTGAAAATTCAGATCGGTGTGGAACTGACCAAGGGACTTGGTGCCGGCTCCAATCCGGACATCGGCAAACAGGCGGCATTCGAATCCCGCGATGAAATCCGCCGGCATCTGGAAGGTGCGGACATGATTTTTATTACGGCGGGGTTGGGAGGTGGCACTGGAACGGGAGCGGCGCCCGTTATTGCGGAAGTGGCCCGTGAATGTGGTGCGTTGACTGTGGCTGTAGTCACGAAACCATTTCAGTTTGAAGGAAAGAGAAGAAATCTGCAGGCGGAAGAAGGCATTGTGCAGCTGCGCGATGTGGTGGACACGCTGATTGTGGTTCCCAACCAGCGTTTACTCAGCCTGGGTGGGCGGGGACTGTCGCTTTTGGACGCTTTCAAAAAAGCGGATGATATTTTGTATCAGGCGGTCAAGGGCATATCCGATCTGATTATTGTTCCGGGGTTGATTAATCTTGACTTTGCCGATGTAAAAAACATCATGAGTAATATGGGCATGGCGTTGATGGGCACCGGCACGGCCAGCGGCGAAAATCGTGCTGTGGAAGCGGCGCAGCGGGCAATTTCTTCACCCCTCCTTGAGGACAATACCATTCAGGGGGCGCAGGGGATTCTTCTGAGTATCACTGGCGGGCCGGATATGAGCCTATATGAGGTGAATGAAGCCTCTTCTCTGATTCAGGCGGAAGCCCATGAAGAAGCCAATATCATTTTCGGTACAGTCATCGACGAAAATATGACGGATGAAATCCGAATTACTGTGATTGCCACCGGTTTTGAAGATGTGTCCAAAAGAAAGCAGATGCCGTCTAATGTTTCCCGTTTGGGCGGTTTCCTGAAAGAGGATTTGAATACGCCTGCTTTTATGCGTCGCAATAAATCCGTTGACCAGACCCATGTGTTGACCATGGGCATCCATGAAGAAAATGATTCCGTGGATATCGAAATTCCCACGTTTCTGCGGCGACAGGCGGATTAACATTGTGTCCGGCCATTCTGACCGGACATCACCCGCTCATCAGAGGGCTTGGAAGCAAGATGTCCGAAAAGTGGAAGAGGAAACATCAGGACGAGGTTCTTTTAAGCCAAGAGGCGGGTTTGAAAAAAAAAGTCTGGGGAACCGGGTATAGCGTTTGCTTAGCCTATCCCAATGTTTACCGAATTGGAATGGCCAACCTCGGATTCCAGACGGTTTATAACATTTTCAATGGGTTGCCCTGCTTTCTTTGTGAAAGATTGTTTCTGCCCGAAGGCGACGCCGCCGAAATTGTTGCCGTCACAGAGCATGCTGTCAGTCTGGAAAGTCAAAGACCCGTCCGGGATTTTGATATTCTGGCTTTTTCCGTTTCTTTTGAAAACGATTATCCATCCATTCTGCAGCTTCTGGAATCGAGCGGCATTCCTTTGCAATCAAAAGACCGCCATGGCACTCATCCGCTGGTGATGGGTGGAGGAATCGCACTTTCTCTGAATCCCGAGCCGCTGGCTGATTTTTTTGACCTGTTTCTGTTGGGCGAGGCGGAAGATGCTCTACCCCGGTTTGCGAGCGTTTTTGCCGAGTCAAGACAAGGCCATCTTGACCGTCCATCGTTTTTAAGCCAGTTGCAAAAAAAAGTACCTAGCGTTTACGTACCCTCCCTTTATTCGGCACACTATTTTGCAGAAGGGAAAATTCAGACTGTCAGTGCCATTCAGGAAGGATTGCCCGGGCGCATCCGGATCGATTCCGTCAAAAATCTTGATGCTTTTTGCACTACGGAGGTGATCAGCAGCCCCAATGCCGAAATGGCGGACATGTTTCTGGTGGAGGTAAATCGTGGCTGTCCTCATTTGTGCCGCTTTTGCGCCGCCGCTCATATCTATCTCCCGCCGCGTTTCCGTGACGGTAAAGAAATATTATCCTCCGTGGATTTCGGGCTTTCTCGAAAGAAGAAGATTGGCCTCGTGGGTACAGCCGTTTCCGACCACCGTGATCTGGAAAAAATATGTCGCTACCTTGTGGAGCGTCAGGCCGGCATCGGCATTGCGTCTTTGCGCCTGGATCAGATAACGCCTTCTCTGGTTGATCTTCTCAAGTCGGGAGGCATCGAAACGGTTGCCCTTGCCCCGGAGGCGGGAAGCCAGCGGCTGCGAGATCTTCTGGGGAAAGGCATTGTCACGGACGATATTCTCCGTTCCTGCCAAATCCTAATTGAAAAAGAGGTGGAATTTTTGCGGCTGTACTTCATGGTGGGCCTGCCCACGGAAACCCATGAAGACGTTGATGCCATTATTGATCTGGCCGGAAAAATTCAGCACATCGCCATGGAAGCGACGAAAGGCAGACGAAAATTCCGCCGTATAACCTTAAGTATCAATCAGTTTATTCCCAAGCCTCGAACACCGCTGCAATGGTGTCCTTTGGCCAATATTCAGGAAGTCCATCAGAAGATCAAAAAGATTGCCAAGGCTTTCCGGCGGGACAGGCAAATCCACGTCATCACCGATGTGCCAAAGTGGAATTATATCCAGGCGCTTTTGGCTCTGGGGGACCGACGGGTCGGTCATATTCTGCTTGCCGTTCATTACCTGCATGGCAACTGGACGCGGGCGCTCAAAGAGATCAACCTCAATCCCGATTTCTATGTCTATCGGCAAAAGGATCTGGATGAGTTTCTGCCATGGGATATTCTGAAGATCGGCGCGTCCAAAGAGTATCTGATCCGGGAATACCGCAAAGCTATGGAAAGAAACGACCCTTGAGATTTCTTTTAAACCGGAGCTATTGCTTGAGCATGTCTTTGATGGTCCGGAATATGCCTTCTTCATCCAGGCCGTATCTGGCGCGCAGTTCCGCCTGTGTGGCATGCTGAACAAATTCGTCCCGGATGCCCAGCCTCCTGACGGTGAGGCCGGTCATGCCGTTTTCATTTAGCAGTTCCAGCAGGGCGCTGCCGAATCCGCCGTCCAGAACATTTTCTTCGATGGTGAGTATTTTGGAAACAGAAGTCGCTGTATGTAAAATCAGTTCCGAATCCAGTGGTTTAATAAACCGGGCATTAATGACCTTGACGCGGATGCCTTCATTCTCCAGTTTACGGGCTGCCGAAAGTGCGGGGTGAACGGTGGCGCCTACGGCGATGACCGCCAGATCCGTTCCTTCGCAAAGTACCTCTCCCCGACCGATGGGTAGCCCCAAAAGCCTGTCTTCCAGAGGCACGCCGACGCCCTTGCCGCGGGGGTAGCGGATGGATACGGGTAATCCGCATTCCATGGCTGTTTTCAGCATATGCCGCAGTTCGTTTTCATCTTTCGGAGCCATCATGATCAGATGGGGAAGATTGCGCAAATACGATAAATCGAAAAGCCCCTGGTGGGTTGCTCCGTCTTCTCCGACAATACCGGCCCGGTCAATGGCAAAAATGACGGGCAACTTTTGCAGACAAACATCGTGCAGAATTTGGTCATAGGCACGCTGTAAAAAGGTTGAATAAATGGCTATCACCGGCTTAAACCCTTCAATGGCCAGACCCGCTGCAAACGTAACGGCCAGTTGTTCGGCAATGCCGACATCGTATAAACGTTCTGAAAATTTTTGCCGAAACAATGCAAGGCCCGTGCCCTCGCACATGGCGGCCGTAACCGCGACAATCCGGGAGTCGTCTGCGGCCAGATCTGCAAGGGTACGACCGAAAATATCCGTGTAGGAAGGCGTTGTGTCGACCGAGGGAATGGTCCGTCCGGTTTCGACATCAAAGGGTGCAATACCATGATAGGTCGGCGAATTTTCTTCCGCATATTTATAGCCTCGTCCTTTTTGCGTGACGACATGCACCAGCACCGGGCCCTTCAATTTGCTGACATTTTCAAAATTCTTAATGAGGAAGTCCAAACGATGTCCTTCCAGCGGTCCGACATACGTGAAGCCCAGTTCTTCAAAAAGAGCGCCGGGAACAACAAAGGTTTTGATTGATTCCTCAATTTGCTTGGAAAACTTTAACAACTGTTCGCCGATACCGGGAATACTTTTGAGGAAGCTTTTCAGTTCTCCTCGAAATTTGGTAAACCGGTCGCCGGTCATGATTCGGTTCAGATAGGAGGAAAGAGCTCCGACATTGGGTGAGATGGACATTTCATTGTCGTTTAGCACGATGATCAGATCCTTGTTGTCACGCGCACCCGACCAGTTCAGACCCTCAAAGGCCATTCCGGTAGTGAGGGAACCGTCACCGATAACGGCGATATTTTTGACCTGTCCGCCCCGAAGGCTTTGCGCTTCGGCAAAAGCCGCCGCTGCCGCGATGGAAGTGCCGCTATGTCCGACATTAAACGTGTCATAAATGCTTTCTTCCCGTTTGGGAAAACCGCTGATGCCGCCCTGCCTGCGCAAAGTGGCGAATTTATCCTTGCGACCGGTGATGATTTTATGCGCATAAGACTGATGGCCGACATCCCAGACCAGTTTGTCTTGCGGCGTGTTGAAGACATAATGCAACGCCAGTGTCAACTCCACAACACCCAGCGAGGAAGCCAGGTGTCCGCCGGAAGACGCGACGGTATGAATGATCAGACTGCGAATTTCGCGGGCAAGCGTATTAAGTTCCGCGATGTTGAGTTTTCGGATGTCCGCGGGATATGAAACATTCTGTAAGACGCTGTAAGAGACGGTTTCCGGGAGTTTCATGATGTTTAGATCAACCTTCAGGATTTTCGTTCCATAATGTAGCGGGCTATCATGCGCAGAGGCAGTGCGCGTGCGTCGAAAGCGGCAATGGCCGATTGGGCGGCGCCGACATGTTCCGCAAGCACCGTCTTTGCTTTTTCCAGTCCCAGAAACGACGGGTAGGTGACTTTGCCCAGTGCTGCGTCACTGCCGGTGTTTTTTCCCATGAGGTTTTTGTCTCCTTCCACGTTCAGAATGTCGTCGGCAATTTGAAATGCTATGCCGACATGGCTTGCGTATTCGGAAAGCGCGTGAATCCGGACATCGCTTGCGCCCGCCAGAATGGCCCCTGATTTAACCGCCGCTATGATCAAAGCGCCGGTTTTGCGTCGGTGTATCTGCTCCAGGTCATTGAAATCCGAAGCGTTTTTTGCCGCAAGAATGTCCAGTGCCTGTCCGCCGACCATGCCCGCGATGCCTGCGGCGCCGGCGATTTCCGAAATAACGGCCAGACGCCTTTCCGCCGCCACACGGACTTTTTCCACACGTGAAAGCAATACAAATGCTTCCGTTAATAGCGCATCTCCGGCGAGAATGGCCACCGCTTCGCCGAATACCTTGTGGTTGGTGGGTTTGCCGCGTCGAAAATCATCGTTGTCCATAGCCGGTAAATCATCATGAATCAGAGAGTAGGTATGAATTAATTCCAGCGCACAGGCCACCGGCATCGCCGGAGCCAGATCACCGCCGCAAGCCTCCAGGGACGCCAGACACAGAATTGGCCGGATTCTTTTTCCTCCGGCGAAAACACTGTAATGCATGGCTTCCAGAAGTTCCGTGGATGGCCCGTCTTTTCCCGGCAGATAGCGTTCGAGGGCCTCTTCGATGATTTTCTTCCGGTCTTTTAGGTAGGCTTCAAGAAATTCCGCGTCATTCATCGTTTACATCATCCTGGAAATTTTTGGTTTTTAAAGAATGGCCATCTTCCAAAAGCAGTTCGACGCGGCGCTCGGCCTCATCCAGTTTTGCCGAACAGAAACGAATCAGCCTGATCCCTTCCTCAAACGATTTCAACGCCGAATCCAGCGGCAGGTTTCCTGCTTCCATTTCCCGGACAATCTGTTCCAGTTTATCCAAAGCGTCTTCAAACTTTTCTTTTGCCATGGCTTACTCCTCATGAATTTTTTCCACCTGCGCGTCGATGGCGCCTCCGGCCAGCTGAATACCGATTTTCTCCTTTAAAGTCAACCGGTTTGCCTGATATACAATTTCTCCATTGGCCAGACGGCGAGTGATGCTGTAGCCCCGGTGCAAAACGGAAAGCGGGTTCAGGGATGAAAGCAGGGCAGAAAGGGCGTGAAGCTTTTCCCGTTGTTGATGCCGATGTTGAGACCAGGTGTTTCGCAAATGGTTTTTCAAATGACCAAGCAAAATTCGTTTTTCGCGCAAACGGTTTGCCGGATTTGCATGATTCATTCTCAATGTCAGCTGTTGCAAGAGATTTTTTCCGGATTGTGCGTTTTGCTCAAGGGCGCGCAGTATTCTTTCTTTCAGCATGTCCAGGGAAATTGAATAATCCATCAGATAGCGCCGGGGATTTTTGAATCGGGCCTGTAGCGAAGTGAGCCGTTCTTTCTGCCTTGTCAGAGCATGCTGTCCAGTGCGGTACAGGCGATTTTGCAGATCATGGATTCGTTCGAGAAGGTTCGATCTTTGGGGAACTGTCAGTTCAGCCGCAGCCGACGGTGTGGGCGCACGCAAATCAGACACAAAATCACAGATGGTGAAGTCGGTTTCGTGACCGACTGCCGAGACAACCGGTATGGTTGAGGAAAAGATTGCCCGGGCCAGATCCTCGTCGTTAAAGGGAGCCAGATCTTCCAGGGAACCGCCGCCTCTGGCAATCATGATAACGTCCACTCTGTCAGAGGTGTGGAGATTTCGGAGAGCGGCAATGATTTCCCCTGCCGCTTCCGTTCCCTGCACCCGGACGGGCGCGATAAGAATGTCCACGGAAGGAAAACGCCGGCGGGTGACATTCAAAATATCCCGGATGACCGCGCCGGTGGGGGAGGTGATGATACCGATACAACGAGGAAGAAACGGGAGTTTTTTCTTATGCGAATCATCGAACAATCCTTCTGACGCCAGTCGGAACTTGAGCTGTTCAAACGCTTTTTGCAGTGCGCCCGTGCCCTGCGGTTCAACCGACTCGACAATGAGCTGGTATTCTCCGCGTGGCGGATAGGCGCCCAAACGTGCCCGGCACAAGATTTTCATGCCGTCTTCAAGATCGAAGTTTTGGATACGATTGCGAAAATTGCCGAATTGACGAAAAAAAACCGCCCGAATCTGGCTTCTGTCGTCTTTCAGCGTGAAATAGACGTGGCCGGACTGGGGACGGCGCAAATTGGAAACTTCGCCTTCTATCCAGAGGGAACCAAAGGCATCCTCCAGAAAGATTTTAATTTGATCGTTAAGTTGCGAAACGCTTAGTATTTCTTTCATTCACCTCATCCTGGAGGTGAACTACCAGATATTGACAGGACTGACAAGATTCAATTCCGCAAGTCAGGCAAACATATTGATGATACCTCCCTGCCCCTCCTCGTTCAAACTTCCAGATGACTGTTTGGGGGTATAAACGGTAGTCGTTTTTCCGCCGGAGACGTACATTCGACCACATTCCGGACAAACTGCATAAGAGAGGGTTACCGAAGAATGAGCGGTCATGCCTTCTTGTTCCGCTTTTGCCCGGTTGTTGGTGACATGCTCATATTCGTGAGATACAACCGACGCCATGGATTGGGAGGGGGAGATGTGGGTCGGTGTCTGAAAGGATACGGATAAATCGTTGGATCGGTCCTGATACTTTCTATTGGCGCAGGTCTGGCATTCTTCAGGAAAAAAATCCGTTTTGCCGGAAGAAGCGGCCTGGCTGACGCCTCCTTCCAGCCCTTTCCCGCCGGATAAGACATCGTAATAATAATGGTTTTTCCCAATAGGCGCGATAGCCATGACATTTATCCCCAAAATATTTTTTCTTCAAACCTTATATTTACTGTAGTCATTCACAAGAAAAAATCAAGCCACCCGGCGTTTTAGAATTCACCTCCCGATTTTACGTGAGTCTGCTTCTACCTTTTTATTTTTGAGCGCTGGATGATGTTTCTATTTCTTCATTCATTGTCATTGTTCAAGCTAAATTTAGATAAATCGGCAACCTAACCTGCGCCGTCAGCACCGTAACTTTTTTGTAATTGAAAGGCAAAATTCCTTGAAAAAGTATCAACGGTTCATGTTATTAATTAGTAGTATCAACTCCTTTGCCATCAGCGAGGCGGCAAAGGAGGAGACGTGATTGCTGTAAGAATACAGCAAATGACCGTCTTTCCGGTATGAACACTCTTTTTTGTCCATATCACACAGCAAGGGCGTGGGATCGTAAACAACCAGCGACGGATTTTCAGCTTTCAAATTCTCAATCAGACGCTGGTACTGCTCCAATAATCTGTTATTTTGGGCAAGATCGATCGTGCATGCCGGATTTTGAGTTTTGCCAAAAAGGCGGCTGAAATACGGAATGACAGATTTCCTTTGCACACAAAACCGGGGGTCCGGTAAAGTCGGATTGTCTATGGTTATGACCACTTTTTTATTCAGGGCCAGGATCCTTTGAATTCCCTTGTTCAATCCATCATAAGCAATCCGGTAATTCGGACTTTTCGGCAGTTCCTCCATGGACAGCATCGCCCAGTCGCTGAGCCCAAATAAATTGCGGACGGAAAGAGTGATCACCACAACTTCTATCTCACCCATACCGCCCAGCCAATCGATTAATGCCTCCGCACCCCCCTTTTGAAACAGCCAGATGCCGCGGTAGATTTCTGAATCGGTAACTATTGGAAATCCTTCGATAATCATCCAGTGGTTGCCGGTGGAATTTCTGACTAGGGAGGGATAAAGTGCCCTGGCCTTGCTGTCGCCGATCAGGGCAAACCGGGGATTGGCTCTGGAATCTTTTGAGCAAATGAACCTGTAAGTTTTATTGGCCGCGGTGGACTGGAATGAACAATCTTTTTGAGAAAGACCATCCAGACTGTTTAAGGTTTCCGGCGTCTCAAAATGATCTTGATTGATTTTGAAAAACGCCCTGAATCCAAAACCGTCCTGGCGATAGCAGGAGTAGCCCGCGCCGCCGGCAAGAAGGATCAAACAGAAAAGAACCACCGCTTTTTGTTTCTTATATGGACCATAGCGAATAGGTTTCTCAATAAAAATATAGGTTAACCATGCCAGCAGGACGCTTGAGGCGACAAGGGCCAGGCGCATTTCCAACCGCGGTTCTCCGTTTTCAAATATTCGCGCGAACGACAGCAGCGGCCAGTGCCACAAATAAAGCGGAAAACTGATCAATCCAAACCAGACCAGGACACGATTGGAAAGAATGTGCCGATTGAACCAGGCATTGCCGCCGGCGCAAATCAGCAGAGCGGCGCCGACTGCTGGCAGCAGCGCGAGCGCCCCGGGGAAGGGATCCGTTTTGTCCAAGGCAAAGACCGCAAGTAAAATCAGCAAGATACCGGAAAACGACAGGATATTGCGGAGCGATGCGCCATAGTGCCTGGCAATTTGCCAGATCATGGCAGCGAATCCGACGCCTGGGTGATGGCCGGCGTTTGCGGGCGCCGTCTGACGGTATAAAGCCAGATAGGAAAGAATGCTGCCCAGCATTAATTCCCACGCGCGCGACAGGGGAGAATAAAACATGGCGGTCGTGTCGGTCCTGATGTTCACCAGGTTGTAAACAAAGGAGACGGACGCAAGCAGAAGAATCAGGGAAAACAGGCTGCCCCGGCGCTTCCGGATTTTCAATACAAGATACAGAGCCAGCGGCCATACGATATAGAACTGCTCCTCGATGCCCAGCGACCACAAATGCAACAGCGGTTTCAGATCGGTGGACTTGTCAAAATACCCGGCCTCCTGCCAGTAGATAAAATTGGATATAAATCCCGCGCCGCCGGCCATATGCTTGCCAAGCAATTTGTACTCATCGGCATACAGGGTAAACCAGCCCAGTGCGAAACAAAAAATCAGGACGGTCATCAGTGCCGGAAAAATGCGAACAATGCGCCGGGTATAAAAGTCTCTGAATTTGAATGCGCCGCCGTCCAGGCTGCAAAGAAGAATGGTGGATATCAGAAAGCCCGATATGACGAAAAAAACATCCACGCCGACAAAGCCGCCGCGAATCCAGGCGGGAAAGGCGTGATAAGCCACAACGGACAAAACGGCCACCGCCCGCAAGCCGTCGATATCCGCCCGGTATCTTGTGTGTGCCAGGCTGTCCAGAGCGGGAAGCGCCGTTTTCACGGTTATCTGATCTTCGGTATCAGGGGAATTTTGCATGACGGGGAGTTCATCTGTCAGAAGGCAGATCCTTCGAGGTAAGCTGAAATTTTCTGGGGGAAAAATTGAAATCGTGAACCGCATCGGCATGGTCAAACACCAGATCGGCATTCATCCGTTCGGCCATCTGCGCGGTCCAGTGACTGTAGCGCGGAACATAATGAAGCATAGAGGCCGCAATTCTGAAAAACGCGAGCGGTACCGTGATGATGCGCGGTCTCAGGCCGAGCGCTGCGAAAATTCGCTTGATCATTTCCCGATAGGTCAGCGTTTCTCCGCCGGACAGGTTATAGGAACGATTGACCACACCGGATTTTTCCAGGGCGGACAGACAGGCAGCCGCGAGATCTTCGGCGTGAATGGGCTGTCGCAGGCCTTTGGCCTGTCCCGCCAGCGGAAAGAAACCGATCCGGCGAATCAGACGGAAGAGTTCGGAGATGTTTTTATCCCGGCCCAGACCGTAAATCAATGTCGGCCGAAGAATGATCCAATCAATGCCTTTTATTTGCGCCCAGGTTTGCAGACGGTCTTCGCTTTCACACAATTTTTGCGCTGTCATTTTTTCTTCCGAGTCGGCAGAGTCGCTCTTGGTGAAGCGGCTGGTCGAGGAAACAGCGATGACGCGGCGAGCGCCATGCGCTTCCATCATCCGGAAGTAATCAGGCAAAACCCAGATGGAAGCAACGCAAATCCAATGTGTAATCTTTTCAATGGGATAATCAATAAAGTCATTTTGGCAGGCAGGCTGTTTCAGCTGAATCCACTCTGTCGAAAAACAGGCTGTCTCCGGCGGACGGCGTGAGAAAGCTTTAATCTGCCAGCCGTTTTGTTTCAGCAAAGGCAAGAGGCATTGTCCCACCAGGCTCGTTGCGCCCAGCAAACCGACTTTCTTTTCTTCTGTTTTGACCTCTGTCATGCTACTTCCTACTCTTATTATTACTACGGCAAGTCGACCTGATTCCCATGACAAGTAAAATCGTCAGGGTAAACAATGTTACCCAAAGACCAATTATAAAACTGCGTGATTTGAATTGAAGGGATATTTGATGTTGGCCGGGGGGAACAAAAACCGCTTTGCCCAGAATTTGCGCGCTGTAAACAGGCGTTGACTGTCCATCAATGCGTGCTTGCCAGCCGGGATAGTTAGCGTCGGCAATGAATAACCAGGCCGGTTTCCGGGCGCGAACGTCAAGCTGGTATTGAACATTGGTTGCTTGCATTGATAACAATTCTAACGCATTTGGATCATTGACGTCAGCGCTGGCCGGCAGGCTCTTGAGACCCATGGATGGCTCCAGGGGAGGCTCCAGAATCAGTGTCGGTTCCCCGGTTTGCTTCAGGCGATTCAGCGCATCCTCGGCTGAGCTGGCCATTTCATACCGGGTGAAGTTTTGTATGCGCGGCAGAGCGTGCCTGTTTTCCATGACCGTGACGCTATCCGTTTTCCACGGCATGAAACCTTTTGTCGGGGGCATGGCATCTGCGCTGATGTAACGGACTCCCAGGTAATCAATCAGTCGTGTGCCGGGCACGGCGGGATCGGTTCCCTCGATCTCCGCTCTCATCTTGGATTGAATCATTTGATGACGGGCCAGCGGCAAGGCGAGATTGGCGCCCATGGAGGGAATGTCCCACAAGACATTGGTGGACGGAGAGATGCG
>Ga0116149_1001530_pt1 | contig 27730 bp, 16 predicted proteins | sample AD_UKC057_MetaG_FD_89787 | JGI IMG/M metagenome (GOLD analysis project Ga0116149, IMG submission 89787) | Active sludge microbial communities of municipal wastewater-treating anaerobic digesters from USA - AD_UKC057_MetaG | ecosystem: Engineered > Bioreactor > Anaerobic > Digestate | place: USA...
CCATCTGGGCGAGGGGGCGAGGATGATGAAGGTGGAGAGCGAACAGCTCGATCTGCTCAATTCCGGGCTCGGCCATATCGCCGGGCTGCGCTTCCACAGCCTGCTCTCTGCGCGGGTGATGACTGATCTCCTCCTCGGCTATTACGAGGACCGCAACGACATCCGCATGTTCGATACCTACAATGCCCGTTATCACGCCAATCTGCAGTACGGGATTCAGCGGCGCACCGCCAAAGCGGAGGTGAGCTGGGAGGCCAGCCCCCGGATCAGCTTTAAAAGCGGCCTCCAGCTCAACAATCACGCCACCGATCTTGACGGCGCCATCGAGTGGCGCAACGAAATCCCGCTGCTCGATTTCGACTCGCTCCGTTTCGCGATCCGTTCCGAAGATGTCGGGGCTTTCACCCAGATGCGTCTGCTGCCCAGGGCATGGGTCGAGCTGAATGCGGGCGTGCGCTACGACTATTCCTCATTGTACAACGAATATCTCTGGCATCCGCGGGTCAAGCTGCTCTTCTTTCCGAAAAAGCCGGCCAATATCTGGCTGAGCTATGGAAGCTATTCCCAGTATCCGGATATCATGACCGTAATCGGCCGCGGCGAGCCGCTCGATATCGGCAGCAACCAGGAGAACATCAGGGCCGAACGGGCCGAACACCGCATCATCGGGATGCAGTACGCCCCTGCAGCCGGCAGTCTTTTCAAGCTCGAGCTCTACCGCAAGGATATGACCGATCTGCTCGTCAACCCCAACTCCCTGCTCTTCACCCCAGAGAATTCGGGTACCGGCCTGGCCAGGGGGGTGGAACTCTCCTTCCAGCGGGCGCGCCAGCCCGAGGAACGCTTCGGATGGTGGGCCAACCTGGCCCTGGCGGAGGCCAGGTACAAACGATTCAGCGGGGATGAGTGGCGCTATTTCGACAACGACCAGCGTTTTCAGGCCAGCGCGGGCGCGGAGCTGCGCATCAGCAAGGGCTGGCAGTGCAGCCTCATCGGCCATTACAACAGCGGCTTTCCCTACACTCCCATCCTGGCCATCCAGCGCGACCTCGATGCCCCCGGTGATCCGCTCTATAATTACGCCATTATCAACAAGGCCCACAACAGCGCGCGCTATCCCCATTACCTGCGCTGCGATGTGCGGCTGGGATATCTCAGGGAGAGCCGCGGACGCACTTTCTCGGCCTATCTCGACCTGATCAATGTCCTGAATCGCAAGAATCTTTATCTCTACGACTGGCGCTATGAGAAGAGCAGCGACGAAAGCGACGGCTATGTCCGCCGCAGCGTCATCTATATGATGCCCTTCCTGCCCTCTTTCGGCGTCAGTTTCGCTTTTTGAGGAGAACAGATGGCTACCCGATTCACAACCACCGTGCGTGTGCGCAGCTACGAGCTCGATTCTTTCGGGCATGTCAACAATGCGGTCTATTTGCAGTATCTGGAGTATGCGCGCAGCGAGTATTTGCTGCAGGTGGGGATTTCGTTCAACGATTTTCAGCTCTGGAATGCCATGCCCTATGTCGTTCGGGCTGAGATCGAGTACAAACATTCCTCCCGTTACGACGATGAGCTGGAGATCACGGGTTGGGTGAGCAGCTGGGGAAAAAGCAGCTTTGTGCTGAGTTATGAAATCTACAACCGGAGCGCGGGCAGAATGGGGGCGCTGGCGGAGGTCAAGTTCGCCTGGGTCACGCGCGAGGAAAAGATCATCCGCATCCCGCAGATCTTTCGTGAAAGGATGACGTAGGACTGAAAAGTTACCTCACCAGGCTCATCCTGCCCTCGACCATCTGATCACCCAGCATAAACCGGTAAAAATAGATTCCGCTTGGCGCCGGCCGGCCGCCCTCGTCGCGGCCGTCCCAGCGCGCCAGATAGTGGCCGGGCGCGGCCTGGCCTGCGAAGAGCAGCCGCACCTGCCGGCCGCGGCGGTCGTAGACCGCCAGCCGGGCGGAGGCGGCATGGCCTCCGGAGGGGATGGTGATGCGGATCAGGGTTGAGGCGTTGAAGGGATTGGGCCAGTTGGCCGCCAGCAGGGGGGTGGCCGGCCCTCCGGCCGCGTCCGGCGCTTCCTCGACCCCGGTCAGCAGCGCGGCGCCGCCGCTGCGGACGGCGCCTTTTTGATCCGCCAGATAGAGATTGACGAAATCTGGGCGCAGCGAGGGGGCGAGGCTGTAAATCTCCGCCCACTCTTCATCGGTCAGCCGCCGGAAATTGGTGGCGAGATGCTCGTAGTAGCTCATCATCGGCCCGGCAAAGGCGATGTTTTTCCCCGCGAGGGGCAGGACGAACAGGCCCATATTGACCGGGCCGGTACCAACATGCTTGACCCATCCCACCATGGCGCCAAATTCATCCGTCGGCGCAGTATGGATATCCGCGACCAGATAATCCTTTCTGGTCATCCCATCTGAATCATAATAGAGATAAAGCTTCGGGTACCAGCCGGTGAATCCGGGGCCGCCGCAGCCTTCCATGCTTTGCCGCAGGGTTCGCTGCAGGAAAAGGGTCTCTTCTTCCGCCAGGGGCGCGCCTTCCGCCAGTTCCCTGGCGATGGCCCCCAGAGTGTCGAAGGTGGCCGCGCTGCCGCTGAAATAATCTGCGATGAGGGCGTCATGGCTGGTGCCGGAGAATCGTGCCGCGCCGGCGCGGGCCATCCGGGCCAGGGCGGCATAGAGCTCAGGGACCGGCTCGATGTAGACATGGGGGAAAGAGCAGACCACCATCCCCGAATAGGACTGCTTGGCGTAGAGAAGATTGTCGTGGCGGAGTTCGGTCCACGCGCCCAGCTGGCTGTTCATCATCCGCTGCCACCACGCGGCCGTGCGCAGCGCCGGCGGCAGGCTGCTGCGGTCGGACAGGGGATTGAGGGTGCGGATGGCTGCGAGCCAGTGGTTGAAGAGAGAGCTTGTCCAAAAGCTCTCGTCATAGCCGTCGATCAGCCGGCGCACCGCCGCCAGATTGGGGGCATAGTGGTACTGCTCCAGCTCCGCCTGCAGCAGCTGCCCGGCGGCGTCATTGCCCAGCCCGAAGAGGACATCAAGCGTCGAGGGGAGCATGCGCGTCACCTTGATGCCATCATGGGTGATCTTGTCATAGACCACCTGGCCGGTGATATAGGAATCGATGATAAAGCGCTGGCCGAGCAGGAGAAAGGCGGAGGCCGGGCGGATGCTCTCCGGATCGAGGGGATCGGAATAGAGCATCTGCGTGTTGATGCGCTGCCAGGCGAAGGATGAAGCGGCCAGATTCTCCTGAAAGGTGACTGTCTGCAGGCTGTCGAGCAGCTGCGCCGGAGTGGTGATGGCGAGGTGGCGGCTCAGCTCGGCCAGGTTGTCCGGAGTGACATTATCGCATTCGCCGACAAAGAAGGCGAGCAGTCCGTCGATCCCGGTCAGGGTCTCTCTCGCGCCGGGCTGATTGAGCAGCTCCTCCAGCAGCAAGGCGTCGATGATCTGGCGCTGCAGGTCGGCGAACGGGGGCGGGACCTCCCAGGACCTGGGCGCGATGAGGTAAAATTCCGTCCGGCCCAGCCACATCATGGCGCGGAAATAACGGCCCAGTTCCGGAATAAATTCATCGGCATAGTGGCCGCGCACCTGAAACTGGCTGAAATCGATCTGGCGCGGCTTCTCCCCGAAGAGGGGATAGCTGGCGGGCTGGAGACCGTCGATCAGAGCGAGCAGCTCCGAAAAGGCGGAGATATTATTTTTGTACAGCGGCCGGGTCGTCTGATCGAGCAGATGCCGGGTTACGGCGAGGTAGAGGTCGACATCCTCGATCATCGGCCGCATCTCCGGCTGGCCTGAATAACGGGCGGCCATAGCCGGCACGCCGTCGTGCATGGTTTTGAGCAGATGCTCAAGCTGCGGTATGAGCTGTACCTGCTCCATTCGTTTGAGGATCTGGTCATAGGAGATGTGCACCGCATGGAGGATGGCATCGGCGCTGATGAAGAGCGGCAGGTCCTTGTGAAAGATATCCGCCATGGCGTCGATGAAGGTCGTGTAGGAGAGACGTTCGCTGACCATAAAGCCGTTTTTCTGCAGCAGCTGCTTTTCGCCGGGCGTGAGCAGGTATTTAAGATCGATGCTGTCGGCGTAGAGGGCGCTGCGCCAATCCAAGGGGACGGAGGCCTCGAAGCGGCCGGCGGGATAGCGCGACGCCAGCCCGGCGGCGGAGAGGCTCCGGGTTTCAGCGAGAAACCGGCGATAGCTTTCAATAGAAAAATCGCCGCTCTGGGCCAACAGGGCGGCGCCTGAGAGCAGCAAAAGGAGGGTGAGCTGTAATTTTTTCATGACGCGACTCCTCAAAAAGGGAGGCCCTTGACGAGGCAGCGGGGTAGGAAGGGAGTGAGGCCTCTATTGTATTGTAACCAAAATAGAGGCCTCAGGCAAGTACTATTTTACGAGCGCGAGTTTGACGGTTTTCACCAGATCGCGGCCCTGCAGGCGCAGATAGTAGACGCCGGAGGGTACGGCCACGCCGCGGCGGTCGACGCCCTGCCAGGTGAAGCGATGCTCTCCCGCAGCCTGGTTCAGGGCCGGCGCCGAGTAGACCTCTTCGCCGCGCACATTATAGATGGTGATGGCGACCGGCTGCCGGCTGGCGAGGGCGTAAGCGACGCTCACAGAGCTGTTGAAGGGGTTGGGGAAAGGGGGGAAGAGCCGGCTCGTTTCGGGCAGCAGGTTCCCGCTCTGGTCCTGGATGCGGGTCGCCGGATCCCCTTCGATGTAGATCACGACGCCGTCCAGCGAGGAGGCTAGGACGTGGTTCCGGTCGATGGGTGTGACCGTGGTGGCGTGCGTGGGGCCGACCCAGTACTTCCAGTAGATGCCGCCGGTTGCCCCGTCGTTGGCGACGACAAAGCCCTTTTTGCCCGCGGAATAGACCACACCGGCCTTTTCAATGGGCATCGAGGGGGTGGAATCCCAGCCGTAACCGACGTCGGATTGCCAGATTTTCTCCTGGGCTGCTGCAGCGGTTGAGTAAGCGTAGAGGGAACCATCGAGGGCGCGGACATAGATGCGGCTGCCATCCTCGGAGATGCCGATCGAATCATAGACCTCCGGATTTTTTGTCGACCAGATGGTTCTGCCAGTAGTGAGATTGATGGCGGAGACATAGCGCTCCGGATCGCTCACGAAGAGCTTGTCGGCCGACGCGACCGGCCAGCAGGCGGCGGGGGCATAGTAGAAATTGGCCTGGCGGGTCCAGATCCAGAGCTGATTGCCGGTGGCGATATCGAGGGCGCGCACCTTACCATCCCAGGAGCCGAAGATGATCCGGTCGCCGGCAATGCAGGGCTTGCACTCCACGGTCCCGCAGCCGTCGAATTTCCATACCAGCTGACCCGCGGTGCGGCCTGCGGCATAAAAAGCGCCGCCGCCGGCGAAGAAGAGCAGGGTGTCCTGAGCGACCGGGGCGGTCAAGACAGCATCCTCGGTCACAAAGCGCCATTTAATCTCGCCAGTGCGGGCATCGACGGCATAGAGAGCCCCGTCGGAGGAGCCCGCATAGAGCATCCGGTCGAGAACGAGGGGGGATGAAAAGACGCCGCCATCACACTGGAACGCGGGCCAGAGCGGCAGGCCGGTGGCCCTGCTCAGGCCGATGATGCGGCCGTCGCTGGTGCCGACATAGACCCCTGCATCGTCAAAAGCGGGCTGAGTCAGGACTTCAGCGCCGCAGTCGTACTTCCAGAGCGCCCGCGGATGGCCTGCTTCAAAGAAGAAAGAGGTCGTCGCGACGATGGCCTTGCCCCCCTCGGTGGTGAAGGAGACCCGGAGCGTGTGGTAACCGTTATCGATGCCGGTGGCGGGCAGTTCACACTGCCAGGAGATGCCGCCGCCAGCAAGGGAGCGGAGGCCCAGGCTGCTGTTGCTCACTTCCCACTGACCATTCTTGACGGTTTCGCTGACCGAGATGTCGATCACTGCCCCGCTGGAGAGGGTGCTCCCTTTCGCCAGATTGGAGAAGTGGATGGCCGGCTGGATGGTCTGGAGGGTGGGGGTTTGATACCAGGCCGGGGCGACCATGCCGTCGGCGGCGGTGCAGACCTGGGCGCGAATCTCCTTTTCGGAGAGGGTGACGATGTTGAAGCCGGCGTCGCCGCTGTAGGTATCCCGCCCCATGGCTCCGGGAATGCCTTCGAAATCGTAGGCCTTGTTGACATGGCCATGGCCGACCATCGCCCAGACGGTGCGGTGTGCTTTAAGCAGATCGAGGGCCTGCCAGTGGTTGGGGGTGTTGGTGACGTCGAGCGGCAGATGAATGGCAAAGACAACCGGTGTTTCGGGGGAGTCGATCCCCGCCAGTTCCTCCTTCAGCCAGGCAACGTCGGCGGGATCGATATAACCGCAGCCGCCGCGCATGGGGATGCCATTGTTGAGGCCGATGAATTTGAACCCCTTGTGGGTAAAGGAGAAATGGCGCTCCCCGAAATTCCGCCGCCAGGCCTGCAGCCCTGAGGGAGACCATTTGGTCTCATGGTTGCCGGGGATATTGTAGACCGGTATCTGGGCGAGCGACATGTAGCTTTTATAGAGGGCGAATTCGCTTTCGAGTCCCTTTTCTGCGATGTCGCCGGTGTGGATCACAAAGTCGACCTGCTCCTTCATCAGGGCGATCCGGCGCAGGACGGCTTGAAGCGCATCGTCATTTCCGGAACCGACATGGGAGTCGGTGATCCAGGCGAAGCGGAAGAAGGGATAGAGGGTGACCGGTTCCAGCTGCAGATCGGACTCTCCCAGGGCCACCTCCAGATAGGTGGTGCTGTCGGTCAGGCAGCCGGGCGCCGTGAAGCGGAGGTGATAACGGCCGGGGAGGAGGCCGGAGATGGACCAGGGGGTGTCGTGTTGCACCGGTGCGGAAGCGATCTGCAGGGGATCCCCCTGCGCAAAGAGCTCCACCCGGCCGGTGCGGGAGAGATCGGCGTCGCGAAAGTGCACGGCACCGTTGACAGCGTAGCGGGTGCCCGCTGCCGGGATCATGACCAGTTCGGCGCCGGTGACAGCCTGACCCAGCACCCTGATTGAATCGAGGAGAGCGGTTTCGTAGCCCCAGGCCGTACAGCTCAGGCGGTACCAGCCGTCGACCACTCCGGCAAAATTAAAATCCCGCGTTTCGGGGGTGAGGATCTGTTCCCCAAAGAGCGCTCCGCCGCCGGCCGGCGAGAGGGCGAGGCGGCATGAGATGAGCTGGTTGCCGTCGCTGAAGCGGACCTGTCCGGAGAGGGGCCAGGTGGAGATATTGGCGGTGAGGCGGATGGCATCAGCAAAGACCATGTTGCCCTTGCCCGCCGCCTTGTCGGTCATGCGGATCGTGCAGATGCCGGCGAGGTCGAAAATGCCGAGGGGCTTCCAGCCGGACTTGTAGTTCTGGGACAGGAATACCGTCGTGTCGCCGGAGGCGGTGTGGATGGTGTAGTAGACGCTGTCGGCGTAATTGCCCTGGATGAGGTTCGCTTCGATGGTATAGAGGCCGGGCCAGGTGATCGGCGTCTGCCAGAGGGCATAATTGGCGCCGGTGGTGGAGCGCACTTTATAGCGCGCCTGTCCGTTAACCGCATCGCTGCTGATCTTTTCGTTCCAGACCCCGACGGTGGTGCAGGCGGGGGTGTCATTGTCAAGGATGATCTCTATTTGTGCCGAAACCGGCAGGCACAACCCAAGGAGCAGCAGCAACCCCGTTCGCCATCTTTTCATCTCGTTTCTCCTTACGCGGATTGGATCAGGAAGGGTTTAGGGCAGGGGCAAAAAAAAAGGCTTCCTGCCAGAAGCCTGCATTTGCTCAGGTGGTAGGACTCGAACCTACAACCTAGTGGTTAACAGCCACCCGCTCTGCCGATTGAGCTACACCTGAATAAACCAAATTTGCGGTGATAATATAGATATAACCGCCGTAAAAGTCAAGATTATAATTGCGCGTTCGAGGGCGGTTTTGGGCCGGCTGACGCCTCCTTTGGGCCCGGCCCGGGATTTCAGCTGAACTGTGAAACCGGACAGCAGGGGGGAAGCCGGCGCCGCGGATTAAAGCCGACGGGGTCAGCTCTTGATTATTTTGAGAATGGGCCTGGTTTTCAGCACCGGTGCCGTGTCGATGGTAAAAGCGCTGCAGATCATCTCGATGGCTTCACGGGCGGTGCCGGTCTGGTTGGCGTGGATCACCGCCAGAATCTCCCCCTTGTTGACTTCGTCGCCGACCTTTTTGCCGAGGAGGATGCCGACGGCCGGATCGATCTGATCGTCGAGGGTTTTGCGTCCACCCCCGAGCAGAACCACCGCCTCGCCGATTTTGAGGGCGTCGATGCCGGTCACAAACCCCGTCCTGCCGGCGCGGAGATGCTGCTGGATGCGCGCTCCCGCAAAGCCGCCCGGATCCTGCAGACAGTGCACGTCGCCGCCCTGGGCCTGGACCATCTGCTGGAAGCGGGTCATCGCCAGGCCGCTGCTGATCGTCCGCTGCAGCAAGCTCACCGCCTCCCGCGTGGTGCCCTGGAATCCCGCCAGCAAGAGCATCTGCACCCCGAGGGCATAGGTGACCTGCATCAAATCTTCGGGGCCATGGCCCTGCAGGGCCTGCAGCACCTCGCGCACCTCGAGCCAGTTGCCTGCGGCGTAGCCGAGGGGCTGGTTCATGTCGGTTATCACCGCCACCGTGGGCAGGCCGTGCAGGGCCGCTGTGCGGATGATGCTCTGGGCGAGGGCTTCGGCGCGGCTGATCTCGGGCATAAAGGCCCCCTTGCCGCACTTGATGTCCATCACCAGGCCGTCGATCCCCTCGGCCAGTTTTTTGCTGAGAATGCTCGCAGTGATGAGCGGAATGGAGGCGACGGTGGCGGTGCTGTCCCGCAGCGCGTAGATGCGCCGGTCGGCGGGGACGAGCTCGTCATTCTGGCCGATCATTGCGACGCCGATATCCCGCACCTGGTCGTGAAAAGCGGCCGGCGTCATCCCGGTCCTGAAACCGGGGATCGACTCCAGCTTGTCGAGGGTGCCGCCCGTGTGGCCGAGGCTGCGCCCTGATATCATCGGCACCTTGACCCCGGCCGCCGCCATCAGCGGGGCGAGGATGAGTGAGACCTTGTCGCCGACTCCACCCGTGCTGTGCTTGTCGATCTTGCTGCCGGGGATGTCCCGGAGATCGATCCGCGCACCGGAATCGAGCATGACCTGGGTCAGGGTCGAGGTCTCCCGGGCATCCATGCCGCGCAGGTAGACGGCCATGAGCCAGGCCGATACCTGATAGTCGGGGATGGACCCGTCGACATAGGCGGAGATAAAAAAGCGGATCTCACCGGCTGTGAGGGTCAAACCGTCGCGTTTTTTCGCAATAATTTCATTGGCCGTCATGGCGTGCTCTCGTGATGCTCTGTACTGCCCCCTTCCAACTTAACCAATTAATACCTTGTTTTCAATAAAAATTGATGTCGGACAAACTTTTTGTTTGAATTTTTGCTTATCCTTTGCATATTTCCACTATGAGACCTGCTGCGCCCGCATTATCAGTCCTGCTTGCCGCGCGCAGCCGGAGATCTCTTCGCCAAAGCAGCGTTCAGAGCGAAGGAGAGCGATTATGAAACTGCGCATATTGTTCTTTATCCTGTTGACAGCTTCCCTGCCCGTGCGGGCTCAGTCCGGCTGGAGCTGGCAGAATCCCCTGCCCCAGGGCAACACCCTCAACGCCATCCAGAAGGCCGGCAGCAGCCGCTTTTTCGCCGTCGGCAAGTTCGGCGCGATCATCCGCAGCGACGACGCGGGCCTCACCTGGCAGGCGCTTGCGAGCGGCGTCACGACCGAGCTGCACGCCCTCGCCTTCTTCAACGCCGACACCGGTCTGGCCGCCGGCGCCATGGGGACTCTCTTACGTACCAGGGACGGAGGCGAGTCGTGGCAAAAGCTGACCGCTCCTGACACCACCACCTATTACGCCCTCTTCGGATTCGACTATAATACCATCCTCGCCGCCGGCAGAGGCGGCGCCATCATCCAGAGCTATAACGGGGGCGACAGCTGGGAGACGCGCGTCAGCAACACCACCCAGACCCTCTACACTATCGCGTCCAACGGCATCGACTATACCTACGCCGCCGGGCATACCGGGGCGCTCGTGCGCAGCCTGGACGGCGGCAGCACCTGGTCTTCCTGGTCCTGGGCCGCCGGCGGCAGCACGACCATCCGCGCCATGCTTTTTCCCGGCAACTCCATCGGCCTCGCCCTGGGCGACTTCGGCCGGGTCTATCGCAGCCAGAACAACGGGGATGTCTGGAGCCTGCAGTCCTCCCTCATCAATTCACCCTCCCTGAGCGCGGGTTATTTCACCGACCCCTCCAACGGTTTCATCTGCGGCAGCGGCGGCGCCCTCTTCTCCACGGACAACGCGGGCGTCACCTGGAAATCGCTGGTCAGCGGCACCAGCCTGAAGCTGCAGGGCATCGCTTTAACCAGCGGCGGACGCGGTGTGCTGTGCGGCGAGAGCGGCACTCTGCTCAGCACAGCCAATTCGGGCCTCACCTGGGCGAGCTGCCTGGATGCCTTCACTACCGGCAAACTGCGCGGCATCGCCCTTGCCGACGAAAATGTCGCCGTTGCGGTGGGCGACTCTTCCGGCAAGGGAATGATCTTCAGAACCGGGGACGGCGGTACCAGCTGGTCGGTCCGCCTGCGCCGCATCGGCGTCCTGCTCGAAGATTGCTGCTTCATCAGTCCGGACAGCGGATTTGTGGTCGGCGCCAGCAGCGTCGTCCTCCGCACCATTGACGGCGGATCGACCTGGAGCCAGATCGCCGGCCTGCCGGTATCGAGCTCTTTCAACGGGGTCCACTTTGTCACTCCGCGCATCGGCGCGATCGTCGGCGGCGGCGGCGCAATCCTGCGCACGAACGACGCCGGCGCCACCTGGACCAACCAGACCAACGCCGCTTACGGACTGCCCCTGCAGGATGTCCATCTTGCCACGCCCACCACCGGTCTGGCGGCCGGCTATCTCGGCACCATCCTGCGCACCATCGACGGAGGCAAGAGCTGGAGCAAGATCAGTGCCGGAACCACAGAGACCCTCAACGGTGTGGCTTTCGCCGACTCGAACCATGCGGTGATCGTCGGAGCCAAGGCGAAGATCCTGCGTACCACCGATCGCGGGGCGAACTGGAGTCCGGTGAACGTGGCCGGTCTGCCCCCCAACACTACTCTCGAGCAGATCTTTTTTGCCAGCCCCCAGGTCGGTTTTATTGTTGGCTCGGGCGGCTTTATTCTGCGCACCGAGGACGGCGGCGCCTCCTGGCGGCTGCTCGGCTCCCCCACCTCCAACAATCTCAATGCAGTCTGCTTTCTCGATCTCCATACCGGCGCGGCCGTCGGCGACAACGGCACGGTGCTGCGGACCAGCGATGGCGGTCTGCCCGTCGAGTTGACCGCCTTTTCCGGACGCTATCGGGCGGTTGACGGCACGGTGCACCTGGCATGGCGGACCGCCACCGAGAGCAGGAATTACGGCTTTTGGCTGGAACGCCGCCGTGATGCGCAGTGGGATCCGGTCGTTTTCATCGCCGGCCACGGCACCACGGCCGAAGAACAGCGCTACAACTATATCGACCGGCCCGGCACTGCCGGCGGCGTTCTGCATTACCGCCTGCGGCAGATGGATCTCGACGGCAAGAGCCGGCTTCTCTCAAGCATCAGGGTGGAGGTGACGGCCGTGGTGCGCGAGCTGGCCCTGCACGCCAACTATCCCAATCCGTTCAACGCCTCGACCACCCTGAGCTTCCACCTGCCCCAGGCCGGACGGGTCCGCCTGGCCCTCTACGACGCCAGCGGCAGGGAGAGGGTTCTGCTGCTGGATGAACATATGGGCGCCGGTCAGCACTCCGTGCCCTGGCACGCCGGCAGTGCCGCCAGCGGCATTTATGTCGCCCGTCTCAGCAGCGCCGGGCAAGAGGCTGTGCGCAAACTGCTCCTGCTGCGCTGATATGACCGAGCCTGACCAGAACAGCCCGGCGCCGGAGGAAGGGCGGGTTCGCTCCCGGGGCAGGCTTCTGCTCATCGTCCCGGCCGTGCTGGCCGCAGGCCTACTTCTGGCTGCTGCGATCATCCTTCTGACCCTGCCCGACGTCGAAAAACTCCGGGAGAGCCGCCCGGAGACCACCGCCATGATGGAATACCGCGAGGCGCAATCGCGGGCAAAGGGGCGCAGCTTCCGCCCCCGCTATTACTGGATTCCGGGGCACCGTATCTCCTCCTATCTGCGCGATGCGGTCCTGATCGCGGAGGACGACAAGTTCTTTCAGCATCAGGGATTCGACTGGGAAGAGATGCGCCAGGCGATGGAGAAGAATCGTGAAAAAAAGCGCATTGTGCGCGGGGGATCGACCATCACCCAGCAGCTGGCCAAGAATCTCTATCTCAAGCCGGTGCGCACTCCCTGGCGCAAACTCCGTGAGGCGCTGATCGCCCGGGAGCTGGAGAAAAAACTCACCAAGGTGCGCATTCTCGAACTCTATCTCAATGTGATCGAATGGGGAGACGGCATCTATGGTTGCGAAGCGGCGGCGCGCCACTATTACGGCAAGCCGGCATCGCAGCTGACCCCCGCCGAGGCCATCCGCCTCGCCTCCGTGATCATCAATCCCCATCGCTACTCCCCCCTCAGCGATAAAAGCCGCCGGATGCGCGACAAAAGGCTGCTGCTCACCGAGACCATGTACAAACGCCACCTCTTCGATGAAGAGGTCTATCTGGCGCTGCGGTCCGGGTTTTCACCGCCGTAAGCGCGGAAGAGCACAAAAAAAAAGGCGGCGCATCGCAGGATGCGCCGCCTTTTTTTATTGACTGGCGGAGTCTATGCCCGGGTTACTTGAGCATGATCATCCGTCTGGTTTCGACAAAGCTGCCGGCCTGCAGGCGGTAGAAATAGACGCCCGAGGAAGTCACGCGGCCGTTGTCGGCGCTGCCGTCCCACACCGCCTGATGCTGCCCAGGCTGGGTGGAGCCGTTGACCAGGGTCTTGATCAGACGTCCCTGCAGATCGTAGACCTCCAGTTTGACGTGGATCTGGTCGCTGGAAGCGTTCGGCACATTATAGGTGATGGTGGTGCCGGCGTTGAACGGGTTCGGATAGTTCTGCATAAGCTCGAACTCTTCCGGAACCTCCATGACCATGGCCTCTTCCTCGGCGGTGATGGCGACGATCTGGAGAGCGGCGAGAGCGGAGAGAGAGCTCGGCCGGTCGCTCAGCACCCAGGTCGGATCCGATTCGTCGGCTTCGGCGAGCTTGCCGAGGCGGCCGTCGTTGTTGTTGGCAGTAAGATCGCCGGCGATCTGGCCGGTGCCTTCATCGAAGGGATAGCAGGCGGCCAGGCCCGCTTCGGCGCCGCTGAGATTGAGGAACATGGTGGCGTTGATGTCAGCTTCGCTGCGGGCGATATTCCAGAGGCGCATATCGTCGAGAACGCCCCTGAAGTGGTACTCATAGACCTCGTTGTGCTTGGCGCCGCCGATGATCAGATCGTTCATCAGATTGCGCGGCGAAGCCGTTCCGGTCCGGGTCGACTGCAGCACACCGTTGACGTACATCTTGGCGGTGGTGCCGTCGAAGGTGCCGGCGACATGGATCCAGGAGTTGTTCGGGACCACGGCGTTGGAGGGGCCGAGGATGTTGTTCATCCGCGTACCGCCCGGGATGGTCGTGCGCAGGGCGCCGCACATCCGGCTGGTGGCTCCATAGAAGGCGATGTAATACTCATCCCAGGCGCCTTTTTCCAGGATGCGGCGCCAGCTCTGGTTGGGCTGGTCGGTCTTCATCCAGAATTCGATGGTGAAGTTGCCGCTGATGTTCAGGGTCGGGGCGTTCGGGACCGTCACCACATCGTTGAGGCCGTCGAAGGAGAGGGCGTAATTGGCCGTCGGGTTGGTCGAGCCGGCGGGCACAATCGCAAAGGCATTGTCACTCAGATCGACGGGGGTGCCGGTGTTGGCTTCAGCGACTTTGATCCAGCAGACGCCGGAGACTGCGTCCGGGACCGTCCATTCATAGACGCCCAGGGCGGGCTGGCCGGCGGCAAGCGTGGACCAGGTGGCGCCGTTGTCGGTCGAGAGGTAGAGGGTCACCAGTCCGTCAAAGTACTCGACGGTCCAGGTGATGGCATGGATGCTGCCCACCTCCCAGGCCTCGCCGCCGTTGGGCTCGGTCACGGTGATGCCGGCCGGCGTGGGCAGCGTTTTGTGGATGGAGAAAACGGTGTCGCTGACATCCATCGGGGTGCCGGCGGTTGTGGCTGCCACCTTGACCAGGCAGGAGTCGGAGTCGACCTGGGGAATCGTCCACTCGTAGGTGCCGGTATTGGTGATATTGGTGGCGATGCCAGCCCACTCGCGGCCGTTGTTGAGGCTGTAAAGGAGGTTGACATTGCCGCTAAAATTCTTGTTGGTCCAGGTGACGTTGGTCTTGCCGCCGAAGATAAAGGCCTCTCCGCCGTTGGGGGCGGTGACGAAAACCTCGGGCGGCGGATTGATGATCTGCACGGTCTCCCAGGTCTGGTCCACCGGGCAGTCGCCATCCTCCTCCGAGATCCTGATATGGGCCTTGTCCAGGAGCTTGTCCGGGGCGGTCCAGAGATAGGAGCCGTCGTTGGGGGTATCCTTGGCGATCAGGTGCCAATCCAGGTCGGTGTCGTGCTCCTGGAATTCGATCGTCACCTTGCTGGCGATATTGGCGGAGATCCACTTGATCTCGTACTCGGTATTGCGGACGATGCGCGCATGGTTCTCTTCGGCCGGCTGGGTGATATGAATCATGTCGACCGGATCGGAGCCATACCAGCCGGGATTGAGGTTGTTGGTGACGACGATGCGGTCAAGACGGGTATAGTGTTCCTTGCCGCGGAAGCGGATGGTGTGATTGCCCGCGGTAAAGTTGAAATAGATGGGGTCCAGCTCGGCCAGGACATTGGGGATGCCGGTGGCGCCGCGATCGCTGATCCAGTCCCAGGTCCACTTGTAGCCCTTGGTTGTGTCCCAGAGGTATTCGGTGCCGCCATCGACCTGGACGAGCCAGGAGTTGCGGGTGCTGCCGGCGCCGAGAGCCCGCGCCCAGATGACGTAGAGGCCGGGGGTGGTGATGGTGAAATTGAGGGTGCCGATGCCGGGATCACCGGTGACGTCCTGGGCGGAGAAGATGAATTTGCAGCCGAAAGCGCGGCCGTCGATACCGACGAACATGCGGCCGTTCATGGTTGCGCTCTCGCCCTCTTTGGTGATCGAGCTGGCGACGAAGCCGGTCATGTCGATGGTGATGTTGGCGTCGCTGTCGTCAAAATTGGCGCCGTCAGCCGGATCGGAGATGCGATAGAGCAGCTGTGTTGTCGGATAGCCGGGGACGACTGTGGCATAGCTGCCGGTGTTGGGCGCATTCGCGGCCAGCAGATACCACTTGACGCCGGCGTCGAAGCTGAAAAGAATGTGGACATGGGTGAGCATGGGGTTGACCGCCCAGGTGATGTTCAGTGGCGCACCGGCAATCAGAGTGCCGCCGTTGGGGGCCAGCAGGCTCATGCCGATGGGCGCGGTGGAGGGGACCCACATCGGATCATTGGCATCGGCCAGCAGGGGGTCGGAGCCGAGCGTGGCATCGAGATTGTTGGCGGTTGCATCGCCCGCAACCTGTCCCGTCCCCTCGTCCATTTTCAGGTAGGCGAGCAGGCCGGCTTCGGCGCCGGTGAGCGGGATGCCGCGGTTGGTCTGGATCTCGGCGTTGGTGCGCGCCACGGACCAGATGCGCACTTCATCGATGGAGCCGTTGAAGGTGCGGTCAAAGCCCGTGCGGTTGCCGACGTAAACCGGTTCCACGCTCGCCGGCAGCACGAGGCTGGGATGGATCAGCGTGGCCACAGGCAGACCGTCGAAGAAGAGCGTGCCTTCATTGTTGAGGCCGACCGTCTGGACGCGGACTGCGACATGGTGCCAGCCGGGTGTGACGGTGTTGATCGGCGAGGCGAGTTCCGGGCTGCTCGGACGGAGAAACTGCACTGTGTTGTCCGGGCCCAGGGCCACAGCGAATACACCATTGCGGTCCAGAAGACGGTTGTAATTGGTATAGGCCGTGGAATTGAACCAGGCCTCAATGGTATAGTCACTGGTGAGATTGTCGAGCAGGGGATTGTCGATCACCAGCCCGAAGTCATTGGTCCCGTCAAAGGTCAGCATGGAGCCTGCCTGCCCGAAGACCATGACCGGCGCGAGCAGCAATACCGCCCACCCCATGATCAATAACGTTTTTTTCATTTGCTTCTCCCTTTACGCATTATAGAATGCATCAAGCCGGGTGCGCAGCAAGTGAATTGTCGGAACTGCGCTCCGGACCTGATTGGAAATTCGTCTACAGCCTCAAAATAACTTGTGGCGCCGCCGCTCACCTCCTTGCCTGGTGATCAAGCCGATTATGTACAACAGATGCATGTATCCAGTTTTACAATACTGAAAAGTGTAACGTCTGCGGAATTATTTATGAATAAAATAAGCCCAATAGAAATTACGAATTTAAGCCAATTTTAGTGTGATACGGATCACCAATAGGGCAAACCGATCAAGAACGGTATACCGGCCGGGATGAGGAGAGAGGTGCAACGGGATGCCAGTGCAGGGGGTGCCAAGCTGATAGCGGCCGCGGGGCGCGGAGCTGTGCCGCAGCTTTACGTAAAGAAGCGCCGCGCCACTTTAAACTTAGTATATTTATTTCATAAAATCAAGTACTGTTATCTCTTTCTTTTACAGAATTCTGCGTACCGCCTGGAGGTCCCTGGCCCGGCGCGGACTGAAATCGGCGTGTGCGGGATTGAAGCTATTAATGAGGACAAGGTCTCCGGAGTGGATGAAGCGGTAGTCGCCGATATACATGCCAACGTGGGTGATCCTGCTGCGCGTGCGGCCGAAGAAGAGCAGATCGCCGGGCTGGAGCATGGAGAAGGAAGAGTCGACGGGCACTTCCCTGCCGGCAAGGACCTGCATGTTGGCGTCGCGCGGGAGGGAGATGCCGTGCAGCTTATAGATGGTCAAGGTGAAACCCGAGCAGTCGAAGCCCTTGGTGGAGCGCCCGCCCCACAGGTAGGGGTAGCCGGTGAACTGACGGGCGGTGGCGACCAGCTGGGTGGGGGTCGGTTTGGGCTGGCGGGCGAATTTGCCGGCCTCGATCACTTCGTCGCGGCGGAGATAGCCCTCGCGGCCGTCCGCCAGGGCAACACGCAGCCATTTGCCCTCTTTTTTGACCAGGGTGACGCTGGTGCCGAGGACGATATCCGAGACCGGGACACTCTGGTCGTTCTTTTCGCTGCGGATCTCGCCCCATTTTTTCCAAAAGAGCACCTTGGGCCGGCTCTCCCAGGCGGCGAGTTCGCTCCGGCTCATCACCGCGGTGGAGCCGCCGTCGATATAGCCGATATAACCGTCACCGAGCTGGACCAGATCAAAATAGTGGGTATCCTTGAGGAGGGTGAAGGTTTCACCGAGCAGGGCCTGGTTGATGATTTCCTCTTTTTCGGAGGGGCCGCGGCGGAGCAGTGCCGTGCTGACCGTGATGACGCCGACACAGCGGTCACCGAGTCCGGCTTCCGGGAGCTGCTCGATCTCGCAGCGGACAGGAGCCACTCCGGCCTCCGCGAGGGCGGCCAGCAGGGTGTCACAGGCGCCTGCGGCGGTGGTTTCGCCCTTGACCACCAGGGTGTCGCCGTGCATCTCCGCAGCGGCGTTGAAGAGCGCCAGCCGGCGGTCCGGGGCGAGGATCAGTCCGGTGCGGCTGATGATTTCATCGGCCTGGCGGGGAACTGCCGCGGGCTCCTGGGCGGCGGCGGCGACGCAGATGAACAGGGAGAGGGAGTAGAGGATCGATTTCATGGCGTTTTTCCGGTTTAGGAAAAGATCGAGAGATCGCCTTTGCCGGCGCGGACGATCACGGGCTGATCGCCGGTCAGGTCAATGACGCTCGAGGGCTCGAGAGATCCCGGCCCGCTGTCGATGACAACATCCACATGGTGCTGAAATATTTCACAAATCTGGTCGATATCCTGCATGTAGGGCTGGCCGGCCAGGGTGGCGCTGGTGCTGATGATGGGTTTGCCCAGCTCGGTGAGAAGACGCTGGCAGATGGGATGGTCCGGCACGCGGATGCCCACGGTCTTGCGTTTTTCGAGCAGAATTTTGGGTACGAGGCGGCTGGCCTCAAGCAAAAAGGTGTAGGGGCCGGGGGTGAGCCGTTTCATGATTTTGTAGGCTGGCGTTGGCACCTGCGCGTACTGGGCGATCTCTTTCAGGTCCGGGCAGATAAAGCTGAGCAGCTTGCGCTTGTCGTTGCCCTTGAGCCGGTAGATCCGTTCCACGCCGTGTTTGCTGAGCAGGTCGCAGCCGAGGCCGTAGATCGTGTCGGTCGGGTAAATGACCAGTCCCCCATCGCGCAGGATGGTGATGGCCTGCTGCAGGCGGCGCTCGGAGGGGTAGAGGGGTGATATTTCCAGTCGTAGCATGGCATCTCTTTCTGAATGTTCATGCGCCGGCGCGGCCTTGGCCTGCCCGGCCTTTGCCGGACGGGCTAAGCCAGATTGGCCTGGCCAGCCTGGCCTAGCCGGATTGTCCTTCGCCGGAGAGGGCCCTGGAGAGGGCGCTGCAGAGTGCTGCCGTCTCCTCTGCGCGGATGGTGCGCAGATCCAGCCAGATTTTCTCCTCCTGGATATAGCCCAGCACCGGCGGGCTGCCGCTGCGCAGGCGGGCGGCCCAGAATTCGGCCCGGCCGTCGGGCGGGGAGAGGACCACGGCATGGCTGGCGATCTTTTCCAGGGGCAGGGCGCCGCTGCCCGCCTGTGCAGCGCTCGGACGGATCGTGACCTTAAAGCGGCTCTTCAGCTCCGGGTCGAGGGCGTCGGTCACTTTTTCCGCCCTCTTCCGCACTTCTGCGGCCGGTTCCGCCAGCATCGCGAGGGCCGGATGGCTGGCCGGAAGGCCCGCCTCCTCAAAATAGAGGCGGAGGGTGGCTTCGAGCGCGGCGAAGATGAGCTTGTCGCAGCGCAGGGCGCGCATGAGCGGATTGGCATGGATCTGCCGGATAAAGCTCTCCTTGCCGACGATGAGCCCCGATTGCGGTCCGCCGAGGACTTTGTCCCCGCTGAAAGTGACCACATCGGCCCCCGCGGCCAGGCTGTCCTGCACCAGGGGCTCATAGGGCAGGTGGAAGCGGCGCAGATCGACGAGAACGCCGCCACCGAGATCGTGGATGAGGGGCAGATGGTGGCGGTGAGCGAGGGCGGCGATCTCGGCCAGTCCGGGCTCCTCGGTGAAGCCGAGTACGCGGTAGTTGGAGGTGTGGGCGACGACAATGGCGCCCGTCTGCGGGGTGATCGCCTTTTCGTAATCCTTGAGCCGGGTCTTGTTGGTGGTCCCGATCTCCCGCATGATGGCCCCGCTCTTCTCCATCACATCGGGAAGGCGGAAGCTGCCGCCGATTTCGATGAGCTGGCCGCGGGAGATGATCGCTTCCTTGTTGAGGCAGAGGGTGTTGAGCGCCAGCAGCACAGCGGCGGCGTTGTTGTTGGCCACGACGGCCGCTTCTGCGCCGCAGAGGGCGCAGAGCAGACCCGAGACGGCGTCGTTGCGTTCACCGCGTTTTCCGTTCGTCAGATCGAGCTCGAGGCTGCAATAGCCCGCCATGATCTCCATCACCCTGGCGCGGGCGGCGGCGGAAAAGGGCGCGCGCCCGAGGCCGGTGTGCAGGATGACGCCGGTCGCATTCAGCACCGGGGAGAGCGGACTGGTGAAGAAACGGTCGAGGCGGCTCTGGACCCGGCCGGCCAGTTCCTCGGTCAAGGCCTCACGCGCGGCGGTTGGCGCCGGTTCGGTGCGGAGGGCGCTTCGCATCGCCTCGATCTCTTCCCGGATGATCTTTTTGATGAACGGCGCCGAATAGCGGCCGGTCAGCGCCCGGATCGCGGGGTGGCCGGCGGCCTCCTCCACGGAGGGCAGCCGGCGCAAGGTCGAATTGTCCATAGCTTTCTTCATCCTTTACATGATAACGCGAGCGCAGGCGGAGGGACCTGCGGCGCGGCCGGGAGCGTCAGGCTCCGGCTCTTGTCCCTGCGGCCTTGCCGGCGGGGATGAACAATGCCGCCGCCAGGCCGGCCAGAGTGACGAAGATCAGCCCGTTGAGTGCGGCATCGACGCCGATGCGCTCTGCCACCGCCCCAAGGGGGGTGACGCAGAGTCCGCCGATACCCCAGCCCATGCCCATCATCAGCGAGGAGATGGTGCCCGCCTGGCGCGGAAAGAGATCCTGTCCCATGACGATATTGACCGAAATCGACGAATAGATGAAAAAGCCCCCCGCTGCGAGCATCACCAGGCTGAGCAGGCTGCCGCTGTGCATGAAGAGCCAGAGGGTGGGGAAGGCCCCGGCCATGGAGATGGCGATCACCTCCTTGCGGCCGATGCGGTCGGAGAGGGCGCCGCCGAGGATGCTGCCAAAGGCTCCGCTGATCTCGAAGAGGGTGTTGGCGCTCCCGGCCATCATGATCGAGTAGCCCTTGCCGGTGAGGTAGATCGGCGCAAAGGTGAGCAGCCCGCTGACGACGAAGGCGCGCATCACCACCACCAGCCAGATCAGAACGAGGCTGCCGAAGCGGCTGTCCTTCACCAGGGCCCAGCTCAGTGAAGGGCGGCTGCCCTGCTCCCGCGGCACGGGCTGCCGGGGCAGCATGCGCCAGAGCAGCAGGGCGGAGGCGATGCCGAGGATGGCGGTGACCATGCTGAAGCGCAGCCCCCAGAGGGAGACCACGCTGAGGATGATCACCGGGCCGAGGGCGTGGCCGGCGTTGCCGCCGGTGACAAAAAGGGACATGTTCAGGCCGCTGCGCCCCTTGATCTCCCTGCCGGCCTTGCCGGCGAGAGCGGCCGCCTGCGGATGAAAGGCCGCGGTCCCGAGCCCGCCAAGCAGGATGACAGCGGCGAGGCCGTACCAGCTGTGCCACCAGCCGATCGAGCCGAAGAGCAGCGCGGTGACCAGAGGGCCGAAAATGACCAGCCAGGGCCGGCGCAGCTTGTCCGCCCACAGGCCGAAGACCGGCTGCATGATCGAGCCGGAGACCGAGGCGATGGAGGTGAGCAGACCGGCCAGGGTGAGGCCATAGTTCGCCTGCTGCATGAGCAGGGGCTGCAGAGGCGCAATGAAGCCGGGATAGGCATCATTGGCGAAATGGCCCATGGAGAGCAGCAGAATGGTGCGGCGAGGCTTGAGGTCGCCGTTTTTGGGGGCATCCGCTCCGGTCACGGCAGCCGGTTCCAGGGAATCGATTTCATCTCTTTCTCATCAGCAGCATGACCCCGGCGGCGAGAAGAAGCAGGGCGGCCAGCATCGTATTGTCCACGAAACGGAAGCTCTTCAGAGTCTGAAAAAGGGCGAGGAGGGCGCAGAGGATGGCGCCGTTGCGCGCCCAGCGTTCGGGCAGTGAACGCGGGCGGTTATTCCAGTAGAGAAAGAGGGCCAGCGCCGCGCCGCAGAAAAAAACCGCCCAGAGCAGATGGGGTTTGAGCAGGGCGAAATAGCGCAGCAGCACGATCGCCGCCACCGTGAAGGTCAAACCGGATGGCAGAATCATCCACCAGCGCTCTTCCCGCTCAAAAGAGCGGGAGGCAAAATAGCCGGCCGCCAGGAGAAAAAAGAATGCGGCCAGCAGCGCCTGGCTCAAGGAGTCTTGCGCCGACTTGATGACCAGCGCGGTCAGACCGATGATGAGCAGAAGCAGGCCGGTGGCGGGCGTGAGAAAAGGCCGCTTGGTCATGCTGTATTCCTCAATTGGCTATGGATACCCGTTGCTGAAAGATCTTTTCAATGTACGACAATTAAAAGAGATTTACAAGTTCGAGATTAAAGAAACTGGGGAGGAGGGACCTGCGGAAGCCTTGCGGGTTCGATGGCTGCAGTTTATGAACGGGGTGTGGGTCCGCAGAAAAAAGAGGCGCGGACGGATGCCCGCGCCTCTGACTGCAAGGATTGGAAAGGGAGTGCTATTTGATCAGCAGCATTCTGCGCATTTTGGTGAAGGATTCGGTCCCGGTTTGCACCTGGAGACGATAGAAATAGAATCCCGAGGGCATTTTATCCCCGCGGCTATTGGTGCCATCCCAGACGGCGCTATGGCTGCCCGCGGCCAGTTCGCCGTCGGCCAGCCGTTTGACCTCCCGTCCCAGCATGTCATAGACGGTCAGGCGCACCATGCCCGCCTGCGCCAGACTGAAATTGATCCGGGTGGCAGGATTGAAAGGATTGGGATAGTTCTGTTCCAGATCCGATACCGTCGGGAGAACCGGATTTTCCTGAACACCGGTGGAGGTTGTCTTTACCAGCAGGGTCAGCCCGTAGATGTTGACCGTTCCGCTCACAGCCAGCGATTGAACTGCCGGCTCAGAATCGTCATATCCTGCAGCGGAGGCGGTCAGGGTATAACTGTCCGCCGGCACATTTTCAAAGCTGTAGACGCCATCCTCTGCGGTCACAGTGCTGGCGATACTCTGCTCTTCGACCATCAGGGTAACCAGGGTGTTTTCAACCGCTGCCCCGGAACCATCCACCACCTTGCCGGCGATCTGATAGGCGCCATCAGGCTGCGGACACAAACCGATATCGATACCGGTCACTTCCTGGCCCTGGATCACCTCGATCACCTGAGCCTCTTTCCAGGAGCGGACGTCGTTGTAGTATTCCCCTTTGTAGCCGCGCGCCTCGGTCAGGAGCACATATTTTCCCGCGGCGAGCCCGGAGATGACATAGGTCCCGTTTTCCGCGGAAATCGCTTTGCGCGGCCGGCTAAAAGCACGCGCCGGCAAGGCCATAATCAGGGCATTCTGGATTGGCAGACCAGTGCTGTCATCAACGACCAGACCGGAGATGCTGCGCGGCAGGGGTGCGACTTTACTGAGGACAAAATCAATCCCCGGTGAAGCCTGTGAGGCGGTGACCACAACCGCCGTGGCCTCTTTCCGTGTCGCTACGCTGTCATACCATTGCGGGATATATCCGTGGAGGAAAGCGCTGACCAGATAGGATCCGCTCTGCAGGCCGGTGACTATATATTTGCCCTCTGCATCGCTGCGCCCGGTCAGCTTGACGCGGCTGTGCCGGGATTGGACTTCGATGAGGACGCCAGCGATGGGCAGGTTATCAGCTTCGCCGGTCACCACGCCCGTGATGGAACCGCCGGTGCCAAGGGTAAAGTCGATCCCGGTGACGCTGTTGCCGTTTTCCATGGTCACGATGGTGGCATTGCGCAGGGAATCCGCCTCCTGCCAGTATTCCTTGATATAGCCGGCTGCCGCGGCCATGACCACATAGTGGCCTGACGGCAGTCCGGAGAACGCAAAGGATCCATCATCGAGGCTGGTAGTTTCAAAGGAGCGTCTTTGCCCCCACCCTTTTTCTTCATTGAAGGCCCGGATGACTGCCCCGGCTATGGGTGTGGAGGTGAGGGCATCGGTCACCCTCCCGGAGAGTCCTCCCCAGCCTGCCAGAGCAAAGCCTGCAGTGCTGTGTTCTCCGGTTTTGACCTCGACCGGGGTCGCCAGATCAACGGTAGCCGCGTTGTCGAACCACTCGGCAGCGAATCCGTTCGCCTCGGCCGTAACCAGATATAGGCCGGGCTTGAGAGAAACAAAGTAGCGGCCGTTTTCATCGCTTCGGGCTCTGCCCGCCGGGGAACGGTGTCTGCCGGCCAGGGATCCCTGTTCATAGACGACGATCCAGGCATTGGCGATCGGGAGACCGTCCATCTCCGCTGTAATCGTGCCGGTAATGGCACTGGTCTGAGTGAGACTGAAATCGATACCGGTTTTTTCTTCCGGCGCCATGATCTCCAGAGTATCGGCCGCGGATCGCCTGGCTGCTTCCTGATAGAACTCGGTGAGATAACCCTCATGCGCGGCCATGACCAGATAGCGGCCGGACGCCAGGCCGCCGATACGATAATGGCCATTAATGTCGGAGGCGGCTTGTGCATGTGGGGTTTGCGCAAACATTTCGCGGGGCTTGCTGACAGAAACTGCGGCCCCCGCCAGAGGGGTGACGCCATCGGCAAGATACACTGTTCCCATGATCGCTGCGCCCGGGGCCAGCTCGAACCTGATCCCTTCGAGGGTGTCTTTACGAGCCAGATAGACCGTTTTAGCTTGCAGCAGAGACTCACTCTGGTCGTAGTACCGGGTGAGATAGTCTGCTTTTTCAGCTTTGATGAGGTAATGGCCGGCCATCAATTGACCGACGAACCACGTGCCCGCGGCGTCGCTGGTATCGCTTTTGGAAAATACCGGGAGGCCGACATGGGTTACCGTGATCACGGCGTTTGCCAGCGGCAGAGCCGCCTGGTCAGCAACTGTGCCGGTAATGGCCGAATTGGTAGTATAATATTTTTCCCAGTCAGAGCCGCGATTGCCTGGATCGTCCGCCATGGCGACCCCGATCAGCAGCAGGATAACCGGAAATGAATGAAGCCACCTGGATATTTTCTGCATAGGACACTCCATGTCAAAAAAGTCATGTTCGATAGCTATCTCATCGATAAAAAGGCTGGTTATGCATGTGCTTGCTGCCAGGAAGGGAAGAGCCTGCCAGGGTCATTGTTTTTTGGAGGGCCTCCTTTCACAAGGTCAATTCCGTCAACAGATCTTTGGCGAGCAGAAAGTATTCATGAGCGATGCCGGGCTGGCCGTTTTTCAGCGCCCTCTCGCCCTTTTCATAAGTGATGCGGCAGAGGCGGATCTCCTCGCGCCGGGCGGGATCGGAATTTTGTTCGGATTCAAGAACATGGAGCATCTCGCCGATAAAGGTCACTTCGGCCTGCAGATCGGTGGCGGAGATGTCATTGTGCTGCGCAGCGGGGCCGGCGGCGCGGATGAGAAAGCGGTTGCCGGCGGCGATGGCGGCCCGGGCGGAGGCGCTCCTGCGGCGTTCGAGAAAGCGTTCGGCATCGGCGGCCTGCTCTTCGGCGGCTTGGAGGAGATTCCGGGCGCGGGGTGAGCGTCCCTCGGGGGCGTTGTGGAGCCCGTTGATCTTTTCGCGCAGAGTGCGCAGGGCCTGGCGGTTATTCTCTCCGGATGGGGCGGGATCATCGGGGTGGTTGAGCAGGATGCGGATCATGTCCATTTTGCGCCGGGCGACATCGACCTGACCCGCGTCGAGCGCGCGGCGGGCCTGGGACTGCAAGGCCCTGATCTTGCCGGCATCACCCCGCTCTCCGCGGCTGCGCGGCCGCGAAGGGGTTCCGGCGCGGTCGATCCGTTTTTCGAGCTGGGCGAATTCCCGGCCGGCCTCCTCACCGCCGGAGGTGCGGGATTCCGAGCAGAGGTCCAGCGCGCGCAGCAGCAGACGCGTGGCATCGGCGTACCGGGCGCGAAGCGCTTTGCGGTCGCCGCGCTTTTGCAGGCTGTGGATGGCGGCATCCTTCTCTTCCGCCTGCCTCAGCAGGCGCCGGGCCATAGTGTTGTCGCAGTCGGCCACCGCTTCGCGTGTGCGCTGCAGCAGCCGGTTGTAGCGGAGGCGATCCTCCTGCGGCTCGCCGGAACGGGGCTGCGCGCCGGCGCTGCCGGCGAGCAGCGCAACCAATGCGAACAGGAAGATGAGCAGGTTTTGTTTTTTCATGGTCTCTTTCACGGGGTGAGGTGGCGATATCATTATCCTGCAGTGTTGCAACCGCTGTGCCAGCGTCTGCGCCATCGGTTTTGGAGCAAGAAAAACAAATAGATAGGAATAGTTTTAGCTGGAAATCCGGCAGGAATCTGTACCTCCAGGTACAGATTCGTGTTTGCGAGTACGGATATGTACACCATGCCGGCCTGTTTTTATGCGCGAAACCATTTGTTTTTATCAAAAAAAAGTGCAAATTGAGGTTGACAACTCGAACCGCAGCCGGCTGCTGCGGCGGATCATCATAAAGCAGGAGGAGAGTATGGATTTTTTAAAAGCCCTCGGTATCGCGGATGTCAACTATGGGGCCTCCACCGGGCAAAAGTGGCTGGAGAGCAAGGATCAGGGCATGCTGGATGTCTTTTCGCCGGCGGACGGCAAAAAGATCGCCTCGGTTTTTCGCGCTTCCGCGGCTGATTACGAAGCCGTCATGCAGAGCGCAATGGAGGCCTTCAAGGTCTGGCGCATGGTCCCGGCCCCCAAGCGGGGCGAGATCGTCCGGCAGATCGGCGTCAGATTGCGTGAGGTGAAACAGCCGCTGGGCGAGCTGGTCACATATGAGATGGGCAAGTCGCTGCAGGAAGGGTGGGGGGAGGTCCAGGAGATGATCGATATTTGCGATTTTGCCCTGGGCCAGTCGCGGCAGCTCTACGGTTTTACCATGCATTCGGAGCGCAGCCGTCACCGCATGTACGACCAGTACCATCCCCTCGGCGTGGTCGGTGTGGTCACTGCCTTCAATTTTCCGGTCGCGGTCTGGGCCTGGAACGCCATGATCGCGGCGGCCTGTGGTGATGTCATCATCTGGAAGCCCTCCTCGAAAACACCACTGACCGCCATCGCGGTGCAAAAGGCGATCCGGAACGTCCTGCAGGAGAACGACCTGCCGGAGGGTGTCTTCAATCTGGTCATCGGCAGCGGCGCGGCGGTGGGCGAGCGCATGCTCCAGGACAAGCGGGTGCCGATGGTCTCCCTGACCGGCTCGACCGCTGTCGGCAAGCACGCCGCTGAGGTGGTCGCCCGCCGCCTCGGCCGCACCATCCTCGAACTCGGCGGCAACAATGCCATTCTCATCACCCCGGACGCTGATCTCAAACTGACCATCCCGGCCGTGGTTTTCGGCTCGGTCGGCACGGCCGGCCAGCGCTGCACCACCACCCGCCGCCTGATCATTCATGATTCGGTTTTCGATAGAGTCAAGGAGAGCCTGCTCAAAGCTTACGCCGGCCTCCGCATCGGCGATCCGCGGGACGAAAAGAATCACATGGGCCCCCTGGTGGACAAGGCCGCGGTCGATATCTTTCTGGCTGCCCTGGAAAAGATCAAGGCCTCGGGCGGCAAAATTCTCTGCGGTGGCGAGCAGCTCAAAGGCGCCGGCTACGAGTCCGGCTGCTATGTCACCCCGGTCATCGCCGAGGTCGAAAACAGCTGGGAGATCGTCCAGGAGGAGACCTTCGCCCCGATCCTCTATCTGATCCGCTACACGGGCGGAGTGGAGAACGCCATCGCCCTGCACAACGACGTGCCTCAGGGCCTCTCCTCGGCTATCTTCAGCACCAACCTGCGCGAGACCGAGCTCTTTCTTTCGCACGAGGGCTCCGACTGCGGCATTGCCAATGTCAATATCGGCACTTCGGGCGCCGAGATCGGCGGCGCTTTCGGCGGCGAGAAGGAGACCGGTGGCGGACGCGAGTCGGGTTCGGACGCCTGGAAGGCCTACATGCGGCGCCAGACCAATACCATCAACTGGAGCACCCAGCTGCCCCTGGCCCAGGGCATCAAGTTCGATATCTGAAGCGGCTGTTCCTTATCGGTGTAAACAGCAAAGCCTCTCCGCGCAGCAGCGCCGGAGAGGCTTTATTATGACCTGACGATATGCCCCTAAAGGAGTTTAATACAGCCCGGCGCTATCATCACGCGGAAGCGCGGCCGGTTTCCGGAGAGCGGGCTCCGTTACCGGGGCTGGGCCTCCGCCAGGGCTTTTTTGACCGCATCGACCAGCTCCGCATCTTCAGGCGTGGTGCGG
>Ga0116149_1001538_pt1 | contig 27600 bp, 20 predicted proteins | sample AD_UKC057_MetaG_FD_89787 | JGI IMG/M metagenome (GOLD analysis project Ga0116149, IMG submission 89787) | Active sludge microbial communities of municipal wastewater-treating anaerobic digesters from USA - AD_UKC057_MetaG | ecosystem: Engineered > Bioreactor > Anaerobic > Digestate | place: USA...
AGATCCAGTGCGAGACCGACTTCTGCGCCCGCAACGAGGTCTTCCAGGAGATGGTCCAGGTGGTCGCCCGACTGGCCGCCGACGCCCCGGCTGGCCCCGTCGAGCCCACGCCCGCCATCAAGGACGCCGTCCAGGACGCCCTGTCCAAGATCGGCGAGAACATGTCCTTCGCCCGCGGCGTCAAGGTCGTCGCCCCGCGCATCGGCGCCTACATCCACCACAACGGCAAGGTCGGGGTGCTGGTCGGCGTCGAGGGCGAGATCGGCGACGAGGTCCTTTCCGACCTCTGCATGCACATCGCCTTCGCCGACCCCATGGGCATCACCATGCAGGACGTCCCCGCCGACCTGGTCGAGAAGGAACGCGCCTTCGCCCGCGAGCAGGCCGCCGAGAGCGGCAAGCCCGCTGACATCGTCGAGAAGATGGTCACCGGCAAGATCAACAAGTTCCTGGCCGAACGAGCCCTGCTCGAACAGCCCTTCGTCCGCGACGACAAGAAGAAGGTCAAGGACATCGTCGGCAAGGCGAAGGTCCTCACCTTCGCCCGCTACTCGGTCGGCGCCTAGTCCGAATGTGCGAATTGCACGAAATGCGACGAACCGCACGAGTCCCCTGTGCATTTTTAACTTGAAGATTTCGTGCCGTTCGCTGTAATTCGTGCAATTCGTGTTTATGCAAGAGCCCGCGGGCCCCTTGGGGGCTTGCCGCGGTCGGCGCCTTCACATGCAGAGAAACCAGGGCCCATGAGCGACAAGCCCGCCTACAACCGAGTACTGATCAAGCTCTCCGGCGAGACCCTCTGCCGCCGGGGCGAGGGCGGTCTGGCGGCCGAGCGACTGGCCGCCGTCGCCGGCCAGGTCGTGGCCGTCGCGCGCCTGGGCGTCCAGGTGGGCCTGGTGATCGGCGGGGGCAACTTCCTCCGCGGACGCGACTTGGCCGACCAGGACCACATCCGCAAGCCCACCGCAGACGCCATGGGGATGCTGGCCACCGTGATGAACGCCCTGGCCCTGCGCGACGTGATCCAGTCCTCCGGGACCGACGCGGTCGTCTTCACCGCGACGGCCATGCCCGGGGTCTGCCCCACCTACACCGCCGCCTCGGCCCGCCGGGCCCTGGAGACCGGCCAGGTGGGCCTGTTCGCCGGCGGCACGGGTAACCCGTTCTTCACCACCGACACCGCCGCCGCCCTCCGGGCGGCTGAGATCGGCGCCGACGTGCTGTTCAAGGCCACCAAGGTCGACGGCGTCTACGACAGCGACCCGGTGACCAACCCCAACGCGAGAAAGTTCGACCGCCTGAGTTACCAGGAGGCCCTCGATCGCCGCCTGGGCATCATGGACATGACCGCCTTCGCCCTGTGCATGGACCACGGCATCCCCATCGTCGTCCTGAGGCTCTTCCAGGACGATTCCCTGATGCGGGCCGTCCGCGGACAGGACGTCGGCACCCGGATCAGCCGGTAGGAAGGAAGCGAGGTACTTCTATGGCCATGGATGAAATTCTGCTGGACGCCGAAGAGAAGATGGAGTCGGCAGTGGACTACCTGCGCAAGGAGTTCCGCTCCATCCGCACCGGGCGCGCGTCGGCCGGACTGGTCGACCACATCCGCGTCGAGTACTACGGCTCGCCGACCGAGCTGCGCCAACTGGCGTCCATCGCCACGCCCGACGCATCGCTGATCGTGATCAAGCCCTTCGACCCCAGCAGCCTCAAGGACATCGAAAAGGCAGTCTACGCCAGCAACATCGGCATCACGCCCAACAACGACGGCAAAGTCATCCGCCTGTCGGTTCCGCCCTTGTCGACCGAGCGCCGCCAGCAGATCACCGTCCAATTGCGTAAGATGGCCGAGGCCGCCCGCGTCAGCGTCCGCAACGCCCGCCGCGACGCCAATAAGGAAGCCGAGCGGCAGGAAAAAGACTCCGAACTGACCGAGGACGAGGCCAAAAAGGGAAAAGACGACGTCCAGGAACTCACAAATACGTATGAGAAGAAGATCACCGAGGTCCTGGACAGCAAGATCGCGGAGATCCAGGAGTTGTAGTTGGTTGTTGGCGGTCCACAACCTGCCCCGCCTCCGGCAGGCAGGTCCGCAGTCGGTTCCCCTTCGGGGGAGTAGCTCAATTGGTAGAGCAACGCACTTTTAATGCGTAGGTTCCGGGTTCGAGTCCCGGCTCCCTCAGTCAGGCGGACGGTTTCGAGCCCAGCCGAAAAATCGCCGCCGAAAAGTGTTGACGTCGTGGTAAGATCAGGTAAGATGCCTGACCCGCCATCGGCGGGAATTCCCCGGATCTTTCCGGGTGGGTGCTGTGAAAGTCGGCCCCATCGTCTAGAGGCCTAGGACAGCGGCTTTTCAAGCCGCCAACGCGGGTTCGAATCCCACTGGGGTCATTGGCCAACCGGTCCGCACTTCGGTGCGGGCCGGTTTTTTATTGAACCATATATCCGATCGGGCGTATGATGATTGTCGAATGAATAAGCTCTTAGCCACGTTCCTGTGCAGTCTGGTTGTTCTTGAGATGGTACTCATGAGCCCGCTCGTCGCTGTCGGCTGCGTGACGCACTCCCTGGAGAACCATCGCAAGGAGGAATCCTGCTCTGGTCAGCCGACGCGGACAGCCAGCCAGACGTGTGGCTGCTGCAACGCCCATACTACACCATCGCCCGCCGACAATCACGACGACCATCACGACGATGACGGCTCCCAGGCCCCCTGTCCCGGCTGCCAGCCGGGCTGTGCAGCCTGCGGGGCCGCCAATGCCATGCTGCCAGCCGATACCCCCAACCCGGACATGGCCGCCGGCCTGCCCTATCGGACGTGGCCCCCGCAGCCATGCCTGCTCGATCTCCCGGAAGACATCTTCCGCCCCCCTCGGGCCTGATTGACCCCTCGCAACGTTACTGCGCGAACGCGGCATCCTGATATCCCGTTATCGTCGCACTCTGGCTGCCTCGCGCGAGCCCCTACCCCATTGCCATCTTCCTGACGAGCGATCGCCATGAGTGCTACACTTGACTTGTCTGCCTTGCGGCAGAGCCGGGGCGGCACTGGATCTGGAGCTACTTCCGGACCCCAGTTGCCGGACAATAGTCCGTCCGAGAACCTCCGCCCGCCGAAATCCCGGTGGAAGAGCCGCATTCTCCTGCCGGGCCTGATCGTGCTGTCGGCATCAGGCCTTCTGGCATGGTCGGCCCGTGACGCCTTTCAGAACCCCATGCACGTTCAGGTCGTTCCCGCAGTAGTCCGGGAGGCCGCCGATGCACCCGTCGCGGGAGTAGTGGCACAGGCGCCCGGGTGGGTCGAGCCCGACCCGTTCCCGGTGGCCGTACCTGCCCTGGCCGACGGCGTGGTCCAGGACGTTCTGGTTTTGGAGGACCAAGCCGTGAAGTCGGGCCAGGTACTCGTCCGACTGGTCCAGGATGACGCGAGACTGGCCCTGGTCAAGGCCGAGGCCGCGTTGACCCAGCGACAGGCCGAGTTGCGGGCCGCCCAAGCCAATCTGGGCGCCCCCGCCAGCCCGTCCTCCGCCGGCTCACCGTCCACCCGGCCGGCCGGCGCGCGTGACGGCGCCGCCTTGGCCGAGACGCTCCGCGAACTGGACCGCCAACCCGTCGAGGTTGCACGCCTCCAAGCCAAGCTGGACGAACTTGGCGAGGAGTTGGCCGCCAAGAAGCGGGCCCAGGCCGACGGTCTGATCTCCCATGTCCAGGTGGACCTGTTGGAGTCGCGAGTCCGCAGCCAGCGTGCCGAGCTGGAGTCCCAGAAGGCCCAGGAGTCGATCCTGCGAGCCAGGCTAGCCAGGCTGGCGGTCGAAGCCCGGTCGGACCTGGAGCAGTCCCAGGCAGCCGTCGCCAGCGCTCAGGCCGCACGCGACGAAGCCCGTCTGCGGCTGGATCGCATGCAGATCGTCGCGCCGGGTGACGGTACGGTCCTTACCCGCAGCGTCGAGCCGGGTCAGACCGTGATGGCCGGTCGGTCCGGCATGGCGCCGACCCTGGTCCGACTGTACGACCCGCACAAACTGCAGGTCCGCGTCGACGTCCCCCTCGCCAGCGCCGCCCGCGTCGCCGTCGGCCAGCGGGCCGAGATCGTCGTCGAGGTCCTGCCCGATCGCACGTTCAAAGGTCGCGTCACCCGCGTGGTCCACGAGGCCGACATCCAGCGAAACACCTTGCAGTTCAAGGTCGCCATCGACGACCCCTCGCCGCAGATCAAGCCCGAGATGCTCGCCCGTGTCAAGTTCATCGCCAAGCCCGCCACGACCCAACCTCAGTCGGCCCAGCGGGTCTTCGCCCCCTCCGCCGTGCTGGGCAGCGAGCCGGGCGCGAGCGTCCAGGTCTGGATCGTCGACCCCGCCCGCAACACAGCTATCCGCCGCACCGTAACCGTCGGCTCGGCCCGCGCGGGCGATTGGATCGAGGCCGCCCAGGGGCTCAACCCGGGCGACCGGGTGATCCTCTCGCCCCCTCCGGACCTGGCCGAAGGCCGGAAGATCGAACCCCGCGAAACCACCGGCCACGCAGCCGGAGGAGGACACTGATGGCCCTCATTGAATGCCGCAAGCTCACCCGTACCTACCGCCGCGGCCAGATCGAGGTCACGCCCATTCACAACCTGGACCTGGACGTCGAGGAAGGCTCGTTCCTGGCCCTGATGGGTCCCTCCGGCAGCGGCAAGACGACGCTGCTGAATCTGATCGCCGGCATTGACCGCCCCACCGGCGGCGAACTGGTGATAGACGGACACGACATCGCCCGCTTTTCGCGTTCGCAGCTTGCCCGCTGGCGGAGCGAGTACGTGGGCTACGTTTTCCAACTCTACAACCTCGTGCCGACGTTGACGGCCTACGAGAACGTCGAGCTTCCCCTGCTGCTGCATCGCCTGTCGCGTTCGCAGCGCCACCGCAAGGTGGCCTTGGCGATGGAACTGGTCGGCATCGTCGATCGCGCTCCCCATTTCCCGCACCAGCTCTCGGGCGGGCAGGAACAGCGCGTGGCCATCGCCCGCGCCATCGTCGCCGACCCGCGGATCCTGGTGGCCGACGAGCCCACAGGCGACCTGGACGCGCCGTCTGCCCAGGCGGTGCTGGCCCTGCTCACGCGGCTCAACGAGGAACTGGGCAAGACCATCATAATGGTCACCCACGACCCCAAGTGCGCCGCCCGCGCCCACACCACGCTGCACCTGGAGAAGGGGCGCCTCGTCGAAAGCGAACAGCACGCCAAGGAGGCCATCCATGTTGTCGCCTAGGTATCTGCCGTTGATCCTCAAACAGGCCGTCCGCAGGCCCATCCGCACGCTGCTGACCATGGCCGGGGTGGCGATGGCCATGTTTCTCTTCGCGGCCGTCCAGTCGCTTCAGGAAGGCGTGGTACTGGCCACCGCCCGGACCGCCCGCGACACGACTCTGGTGGTCTACCAGGAGAACCGCTTCTGTCCCGCCTCCAGCCGGCTGCCGGAGGTCTACCGCAGCCGGATCGAGAAGATGCCCGGCGTGGTGAGCGTAATGCCCATGAAGGTCGTGCCCACCAACTGCCGCACCAGCCTGGACGTGATCACCTTCCGCGGCGTGCCGGCCGGCGAGTGGGCCGACCAGCGCCGCGACAGCGTCCAGCTCCTGTCCGGCTCGATCGAGCAATGGACCGCCCGCATGGATGCCGCCCTGATCGCCGAGACCATCGCCAGCCGCCGCGGCCTGAAGGTCGGCGACCAGTTCGACGCCGCCGGCATCCGCGTCTACATCGCTGGCATCCTCCGCAGCGACCAGCCCCAGGAACACTACGTCGCCTACACGCATCTGGACTTCCTCCAGCGAACGACCGGCCAGCAGACCCTGGGCGTGGTCACGCAGTTCAACGTGAAGGTGGACGACCCGGCCAGGCTGGACCAGGTGGCCGAGATGATCGACCGCGAGTTCGCGCCCGACCAGCAGCCCACGCGCACCAGCTCGGAGAAGGGCTTCGTGGCCCGGGCGGCCGCCGACATCGTCCACGTGGTGAGGTTCATGGAGTATCTGGGCTGGGGCTGCATCGCGGCTGTACTGGCCTTGATCAGCAACGCGATCGTGCTCAACGTGCAGGACCGCGTCCGCGACCATGCCGTCATGCAGACGCTGGGCTACAGCGGGTGGCTGATCGGACGGCTGGTGGTGGCCGAGGGCCTGTTGCTGGGCGTGATCGGCGGGCTGCTGGGCGCGGGCCTCGCGGTCAGCGTCATCCGCTGGGGCGGCTTCAGTCTGGCCAACGAAGGCGTCTACATCCCCGTCAGCGCAACCTGGAACGTGCTGCTCACGGGCCTGGCGGTGGCGGCGGCGATCGGAGTTCTGGCGAGCCTCGTACCCGCCTGGCAGGCGTCTCGACGGGAGATCTCCGCCTGCTTCAGGATGGTCTAAGGAGCGAACATGCGAGTACTACCTTGGGAATACGCGGTGCGGAACCTGATGCGGTCGCCCTTGCGGCTGGCCTTGATGGTCTTCGGCTCCGCCCTGGTGGTGAGCCTGATCCTGGCCAGCGCCGGTTTTGTCCGCGGCCTGCGGGCCAGCCTGGGCGGCTCGGGCGAGAGCGACAACGTCATGATCCTCGGCGCCGGCAGCGAGGAGAGCGTCGAACGCAGCGAGATCAAACTCGCAGTCGCCTCCATCGTCCAGGGCAGCGTGCCTGGCCTGAAGACGACGCTGGGCCAGGCCCACGTCTCGCCGGAAATCAACTTCCAGATCGGCGTGCAGGAGTCGCCCGACGCCCCGGCCCGCCCCGCCTCCACGCGCGGGATCACGCCGGCCGCTTTTCTCGTCCATCGGCGCGTTCGCATCGTGGAGGGGCGTACTCCTCTCACCGCGCGCGACGAGGTCCTCGTCGGGCGGCTGGCAGCCTCCCGCATCGGACTGAGTGACGATCAGTTGACCGTCGGCAGGAAGCTCTATTTCGATAACCGTCCGTGGACGGTCGTCGGGATCTTCGAGGCCGGCGGGACGATCATGGAGGCGGAGATCTGGGCGCCCCTGACCGACCTGCTGGTGGCCGCCAAGCGCGAGACCATTTCGGCTGTCGTCGTCACGATGGACAAGGCGGACTTCGGCGACCTGGACCTGTTCGCCAAGCAGCGGCTGGACCTGGAGCTGGTGGCCATGCCCGAGCGGGAGTACTACGCGGGGCTGTCGGCGTTCTTCAGCCCGATCCAGGCGGTGGCCATCATCACCGCAGGGCTCATCGCGCTGACCGGGCTGTGCGGCGGGCTCAACGCTCTCTATGCCGCCTTCGTCGCCCGCGTCCGCGAGATGGGCACGCTGCAAACCCTCGGCTACAGCCGCCTGTCCATCCTGCTGAGCCTCATCCAGGAATCCACGCTGGCCTCGCTGGGCGGGGCCCTGTTGGCCGCCTTGCTGGGCGTGCTCGTTCTGGACGGCCTGGCGGTACGCTTCTCGCTGGGCGCTTTCGGACTCCGTATCGATTCGTACATCCTCGTGCTGGGGCTGCTGTCGGGCCTGGCGCTCGGCGTGCTCGGCGCCCTGCCCCCCGCGTGGAGATGTCTGCGTCTTCCGATTACCACGGCCTTGAAAACCTCCTGATGGAAAGGAACCCCATGAACGCGAACTTGTGGAAGATTGCCGTCGTCGCCCTGTTGGCTGCCGTAGTCGGCTGCGACAACAAGGATGCCAAGACCAGGCCGCCCCAGAAGGGCGCCCAGGCTGGCATAATGCCCAAGGACCTCTTTGTCGCCCAGGCGCCTCCAGATGCCGCCGACGTCGGCAAGATCGTCGCCGACGCCAAGGACGGCGACCAGGTCATCGTCCTTGGCCGGGTGGCCGGACGAACGGAACCCTTCGTTCCAGGCCGGGCCGCCATGGTCATCGCCGACATGTCCCTTCCGGCCTGCAACGAAAGGCCCGGCGACACCTGCCCCGCCCCCTGGGACCTCTGCTGTGAGCCGCAGGACGTCCTGGCGGCCAAGACCCTGCTGGTCGAGGTGGCCGACAAGGAAGGCATGACGATCAAGGCCGACCTGAAAGGCGCCGGAGGGCTCAAGCCGCTCTCGCAGGTCATCGTCACGGGCACTCTCAAGCGCAGCCCGGACGGCAAGGGCGTCAGCGTGAAGGCCAAATCGGTCTACGTCAAGCCAGCCGCCTGATTCAGAGGCGGCGCGATGCCGTACAACACAAACGTCGTGGCCCGACGCGCGGCCGACGCGACCGAGATCGCGTCCTTCGGCGTACGAGCAAGCGTGCAGGAGTCCATCATGAACAGTGCGATAGCGAAGACAGTCCTGGCAGCGGCGATGGCCGTGGCGATGGCCGGCTGCCAGAGCACCGACCCCGCCGCCGAAATGGACCTGGCGGCCGCCCTGGTCCAAGATCGCACCGGTCGATCCCCTGAGTGGGACGCTCCCGCTGGAGCGGGCGACTGGGACGTCCGCTCGCCCCTGACGGCGGCACAGGCCGTCCGCATCGCCCTGCGGAACAACCGATCGATCCGTTCCGACCTCACGCGGATCGCCGCCGCCCGCGCCGACATGGTCCAGGCCGGCCTGCCGCCCAATCCCACGCTCAGCTCCATGTTCATGTTCGCGGGCAACGGGGGCAGCATGATCACCGGCGGGGCCATGCAGACGCTCTCCACGCTCTGGCTTATTCCCTCCCGCACGCGCGCGGCACACGCCCTCCTTCAGCAGACCGTCCTTCGCGTTACGGACACGACGCTGAACCTGGCTGCCCGGACCGAGCAGACCTGCAGCCGCGTCGTCTACTCCCAGAACGTGCTGGCGCTGTACGATCTCCAGCAGCGCAACTTCGAGCGCGCCCTGCGGGCCGCCCGCACGAAGTTCGAGGCCGGCATGGGCACCAGCCTCGACGTCAACCGCCTGGAAGCCGAGATGCTGCTCAACCAGGTCGCACGACGCTCCGCGCGCCTGGAACTCGACCGCGAGAAACGAACCCTGCTGGAACTGATGGGCCTGGCCGACGCGTCGGCCGACTGGACAGTAACTCAGACAACCACGCCTGCGATCCAGAAGCCTCTGCAACCCGACAGCGCCACCACCGCCCCCATCGCCGCGGGACCCGCCCGCGATCGCGATGTGCCCGCCAGGACGTCGCGTCATGACAGTCTGGCCGACGAACCGTCCGCCGTTGCCCTGGCCCGCAGTCGCCGGCTGGACCTGCTGGCGGCCCGGTGGACGCTTCAGGCCCAGGCGCACGCCCTCCGCGGGGCCAAGCTGGGGGCGCTACCGGAAGTCTCCCTCGGCGCGGGCGTCGAACGCGACACCACCGGCATGGGCACGATGACCGCCGCCGGGCCCGGCGTGAACATGACGCTGCCCATCTTCGACCGCAACCAGGCTCGGATCGCCCGGGCCCGCGCGGAACTGGCCAAGGCCCAGGCCGATGCCGAGACCGCCGACCAGCTCGCCGTCCGCCAGGTCCGCCAGGCCTTCACAGCCGCCCAGGCCGCGTGCGAACAACTCCTCACGTATGCCGATCGCGTTCTTCCCCTGGCCGAGAAGAACCTGCAACAGGCCCAGGACGCGTTCAACGCCGCAGAGGTCGACCTCCTGGAGGTTCTGTCAGCCGAGCGAACGCTGACCCAGTCGCGACTTGAGATGACGCGCCAGAATCTCGACATGGACATCGCCCGCTCCGAGTTGGCCCGGGCTACCGGGGGATTGCTGAGCGACTTGTCCGGCCCGTGAGTCCTCCCCTTCTCGACGTGGGTACAATAAGCCGCCGCCGTCCCCCCGCCCGGCGGCGGTTGAGGTCGGCGGCGTGTGTCTTCACCCGTATTGTAGGACACCCCATCTGTCCTGACCGGCTCGCACGCAAAAAAGGAGCAAGCCGCCTCCCCTATCGCCCGCCCGGCCACTCGAACAGCTTCCAGTACAGCCGGTCGGTGAGGTAGACGTCGATCGGCTCGCGAGAAAGGTCGAAGTCGGGCTCCAGCACCCCGTATCGCTTCATCTCGCGGACGTACTCCTCCCGTGGGCGGAAGCCCGCCATGTCGAAACGCTTGATCTCGTTCAGCCGCCGACCCGCCGAGCGAACGTGGGCCAGGATCCGCCCGAAGTCCGGATCGTCCTTCCCGGCAAAAACGACCGGGTGGCTCACCGCCGTCGGCCTCTTGCGCCGGTCCTCGCTCACCTTGGCCGGCCCGGCCTGCGCCGGCGCGGTCGCGTACCCGCCGGCCGCCTTGGCCAGCGGGGCCAGCAGGATCAGCGACGCCTCCGGACGGGTCAGGTTGAACAGCCGGTGGCGCGAGAAGCGACTGAGCGGCCGCTCCCAGGACAACATGTCTCCGAACGACAGCGGGAGCTGGTCGGTCGCGTGACGCGGCATCATCCGTCCGTGGCATGGGGCGCAGCGACGCTCTACAGCCTCGCGGCAGGCGGGCGTCTCGGGCCAGTTGTCGGCCATCTCGCGCACGGGGCGGTTGTTGCCCCAGCATCCGCCGATCTGCCCGGTCCCGATGGCCGCGTACGTGCCGGCATACTGGCTGGCGGTGTCGATCCACAACCGCACCGCCGTGCGCTCCGGGGCCGACAGCTTCACGTCGTGATGATGGCTGTCGATCTTTCGCATCAGGGGGGCGCCGCCGCTGAACGAGCCGTACGGCTCATCGTTGCCGTGCTGCCGCCCCGTCCCGTCGCAGGGCGAGCCGGCGGTGTCCTGCGTTTGCCAGTGCAGCAGCAACTCGTAGTAGGCCAACGAGTAGACGACTCCGCGGTCGCCGCTGAGCACCACGCCGCCCTTGCGATCTCGAGCGTTGTGGCAGCCCGCGCAGTGGCGGTCCAGCACCGGTTGAACGTCGCGGGGGAAGTCGACGACGTCCGGCGCGCCGGCGGCGGGCTCGATGCGGCTGGCGGGGCGGGCCGCCGCCGCCGTCGCCGAGCCCGCATGGGCCGGGGCCTGAGTCCGAGGCTCGTGGCACCCGACGCACCCGGCCGTCTCGCCCGGCTGAAGCGTCACGAAGCTCCGCATCTGCTTGATGCACAGGTCGTTTTCGTCCAGCAGGGCGAAGTACAGGCTCCGCAGGGCCGGCGCCTCGAAATGCGCCGACCCGTCCGCCTCGACCGGCACGGTCCCCAGCACCCGCTTGAGCGTGCTGGTCACCCCGTGCCCGATCGGCTGGCTGCCTCCGCCGTGGTAGTTGGCCGGCTTGGGCAGTTCCTCCATCACCAGCAGCCTGCGGGCTGAGCCTCGCTTCACCGTCTCCATCCGTCGCCCGGCATAGGCGTCGGCCAGCACCAGCGTAGCCGTGGGCCGCCGCAGGTCCGCCTGCGGATGGATCACCCGCTCGCGTGGACGGCGGGCCACCAGCCGAGGCTCGTGCACCATCTCGCCGCCGCGGTAGACCGTCTGGCAACCGCCCGCCTCGTCCAGCAGGACAATCTCGTGTCCGCGAGCGGCCAGGTACCGCTCCTCGCCCAGCGGGAACGGGTCGCGAAAGTCCCGCCCGTGAGCGACCACCCGCACGGCCGCCGGCGAGTCGGGCCCGAGGCCCGGCCGGACCACCGCCACCGACCCGCCGTGCTCGTTCGTGCCGTGCCCGGGCGACAGGGTGAAGACCACTTCGCTCCCGCCCGGGACGGCCTGGGCGTCGATGAACACCCCGCCCGGCCGGCCGTTGCCGTAGTACACCATCTGCGCCGTCCCGTCCGGGCTCATCGTCCACAGGTGGTGATAGCTGACCGCGTCGCGGTTGACGTACTCCCACCGCGTGTAGAGGATCCTCCCGTCGCCCAGCACGCAGGGCGTGTTCTCGGTGAAACTGCCCGACGAGAGCGGACGGATGTTTCGCCCGTCGCCGTCGCAGCGATGCAGGATGGCCGACGCGACCAGCCAACACCCGATGTATCGCTTGCAGCGGCTGGACGCGAAGACGATCCCCCCGTCGGGCAGGTACGCGGGCTCGACGTCGTCCCATGGCCCGTCGGTGAGCTGCCGCAGTCCCCTGCCGTCCAGGCCAACCTCGTACAGGTTGTAGTGATGGCTGCCCGCCTTGCGGTAGGAGAACAGCACCTTGTCCGCATCGTAGTGGACGCACGGGTCGCGGACGCCTCCGCCCGCGTCATCCACCAGCGCCCGCAACTCGCCCGTGTCCAGGTCCAGCAGACACAACCTCCCGCCGTCGCGGGCGTGGAACCACAGGCTCGGGTCGGTGCACGCGTAGCCGAAGTTGGCGTAGTAGTGTCCGGCGATGTCGCGCCCGGGCCCGCGCTCGGCGAAGACGATCTGCCTGGCCCCGCGATGCCTAGCCGCCTCCCGCAACCGCCCCAACGCCGCCAGCCGGCGTTTTGCTTCCGCCTGCCGCTGCGCCTGCGCCAGCTTCTCCAGTTCGCCCGCCCGCAAGGCGAAGCGAGAGCGGATCTCCTCCGCACCCAGCGCCCGCTTCCACACGGTCAACTCGTCCACGTAGCCGCGAAATCGCACGGCGTCGCCACCGGGCGGAACGTCGTCGCCCAGCCCGATCTTCTGAGCCGGGTCGTCGCCGATCGTCCCGTCGAACGGGACCGCCTGGCCCGGCCGGCCGTTCACGTACACCGTCAACGTCGAGCGGGTCGCCCCGGCCTGATCGCGCCGCGCAACCGCGACCACGTGATGCCACCGCCCCGGCTCGACCTTGTCGCCGTCGCACAGCAGCCACTTGCCGTCGGCCTGACCGTGAGCCAGGCTGATGCGCCCCTCGTGCAGGGCCACGTGATATGCGTAGCTCCTGGGCCCGCCCCAGCGCAGAAGCAACCGGTTCCAGGTGGCAAGACGCGTGGGCAAGATCCACGCCTCGATGGTGTAGCTCGCCCCCAGCCGCAGGTCCGCCGACGGCTCCGTCGTCAACAGTTGCACGTCTCCCGGCTCGACCCCCAGCGCCAGCGCCTGACCCCGCACGCCGCCTACCTGCTCGGACGACACGTATCGGACCTGACCGTTTGCCGGCTTCCAGTCGTTGCCCCCGGCGGCCGAGGTATCGGTCAACCGCCCGTCGAACTCCCACCGCGCGACCGGCCCCTCGTCGGGTCTGGCTGCGGGCTGCGCCCGCGCCGGACAGGTCGCCAGGATCAATGCGCACGCAACTGTCAATGCCTGTCTCATCGCGCAGTCTCTCCGGACGCGGACGTCCACCGCGACACAACCGGATTGTACCTCCCGTCGGGGGAGAGATAAACCGCCTACGCCAAGTGATGCCGACCGCCGGCTGGCCTAACGCGTTCTCACCAGGAACAGGCCCTCTAAAGCCTGCAACGTGAGCGAGTCTCCCACCGCCGAGCCGTCGTTGGCGGCTGTGTCCTGGCCCCGCGTGGCCTTCAGGCGACGAAACGCCCGCCCCGGCCAAAGCCGACCCAGGTCGAACGTGTACGGGCGCTTCGACGGGTTGGCCAGCACCGCCCCGCGCTCGAAGGCCCTCACCATCGCGTCGCCGTGTGCGTGCGCCGTCAACGCCTCGATCCGCACGGGCCCTGCCGACTCGAACTCCAGATCCACGCCGGCCATGGGCCCCGCCTGGCGAAAGTAGAACGTCGCCTCGAACGCCCGCTCGCCCAGGTACGCCATCAGGTACTGCGGCGGACGCTCCGCACCCTTGGGCATGCTTGCCGCCGCCGGCCGACCGGGTTCCACCAGGCTGACCTTGACGATCCGGGCGCATTCTCTGGGCATCCCTCGAGGCGGGTCAGCCGAAGCCTTCAGCCGCACCACCAACTCGCCTTCCGGACATGCCAGCCCAGCCAGCCGCAACCGAAACGACGCCGCCTTGTCCGCCTTCGCTCGAGCCGTCAGCACCCCATCCGCCACGCTCAACTCCGCGTCGCCCGTCGCCAGACGCCCGGCAAGCTGCGGCGAGGGGGGCAGGCCGATCCCCTTGAGCACGTCGGGCCGTTCCATCGCCAGATGCACCGCCGGCCCCAGCGGCTTGCCCAGGTAGCCCAGCTTCTTCTCTTCCCCCATCCACAACTCGTCCCACACGCCGATCAACTCGCCCCCCTTGTCCGCAGGCGGCAACGAATAGCAGATGGCGGCATCGCTCATCACAGCAGCAGCGAACACCAGCCGGTGCACGCCAAAAGGCAGTTCGGGCATCAGAGTCTGGCCCGGCTTCTCGCCCGGCATGATGAACTTGTGGTTGACGTAGCTCAGGACCGGCCCGCGCGAGTTCGCCCGCCAGTAGCCCAGGCGATTGAGCCCGCCCGACCAGTCGTGAAAATGGGTATAGTCGCGCAGGCGGGGCCAGCCTTCACTCTCGACGCCGTTGAGCAGGCCGAAAGCCCGCTGGGCGGCCTCTCCTTCCGCCCCCAGAGTGCAGTCGGCCTGCAGGATCCGCCGTTCGCCCAGCCGACGGCGAAGCTCGCGGCAGAACTCGATCACGCCCCGCCCGTACTCGTTGACGCCGTCGAAGACTCCGCCGTCAGCCTGTCCGTCCGCGTCGCAGTCGCTGCCGCGGTTGCCCCGCAACGGCGGACAGACATGGTGCAGCACGTCGAACTCCAGCCCGTCAAACGCCTCCAGCTTGCCCCCCGGCCCCAGCAACTCCGCCAAGTGCTCCGCGTGGACCTGTCCGCAGGTCCGCCCTCGCGAGTCTTTCGGACACCGCGTCGAGTAGTTGTATGCCCACAGCAGATTGTTCTTCGCGCCCCACGGGCCCTCGCTGACGTGGGCGGCCGCATACGCTCGACCGCCGGCAAACGAACGGGGGGCTGTGCCGTAACAGCCGCGTTTCACCCGCAGCACCTTCCGCTGGCGGTCGATCGAGACGAGCTGGACCTGCTCGCAGCGCGACCAGTCGGGCCGGCCCGACGCGTCCAGTTCGCACAGGCCAACGTCCTCGTTGGCGGTTCGATACCGCCCCGTCTGCACGCGGAACAGGGCGGGATTGTTGACGTGAATCTCGCTCTCGCCCGCTTCGGCTGGCACGTCCTTCAGCACGCGGGCCCCGTTGTAATACAGCCACTGCCCGGCGGCGAACCGCTCGCCGTGCCATCGCGGATCGCGAGCGTTGCCGTTGTAGTGCAGCAACACCGCCTGGCGCGGGTGCGACCGCTTGAACCGCGTGAAGAACTCCCCGTTGCGGGTCTCCCGCCCGATGACCTCCTCGTCCAGCGCCTTGCCCATGATCCCCATCAGCCGCTCGAAACTCCGTTCCCACCGCGGATACTCCATCCGCGCATTGGCGGCAAAGCCCTCGCTCGCTCGGAAGAAGAACACGCGCGGACAATCCTCGCCAAGGATGTCCAAGTCCGCCAGGGCGGCCCCGTTGCCGGACCCCGCGGGCCGCGCCGAGCCGACAGGAGCCTTCTCGGCCCCCTCAGCGCCCGCCGCGCCGCACCATAGCCCCACCCAGACGCCCGCTATTGCCCACGCCGCTCTTACTGTCGATTGGCTCATGCAGGACATAACGCACTCGTCGGTCCCGTGTATCGCTCGGTCCCGTGTATCGCGTGCCCCCCTTTGGGCTCCGCACGACCCGTACGAATCGTGTCAGGAATTCTCTTGATTCTCATTGGTTACTATGTTACTATTTGGTAACTTACTGACTCAGAGGCCTCCATGGACAAGAACGCCAAACGACTGTACGAACTCAAAGCCCAGGTGCTCCAGGCCCTGGCCCACCCGATCCGTTTGGCTGTGGTGGACTTCCTTGCCGACGGCGAGCAGTGCGTCTGCGACATCGCCGCTCACATCGGCTGCGGGCGGCCCAACCTCTCGCGCCACCTGGCGCTGATGCTCCAGGCCGGCGTCCTCGACTGTCGCAAGGACGGCCTGCGGATGCTGTACCGCCTCAAGACGCCCTGCGTGAGCGGCTTTCTTTCGTGCGTGTCCGGGGTGCTCCGCGGGCGGGCGAAGGAACACGCCGCCGTCCTGGAGGCGCTGTGAGCGTTGCGGAGCGCCGCTCGAAGCCGCGAGCGTTCGTGAGCGCTGACGCCCGCCGAGTGCACATGGGCTGCTGAAAACCGGCTGCGGACTGCAAGCTATGCGTGAATGGACGAAGCTCATCTGGATCCTCCTGGCCTTCGCGGGCCTGTTCTTCCTGCCTGTCGGATGGGCGCGGTTCGATAACGCGATCCAGGAGTCGCTCCAACTGGCCCGCTGGTACGCCCGCGAGCACGTGCTGCTGTGCCTGGTTCCGGCGTTCTTCATCGCCGGGGGCATCGGCGTCTTCATCCGACAGGCGGCCGTCATGCGCTACCTGGGCCGGGGGGCCAATCCGCTGATGGCCTACGGCGTGGCCAGCGTCAGCGGGTCCATCCTGGCCGTCTGCTCCTGCACCGTCCTGCCCCTGTTCGCGGGTATCTACCGCATGGGCGCTGGGCTCGGCCCGGCTGCGGCCTTCCTGTACGCCGGCCCGGCCATCAACGTTCTGGCCATCATCCTCACCGCCCGTATCCTGGGTCCGCAGCTTGGCCTGTCCCGGGCCGTCGGGGCCGTCGTCTTCAGCATCGTGATCGGCCTGGCCATGCACCTCCTCTACCGCCGCCAGGAGCAAGAGCGTCACACCGCTCAGGCAGCCATGCCCGAGGCGCCCGCAGGCAGGCCCCTCTGGCAGACCGCCCTGTTCTTCGCGGCCATGATCGGCGTGCTGGTCTTCGCCAACTGGGGCAAGCCGCAGGAGGTGTCTGTCTGCGTCGTCGATCGGTTCGGCGACGGCCACACCTGCACCGGGTTGATCGAGCGCGAGACGGACCGCTCCATATTCCTTCGGGGCGGGTTCGGCTATCACGGCCCGCTGGACCGCTCCGCCCCGCTGGTGGAGTTGGACCGCTCGACGGTCCACCAGGTCCGTCCGGCCGAAGGATTGTGGAACGCGATCTACCAGGCCAAGTGGTGGATCGCCTCCGGGTTCGCCCTGTTGCTGGGCGGCGTGCTCGTGGCGGTGTTGAAGATCGCCTGGTGGAAGATCGCCCTGGCGGCCATCCCGCCTGCGCTGCTGTCGTGGCTGCTGCCCCACGGTGGCCTGTGGATCCTCCTGCCCTTTGCCGCCGCCGTGATCGGCCTGGTCGCCGTCACGACCGGGCGAGATGACGAGGGCGGGCAGTGGCTGGCCGCCACCTGGGACTTCGCCAAGCAGATCCTCCCGCTGCTGTTGATCGGCGTGCTGGTGGCGGGCTTCCTGCTGGGCCGGCCCGATCGCGAAGGCTTCATTCCCGGCCGCTACGTCGAGATGCTCGTCGGCGCCTCGCCCCAGAGCTTCCTGGCCGAGACGCGTCTGGCCGGATCGGGCTGGGAAGAGGCCATCCGCTGGATCTGGCCGCTGTGGACCAACGTTTTCGCCTCGGTATTCGGAGCGTTCATGTACTTTGCCACGCTGACCGAGGTGCCCATTCTTCAGGGGCTCATCGGCGCGGGGATGGGCAAGGGGCCCGCATTGGCCCTGCTGCTGTCGGGCCCGGCCCTTTCGTTGCCTTCCATGCTGGTCATCCGCAGCGTGCTGGGCACCCGCAAGACCCTCGTGTTTGTCGCGCTGGTGATCGTGATGGCCGCCACCAGCGGGATGATCTTCCAGGCCGTCGCGGGAGCGTGAACGACGAATCACCAAGACCACTGAGACCACCCAGGTCACGGCGCAGAGATCACAAAGAAAGAAGCAAGAGAGACTGAAGGAGAAGACCATGAGCGACTGCTGCAACAGTGGAAAGAAGGTGCTGGTCTATGCCTGCTCGGGCGGGGCCAACGTCGCCGAGATCGCCGACCGCGCCGCCCGGGAACTGATGTTCCAAGGCAAGGCCTCCATGTTCTGCCTGGCCGGCATCGGGGCCGGGCTCCAGGGCATGATCCAGTCAGCCCGAGACGCCGACGTGAACCTGCTGATCGACGGCTGCAGCCTCGACTGCGCCAAGAAGTGCTTCGAGCGGGCGGGCCTGACCAACTTCGTCCAGTTCCGCGTGACGGACCTGGGCGTCGAGAAGGTCAAGGGCGTGCGGGCCGAACCGGAACAGATCGAGCAGGCCCTCGCCGCCGCCCGCGACGCGCTGACCGAGGCCTGACGGAAATGCATTTAACGACAGGATCGCACCAATGAAGAAGCTGCAAGTCCTCGGAACCGGCTGCCCCAAGTGCACCAAGCTGGCGGAGAACGCCGCAACCGCCGCCCGGGAACTGGGCGTCGACTGCACCATCGAGAAGGTAACCGACATCAATCAGATCCTGGCCATGGGCGTGATGTTCACGCCCGCGCTGGTCGTCGACGGGGAGGTCAAGGTTACCGGCAAGGTCCCCGACGTGGGCGCCATCAAGAAGATGCTCTCTTGAGCAAGACCCGCTGCCTGGGCAAAGGAGAAACGCGAATGTCTGATCTGCTGAATCGAAGGGCGATGATGGGAACGCTGGGCGCCGCCGCCCTGGCCGCTTCGGCCTCGGCCCAGGACACGACCGCCAAGGGCGACCTGGTGGTCCTGGGCGTCGCGTGCAGCCCACGGATGGGCAAGAGCACTGCGACGGCCGTTCAGGCGGCTCTGGCCGCGGCGGAGGGTTTCCACTCGCGCATCCGAGGCAAGCTCATCGACCTGGGCGGCATGACCGTCAGCGGGTGGGTCGGCGGCGCCAAGCCCGACCAGCCCGCTGAGGTCAACGATGACTTTGCCAAGCTCCTGGGCGACCTGAAGGACCCGCGGGTAGCCGGCGTGATTATCGGATCGCCCGTCTACTTTCGCTCCATGAGCGCCTTGTGCAAGGCCTTCCTGGAAAGGCTGGCCGCACTGCGCAGCCCTAAGCTGCTGTGGGCCAATAAGCCTCTGGGAGCGCTGGCCGTCGGCGGCTTCCGACACGGCGGGCAGGAACTGGTGGTCGAGCAGATCCAGACGGCCATGCTCTGCCAGGAGATGCTCATCGTTGGCGGCAAGCCCAAGGCCCACCAAGGCGCGACGTTGTGGAACTCCCAGGACGACGACATTACCAAGGACGAACTCGGCATGGACACCGCCCGAAAGCTCGGCATGCACGTGGCTGAGGTGGCCCTGGAGCAGGCCCGCCCCAAGGCTTGACCCGCCGGAGCCCTCCTGGCGGGCCAGGACAAGACGACGAACCTTGGTAGGAAAACGGTACAATACCACCATGAACGCCAAGACGATCCTCAAGCACGCTTTGCTGATCTTCGTGTGGATCACTGTGGGCTTCGCCGTCGGGCGGGAGTTCCCCCGTCAGGGCGCCGTCCCCCCGGCCGACTCCGACCAGGCCGCCGCCGGGCCGGCCCTCAAGCCGGACCGCGCCGTCGTGTACTACTTCCACGGCACCAAGCGGTGCGAGGGCTGTAACCTCGTCGAACAGTACGCCCGCGAGGTGATCGACACGCAGTTCGCCGACGCCCTCCGCGAAGGACGGCTGGAGTGGAAGAGCCTGGACTACACCCAGCAGCGCGAGCTGGCCAGACGATACGAGGTCGCGGGCAACATGATCGTCGTGATCCCGCGCCGGGCGGGCGGCGACGGGGAGGCCTACCGCCTGGACGACATCATGCTCCGCCGCCACGACAAGGCGGATTTCTTCGACTACGTCGGCTGGGCCATCCGCGGTTGCCTGCCCAACGCTGACCTGCCCGCCACTGGTCCTTCCCCCACTTCCCAAGCCGCCGGAGCGGCAGGATGATTACCTGGTCGGGAATCTCGATGGCCTTCGCCCTGGGCCTGTGGACCTCCATCAGCCCCTGCCCGCTGGCCGGGAACCTGGCGGCTATGACTTTTCTCGCCCGCCGCCTGGACAGCCAGGCCGCTGTCCTGCTGTCGGGCCTGCTGTACACCCTCGGACGCGTCCTGGCCTACGTCGTCGTCGCCGTTGCCATCCTCTACTTCCTGCTGGAGGCTGCCAGCGTCTCGTTCTATCTCGACCGCTACTTCAATACCGCCCTGGGCCCCGTCCTCATTCTGACGGGCATGCTCCTGCTGGGCCTGCTTCAGCCGACGGCCTCGCTGTCGCTGGCCGGCCAGGGCCTCCAGCAACGAGCGGCCCGAGGAGGAGTCTGGTGGTCCCTGCCGATGGGGGCGCTGTTCGCCTTGTCATTCTGCCCCATCTCGGCCGCACTCTTCTTCCTCTCGCTGATCGGCCTGGCCGGACGAGAGCACTCGCTGCTGGTCCTGCCGGCGCTGTACGGCGTGGGCACGGCCGTGCCTGTCGTGGGCTTCGCCATGCTGGCGGCCTTCGCTTCCCAACACGTGGGCAAGGCGTTCAACCGTCTGGCTCAGCTCGAGAGGGCCGTGCGGGTGATCGCCGGCGCGGCGTTCATCCTGGCGGGCTTCTATTACTGCCTGGTCTACATCTACGGCCTGCCGCTCAACGCGGCCTGATCCCCCGCGAGCGCCGCATGAGTGAACATCTCAACCAGCCCGCCCCGCCGCTCGCCGACGTGCCGCCCCGTAAGGTCTACCTCGAGCTGACGACCGAGTGTAATCTGGATTGCCGCATGTGCATCCGCCACTCGTGGACCACGCCCGGGGGAAGTATGTCGCGGCAGACGTTCGACCGCGTGATCATGGGCCTGGGCCGCTTGCCCACCTGCCGTGGGGTCAATTTCAGCGGGTACGGCGAGCCGATGTGTCACCCGCTCTTCTGGGACTTCCTGGCCCGAGTCAAGCAGGCGGGCTTGTGGGTTGAGTTGGTCACCAACGCCACCCTGCTGGACGCCCCCGCCGCCGATCGCCTGGTCGCGCTTCAGGCGGATCGCGTCATCGTCTCCGTCGACGCCGTCCGCCCGGCCGCCCAGACCCCGCTGCATCCGGGTTCGCTGGCCGATCTGGCGCCCCGCCTGCGGGCGATCAAGGACCGAAAGACCCGCGCCAACTCCGCCAAGCCCGACGTGTGCCTGGAATTCGTGGCCACTCGATCCAATATCCACGAGTTGCCCGCCTTGCGGCGGCTGTCGGTGAGCCTGGGCTTCTCGTCCATCCTGGTGACCAACCTCGCCCCGCACACGGAGGACCTGGCCGACCAGGTGCTCTACAGGCACTGGTCCACCACGGCCCGCTCGGCCAGCCCCTCGCCCTACAGCCCCCTCGTCGATCTGCCCCAGATGGACGCTGTCCCGGAAGTCTCGGCGGCCGTCGACCGCCTGCGTCACGTGGGCACCCGCCTTCGGATCAACGCAGCGGACGTTCACGCAGCCGGGCCGCGATGCCCGTTCGTCGCGCAAGGCCGTTTCGCCATCCGCCACGACGGCCTGGTCAGTCCCTGCCTGCCGCTGCTGCATGACCACACGGTGTACTTCCGCTCGCGGGCCAAGCGAGTGGCCGCCTTCCACCTCGGCAACGTGAATGAGTCGGACCTGGCCGACATCTGGGGTTCCCCCGCCTACCGCGAGCTGCGCCGGCGCGTCCTGGCTTTTGAGTTCTCCCCCTGCACCGACTGCGGCGGCTGCGATCTGCGGGAATCCAACCGTGACGACTGCTCCGCCGGCCCGCCTCCGCGCTGCGGGGAATGCCTCTGGGCCGCCGGGCTGCTTCAGTGCCCGTAAGCCACGCCGCAACGGAGCAGAGAAAGCGGGCCGCCCGAGAAGACGAGGGCCCCGTGTGCGTTGCTCCTGATGACGATCGTGCAAGGAGAACGCCCATGTGCCCGCGCATGCCCAGCCTCGTCGTCGCGTGCCTGTCCGCCCTGTTGCCGGCGTTCACGGCGCCGGCTGCCGAAGACCGGCCCAATCTCGTGCTCAATGGTAACTTCTCGAAGATCGAGAAGGACGCCCCCGCCCACTGGTCCACCGCGGGCGACGGCCGCGTCGTCCAGCAGGCGCTCACGGTGCACAAGGATGACCAGGGCCGCTCGTTCGCCCGCCTGGCCTGCACGCGGTTCGAGTTCCGCGGCGGCGGGGCCAGCCACGCCATGCTCGCCCAAGTCGGCGGCGTGCGGCTGACCAGGGGCAAGCTCTACGAGTTCTCCTGTCGCATGAGGTGCGAAGGCATCCGCGGCCGCTCCGTTCACGTCGCAATTTCCGACACGAAGACGTGGGCCAACTGCGGCCTGTACGAGGAACTCGGCGTGGGCGCGACCTGGCGGACCTATCGCCGCGTCTTTCACGCCACTGCAGACGTTGCCGCCAGCTCGCGGTTTCAGATCTGGTACCTGGAGACCGGCACGCTGGAGGTAGCCGACGTCCGCATTGTCGAATTCGACGCCCGCAACGTGAAGTTCACCAAGGTGATTCCCGACGCGCCGGGACGGGTGAACCTCGTGCCCAACGGTTCGTTCGAGGCCGGCCCGGCTGGGTGGTCCTCTCTGGGCACTCGCGTGGGCTGGTGCGAACTGGCCGGCCTGTACGGGCGGATCGTCGAAGGCGATGCAGCCCACGGCCGGGCATTCCTGCGAATCCCGCTGGGCGGCGCGGACACGCCCGTTCTGGACTTCGACTATTACGAGGCCCTCTCGCACCGCGAGCTGCGCCCGATGGCCGTGAGCCTGGGCTATATTCCGCTCCAGCCCGGCGCAGTCTACACCGTGTCGTGCCGGATGCGCGCGAGCGCCGACGACGTGCCGGCCGTGCTGGGCGTGCGGACCGAGCAGCCCGAGGGCGGGCGAACGGACCACTTGCAGACCGTCCGCCTGACCAGTCAGTGGAAAGCCTACTCGCTGAGCTTTCGCCCGAACCGCCGCTACGGGTTCGTCTGCGTCGGCCCGAAGTTGGACAAGGAGCAAACCGCTCACGTCGACGTTGACGCGGTGCAACTCGAGCGAGCCGACGAACCGTCCGCCTTCCAGCCTCGACAGGACGTCGAGATGGGGATCGAGCCTTCGCAGGACGGCGGGGTGATGGAGGTCGCCCAGCGACCGGCCCTGCGGATGCGCGTGTGCAACCACGGCCAGGCCGCTCGCAAGGCAAGCGCGACCTTCGCCGCACGCGACATCCACGACCGCGACGCCCCCCTCTCGCCGCAGGAATTCGACCTGCCGCCCGGACGGACCGTTTCACGTGAGCTGCCCCTGCCGGCCGACTGGCGCGGTTTCTATCGCGTCACCGCCCGCCTCATCTGCGGCGACATCCGCCAGGAGTCGAGTCTGCGTCTCGCCCTGGTGCCCCCGTCCGGCGACGACTCGGTCATCGGCGTCAATCACGCGTTCGGCGATCCGCGGCTGATCCGCACCGCCCGCCGGGCGGGCGTCACGTGGTACCGCGACTGGTCGCTCAAGTGGCAGCACGTCGAGCCGGATCGCGGGCACTACCGTTGGGACACCCCGACCCGCCAGATCGACCGTGTGCTGGCCGAGCGGGTCCACGTCCTGCCATTGCTGCCCCCTTTCCCCTCGGCCGACTGGTGCAGCCAGGCCCCCGCAAGCCTGGCCGGCAAGAACTACCCTCGCAACCGCATCCGCCAGGCGTACGCGCCGAGCGACCCCGCCCTGCTGGGCGACTTCATCGGGCGGGCGATCGACCGTTTCAAGGACCGCGTCCGCGTGTGGGAGTTCCTCAACGAGCCGATCTACACCGACTACTCGCTGCCCGCCCGCGCTCAGGGCAATGCCCCTCGCTACGGCGTGAGCGACTATGTCTCGCTGCTGGCGATTGCGTCGGCGGCCATGAAGAAGGCCGACCCCCACTGCCGGGTCATCGGCGGGATCGGTTCGGGCCCGGCCCACTGGACGCGCGAGCTGATCGAGGCGGGCGCACTGAAGCATCTGGACATCCTCAACCTGCACACCTACCCCGGCTCGCGAATGCCCGAGGGTTTTGTCCCGGAGCTGCGCGAGTTGAACGACCGGATGGACAAGGCCGGCGGGCGCAAACCCCTCTGGGTGACGGAGTTCTCCTACTACGGCTGCGACGACCTGCCCCGCGAGCCGTTCATCCCCGGCCCCCACTCGTGGTCGGAGCAGAGGCTGCTGCAAAGCGAGCTTCAGTGCGCCCGGTTCACCGTGAGGTTCTTCCTGGTGATGCTGGCCGGCGGGGCGCAGAAGGTGTTCATTCACTCCGGCGCCAGCGGCACGCCGCACTCGCCCAACCTGGAGTGCGCGCTGATGGTCCACGGCGGCGCGCCGACCAAGGTGCTGCCCGCCCTGGCGACACTGGCTCACCTGGCCGGGGCGCAGCCCCGCCCCGCCGGCCTGCGCGAGTTGGGAAGATCCGGATGGGCGGCGGCCTTTGAGACGACCGACCACTCTCTGCTGGCCCTGTGGTCGCAGGACGAGTCGGGACCGGCCGTTCAGCTTCCGGCCGGACTGACGGTCCTGGATATCGTGGGTCGGCCGATACAAAGCGATACGCCGGTATCGCTGTCAGGCTCGCCGGTCTACGTGGTGGCGCCGAAGGGCCGGGCGCCCAGGTTGCTGGAAGGGCTGACGGAAGCGTCGAAGAACTGACAACCAGCGACCAGCTTATTTCTCCGTCAGCCGGATCACCGGCGCCCAGTCGGCGCCGGGCGGGTTGGCCTGGTACTCCCGACAGAGCTTGAGGTACAGTCCGCCCGCCTTGTCGCCCGGGAAGAGACCGAGGAACTGCTCGAACAGATCCCCCGCGCCCGCGAACTCCCGCTTGGCGTACAGTTCGACCGCCCGCGTGAAGTCCGCGAATGCCCGCTCGGCCCGCTCCAGCGGGTCGCCGCCGCCCGGCAGTTCGGCCAGCACGCTCCACACGCCGACCGGCTCGTTCTTGCCCACCACCTGCACCTCCCCCAGAAACCGCCCGCACGCCGGGGCGGCGCCCAGCGACTCCCACGTCGCCCGGGAAGTCAGGATCCGCGTGCCGAAGAACTTGTTCGCCCCTTCCAGCCGGCTGGCCAGATTCACCTCGTCGCCGATGGCCGTGTAGTCCGTGCGGTCGCTCGACCCGCAGTTGCCCACGATCACCTCGCCGGTGGCGATGCCGATTCGGACCGAGAGCTGCGGCGCCCCGGCCGCCTCGCGGGCCAACTCGGCGTTCAGTTGGGCCACCTCCTGTGCGCATAGCAGCGCCGCCTGGATCGCCCTGGCCGCGTGGTCCTCCTGGGCCAGGGGCGCGCCGAAGAACGCGAAAATCCCGTCGCCCAGGAATTTGTTGAGATAGCCGCCCGAACGCACGCGGATCACCTCGGTCATGCGGTCGAAGTAGCGATTGAGCAGCCGCACCGTCGCCTGCTCACCCAGCCGCTCCGACAGCGGCGTAAAGCCCGCCAGGTCGCTGAACAGGCAGCTCACCACCCGCTTCTCGCCGCCCAGCCGCAGCACGGACGGGTCCCGCTCCACCTCCTCCAGCAGTTCCGGCGACAGCGCCTTCGCGCAGATGTTGCGGATCTCCCGCTTGGCCCGCTCCTCGGTGAGCTGTCGATAGGCCGTCACGCCCAGCAGCGCCGCCGCGATCGCCCCCAGCGGCGCCGCCAGCGCCAGGTGCGTGTGCCACTGGCCGAACACCACTGTCGAATTGAAGCCCACGTACGCCGCCGCCAGCACCGCCGCCAGAGGCCCGCTCCAATACACGGGCCACAAGGCCGCCACCACCGCCACGGCCAGCCCCGCCAGCACGATCACCGCCACGTTCAGCTTCCGCGGCGCCTCATCGAGGAACGTGCCCGACAGGATCGTCTCCAGCACGTTCGCGTGAACCGCCACGCCCGGCGTCCGCTTGGCCAGGGGCGTCGGCACGAAGTCCGCCGCCGACGTCGCCGACGAGCCGATCAGCACCACCTTGCCCGCCACCTGGGCCCGAAGCGAGGCCACCATGGAGGCGATCCGCTCCCGGATCACCGGCTGCTCCGTCTCCAGCGCCGCCAGCGTCGACCGCAGCCACGCCACGTGATCGAACAGCCGACGCTCGTTCTCGTACGCCTCGCGTACCCGCGCCGCGTCCGCCGGGCGCGTCGCCGCCAGCACCGGCTCAACCAGGCGAACCGAACCCAGCAACTCCCGCAGCTTGCGGCAGGCAGCCTCGATCCGGGTCTCGACTTCCCGCTCCCGCCCCTGCAACTCGTCCGGCGGAGCCGGGACGTTGCCCGGGTCGAACAGGAGCGCCCGCTGACGCCGCACGAGAACGTCTTGAAGCCGGGCGTCGATCTCGTCCGCCTCGGCGTAGAGCTTCCGCATCGTCTCGCGGACCTCCACCAGCGACCAGCCGAACTCCTCCGCCTGCGGGCCCGGCAGCTCCGGCCGGAAGTTCGCCAGCTTGTCCGCCAGGTCCACGTGGAGCAGTCGCGAGAGCCGTCGGTTGTTCTCCAGGCTTTGGCGCTCGCGGAAGACCGCCTCCACCGCCGCCGCCGCGATCTGCGGGTAACCCTCAAGCGGGACCCACCGCACGAGCATGTTGCCCTCGTGGTCGAGCGGAATCCGCCGCACCACGCCCCGACCATCACGAAGGGTCACCGCGGCCGCATCCGCGCGAATTTCCAGAGGTCCGTGCTCGCGCTCGAGTTCGCTCAGGGCAGCCGCAAACGCGAGCTGGGGGTAGAACTTGCCGCCCCCCTGTCGCAACAGTCTCACCCGCCGGGCCACCCCGTCGTCGTCGGGCTTGAAGTCGACGAACCCCACGTGCCCCGCCGCCTCGACGAAATGCACCAGCGGCGGGACGGGGGCGGCCGGCTCGCGAGGAAAGTCCGACGTCGCCTCGACCGCCAGGGCATGGCGCTCGAGCGCCTCGGCGGAGCGCACCCGCAGATAGGCCTGGCGGGCCAGGTCCAGGGGCCGCCCGTGCCGGTCCGGCTCGTGGCCGTCCAGCACCAGCGGCACAATGGCCTGGAAGTCGGTCTCGGGCTGCTTGGCCAGCACCTGGGCCACGCGGTCGTGGATCGCCTGCTCCTGGGCCCAGCGATACTCGAAACGGACGGCGTCCGGCTTTCGCCCCACCGCGGCTGCCGCCTCGCCCAGATCCATCGTCGTCCGCTTCAGCAGCACATCGTGCAGGGCCCGCTCCACCAACGTCGCCGCTGCGCCAGGCTTGAGGTGCATGGCCAGGAAGATGTTCGGATACCGGCGCAGGGTGTCGGCCAAGGCCAGGTCGTCGAACACCGGCTTCGGCGCCGCCCCGACGGCTTCGCCGGCCGGCGAGTTCAGGTCCAGGTTCGGCGCGTCGAACCGCACCCGCTGCGGGTCCGGAAAGACGATGTCCATGACGATGCTTCCCGCGCCCGCCTCCTCCAGCGCCTCCAGGATGCCCGCGAGCTGGAGGTTCGGCCAGGGCCACTGGCCCACCTCCTGGATGCTGTTGTCGTCGATATAGACATGGACGATGCGGTCGCTGGCTGAACGAACGGGGAAGTGCCTCAATCGCAGGTCCAGCGCGTGGAGTTCCGCCCGCTGATCGAGTTGTGACAGGTGCACCGCTGTCACCGCCAGGGTGGCCGCCAGTCCCATCAGGATCGCCGAAAACGGACGAGATGTCTTGATCGAATGCTCGGCCATGTCCGCAGTGTACCCGATCGCCGGGGGAAGGGACCAGAGGTTCGCCACAGGCCCCGCGGGCGGCGTACCGCCCTGTCTGAACGCCTCGTGGACGGGCTATTGACGTTTACGATCCGCAGGCCTTGCCGGACCCGGTCCGGCCTGGCGTCGGAACTCCGTCTCCATCGCCTGCCACTTCGCCTGCATCTCCCGTACGCGCTGCGGGTGCAGGGCTGCCACGTCCTTCCGCTCGCCCCGGTCCGTGGCCAGGTCGAACAACTCCCAGCGGTCCTGGTCTTCCCGGGCCGAGACGAGTTTCCAGTCCCCCATCCGCAGGGCGCGGTTGCCCTCGTGATGGAAGAACAGG